>Ga0210057_1001509_pt1 | contig 35097 bp, 35 predicted proteins | sample CryGeyCG2114_010_2_FD_183968 | JGI IMG/M metagenome (GOLD analysis project Ga0210057, IMG submission 183968) | Groundwater microbial communities from aquifer - Crystal Geyser CG10_big_fil_rev_8/21/14_0.10 (SPAdes) (version 2) | ecosystem: Environmental > Aquatic > Deep subsurface > Groundwater ... | reverse complement strand
CCGCAGACTGGTTATTCGTTACGAGAAACTCGATGTTGTCCACGAAGGCTTTAAATTCCTTGCCTACTCAATGATTAACTTACGCTGGTTTATCAAGAGCAAATGATTAACTACTGGAGACGAGTTCACTTACATAGATTATAACAAAACAGCGCCGCCTTCCGCCAGTCGACGGAGCAACACTGTTTGTTTTTGTTATTGAATATCCGGTTTTATTTCTCCTAATTTCTGCAAAGCTTCAAAGTCTACTCCTCCGACAGTTTCAATTAACTCTGTCTTTAAATTTTCACCTTCTAAAGGCTTTTCTCCGGCTTTAGCATCTGACTCACTATAACTAGTCAAACCTTGAACGAACAAAACTATATCAGACTGTAAAGCATGTCCCGTTACATTTTTTTCGCTCTGTTCTAACACTCTCTTAATAACATGAACCTGATCTTCAGGCTGTAAGCTCATAAAATTTCTTACTGTTTCTTTTGGCAAAAGTTGTAATAGCGCGTCAACTATTTTTTGTTTTTCTGCAATTTTTGCTTTTTCATTATAAACCTTTATACTTTCCAGCCTCTCCTCATTTTCTCTATTTGCTAGATAAGCTTCCTCCGATGCAAATCTTTTTCCTGATGTTGGGTCTTCTATCATAATATTTAATTAAATTATTAATCTTCCTAAATAATACCAAAACAACGCTACTTTCCATCAGCCGGCGAAGTAGCGTTGTTTGTTTTATATTAATGAATAGTAAGTTTATTTCTATTTTCTAGTTCAGCTAATAAATCAGAAAGTTTTTCCCCTGAATCCCCTACTCCTCTAAAAAAATCACTTATTCTGTGAGCTACTTTTTTAGCATGCTCAGGATCTTCTTTTTGCAAATCTGAAATAATCCCCGTAATTCTCCTTTGATAAGCTGGATCCAAACCTCTAAAACTCTCTACTAATTTGGCAGTCCAGGCTCTTTCAGATGAGGGAACTTCAACGCCACCACTATATTTTCCCACCCTGCTTCCAAGTGATCCTGAACTAGTTTCTATATTTGGCATATTTTTTCCTTTCCTAAATTAATACCTCGGGCCGTGGTGAGGAGGTCTACCTCCGCCGCCTCTGCCGTGATAAGGACCTCCCCTGCTTCCGCCCATCGGCCTGCGGGGACGATCATCGCTTGCGCCTCGTGCCAGCTGCTCCGGCGTTGCCGCCGGGGCGAACGGTTTATGAGTTAAATTAATTCTACCTTGTTCATCTATCTCCGACACCTGAACTTTTATAGCATCACCGACTTTAACTATATCCTCTACCCTACCGACGTGATAATTGGCAAGCTGGGAAATATGGACCAAGCCTTCTTTACCCGGCAAAACTTCCACGAACGCGCCAAAGTCCATAAGCCTGGTAACTTTACCGTCGTAAATTTCTCCGGGCTGGACTTCTTTTACAATATTCTGAATCCACTCCACGGCCTTTATGGCGCTGGCTGCGTCCGTAGATGTAACCATTACCAAACCGTCATCTTCAATATCAATTTTAACTCCCGGACAACTGGCGATAATTTCGTTAATAATTTTTCCGCCCGAACCAATAACTTCGCGAATTTTGTCGGGTTTAATTTTGAAAGATGTAATACGAGGCGCGTAAGGAGAAAGTTCCGGCCTCGGGGCACTTAAAGCCTCTTTCATTTTTTTAATGATATGAACACGCGCGGGTTTGGCTTGCTGCAAAGCTTTTTCCAAAATATCGGCGCTTAAACCCTTAAGCTTCATGTCTAGCTGCAACGCCGTCACTCCGGTTTCGCTTCCCGTAACTTTAAAATCCATATGGCCGTTAAAATCTTCTATACCGGCTATATCCGTAAGCACTTTAAAATTATCGGGGTTCTGTTCGTCCATTACAAGGCCCATGGCACAGCCGCCGATTACTTCGGTAATTGGCACGCCCGCGTCCATTAAAGCCAAAGTTGAGCCGCAAGTGGAAGCCATAGAAGTAGAGCCGTTAGAAGACATAATCTCGCTTACCAGACGCATAGTATACGGGAAATCTTCCTGCTTAGGCAGAACCACTTCTACCGCGCGTTCCGCCAGCATACCATGGCCGATTTCACGCCTACCCGGGCCACGAAGCGGTGCAACCTCACCCACGCTGTATCCCGGCATATTGTAATGATGAATGTAGCGCTTGGCTCGGCCGTCAGCCGGGTCTTCCATACCGTCCAAAAGCTGCTCGTCGCCCTTGCTTCCCAAAGTTACCACAGTTAAAGCCTGGGTTTCGCCTCGGGTAAATAAAGCGCTGCCGTGCGTGCGAGGCAACACTCCAACTTCGCAGGTTATGGCGCGGGTTTCGTCCAGTTTTCTGCCATCCACGCGCTTTTCTTTTTCCAAAATTTGCTTTTGCTGATATTTTTTTAATATTTTGTCCACGCTCTTTGCGGTATCCGTCTCAATATTAACTGCTTCCAAATCTCCTAAATCGGCCTTTACTGCTTCGGCAATTTCTTTTTCCAGCTTGGAAATATTTTCTTCGCGTTGTTCTTTGCTGTCTACATACAGCGCGGCTTCCATTTTACTTTCTGTTAAAAGCTCCTTGACTTTTTCCATTACCGCGCCTGCGGGCTTAACAATAATTGGTTCGCTTTTTGGCTTGCCCAGTTGTTTTGCAAACTCAATTTGGCATTTAACCAATTCACCCAAATGGGGCTGCGCGAATTTAATGCCTTCCACAATCTCTTCTTCGCTCACCAGATTGGCTCCCATTTCCACCATTATAATATGCTCGCCGGTCCCGCATACAACCAGATCCATTGCAGATTGTTCTATTTGTTCACTGGTCGGGTTAACTACATACTTGCCTTCAAGCTTGCCGATTCGTACTCCGGCCACAGGGCCTTCAAAAGGCACATTAGAAATAGCCAACGCCATGCTGGCGGCATTTACCGCCAACATATCGGGTTCGTTAACTCCGTCAATAGACAGAACCATTGCGGTTACCTGGACGTCGTTGCGCATGCCATCCGGAAACAGGGGCCTTAGGGTTCTATCTATAACCCGTCCTTTTAAAACTGCGTCGTCGGTGGCCCGGCCTTCGCGCTTAACCCATCTGCTGCCCTTTATTTTTCCCGCGGCATAAAGCCGTTCTTCGTAGTCTAAAAGGAGAGGAAAAAAATCTATCCCTTCCCTGGTCCTATCGCTCATCATGGTCGTGGCCAAAACCACGGTATCGCCCAAACGGGCAACTACCGCGCCGCTGGCCTGTCCGGCAAGTTTGCCGGTTTCAAAACTAAAAACTCCATCACCGACTTTGCAGGTGATGCTTTTTGCCTGAGTTATCTCTTGCTTCATAACAAATTCTTTACCAGTATGATTCGCGCGTTGACGATTGACTTTTCGCTAAAGTCTATCGCTGTACCCACGAACCATACTTTAATTATTAACTAATTTTCTATGTCCAATTTAAGGACATGCTTAATTTTAGCTAAAATTTCGTCCGGTGTAAAGTATGCTTTAATCATATATTCGGCAACATTATACTTCTTTGCTTCCAAAATTTGCTCCTTATTCCAAATATTACTAAGCACAATTACAGGGGTATCCGCTATTTTTTTGTCTTTATGCGATCGCAGGCGTTCTAAAACCTGGTTACCATCCATTCCGGGCATCATTATGTCTAAAATAACCAAGTCCGGTTTTTCCTGTTCTATTAAAGCATAACCGCTGTTGCCGTCGCCGGCTGTCTTAACGCCAAAACCTTCTCCCGTCAATTTGTGGGAAACCACTTCTCTCATAACAACATCATCTTCCAAAATAACAATCCTTTTGTTATTGTTTTTCATAAATTAATTTATATTTTAAACTAATTTTGCTCTAACTTTAGCAACTATCTGGTCCGGTGTGAAATAGGCTTTTACCAAATAATCTACCACTTTATATTTATCGGCTTTTACTTTGTCTTCCCTGCTCCATAAATTGCTCAAAATAAAAACCGGGGTTGCCGCCAATTTTTTGTCTTTGTTAGAACGCAGGCGTTTTAATACCTCGTAGCCGTCCATTCCGGGCATCATAATGTCCATTAAGATGGTGTCGGGTTTTTCTTTTTCTATTAAAACAATGCCCGACTCGCCGTCTTGAGCGACTTTAACCACGAACCCGCTTTTGGATAATTTTTGAGTGATAATCTCCCGCATGGCCATATCGTCTTCCAAAACGGCAATTTTTTTTTGTTTTTCTGACATAAATATATTTCATTTTAATTATAGCACATCCTTTTTCCTAGAACCTGCCTGAAAAATAATTTTCAGGCGAAATTGTCGGAATTTTGAGCGGATTGGACCAAACAAATTTTGATGTTTAACCGAAGTTAAGCGGAAAAATTTTTTGGGACAAGCCGCTAAAATTACGCAATTGCAGACAAAAGTATTTTTAAGATAGGTTCTAGTAAAAACAATCTAAATATGTTATAATATTTAAAATTTAACTACTAACTGGATACAAAAATATAAATAAATGGCCATAAATTTTGACAGCTTTAAAGAATTTGACGACCATAGGATGGTGAGTTTTATCTCCGACTCCAAAAGAAAGCTTAAAGGCTTTATTTCTATCCATAGAGGCAACACTGTTATCCCTTCATTCGGCGCCACCAGATTCGTAAGCTACAATAATTCCAATGAAGCACTAAGAGATGCTCTTCGCCTGTCTAAGCTGATGTCCTATAAGTCTGCTTTGGCGGGACTAAAATACGGCGGAGCCAAGGGCGTAATTATCCTCCCACAAAAAGCCTATAGTAAAACAGCTATTTTAAAAGCCTATTGTCATAGCCTCAACTATTTGCACGGCCATTTTATAACCGGCGCCGACGTCGGCCTAAGCGGCAAAGATGTAAGATACATGAGAAAGCAAAGTGAATTCATTGTGGGAGTTAAGGTTGACCCCGTAAAATACACTGCCCTTGGCATGCTGGGGGCGCTGGAAGTCAGCTTAAACGAAGTGTTTGGAAGCAAGAGCATAAAAGGCAGAACATTCACCATACAAGGCGTGGGAAAAATTGGAGGAGCTATGGTTGAACTTTTGTATAAAGAGGCAAAAAAAATTATTGTTGCCGATGTCGACAAAAAACGCCTTACGATCATAAAAAAAGCTTTTCCGAAAATTATTTTAACAACACCGCAAAAAATTTATACCGAAAAATCCGATGTATTTATGCCCTGCGCACTGGGCCATTCCTTAACATCCAGAACAACAGCCAAGTTGCGTTCGTCAATAATTTTGGGAGGAGCCAACAACCAACTCGCCAACAATACGGTCGGAGAGCTGCTTTATAAACTTGGGATTCTTTACGCTCCTGACTACGTAGTCAACGCGGGCGGGCTCATTTCCGTGGTTGATGAATATGAAACCAAAAATTTTGATGACGCCCGGATAAAAAAAAGACTCCGCAACATTCAGGTTGTCCTGCACTCCATTTTAAAAGAAAGCCAAAGAAGCCACCGGGCATCCAACCTGGTTGCAGACCAAATGGCCGAAAAAATCTTTAACAGCCGTTAATCTCATGAATAATTATTCCTTTCCGGCGGGATGGGCAAAAATTTCCATAAAAAAATGGGAACAAAATTTAAGAAATAAGCCTGAATCCTACTGGACAACAAGAGGCCAATTGAGAGCACTGGGACTTTTTAAAAAAATGGCCGTGGAAGTTCCGGCATATAAACATTTTTTGCGAAAACATAAGATAAACCCCGACAAAATAAAAAACATAAACGATTTCAAGGAGGTCCCGCCGACAGATAAAAACAACTATTTGCGTCAATATTCTTTAAAGGACGTCTGCTGGGAAGACGACACTAAAACCGGCCAATGGATTTTTTCCGCCACATCCGGAACCACGGGCGAACCTTTTTATTTTCCCAGAAGCCAAGCCCAAGACCGCCAGTATGCTTTGCTGGCAGAGCTGTACCTGCGCACTAATTTTCAAATCCACAAGCGCTCTACTTTATACATTAACGGCTTTGCTATGGGCATTTGGATAGGCGGGCTGTTCACTTACCAAGCTATAAGGCATGTTGCCGAATCCGGAAAATACCGACTGAGTATAATCAGTCCCGGATTAAACAAAACTCAAATTATTGAAGCCGTAAAAAAGCTTGGTCCGCATTTTGACCAAATTATAATCGGCGGCTACCCGCCATTTACAAAAGATGTAATTGACGAAGGCATTTTAGCGGGATTAAATTGGAAACGCTACGACTTAGGATTTATTTTTTCCGCCGAATCATTTTCGGAAAAATTTCGGGATTACATAATAAAAAAAACAGGTTTAAAAAATAAATACCTTGGCACCCTAAACCATTACGGCACTGTTGACCAAGGCACCTTGGCATACGAAACCCCAATTAGTATACTAATAAGACGCTTGGCTCTTAAAAACAAAAATCTTATGGAGCCGATATTCGGGCAAACAAACCGATTGCCTACACTGGGACAATATTTGCCGGAAATGTTTTACTTTGAAGCCTCAAAAGGCCAGCTTTTTTGTTCGGCCTTTAGCGGAATTCCACTGGCGCGCTACGACCTAAAAGACAGGGGCGGTTTAATTCCCTTCTCCCAAACAAAAAATATTTTTAAACAAGCCAAAGTTAACCTGAATGAGACGGCTAAAAAATACGGCATCTATAAAACATTATGGAACCTGCCATTTGTTTACGTATACGAACGAACCGACCTAGCCCTTAGCTGGTACGGAGCGAATATTTACCCGGAGCACATTAAAGAAGCGCATCAACATCCGCAAATAAATAAACACCTCACCGGAAAATTCAGTATGGAATTAACCTACGACCAAAAGCACAACCCCCTGCTTAATATCCACTGTGAGCTTCAAAAAAACCGTAAACCAACCAAAAAACTGCTGGACAAATTAAGCCAACTTATTTTATATACCTTGCTAGAAAAAAATTCCGAATTCAAAAATAATTACTTAACCCTACCCCACAAAAATACCCCCCGCATAAAGCTATGGGGCCATGAAACCAAACCGCATTTTGGTGGAAACGGAAAACAAAAATGGGCAATAAAAAACAGCTGAAATTTCGGGATAATCTTGACCGTACGAGCTATAAACCGCTGCGTATTGACAAGCGAAAGGATTTTCTAAAACAAATAAAATCCTTAATTCAAAATTCAACGCGGCCCGCTATTGTTGACACATACCAAGAACAGTTGGAAGAATTATTTTTTTTAAGGAACCCTCTATTTCGTTTTGGAAAAAATTATAAAAAAGGCTTAAACAAATTTTTAAAAACCGGCATCAAAAATCAATCTTCGAATTTTTCGGGTGAATGGTTTTTCTATCCCTGGCTAGACTCGGCTGTGCATTTTCTTCCGGAAAAACTCTATTTGGAGCTCCGCACCGGAAGAAATAAAAATCTAATAACCAAAGAAGAACAGGAAAAATTCTATAGCTCCCTTATCGGCATTGCCGGTTTAAGCGTTGGTAGCCACGTAGCTCTAACTTTGGCCATGACCGGTGGCTGCAAAAAAATTCGCCTTGCCGACCCCGACATTATTTCCGGCTCAAACCTTAACCGCATCCGTACCGGCCTTACAAGCATTGGAATTAATAAGACGATAGCGGTGGCCAGACAAATTTATGAAATTAACCCCTACGCTGAAATACAATTATTCAAACAAGGTCTCACGGACAAAAATTTAAAGCGCTTTTTGGGCAGAGGCAAAACCAAGCTGGATCTGCTTATTGAAGAGACGGATCACCCTTATTTAAAACTTAAAATTCGCGAACTTGCCCGACCGCTTAAAATTCCGGTTATTATGGCCGCGGACAACGGGGACGGAGCGATAGTTGATATAGAACGGTTTGACACTAACCCAAAACTACCTTTACTTCACGGAGCTGTAGGATCTTTGACCGCGGAGAACCTAAAAAAACTGCCCCCGGAAAAACTTCCCGCCGTTATGGCAAAAATTGTCGGCGCAGAGCATGCCTCCGAGCGCATGCTGAAATCGGTGCTGGAGGTTGGAAAAAGCCTGTACTCCTGGCCGCAACTCGGCACCGCCGCCACCTTATGCGGTTCATTGCTTACCAATTTAGCCAGAAAAATACTTTTAGGCCAGCCGATAAAAACCGGCAGATACAATATTAATCCTGACTTGTTATTTTTTAAGCGCGGTCAAAGGCAAAATAACAAAATAAAAAAATTGCTAAAAAAATTAGGTGTTTAAAACAATGGATTTAAAAAACATAATTAACCTTGCCAACTATGCTCCCTCGGGAGACAACTGCCAGCCATGGAAAATAAAGCTGGAGCAAAACCGCGCGCTATTGTTTAACGTACCCGAAACAGACCTTTCACTTTACAATTATAAACAACAAGCGTCACTTATAGCCCACGGGGCTCTCATTGAAAATATCGCTATCGCCGCCTCCACAAAAAATGTCAGTTGCGAAATTAGTATCCTTCCGTATATAAATCGTCCAAATCTGGTTGCAGAAATTAATTTTTCTCCTGAAAACGTACATCCTGATCCGCTTTTTTCCAGTATCAATAAAAGGGTTACTAACCGCAAACCTTACAAAGCTATACCTTTAAGCGCTAAAGAGAAATCCTTACTTATGGAAGCGGCCGGACAATTTCCAAATTTTGAATTAAAATTTTACGAAGGGGAAAACAAACTTCCGGCTGCCAATGCTTTTAGTGTTAATGAAGGGATTGTTTTAGAAAATTTTTACCTTCACCGATTTCTTTTTTCCCATGTAAGTTGGACTAAACAACAAGACAATCTTCAAAAAGTCGGAATGTTCATAAAAACCATGGAAATTCTGCCGCCAAAAAGTTTTATTTTTAAGCTCTGCAGCAACTGGAAAATAATGAAATTTCTGCGGCTAATAAAATTACCCAAGCTAATAGCCAAAGAAAATGCCGCAATTTACGCCAAATCTTCGGCGTTTGGAGCTTGTCTGGCCCAAAATAACGCACAGGAAGATTTTATTGCCACGGGAAGATTAATCCAAAGAGTCTGGCTAACCGCTACCGGCTTGGGTTTATCCATGCAACCGTTAATGGGCATACCCCTATTACACTTAAAAATTCAAAGCGGTGAAACAGTCGGACTCTCTCCCAAACACCAAACAGAAATTTCCAAAACCTACAAAAAAATTAAGGAGCTGTTTGACAGTGAAAACCAAAATATACTTTTTTCTTTTCGGATCGGCAAGTCTGACCCTCCTTCCGCGGTTTCGCAACGCCTAAATCTTGAACAAATTTTACTTAAATAAAATGGACAAATTCTTCAGCCTCAATATTGATTTATTCTCCGTCGGTCTGGTCATTGCCGCCAATATTTTACTGGGGTTTACCGTCTATTTCAGTAATAAAAAAAGCATTAGCGGCCATTTTCTTTTTTTGTTTTCCCTAATAAGTTCCATTTGGGGAACTTTCAACTATTTACTTTATCAATTCCAAGACCCGTTTATTAGCCTATGGTTTATTAGGCTCGTAATGTTTACCGCCATTTGGCAGGCATACTCTTTCTTTTTGCTTGCCAATGTATATCCGGATGAAACAATTACCCAAAAAAACCGTCCCAAACCCATATTGCTACTGGTTGTCAGTTTAGTTGCCTTGTTAACCCTAACCCCATTGGTGTTTTCTCAAATTATCAGTGTCGGCAATGAAAATTCCATTGCGCCAAAAGCCGCGGGAGGGCCTGGGCTTATTATTTTCGGAGTCGTTGCAATCGGATTGGTTATTGCCGGAATTTCTAAAATTCTAGCAAAAAGAAAAGGCACTTTGGGCACCGAAAGAAAACAGTACAATTTTTTCCTTCTCGGGGCCGTTCTAATGTTTACCCTAATTATTTTCTTTAATTTCATATTCGCCAACTTAAGCCAAAATTACAACTTTATTCCTTTGGGAGCGGCATTTATTCTGCCGTTTATTATTTCCACCGCTTACGGCATTTTAAAACACCACATGTTCAGCGCCAAAATTATTGCAACTGAAATTATTACATTCTTCCTCCTGGTTATTACCCTACTGGAGGTAATTTTGGCAAAAAACTCCACTGAAATTGTTTTTCGCGTTATAATCTTCTTAATTTTATTGGTTGTAAGCATACTACTGCTTAGAAGCGTACGCAAAGAAGTCAAACAAAGAGAGCAGCTGCAAATTTTAAGCAAGCAGCTATCTCTGGCAAATGAAAAACTTAAAGCTTTAGACCAGGCGCGCGCTGAATTTATTTCCATTGCCAGCCACCAACTGCGTACCCCTCCCTCCACTGTTAAATGGTTCCTCTCGGCAATTCTCTCCGGCGACTACGGCAAGGTGCCAGAAGACATAAAAGTCCCGTTGCAAAAAACAGAACGGACAAACAACCATTTAATTTCGCTAATAGAAGACATGCTCAATGTTTCCCGCATTGAACGCGGGAAAATGGAATTTCTGTTTGAACCTACAGACATTCAAGACCTGGCAAGACAAGCCTTTGAACAGCTTGAACCAATTGCAAAAGAAAAAGGTCTTGGATTCAAATTTGCCGCTGTAACAGAAAAAATTCCAAATATTAGCGCGGATAAAGAAAAGATTAGGCAGGTTATGAATAACCTAATGGACAACGCCATTAAATACAGCGTTGCCGGCGAAATAATAGTCGATTTAAAACAGGAAGGCCGCAAACTTGTTTTTTCGGTAAAAGATTCAGGCAAGGGTATAAACGCCAAAGACAAAGTTCAAATATTCAAAAAGTTCTCCCGGGGTAAAGAGTCAATTAAAAGCAGCGCCGGCTTGGGCCTGGGGCTTTATGTGGCAAAAATTGTAATAGAACAGCACCAGGGGAAAATTTGGGCGGAAAGCGAAGGAGAAGGCAAAGGCTCGACCTTTTATTTTTCCATTCCAATGGACGCAAAAAAATCCGCCGGCGCGTCTTTCGACTTTACGGCAGACTAAAACTTGCTGATAAGCTACTAATCCTTATCGACTAAACTGCCTAAAATTTCCTGTTCAAAGTTCATTAAAAATCTTGCGGGATCCGGAGTTGATCCAAACATAATGTGCTCAACACTGTCTTTTTGGCCTTTGCTGTGTTCACTCTCTACGCCTTTATTTTGAAACCATTCTTTCCACTGTTCGGAAAACTCCTTGTAGCTTCCCGTACCTTCATTTCCGTATTGCTTTTGAATGACTTCATATTTTATCCGGTCGCAAATATCAATAAACTGGCTTTTTTCTTCAACAGAAAGGAAGCCTTTTGATTGCAATACTTTTTTTAATTCCTGAATTTCCGGCTTAATGTAAATCGTTTGACAAATTTTAGCGCTCAAAATACGCCATTGCTTTTCAAATTCGCTAACATCAATCATGGCTAGGCTATATTAGTTACTTTTAGCTTGAGCTTGGCGACCAGCTTTTCAAACCGTTTTTCGTCTTGGCTCTTTAAATACCTTAAAAGCCTCCTGCGGTTGCCCACCATTTTTAAAAGCCCGCGGCGAGAATGGTTGTCTTTGCGGTGCACTTTTAAATGCTCCTGAACCATTTCCATTTCTTTGGTTAAGACGGCAACTTGCACTTCCGGGCTTCCGGTGTCGTCTTTATGGGTTTGAAACTTTCTAATAAGAGCGTTTTTTTCTTTTGGGGTAAGCATTTTCCTTAAATCTGCACGAGGCGAGCAGTAATTCTTTTATTACTTTAATAGCTAGCCCGTGGGGTTAATTGCTAATATTATACTTCATTTTGCCGTTTTTGCAAATCCGACGGATAAAACCACCTTCCGGCCTATGACTATAGAGATATTGGCTTGTATCACATTTTTTAAGCAACAGACTGTGTCTCTAACTTTTTAGTGCGGGATAAATATCTAATAAATTCACTGGAAACATTATATTTTGTTAGGGACTCAAAAGAAGCCAGTCCCGGCCATCTGTTGACTTCCAAAATATATAATTTTTCGTGTTTTTGCAAAATATCAACTTTTGCCAGCTCCCGATTTAGGGCTTTGGAGGCGTTTTCAGCTAATTCGCATATTTTGAGCGTGTCTTCTTTTCTGATGACTTCAAAATTCTCAAAGTTTATCCTAAAACCAGAAGGATCAATTTTAAATTTTAAAATACTTGGAACCGACCTAAAACCAACAGTGATAACTTTATATTCATAATCCGCCTTAATAAACTGTTGAACGATTAGTTGATCTTTTGGATATTTAAGGCTTAATAATTCCAGTTCTTGCTTATTCTTAATTAAAAAAACTTGTTCTCCTTTTAAACCATATATCCACTTAACAACAACCGGATACTCAATATCACCCGCCTCTTCAAGTAAAACTGTATTTGGCACCGCCAGTCCTGCTGTGCCCAATTTTTGATGGCTGTACCATTTCCCCGCTATTACGTCTTCCAAAATCTGCGGGGCGTCAATTACTTTTTTGCCGGCTTTGATGAATTTTTTTGCCAAATCAAAAATCTGTTTTGCATAAGGGTACCCCTGGCGAAAAAACAGCAGTTGATATTTTTTAACATCCACCTTAAAATTCTGCTTTGCTAAATCACCTGCGTCAACAGCTTCAAATTCAACTCCGGCTTTTTTGGCTTCTTCACTTAGGCGATCTGTAGCATAATAGCCTTTTGGGGATATTACTAAGATCATAAACTGATTATAAACTATTAAGTTAATAAGATAAAGTATGATAATATATAAATACCGTACATTATTTATTGTATAGACCAATGCCGGAAACCAAAACAAAAAAAACTGTTTTAGACGATTACATAACCGACTTTTTAGAATACTGCGAAATCGGTAAGAACCAAAGCCAAAAAACCATAAGAAGTTACGACCACTACCTTAGGCGGTTTTCGCAGTTTGCCAAATTAAAAAATATCAACGAGCCAAAAAAAATAAATTTAGATTTAATTAAAGGCTACCGCTTATATTTAAATAGATTTTCAAACGAGGAAACCGGGCAGACCCTAAAGCTAATAACCCAAAACTACCACCTAATTGCCCTGCGGGCATTTTTAAAGTACCTAATTAAGCAAGATGTGGAAACTTTAGCTCCGGAAAAAATTGAGCTACCCAAAAATCCTTCGCGCCGAGTGGAATTTTTGGAAGAAGACGAATTAAAAAGACTGTTTGAGGCGGTAAAAACGGAAAAAAACGAGCTTCTTCGTTCGCGCGACGAAGCTATCTTGCGAATGCTTTTTTCCACGGGCCTCCGCGTTAGCGAACTTACGGGGCTTAAACAAGAACATATTAACTTAAAACGCGGAGAATTTACGGTTCGTGGCAAAGGCGATAAACTGCGGGTGGTTTTCCTCTCAAACGATGCCACGGAGGCTATAAAAAAATATTTAGAAAAGCGAAATGATGCGAATAAAGCCTTATTTGTAGCACATTCTAAGGTCGGCCAAACCATTGAAGATGAAATAGCAAATCAGGGTGCTGAAATTAAAAAAACAAAGTCAGTTTCCTCTCTTGGCAAAAGGGGTGTTAGGGAGGGGTTGAAAACGGTTCCCGGCATTACTCCCCGCTCTGTCCAAAGAATAATAAAAAAATATGCCCGCGCCGCGGGGATAGTAAAAAAAATTTCGCCCCACACGCTAAGGCATTCGTTTGCCACCGACCTGCTGCAAAACGGCGCGGACATTCGCAGCGTCCAAAGCATGCTCGGCCACGCCAGCATAACCACCACGCAAATTTACACCCACGTAACCAACCAAGGACTGCGCGAAATTCATAAAAAGTTCCATGGGAAGAAAAATTAAACTAATTATTCTAATTGCTCTAATTAACCTAAACAATGTCTAAAAAAAGAAATTGCAAAAAGAAAGTTTAAAATTTGTGATTTGTGGTTTATGATTTAAACTCATTGGGCATTGGATTTTGTTAGAAAAATTAGGGTACTTAGGTTAATTAAAATAATTATAAAAGCCCACATCTGTTACAACGCGGGCTTTTATGAAGCACTTTCTTCATTCTCCATCTTCTTTTCATTTCCGTTAATAATCTTTTATACGTACCACTTATACTCGCTCATAGCTCGCATAGCCTCTTCCATATCTACCTGGTAGTCGGCCTGCGACTCTTTGCTGTACTGCGTCAGCGGTAAAGCGCAGTACGGGCATACACCGGGCTTTTCCCTGCTGTGCCCGCATACATCACACATGTACATGTAAAAATTTTGCATATACTTCACCCCCTTTTCCATCCACAATAATTATTTTAGCGGATGATTCGCCATAGCTTTCTGCAATGGCGGATACTTTTATTTTAAGGTACGACCTTCTACTTACGGTTTAACTCTTTATTTGATGTTTGTCAACCCCGTTAAATAGCGCTTAAAATCTAAATAAATATCGCGTAAAATATTTATCAAAAAAATAAAGCTTGTTTAAACCATTATTATTAACCGAAGTCAACCCCCGTTTGTGCATAAAAAGTGGATTTCCTGCTGAAATAAAGTGGATAAAAAAAATGCCTGTCCAAATTAATTTTAGACGGGCATTTTTTATGGCGAACTCGGCAGGATCCAAACCCCGACAGTAGGCCTCGTAAACTTGGCAACTACGGGGCCATACCTGCTCCCTTTTACCCCCCACCTGGTGACCCCGGCAGGATTCGAACCTGCGGCCTTGAGCTCCGCAAGCTCACGCTCTATCCAACTGAGCTACGGGGCCAAAAAGGTGGGGGTAAAATTATAAAGCTCGCTACTACTCCTTTTTTTCAGACCATTTACCTTACTAAAGCTCAGACAAATAGTTTGAGAGCTAGAAACAATTTCAAAGAAATTGTCGGAGACTAAATATTGATTAGACTATGGTGAGCCCGAGAGGGTTTGAACCTCTGACCTAGAGCTTAGAAGGCTCTCGCTCTATCCAACTGAGCTACGGGCTCTCGCCATCCCAACCTTCGCGTGGAAATCCTTTTTTTAAAACTACTTGATTTTAACATAAAACCCTGGTGTAATCAATCCTAAACCTATATAATTCCCCTATGTTAGAACGCGTACAAAAACGACAAGCAGATAATTACTAACAGAGCTGTCGCCTTTAGCGGCAGCAAGGGATCTCTTTATAAAAGCCAAACATATGGAACGAGTACAAAAATTTATATCTAGTTCTGGCGTAGCTTCCAGAAGAAAAGCCGAAGAATTTATTCGCTCGGGCCAAGTCTTAATTAACGGCAAAAAAGCCAAACTTGGCGACAAAGTTGACCCACTTAAGGACGAAGTAAAAATTTACGGCAAACGGGTTAAGTCGGCAGAGGCTGAAAAAATTTACTTAATACTCAACAAGCCAAAAAATTGCGTGGTAACCAAAAGCGATCCGCAAGGAAGAGCCACCGTTTATAAATTTCTGCCGGATGATGTTAAAAGCAAAGTTTGGAGCATAGGCCGGCTAGATTATAAAACCGAAGGGCTGATAATTTTAACCAACGACGGAGATTTAACAAACCAACTTACCCACCCTCGCTTTGAGCATGAAAAGGAATATGAAGCCGCGACCAATAAAGAGCCCACTCAAAGCCAAATTGAAAAACTGGAAAAGGGCGTAAAACTTTCCACGGGGATAACATCCCCGGCCAAAGCCAGATATAAAAATAGCCGGCTTTATATAACCATCCATGAAGGTAAAAAACACCAAATAAGAAGAATGCTGGACGCTGTAGGACTGGACGTTCTTAATTTAAAACGCGTGCGAGTGGGCAACTTAAAACTGCCAAGCAACTTACCGCCCGGCCAATTTAAAAAAATAAAAAAAGAAGATATTCTTTAATTGTCGATGAAAACTATAAAAATATTCATTTGGACAATTTTTGCTGTTTCCCTGGCTTGCCTGGCAGGCAGTTTTTTTTCGCAAAAAAATAATTCGGCAACTTACATATATTATGCGCCGAAAGAGGATAAGCCTCTCATTATCAGCAAAGATGATGAAACCTCTGAAATGCCTGATTCCAAATCCCCTCTTCCCAACTCCCTTCTTCTTCCCGTTCCCTTCACTTCCCAGGCTCCCGCGGCCAACTGGGACGACCCAGTTTACGCGGAAGCCTGCGAGGAGGCAAGCCTTTATATGGCCTCGGAATATTTTGGCGGAAACAAAGATGAAATAATTTCCAAACAAGACGCGCTGGAACAAATACGACTTATTGCAAATTGGGAAACAAAGGAATTCGGCTACAATCGCGACATAGACAACGCGGAAATAACGCGCGTTGCAGATGAGCTGCTGGGCTTAAACACAAAAATTTTAGAAGATTTTACGGAAGACGATTTAAAACAAGCGCTGAAAAATAATCAATTAGTGCTAATTCCGACCGACGGCAGACTGCTTAATAACCCAAACTTCCGCGCGCCCGGCCCGCCCTACCATATGCTCGTAATAAAAGGGTATGATGATGTCAATTTCATTACCAATGACCCGGGAACCAGAAACGGCCGGGATTTTAAATATACATTTGATGTTCTATATGAAGCCGCGGGCAGATGGAATCACGCATTGAACAAAGTTGATATAAAAAATAAAACCGCAATTGTAGTTTGGAAATAAAAAAAGGCGAAGATATACTCCCCGCCCCGCACCCTTCTAAGGATGCCTTTAAACCGCACTAAGCGGTTCTTTTTGGCCGCGAGACTTCGGCCAGCTTGAGCACCTCGAGAAGCCGGATTACCGGCCAGGCCGGGTCAAACTCGCCTTTTTCGGTCGCCAGCTTCGGGGAGGCCGGGTACTGATGGTGGTTGTTGTGCAGGCCTTCGCCGGCGGTAATTAGCGCAACCCATTGGAGATTGGTGGCCTTGTTGTCGTAATTCTTGTAGCCGATCATGTGGCAGACGCTGTTGACCATCGCATTCAGAAAGATGTAGCTCCAACCTTGGGCAATGAACAGCCCAAGACCCCACGCCCAGCCAAAGGCCAGCATAAAAATGGCGAGGCCAAACAGGGTGCCGAACGGGCCAAACGGGATCTTGTCAATCAGATCCGGCTCATAGTCTTTGGTGTACTTCTGGACGTTCGCCTCGGTCGCTTCACGCCGGTAGTAGATGGCGTTGAAGAACAGCACGTGCCACATGCCCTTTAAGTACGGGCTGTGGGGGTCACCTTCTTTGTCGGAAAAGTGATGGTGCTTGCGATGCACTGCCGCCCATTCACGCGGAATAATTCCGGTGAATAGAATTAGGTGCAAGTGCATGATGTTCTGCACGAGCGGGTGCAGACGCAGCCCCTTATGGGTCAACGCGCGATGAAGAAAGATCGTGGTGTAGAATACCGAAAGCTGCATCACCACGACGCTGATTAGCAACATCCAAACTAGACTCATTGTATTGAGTCCCCCTTTCTTTTTTCCTTATTTTAGTATACGTGCAAAACAAAAAACCCGCCATTATTGGCGGGAAAATATTTTCTATTTATTTATTGGATTTCTTGGGCTTCCAATCTCTTATAATAAAACTGGAACCTTTTAAGGTTACTACAACGCGTTGTTTCTCTTTCCATTTCATCTTTGCCACCAAATCTATGGGCAATGTTACCGACAAAGACCATTTCCCCTGCTTGGTTAATTTACGAATATGCCTATTTATTATTTTTTTCATAGCCATTTTTTTTTCTTAATTCTCCTACGTAAATATTTACGTAGAACCTAAATCTCCAATTTTTTTTGAATATCTTTCCATCCAATCCTCCTAACTTTAGGTTGCCCTTTTTCATATTCGGGTTCTAAAAAAATTCCATGAACACTTTTTGGTTTAGGATCTGTTTTATATTTGCTGTTTAATAATTCGCCGAGACTAGTTTCTTCGGTCTTAATAACTCCATTTTTATCATTTACATTTAACATTCTACAATCTTCTCTTAAAGCTCCTATCTCCAACAGCACCCGAATCATCTGCCTACAATCTTCACAAGGATGAAGAGCATCACAAGCCAAACTTTTGTCCCCTGTATTTATCTGGTCGCTAACTGTGATAATTGCGGGGATTGCCCTAACTTTATCTGCAATTGCAGATTCCAAACCCATTCTTTCTGCGCACCTTTTGTTTACACCCTCATTCGGAGGAGTCAACTTTTTTAGGGTTATGTTAGCGCCTAAATAAGCATCGTAAAAAAAATCACCTTTTTCTAACTTTACCCCTAAAATAGCGCTGCCCACATGAAAATTTCTATACGATTTTGCTTCTGTTCTGGCAGCCCTGGCAATATCTATAAGCTTTTCCTTGTGTGAATTAAAAAAATCTATGTGTTGTTCCATCTCCCCTTCCGGCAAAGAAGGAAACTCGGGAACATTGTTTATTTCTTCGTATTTTAAGCCATCGGGTATTTCCCCGCTTAATCTTTTCATATCACTATGATAATGCTACACGCGTTCTCCTGCAAGCTCCTCTTCTGCGTGTTGCCTTTGAGTTTGTAAATTATAAATTCTGGCGTACTCGCCTTTTTGCAGTATTAACTGCTGATGATTGCCCCGTTCAAAAATTTCTCCGTCTTTAAGCAAAATTATTTCGTCCGCGTCCACCACCGTGGCAAAACGGTGCGCTACCACTACGCTGGTTATCCCTGCGCTTACCTCGGTAATATTTTTTCTAATTTCCTCTTCCGTATGGCTGTCAAGCGCGCTGGTAGCCTCGTCAAACACTAGAATGTCCGGCTCTTTAATTATAGAACGGGCTATGGCAATTCTTTGCTTTTCCCCGCCCGAAACTTTAAGGCCTCTCTCCCCCACCACTGTCTTAATCCCTTCCGATAATTTGGAAATAAAATTTTGGAGAGAAGATTTTTTGGCGGCGCTTTTCACCTTTTCGTCGCTGGCCTCAAATGTGCCGTAGCGAATATTGTCCGCGATGCTGGTATTAAACAGCACCGTGTCCTGTAAAACCAAACCCAGTCTTTTTCTAAGACTTTGCGAGTCGTAATCTTCAATCGGCCTGTTGTCTATAAAAATTTCACCGCTGACGGGTTCGTAAAATCTAAACAACAATTTTACAATTGTTGACTTACCGCTGCCGGATATACCAACCAAGGCGAGCTTCCTTCCCGGCTCCAAAACAAAAGAGATATTTTTTAAAATTTGCCTGCCGCCCGGCTCATAAGCAAAACTTACATCTTTAAATTCTAATTTACCCTGCAATTTCTCCACTTTTATGGCACCGGGCTTGTCTTTTATGCTCACCGGCTCCCTTAAAACTTCGTCCAAGCGGTCCACCGCGGCAATTCCTTCGTGGTATTTGGTATAGATGCCGCCAAGCTCGTAAAGAGGCTGGTAAATATAGAATGAATAAAAATTAAATAAAATAACATCGCCAAAACTTAACTGCCCCTGAAAAGCCAAAAGCGTGCCATACCACAACAGCACCACCCTCGCCAAATTTACCACTGTGCCCTGGGCAAAGCCCAGAGATTGAAAAGCAAAAGTCTTCTTTTTTAAAATTTTATGGCTAAGAGCGTTATCGTGCCTAAATTTTTCCTCTTCGGCTTTTTCCGTAGAAAAAGATTTTACCAACTCGACATGGCTAACCGCTTCAAAACTGCTGCCGAATATTCCTTCATTTATTTTATTAATCTCCAACTGGGTTTTTTTTATTTTTTTGGTAAAGAACCAGGTAATGAAAAAAAATACGGGCACAAACCCAAACAGCGGTATGCCAATGCGCCAGGACTTTATCAAAACAATAATTAAAATAACGCTAATGGTGAAAATATTCTGGAAAATTTTATCGTAAAAAATGGAGAACAGCGAAGTAATGTCGTCGCGCGCCTTGCTTAGTTTCCTAAACACTTCACCGCTTTTTTGCCTGCTATGAAAAGCCATGGGTAAAGCCAAAAGGTGTTTATAGGCTTGTTCAAACACGCGAATACCCACACGGTCAGCCACGGTCTCCACCAAATAAGACTGAAAATTCTTAAAGGTTCTGGCCGCAAATGCCACGCCAATCCAACCCAAAACCAAAAGGCTGAGGCCTTTAAAAAATACCGCCTCCGTAGGAAACAGAGAAAGGTTTTGCGCGTTCCGCAAAAAATTGTCTATAATTTTGGCGAAAAAATAAGGCTCTGTTAAAGAAAAACTTTGGCTTAAAACCACTAAAACAAAAATCAGCGCGATCTTGCCGCGCTCTTTTTGCCAATAATTAGAAAGAAATTTTAAATATGGGAACACCTTTTAAAAAATATCTGCCCGCCAATTAATTAGGCGCAAAAATTTAGTTTATTTTTTGCTTTTTACTTTATCTATTTCGGCAATAATATTTTGCAAGCGCGTTTCAATTTTGGCCAAGCTATCCTGGGTTTTTTTGTCCACCACTTCGTCTTCTTGGTCGTCTTTCTGGATTTCATCTATATCTTCCTGAATTTCCTCTACGTCTTCGCCCAGACCTTGCATATCTTCCTGAATGTCTTCCACGTCTTCGGCAATTTCCTCGATATCTTCTTCAACATCCTGTAAAGACTGGCTGGTTTTGTTCACTGCCATTTGAATAAATATAGCCAAATAAATGGCTTCCAAAGAAACTGCAGTGGTTAGAATAAGCAAAATCCGGTCGTAAGCTACGCCAAATATATTCAATGAAAAACCCACCACAAACAAAACAGTGTGGACAAGCAAAGAATTGGTGGAGCCAATCCAGTCCATTGCCTTAAAAGGCACGCTTTCTAAATACTTATATTTGTACTTATTATCCTGTTTTTTCTGTTCTGCCATAGTCTTTCCGGTTAATCAAACCCCCTCCCCTAATTAGAAACACCTGTTCGCATCCACCCTCTTAATTTAAATCGTAATTTAAACCGTCAAACACTATTATCGCGAACAAATAATTCTCTAATGGGGACAAGCGATATTATTCTACCATTTATAGACAAAAAAATCCACGTATGTGGTATAATATTAGCAATTAAATAACCTTTCATTCTTTTTTAATGAATGGCCAAAATAAACATTAAATAAACCAAAATGAGTTCAAAAACCAAATGGTTAATTGGTCTTGTTGTATTGCTCTTGGTCATTGTTGCGGCTCTTGCGATAAACGACCAAGAACAAGCCGAAAAGAACGCCTTTATTTCAGGCTCCGATAAACCGCTAAAAGAAAGCCCTGAAGGCAATTTGGAAGCTCCGGCGGAAATTAACGACAGCGTCTCCGCTCAAGTTGCGCAAACCGGAGACATTGACCAAATAGTTAATGCCATAATAGCCGACCAAGCGCAGGACATGGAAGCCGCGCAGGCGGATGACGCAGACCTGCAAACTTTGGAGCAGGACAGTTCTTTAATTAACCCTAACGACATCTACAATGCAAACGAATTTTAAACTTTCCAAACTTGCCCTTATAACCGCGACTCTGGCAATGGCAATCGCCCCGGTAGTTGCCTTAGCCGAGCAAAACAGTGATTCAAGAGAAAGGCCGGAAAAACAGCAGCAAGATCGCCCGGCACAAAATGCTTTTTGCGAAAGATTTAATAACGCTTTTGGTAAAGTCCAAGACAGACTGGAGCAAACCAAAGAAAAAATTAGGAACAGAAAAGAAGACAGGCATGGCGAATTTGAACAAAGGCGGGAAGAAAGAAACGGTGAAATTAGAGAAAAAAGAGAAACCGCGAAAAACCGCAAAGATGACTATTTTGAAGCTCTAAGAAACCGCGCGCAAAACGAAGAACAAAAACAGGCTGCTGAAAACTTTGTAAATACTGTTCATCAGGCTATCCAAACCAGAAAAGAAGCAATTGACGCTGCCACGGAAGCTTTTAGAAATGGTGTAGACGCTATTGCCCAAAGAAGGCAACAGGAAGCGGAAAATGCCATTGCCGCATATAAAGCCGCAGTTCAGGCGGCAATAGATAAAGCAAAAAGCTCCTGCGAAGCCGGAGAAGATGCCCCAACCATAAAACAAACGTTTATGTCAGAAATGGAAGCTGCCAACCAGGCTCTAAAAACCTCCAGAAAAAATCCCGGAGAAAACAAGATGGAAACGGAAGCATTAAGGAAAACCAGAAACGAAGCGCTAAAATCCGCGCAAGAAACTTTTAGGCAGACAATGGAACAGGCCGGAAAAGAGCTAAAGACCGCGTTTGAATCTACAACCGAATAATTCTTTCACTAAAAAACCCTCCCGATTTATCGAGGGGGTTTTAAATTTCTTTATATTTCCCTCTCCCCTCCGTGGGAGAGGGACCAAGGGTGAGGGGGTACAATATTATTAATGATAGATAGTTGTTTGGCTCTCCTGCCGCTTTTCCATAAACCTCTTACCTATCATGGACACTACCGTAACAATCAAGCTGCCAAAAAATGCCGCGCCAAAACTTTCCACATTAAAACCTTTTATAAAACTCGCCGCCCAAAATACCAAAGCGTTTATTACCAGCAAAAAAAATCCGAAAGAAACAAGAGATAGCGGAAAAGTTAGAACTTTTAAAACCAGTCCCAAGGTTGCGTTTAATATTCCAAGGATAACCGCAACCAGCACGGCCGTCCAAAACCCGGTCACAGAAAGCCCGGGAACCACATTCGCCGCAAGCATTACCGCAAGGGCGTTTATTATTATTCTTAAAAACAAATACATGCTTTTATTATACCACACCTGCCCTTTTGGGTAATTTTTTGTTAGAATACAAATAGCAAACAATGAGTCAGACTTATATAGAAATTATAATAGTTTTTGCCCTTACCCTAATAAACGGCTTTTTTTCAATGAGCGAAATTGCCCTAATTTCGGTCAGGAAAACACAGATTACCAATTTAGTAAAAAAAGGAAGCAAAAAAGCCAAAATAGTTCAAAATTTGCAAAACAGCCCGGAAAAGCTTTTTGCCACCATCCAAATAGGCATTTCCTTTGTAACAATTACCGCTTCCGCTTTTGCCGGGGCAAGCCTGGCTTCTGACCTGGCTAATTATTTAGCCAAGTTGGATATTGCATTTTTGGCCAATTACTCACAGGAAATTAGTTTTATTCTGGTTGTCGGTATTGTAACTTACGTAAGCTTAGTCATTGGCGAATTGGTGCCGAAATCTTTGGGGCTTCGTTACGCGGAAAAATTTTCTTTAATTTCCGCCTACCCGATTTGGTGGCTTTCCAAAGCAAGCTTTTGGTTGATTAAATTTTTAAATTTTTCCACCGGCATAATCCTAAAGCCCTTTGCCAAATCCATTAACTTTACCGAATCCCGAATGACCGAAGAAGAACTGCGCTTGCTTTTGGAAGAGGGTAAAAAATTTGGAGCAATTAACCGCCATGAGCATGAAATTATTGAAAACATTTTTGAATCTTTCGATTTGCCCGTTTCAAAAATAATGGTTCCGCGTACGCGTGTTACCGCGTTTAATATTGACGCTCCCAAAGAAAACACAATAAAAGCGGCGATAGCTTCCGGCTATTCCAGACTGCCAATTTATAAAGGCACGCTCAATAATGTAATTGGGATATTGTACACAAAAAAAATACTCCCTAAAATCGGTATGCAGCTAAATTCTTTAGATTTGCAGGATTTTATGGTGGAACCTTACTTTGTTCCTTCGGCAATGAAGATAGACGAGGTATTAAGAAGACTGCAAAGAAAAAAATTGCATATGGCGCTGGTAACGGACGAACACGGCGAAATAGAAGGACTGGTTACTTTAGAAGACGCGCTGGAAGAAATTGTCGGGGAAATAACCGACGAGACGGATGAAGCGGGAAAGATGATCAGCAAACAAGAGGACGACAATTTTTTGGTTGCGGGCGAAATTTCCATTGTGGACTTTAACCGCTCTTTTCAAACTACCCTACCCGAAGACAGGGACTACTCAACCCTGTCCGGTTTTATTTTGCATAGGCTTTCGCGCTTTCCCGACGTAGGAGATATTTTAGAAGAACAGGGTATAAAATTTGAAGTCAAAGAAAAAACCAGGCGCACGGTAAAAACTGTCCTGGTTACCAATAAGCCCAAGCTTCATTCTTAATAAATTAAACATCAATAACTCAAATTTCTAAACATAAAGGCTACGAAAGGGGCGGAACCTGGGGCGGAAATTTTAATCCTTTAGACAACAGGCTCCCGGCTGAAACCGAAGGCGGCAAACAATCCGTACTCTTGGCTGATGCACAATTAAAAAAAATGCGAATAACCGACGGCAAGGGAACTGTACAAGGTTATTTTCGCGGTGGCCCGCCAAATGTCGATGAAATTATAGAACTTCAAACAGATTACCAAACAGTTCAAGCCAAAGTATTGAGCGTACAACCACACAAGAATAAAAAATATCATGTTTTAACAGTTCAAATTATTCAATAAGGTAAACAAAAAACTTCGCCTTGAATAATTATGGGGTTCAAATGAGTTTGAAGGGGACAATGATGGGAGCCAAATCTTTATCTTTTACCTTTTGATTATTTATTTTTTAATTTTGCCAAATGTTAAAACCTGACCTCATTTCCGTATTATAACCGCCGCTAGAACAATAAATAAACATGTTATACTTTGATTATTCTATAAACACTTCCTATACTTATATAATCAACTCCAAATTTGAACTATGATCAAAGTCCAAGATTTAGGCATTATTCTGAGCAAAACCGAACTCGAATTTGAAAGTCAGGCTGTGTTAAACCCAGCCTGTATTAAAATTGGTAAATTTGTACATATGTTTTACCGTGCGGTCGCCCAAAAGAACCATTCTACTATTGGTTACTGCAAATTGCTGAACAATAAAATTGTTGAAAGATCAAAGAAGCCGATTTTAGTACCCGAGTTTGCATATGAAAAACAAGGGGTGGAAGACCCCCGAATTATTTACTTTGAAAACAAATATTTTCTTTTTTATACAGCCTATGACGGTCAAAACGCGCTTGCCGCTTACGCTACAAGCAATGACTGTAAAAAATTTACAAAACACGGGCTTATCTCACCCCAAATTACTTATGACGAAGCAAAGGATATGTTTACAAAACATTGCACTCTGCATTACCGATATCGCTGGTATGAACAACACTATAAAAAAACCATTAACCCGAGCTTATTACTTTGGGAAAAAGATGTAATGATTTTCCCGAAAAGAATAAACAATAAAATTTTCCTGTTGCATAGAGTCATCCCGGGTATTCAACTAATTAAAATAAATTCGTTCAAAGAATTAACCTTAAACTTCTGGCATAAACACTTAGAAAACCTTTGCGAACACATATTACTAGATCCGGTGTTCTGGTTTGAAACCCGAAAAATTGGCGGAGGGTGCCCCCCTATTAGAACCCCGGAGGGTTGGTTGTTAATTTACCACTCGGTAGAAGACAGCGCTAAAGGTAATATTTACCGTGCAGCCGCTGCGCTTTTGGACCTGAAAAATCCCCAAAAAGTAATCGGAAGGCTTCCTTATCCCCTCTTTGAACCAAATTCATCATGGGAAAAAAAGGGTAATGTAACCAATGTCGTCTTTCCAACCGGAGCAATTGTGGAAGGGCCAAATTTAATAATTTATTACGGCGCGTCCGATACCTGTATTGCCGCAAAAAAAATTAATCTAAAAACACTTATTAAAGAATTGTTAAAAAACCCTCTCGCTAACCAAACATGTCCCATAAACCCATCGACATAGCAATTATTTCCAGTTTTCCCCCAAGAAAATGCGGCATTGCCAGTTTTACCAATGACTTAACTCAAAATATAGAACAGCTGTTCGACCCTTCGCTCAAAGTTAAAATTTTTGCGCTAAATACGGCAAGTTCAAATTCTTTTGACTACCCGAAAAAAGTTGTGGGGCAAATCCATAATACAAACCTAAAAGACTACTTGAAAGCCGCAAAAATTATTAACCAGTCCCCGAGTATTCAGTCGGTGCTAATTCAACACGAGTTTGGGCTTTTTAACGGAAAAAATAATTCCTATTTGCAAAAATTTATAAAATTATTGGAAAAGCCTATAATTATTGTTTGCCATACTATTTTACCCAAACCGAAACCCTTCGCCAAAGAACTCTTTAAATTATTTCAAGCAAAATCCAAAGCACTAATTACCTTGACCGAAAATTCCAGACAGACATTAATAAATGAATACGGCATTTCAAAAAAACAAATTTTTGTTATTCCTCACGGAATTCCTTCTACGCAATTTGTTACAAATGCTGAAAAGCAAAAAATTAAACTCAATCTGCACCTTAAAAATAAATTAATTCTAACCACCTTTGGCCTTTTAAACAAAGGCAAAGGTTTAGAATACGCAATTAAAGCCGTCGCCCGGATTATCAGACACAAACCAAATTTAAGATATTTAATCATAGGCCCTACTCATCCGGAAGTCAAAAAAAGAGAAGGAGAAAAATATAGAAATAAATTAATTAAACTCGTCAATATCCTCGGAATACAAAAAAATATCAAATTCTATAACGCGTACCAAAAAACTTCGAAACTGCTTAATTACTTAAAAGCAACCGATATCTACCTGGCAACTCCCCTCGATGAGAACCAGGCAGTCAGCGGCACTTTAAGCTACGCACTGGGGACAGGCCTCCCGGTAATTTCCACCGCCTTTGCCCATGCAAAAGAAATAATTTCCGAACAAAACGGGCTACTAATTAAATTTAAAGATGTTGCCGATTTAGCCGATGCGTTAGAAAGGCTAATTTTAAATACTCCCTTCAGAAATCAACTGGCAAAAAATGCCTTTTTTTCCACCAGGGATATGCTTTGGCATAATGTTGCCCTAAATTATGCAAACATAATTTTAAAATTCATTCCTGCAAAAAATTACAATTTTCGAAAATTGCCAAAAATCCGGATTGGGCATTTAAAAAGACTTACCAATAAATTTGGCGTCTTCCAATTTGCCGATTTATTTTTTCCAAATCCCAGTTATGGATACACTCTGGACGACAACGCTAGAGCGCTCGTAGCCGCAACCAAACATTTTGCTATGACAAAAAATAAAACAGGTCTAAAACTGGCGAATATTTACCTAAACTTCATAAAAAAATCCCAAATAAAAAATGGTTCGTTCGTTAATTATTTTCACGCAGATTATTCAACCAACCATAACGAAAATGAAAAGTGCAGTTTGGAAGACAGTAACGCGCGAACTCTGTATGCGCTATATGCAACCTTAAATGAAAATGGTTTGCCAAAAAAAATTTATCATAAAATACAGTCCATTCTAAAACACGCAAAACCCCTGCAACAAAACTTCCGATTTTTAAGAGCTAAGGCTTTTTATGTCAAAGGACTGTATAATTTTTATAAAATAAAAAAACAAAAATTGACTTATGATCAAATTAATAAAAATTGCCGCCAACTTTTACTTAGTTACCAAAAACATAAAAGATCAAACTGGCATTGGTTTGAACCCATTTTAACTTATTCTAATTCCATGCTAAGCGAGGCTATGCTGTACGGATACCTTGTAACTAAAAACATAAAATACTTTAAAATTGCAAAGCTAACTTTGGAATTTCTGGTAAAAGAGTCTTTCAATAAAAATCGGTGTGTTCCAATCGGACAAAATGGATGGTATAAAAGAGGTGGACAAAAAACTAAATTTGACCAACAACCGGAAGAAGTCGCCGCTTTAGTTCAAACCTTAATTAAGATGTATCAAATTACCCAAGAAAAAAAATATTTCATACTGGCTCATAAAACATTTTCCTGGTTTTTGGGAAATAATACTCTTAGCCAATTCGTTTATGACCCGTCTACTCAAGGATGTTTTGACGGATTTGGTCAAAAAAGCCTCAACTTTAACCAAGGAGCTGAATCAACAATCTCTTACCTCCTGGCAAGGCTTGCCCTAGAAGAACCGCATAGTTGAAAAATTGACTCTATTAAGTCATTTATTGCCCATTTTCTTGCTTTTTTAAATGTTTTTTTGATAGAATGGCAATATATGAAACAACAAAAAGTTAAAGACCTTTACAAAGAATTGGAAAGCATCGGAATCAAGATTTGGGTTGACGGTGGCTTTGCTGTTGATGCTCTTTTAAACAAACAAACTAGAGTCCACAAAGACTTGGATATTGCAGTGGAATGGAAAGACGTTCCAAAGCTCCGAAAATTTCTGATAACTCAAGGATACAAACAAATTAAAAAAGAAAGTAAATGGAATTTTGTTCTGGGAGATAAAAAAGGTAATAAACTTGATGTGCATGCTTTTGCGTATGATGATCAAGGAAATGTTGTTGACGGCATTTTGTATCCAGCCAAGTCGCTTACAGGCACAGGAACGATAGATGGCGTTAAGGTAAAATGTATATCCGCAAAATATATGGTGGAGTTCTTGGCTCCCTGGATTCATAAACATCCGGGTAAATACTTACAAGCTGTTGCTGATTTGTGTGAAAAATTCAACATCCCCTTGCCCGAAGAATATAAAAAAAGAATGATGCTGTTATAGATCATGTTGTGAGTGAGCGTGTTGGGGGTCAAGTCTTGGCCCCGTTTTTTATGATCCCGTTTTTTCAAAGATAGGGGCCATATTCCATGGTGCAAGACTACAAATTGACCGAAAAAGGACAAAATGATATACTTTTTTTAGATATACGGCACAGCGTATATAATTCTAGCAACTCTTCACAAATTCTGTGTAAGAGTTTTTTGTTTAAAAGGGCTCCCAAATTACTTGGGCTTATCTACCAAGATAGGTTAAATGATTTGGGAAAGAGGAGCATCTGCGTAGAGTGGCAGGAATTTAATTAAACAAATTCCGAAAGCTAGGAGCAAGGTGCGACGACATGGTGCCCGTAGTTCAATGGTAGAACACCGCTCTGTGGCAGCGGCCACGTGGGTCCGATTCCCATCGGGCACCCCATAAAAAAATGCTCAAATTTTTTGAGCGTTTTTTTATGCAAATTTAAACCGGACCTAAAACTTTCGGAAGCCCGGCGCTAAGTTTGCCGATTTCGCCGTTGCCGCCAAAAAATGGCAACAAAACCACGCTCGGCCATACCTCAAACGATTTGGGCCAAAGTGGATGTTAAAATGTTTAAATGTTAAAATACTTATACGGCTCCGTTAGAAGTCTATTTGATTTCTAAACGTTGGCTGAAATATACATTTATCCTAATTTTAAAACATATATAAAAAATAATGCAAACTTCTAGCACAGGAGAATCCCCTACTATTTGTTTCGGCCAGCAGCCCTGCGGATTTTTTCCAAAAAATTTTCTTGTCGCAAAAATTAATACTGCTATACGCTTGCAAAAAGAAATAGGCGGCCGTATCGTCTTTTTTTATCATGACTCGGACGCCGACTATAGAGAAACAATAACTATTATGAAAGATAAGACAACAGGCGCGGGAGTACGCTTAAATTTTATACAAGAAAACAAAATTCAAAAAAAATACTCCCCGCTTTATTTAAAACGCATTCCGCAAGATTGGCAAAAAAAAATTTTAAAACAGCTTCCCCGTTTTGTGGACAAAAAACTAATTAATATATTTACATCAATTAATTATAAAACCGTAGCAGATTTTTGTTTGGAAATGTACAAAAAAATTGGACTACTAGACGGTATTGAAGTGATAAGATCTTCAGATAAACGCTTTAGACAAAATACTATTGATTTAGCCGAAGAATTTTATGCCGATGTCCCCTACCAGGGAGAAATTGTGAGAGCGAAAATTTCAAAGGATGAGGCGACTTTGCATGAAGGCGGTGGCAAATATACAAAACTTTCATTGCCTGATAAAATAACAAAGGAGCAAAAATCTGCCGGTAGAGATAAAAGATTTACTTGGATGCAAAGCGTAATACACTGCACTCATTACATTTGGGGAGCAGGAGAACAATCTTATATAGACAAAATGTCAGCGCCTAACGTAAAATTTATAAACCGAGAAGATGTCGAGGATCCAAATTTTGCATGGTTGCCTAGATAATATCTTAATCTTAACTGAAAACTTTTATGAAAATTTTAGCTTTTGGCGCGCATCCCGACGACGTAGAATTCGGCGCTGCCGCCCCCCTGTTAATTAAAGAAACAAAAAAAGGAAGCAAAGCAAAAATTGTTGTTTGTTCTTTGGGCGAAGCCGGCTCCAGCGGAACATCCGTCGGCAGAAAAAAAGAAGCCGCTATGGCCGCAAAAATTATTGGCGCTGAAATAGAATTTATTAATTTAGGCGGCGACTGCCATATAAAATACAAACCGAATAACGGCATAACCTTGGCCAAAATTATTAGAAAATACAAACCGAATATTGTTCTTACCACATCTCTTAAGGAAGAACAGCATCCCGACCACAAAGCTTTGGCCATGCTGGTGCGCGATGCCTGCAGATTCGCCAGATACGGCGGCTTAAAAGAGCTTAAAGGCTTACCTGTACACAAAATTGGAGAACTTTATTTTTACCAATCCTCCGCTGATTACTATAAGCCTTATGATATTGTAATTGACGTAAGCGACGTACAAAAAATTTGGGAAAAATCCATAAAAGCGCACGCAAGCCAAATGAAAACTAAGAATTATATTGATTTAGTTTTAACCAAAGCAAGAGCGCTAGGGGCTTCTATTGGAGTTAAATACGCGGTTGGCCTTTGGAAAAATGATCCCGTAAGATTAAATAGCTTGTCAGATATAAACCTCTCTTCTCGGAATTATTAATCCTCCTGTCATCCCGGACTTGATCTGAGATCTTCATCTATAGATTCCAGCTCGTAGACCGGAATGACAAAAAAACTAAATGAAAAAATTAACTATCGCTATCACCTGTTATCCAACCATTGGCGGCAGCGGTGTTGTTGCCACTAATTTAGGTATTGAACTTGCTCGCCATGGACATAAAGTCCATTTTATTACGTACGAGCGTCCTTTTTCGCTTCCCAAGCATAAAAATATTTTTTTTCACAAAGTTGAATTCAACGACTACTCTCTTTTTAAATACCCTGACTACACCCTGCCTTTGGCGGAGAAAATGGTAGAAGTTAATGAAAAATATAAACTTGACTTATTCCATGTGCATTATGCCGTTCCTCACGCGACCGCCGCACTACTTGCCAGAAAGGTTATTCAAAAAGTAGGAAATAAAAAAGCGCCTTGTTTAATTACAACACTTCATGGGACAGACATAACACTTTTGGCGCGTGATCCAAATATAGACTCTATTATCCGATGTTCTATTGAGGACTCCTGCGCCGTAACCGCAGTTTCAAATAACCTAAAACAAGAGACAACAAAAATCTTGAAAACTAAAAAGTCAATTGAAGTAATCTACAATTTTTACCATAAAAAACCGACCACAAAGTCTCGCACGGTCGTTCGTAAAGAATTAAAAGTTAAAGACAACGATTTGCTTGCCGTGCATCTTTCCAATTTACGGGATGTTAAACGCATTCCGGATTTAATTAATATTTTTGGCGGGTTAAAAAAGCATCCGGGTATTAAACTTCTTATTTTAGCCGGCGGCTCTTTTAAAAAATTTATACCCTTGGTTAAAAAACAAAAAATTCAAAAACAAATTATTGTAAGAGAAAACCCAAGCCATATTGAAAATTTTTTAAACGCTTCGGACTTTGGAATATATACTTCCAAAAAAGAAAGTTTTGGGCTGGGCATACTGGAAACTTTAGCTTTTGGAAAACCCATTCTTGCGACGCGAGCAGGCGGTATTCCGGAAGTTGTGGCACATAAAAAAACCGGACTGCTATTTTCGGTCGGCGATATTAAAGGATTTATTAGTGCGATAAAAAAGTTAAACGCGGACAGAAAACTCTTGGAAACAATGGGCAAAGCCGGAGAAAAAGAAGCCAGAGAGAAATTTTCTACAAAAAAAATTGTTAGGCGGTATTTAAACTACTACCAAAAAATTCTCCAATGTAAAGACTGCGACTGCTAAAACTTCTCGCCCTGTCATTCCGAAAACTACGGAGCGTGGAGCCAAGAACTATCCGGAATCCATACTTTAATGGACATATGATAAAATTTTAAAATTTTGTATGTTCAAACTTATAATCTATCAACTCCAAAGCTTTAAGTTCTATCGGGTCGGCTTTTCTTAAATTACCGAGCTGTTTTTTGTTTAATATTCTATAATGTTTTATTTTGTCCAAATAGTGCGGAATTTCAAATAAGTCTTGGCCGCTTGTCCTCCACTCAAGGTAATTAAAAAATTTTAAATCAAATAAGCCGGAATATTCCCTCAAAGTTTTTTTTCCGTTGTCAAAAACGTATTCGTGGAAGTAGCTCATTACCAATTCACGAACAGATTTATACACCGGCTCTCGGTATCTCAAGATCGCGTGATTGGTTTTGGTAATAGATCCAAAACAACCAAATTGCCTATACACAGCCAACACATGATCATAATCCGGTTTTTTGGCCTTTAAATCCACAAGCAAGGGCCTGTGGCCATGAAATTCCAAAGCTGCGGCCGCCAATAAAGCGCCTTCCATACAATGGGCTTTTTTTGTTTTTATTACAAAGCGGGGTGACATTACCGTCTCCCCGTTTTCTTCAAAATTTATTTTAAGAGTATCCAAAAAATTTTGAATCTTTTTTGGTGAGTTAAGTTTGTTTAGTAATTTTATTTCGGTATCGGCATAGCCAAACTTATTATTCATTCTTTTTTACTTCGTGGCCACCGAATTGTTTGCGTAAAAGCGCCACTAGCTTATTGGAATACTTGTTTTGGTTTTCTTCGTCCTTGGACTCCTGTCTTACCTTAAACGCATCTTCAATTACCCTTGCATCTACCCCAAGTTCTTTAGCCGCTTTAATAGTCCACTCGCCTTCGCCCGTCGCATTAATAAACCCGGAAGTTCCTTCCACGTCTTCGTTGTCATAAATATTTTTCATTAAATCTATTAACCAGCTTCTTACCACACTGCCTTTCTGGTATATTTGTGTAACCAGTTTTAAGTCCGGCTTAAACTGGCTGGCGTGCATTATTGCGTACCCTTCCCCTATTGCCTCCATCATGCCGTATTCAATACCATTGTGCACCATTTTTACAAAATGTCCGGCGCCGCTGTCTCCTACCAAGCCATAATTATTGCCGGATGATAAAGTTTTAAAAATTGATTCAATTTCCGAATAAACTTCTTTCGGGCCTCCTATCATTTGAGCAAAACCTTCTTTTTCGCCCCACACTCCCCCGCTGGTTCCACAATCAAAAAAATAAATACCATTGGCTTTAAGTAGCTGCGCTCTTTTGACCGAGTCTTTATAAAAAGAATTACCTCCGTCTATAACTATGTCTCCTCTTTTTAAATGCGGTCCTAAATGTTCTTTGCCAAACAAAAAATCGTCAACAATTGCATGGGGCAGCATAAGCCAAAAAATACGGGGAGATTCGGACATTTCTGAAACCAATTCACTCACTCCTGCAAATACTTTCACTCCACTTTTTGCCACCTCCTCGCGCGGGGCATTACTGCGGTTCCATGCCAAAACGTTGAATTGATTATTATGAAGGCGCCTGGCTATCTGCGCTCCCATTTTTCCAAGGCCAAAAATTGCTACTTGCATATTTTCTCCTAATAACTATATTTATTAATATTTTTTAAATCCATCCCACATTGCCCGCGCACTGACTTTAGCGTATTCCGCCGCAACCTGCCTATCATTTTCAACTAGTCCACCACTCCTTGGCGTCTTTGTGCATAAATTCTTCGGCTTCTTTTGGGCCGTTGGTGCCGGGTTTATATTGATAAAGCGGCAACTTTCTAAACTGGGGGGACTCGGTGATTGAATCCACAAATTTCCAAGAAGCTTCAATTTCATCACTGCGGATAAACAACCTTTGGTCTCCTTCTATAAAATCTAATAAAAGCCTTTCGTAAGCTGAAGGAAGCTCACCGGAAAAAGTTTTTTTGTAACCAAAAAACAAGCTCCCTTGATGCAGCCTTATGCCGAACCCCGGAATTTTATTATTAATATGCAAATAAACCGACTCATCAGGCTGAATTTTAAAAGTTAAAATATTCGGGGCACAACCCTCGAATAAACATCTTACAGGCTCTCTGAAATGAATAGAAATTTGAGTAAGCTTTTTGGAAAGCCTTTTGCCCGTTCGCAGATAAAACGGCACGCCCGCCCAGCGGGGCAAATTTATGTAAGTTTTTAGGGCAAAATATGTTTCCGTACCGCTCTCTCTGCCAATTTCTTTTTGATATCCGGCATACTGGCCTTTAACCAACCGCGCCTTTAATTTGGGAAGGTCATACGGCGCAAGAGACTGGAGCACTCTAAGCTTTTCGTCGCGGATCATTTCCGCGGTAAGCTGGTACGGCTCATCCATGGCAATGAGTGCCAGCATTTGCAAAATATGGTTCTGTAAAAAGTCTTCTATTGCCCCGGTACGGTCGTAAAAATTGGCCCTGCCGCCCACCCCGTCTTTTTCAAGCACGCTTATTTCCACGTGGTCAATAAAACGGTTATTCCACAGAGGCTCAAACAGGCTGTTGGCAAAACGCGCCACCATTAAATTCTGCACGGTTTCCTTGCCCACGTAATGGTCAATGCGGTAAATTTGTTCTTCCTTAAAATATTTTAGCAATAAATTATTTAAAGCCCGGGCGGATTTTAAATTAAAGCCAAAAGGCTTTTCCACCAAAACTCTGGTTTGCCTTTCGTGTTCGCTGCAGGCCGTAAGCAGGCCGCTAGACTTAAGTATTCTGGTCAGCGAAGCGAATTGCTGGGGGTTAGTAGCGAAATAAAAGAGCCTATTATAGCACTTATGGGCTTTTGCTTTTCCGCCCGGCATTTCGTGGTCCGCTAAAATTTTCGCCAAATCTTTAAAATCTTCCGGATTTTCCGCGAAGTCCCCCCGAAAATATATTAAATGCTTTAAAAAGTTTTTCTTGTCTTTTGCCGATATTTTTTTTATTTTACCGGACTTTTCTAAAATAAAATTCAAATACCCGCGGGTATTTAATTCCCGCCTCCCCACGCAAACCAGCTTAAAATTTTTCGGCAAAAGCCCGTGCTTGTCCATATGCAAAAGCGCGGGCACAAGATAGTCGGCGGAAAGATCCCCGGTAGAGCCGAATATAGTTAAGATGGTCGGCGACAGCTGTCTTGATAATTTATAAGCTCCAAAATTCATAACTTAATATGTAGGAATAGCTAGCGTTGTTAACACTTTTACTTTCGGGTAAAGTGATAATAACTATGACTATTCATAAATGGACCAAGTTTACTCCAGTTAAAAGACGGGAGATTACTGATAAATACTTTAAGGA
>Ga0210057_1001507_pt1 | contig 35111 bp, 28 predicted proteins | sample CryGeyCG2114_010_2_FD_183968 | JGI IMG/M metagenome (GOLD analysis project Ga0210057, IMG submission 183968) | Groundwater microbial communities from aquifer - Crystal Geyser CG10_big_fil_rev_8/21/14_0.10 (SPAdes) (version 2) | ecosystem: Environmental > Aquatic > Deep subsurface > Groundwater ... | reverse complement strand
CAAGCTCCCAAAGATATCCAAAACCGCACCCTCATTATCACAGGATCACATATTAAAACTCTCACTAAGATAGGGGAGAGTGGGGAGGAAATCTATGAGGATGGAGACGCGCGAGTGGGAGAGGATGGTGCACTCCCTTTTGACCACCTTCCCAACATGGAACATTTGTCTATGGCAGTGAGGCACGACCTTCAATTGAACAACAAGAAAATAGTTGAATCTATCCTCTTTTTTCTGAACCAACACTATGGGGACGAGGGTATAGTTTAGACGCGATAAGGAGTTTGTTTAGATCTGTGTCTATTTCCTTCGTGTGGGCTTCCAGCGCTTCTTTTTTTGCGAAGACCACCACAGACACCCCTGTTTGCAGGTGGGGGAGTTTGGTGGCAAGCAAAGCGCGAATCCGCCTTTTTAGGCGGTTTCTTTTGACAGCCAACTTTGAAACCTTACCCGACACAACCACGGTTGCCCTTGCCTCCCCCTCGCTTCTCTGTAAAACCCTGACTGAGAGCGTTTTGCCATGCATAGCAATCCCTCTTTTTATGGTGGTTTCCACAAGTGGTCTCTCTGGTCTGTTTTTTCTATGCAACATTTGTTGAGCTCATTGTGAGCGCAGTAGGAAGGTAGCGCAGCAGAGATCTTAATCCTCCACCAACCTTTCACCTTTCACCTTTTCCCTCGTTTTGGAAGAAGACAGACTTCTTCCAAAAGTGGATGCAGTTGTGCTGGTTGGAGGAATTTTGAGAAATAAAAGGGGTCTGACCCCTTAAATCTAGGGGGTCTGACCCCTTTTATTTCTCTACTTTTTGTAGGCTAAGACGGCCACAATTTTCCTACCCTTTTGGCGTCGCCTCTTTAGGGTCTTTTTGCCTGCGGGGCTTGAACTGCGCTCAAGAAAGCCATGAGTGCGTGCTCTTTTTCTTTTCTTTGGATTGTATGTTATAGACATAATTAATTTTGGGTGTGCCCATACTATACCAAGAAAATTGAACGGACGCTAGTGCGCGCGCAAGTCCCGCTCCATATACAAAACTACACCAATAATTGCATCTATTTTGGCACAGCAAAAAAATTTGCTATGATTTTAATTTGTGGTGTTGTCCTGAAAGAAAGTTTTTGACATAAACTTTGCTTTCACACAATGCGCACCACTCATGTATACTTATAAAAATCATTTCACGATATTTGTTTTTGAAAAACACGCAAATAGTTTTCCACAGGATTTCCACATGTATATAAACATTTGATATGATTCACAATATCTCTTGTTTGGCTTATAATTAATTCTTGCTATTATCACACACAACCACATGCTAGATACAAAAAAACTTTGGGAAAAAGCTGTGGTAGAAATAGAGCTTGAAGTTTCCAAGGCCAACTTTAGTACATGGTTCAAGAACACTTTCGTGCACCGCGTTGATGATGGTGTAGTAACTCTTTCTGTGCCAAACGCTTTTGTACGCGACTGGTTGCGCGACCGTTTTCATAAACTAATCCTACGATCTCTTAGAAATTGCACAGAGGGCATCAGGGCTGTGGATTACTCCATCCAAAAACCCGAAGATAGGGGGAAGGAGCCAAAAGTGGGTCAAGTGGAGTCGGAATTGTTTGCCGATCAGATGAAAATGCCAGAAGTATTCATTAACCAAGAAGACAACCTAAACCCCCGCTACACTTACGACACATTTATTGTCGGTTCGTTTAATGAACTTGCTTACGCCGCTTCACAAGCTGTCATCAAGAGTCCCGGTGCCGCATATAATCCTTTGTTTATTTATGGTCCCACAGGACTTGGTAAAACACACCTTATACAGGCGATTGGTAATTACTTCAAAAAGGGTGGTGCTAGGCGTTCTTATTATCTGACGTCGGAGAGATACTGTAACGAGTTTGTAAACGCTGTTAGAAACCAGAAGATGCATATTTTCAAGGAAAAGTACACAAAGTATGATGTCTTAATTATTGACGATATACAATTTCTTTCTGAAAAAGACAAAACACAAGAAGAGATTTTTCATCTTTTCAACCACTACCACGAATACAACAAGCAAATAGTGTTCTCGTCAGACAAACCACCAAAACAGATACCAAAAATAGAAGATCGTCTACGCTCCCGTTTTGAAGGTGGTATGATTGTGGACATTTCACCACCTGATTATGAGTCTCGTGTGGCGATAATGGAGTCCAAGCTCAGATCCGCCCCCTTTGCGATAAGTAGCGAGTTGGTGTCTTATCTCGCAAGCTCCATTGAAGATAATATTAGAGAACTTGAGGGGGCATTAAACATGGTGGTCCTACAAAGCCATCTCAAAAAACGTAGCCTTAGTGTTGCCGAGGCGAAGTTGCTTATAAAAAACAGCATGCGACCACAAAAATCAATATCTGTAAGAGATGTTGTACGAACTGTTGCAAATTTCTACAACATTGAAGAACAGCTTGTTTACGAGAAAACAAGAAGGAAAGACGTTGTTAAACCTCGCCAAATCGCCATGTATATTCTACGCGAGGACTTCGCCACCAGTTATCCTTCAATCGGGGAGAAGATGGGTGGTAGAGACCACACCACAGTGATCCACGCCTATGAAAAAGTGAAGTGTGATCTAAAAAAAGACGCTCTTTTGTCTCAAGAGATGGATCAGATCAAAAACCTACTCTATAAACATGGAGGAGGTAGTACGATCTCAATGGAGCCATCTTTCACTATTATGCCCGAGGTAATTAGTTAAGACGCATCCAAGCCAAAAACCCCCACAAAAAACTATTGTTGTGGGGTTTTTCGTAATCCAACAAGAGGGCTGTTCAGAAACCAGCACAAGTTCAGAACGTTTGAAAGAAGTGGTTTGGTGTGTGTATAAACATGTATATAAGCCTGTGCACAACCCTGTTTGTTTTGTGTGGATATGTAAAGGATTACTTTGTAGATTTCCACATTATTATTTCAAAGCACGAGAATATCCACCATCAACGTACTCCAACAACCACCCTCACCCACAACTAAAACACTAATAAAAGCCTTTTGTATAGCCATTTTTTTAACTTATGCAGATAATCCACAGTACCAATAACAGTAATAAGTATTTATTAACAAAATGTTTTAACCTTGTGTGTAAACAAAAGGGCTTGCGCACAAAACAGACGAATGTGTTAGAATACTATCTATGAAAATCACTTGTAGAAAGGAGGATCTTTTGAAGGCAGTATTATCTATAAGTCGCTTGGTGGGCAAAAATCTTACACTTCCAATACTTAGTACTGTTTTGTTTGAAACCATTGACGACAGACTTGTCCTAAGGGCGACAAATTTGGATATAGGCGCAGAAATAAGCATAAAAGCCAAGATTACAGAGGGTGGCAAGATAGCTCTTCCTGCTCAAATCATAGGCAATTTTTTAAGTGGTGTTGGGGGGGGAGACGAGGTTCAAATTAGTATAGATAATGGAAACCTTAAAGTCACAACAGGTAAACACAAAACAACCATAAAAGGGATGCCACATGATGATTTTCCAAACTTGCCCCAAAAAGAAGGAGACGAAACAGCCACAATTCCCGGAAATCAGATATCACTGGGTATAAAAGCTGTCTTGTATGCGGCGTCGCAATCAGACATAAAACCAGAAATAGCCAGCGTCTACATGTACGGCGACACGGGAGATATTGTTTTTGTTGCTACAGATTCCTTTAGATTGGCTGAAAAAAGAATACATTTGGACAAAAAACAAGAATTCCCCAAATTAATAGTTCCGATTAGAAACGCGAGTGAAATAAGCAGATTATTAGAGGATTATGGGGAAAACGTCCTTTTTGGAGTTACAAAAAACCAACTTACGATTGCCGGTGATGATTTATATATTGTTTCGCGTGTGGTTGAGGGCGTATTTCCAGACTATCTTCAGATTATGCCGAGCGGAAAAACGACAGAAGTGGTGGTGTTGAAAGAAGATTTTCTGGGAGCCATAAAAACAGCATCCCTTTTTGCTGATAAATTCTTCCAGGTTAAAGTATCTATTGACCCTACAAATGCAAAGTTTGCCGTGTCGTCCGAAGGTGACCTTACAGGGGCACACGAAAGCAATCTTGACGCAACACTAGAGGGTGAGCCAATAGAAATGAGCTTCAACGCCAGATATGTGCTTGATTCAATGACAACAATAAAAGAGGACAGTCTTGTGCTTACCTTTAACGGCAAAAACAAACCCATGGTGATAAGAGGTGTCGGGGACAACAACTTCACATATCTCGCAATGCCACTCAATCGCTGAAACCCTAATAACCAATGATTTATGGGAAATATAAGTGGTTTTCTTGAAAGGTATAAACACATTACCATACCAAACGAGAGTGTGCGTGTGGCCGCACAGAAGGTCATAAGGGACGTTTTGAAGACAGATGTGGCGATAGAGGACATAGCTTTCCAAAACAGCACCCTGTTTATCCAAAAGAGCCCCGCTCTGCGCACAGAGATTGCGATAAATCAACAAAAAATCCTTGCAAAACTAAAAGAATCACTCAATGAAGGCGCACCACTTAGGGTGGTGTAAAAAAATGACTGGAAGCCTGCTTAGGGCGAGAAAAAATCTTAAGTAGTGTGTGTTTTAATGATCTCTGAAATAATCCAGAACCAATTCTTTTGTTTCCTGTTCAATCTCTCCTGTTTGAAAATCACACTTACCGTATGGAATCACGACTAGGTATGATACAACACGACGACCAAGCCCTGTCTCAAGAAAATTGGTGTCTTCGGTAAATTTATCAAAGACCTTTTTCCAAAAAGCACCCGCCCCACTCTCCAACCCCTCTGGTATAAGTTTTACTATTTCCTGTACTTTGAGTATAGACATATCCAAAGATGAAACAATGAAAACATCACTAATTGGCGAACCTTTAACCTGGACAAAATCACGTCCATCTCTAATCTTAATATCCACAGCCATCAGAATATCTTCTTCGGGGTCTGCGAAAACAGGACAAACCCCAGCATACGAAAGGGCACGATAAGCAGCAACTTCTGTAATTAAGTTATGTTTAAATTTTACAAATAAATCTTCAATATTTGCCCACCTTGCGGTTTTTTGTAAATAGCCCCAAAATTGTTTCAAAAACTTACGATTCCCAGAGTTTTTTAGGATATATTTGGCAAAGTTTTGTGTGTTTTCCGATTTGCTTATTAATAATCTAGAGCCTTCCGGATCTGTACTTTGACTACCGGGAAGTATAGACGCCTCTTTTAAGGTCTTCACTGTTGCGAAGAGTAGTTCAATACCGCCCGCATCCCCCGGGTAGGTTTGCAAAAATTCCTCCCTGCAACTGTTTATATCGTCCTGCTTACCATAAGCAAAAGCACGCAACAGTTTCGTCTGCAGACCTTCTTGTTTTTCACCCTTTTGTATAAAAAGACTATCAGGCTTTATCATGTAATATTTTCTAGTCCAACAAAGTAGTTAGTCTCGTGAAATTTCACCTGTTGTGCAATCAGAAACGACACATCACTCTTTCTTTATTGCGATCCAATAACAGGGTCGGTTGTGGTGGTGTCCACAACATCACTAGCGTCCATTATTTCTTCGCTAGCTTGCGCTGGCTCGCCGTTTGGGTTTTGTGCCGCAAGCCACGATTGCACAGGGATTTCCCATAGGTTGTATTGAGAGTCTGCCTGTGGGTTTGTGGGCGGCGCACCCACCAGATCACCTCTTTTGACCCAGTGTAAAATGTTGTGTACACCACCGCTTTGTTGAACATCTGTAAACTCTGGGGGCGTGGTTTCAGTTGCCGGCTCGCCCGTTCTCACATCCACCACCCTTTCCCCACCACCTTGCCACACACCACGCAGTATTGGTTTAAGCTCTGTGCTTGTTGGCTCTGGCGGTGAAAAATATTCTCGCGGAAGTTCCGAGATGGTTTTTGACATAAACTCATTCCAGACAGGGGCTACGATAAATCCAGCAACCCTTTTTTCCATAGCAGAGTTGTCGTTGTTGCCAGCCCACACACCAACCGCAAGGTTTGGCGCAGAACCGATTATCCACGCGTCGCGATAATCATTAGTTGTGCCTGTTTTTACAGCAACATCTCGCCCCGGTATTAGAAGGGGAGAGTTTGCTCCGTATGATGGCGTTCTTGCGTTGTTGTCTGTAAGAATGTCGGTAATAAGTCTTGCGATGTTGGGCTCCAAGACTCTCGTAGGGTTTAGTGAGAAAGATTCATATTCAGTTCCACTCCTCCCCTCCACACGAAGTATTGGTGTGGGTTGATTGCGGACACCATCGTTTGCGAAGACTGAATACGCGCCAGTGATGTCCAAAAGCGAAACTTCTCCACCACCTAGCACAAGAGTGAGTCCATATCTTGCGGCTGTATCTAAACCACGAATACCCATAGCGCGCGCTGTTTCAATGGAGTCTTTAATTCCAGTGAGATAAAGCACTTTTATCGCGGGTACGTTTATGGATTGCGCAAGCGCATTGCGAAGCGATATGGGTCCTCGGAAAATATCATCATAATTTACAGGAGTATAGCATCTACTTGGATCACCTCCACCTATCGGCACACCAAAAGCGTTGCAGGTTGTGTCAAATTGTGTGCGCAGATCAAACACTACCGTTTCGGGGGTTAGACCCTTTTTGAAAGCTGTTGCGTATACGAAAGGTTTGAAAGAAGATCCCGGTTGTCTGTGTGTGATGGTCGTGTTTACACTACCGTCAATGGATTCGTTGAAATAATCCCTAGATCCAACCATCGCCAAAATTTGCCCCGTTTTTGGGTCAATGGCCACAAGACCAAGATTGTTTGCGTTGTAATTTGTGGCGTTTGTCTCCCCACGTCTAGACACAATCTCTTGGGCTGTTTGTTGCATTGTCCAATCAAGAGTAGTTATTACATCCAGTCCACCGGTTTCTAGTACGTCTCTACCGTATGTTTTTTCCAGAATTGAATAAACATACATCACAAAGTGCGGTGCCTTTATCCCACGCTCGCTCCTCGGTACAAAAATCACATTCTCCTCCCTCGCTTCCTGTGCTTCTTCTTTGTTTATAAATCCCAATGTTTCCATGCGCGAGAGGACCAAGTTTTGGCGCGCTTCCAGTGCCTCTCTGTTGTTTCCATATGGTGAGTAGTATGTGGGTGCCTGTGGGAGGGCGGCAAGATATGTGGCTTGCGCAAGTGAGAGGTCGGCAGCTGAGACACCAAAGAATGCCCGTGAGGCTTCCTCCACTCCATAGAGACTTCCACCATAAGGAGAATCATTAAGGTATAGTTCCAAAATATCATCTTTCTCCAACTCTTGCTCAATCCGCACCGCAAGTACCACCTCCTTTATTTTCCTCGTAAACAGCTTTTCTTTTGTGAGTAGTGTGTTTTTTACAACTTGTTGGGTGATGGTGGATCCACCCTGTGCTTTTTTGCCAGACACAATATTCGCGTAGAGGGCACGCAAAATAGCGGTTGGCTCTATGCCCTTGTGGTAGTAAAAGTTGTCGTCCTCTATGGCAACGGTTGCGTTCTTCACATGACGACTCATCTCAGAGAGAGGCACCACTGTGCGCTTTAGATCGCGGTTTACATCGTACAGTAGAACTTCCCCCGTGCGATCATATATCTTGGTGGACTCTACAACCTTTCGGTCTAGAAAAGCCTCAAAGTCCGGTATCTCCAGTGTCATCGCCCAAAGAAGCCCCACACCACCCAGTATAAAAAAGATGCTCATACCAAGCACCACGGCTTTTCCAAAAAATATCCGCAATTTTCGCTTTTTCATGCTATCAATTATATATGAATTCCAATGATTAGGGAAAAGAATACTAGGTAAAAGGTCAAAGGTAAAAGGTAAAAGGTTGAACAATTTCTTGGCAACTTCCTTATACTATCATGTTATATGAAATATGCTTTTCTTTTTACGGCTAACGCCTAACACTTTTCTATAATGAACAAATTTTATTTTTAATTATTTTAAGAGGGGGTATATGGTATTTTCTCCGCTACGCTCCGAAAATGATTTATTTATAATTTTTTCTAGGGTATAATCAACATACTATGCAAAAACCTTTTTACGAAAAACCGAGATTTAAACTATACCAAGCAGACTGTTTGGAACTTTTAAATTCCCTGCCTGAAAACTCGGTAGATATGATTTTTGCAGATCCTCCTTATTTTTTATCTAGTGGCAGTTTCACTTGCCAAAATGGCAAAATGGTCAGTGTAAAAAAGGGCGATTGGGATTTGACTAACGGGACTAAAAAGAATTTTGAATTTCATAACGAATGGATAAAAGCATGTCACCGAGTTTTGAAACCAAACGGAACAATTTGGATTAGCGGAACTTATCACTCAATTTATCAATGCGGTTTTGCTTTAGAGATAAATAAATACCATTTTCTAAACGATATTGCGTGGTTTAAGCCGAACGCCTCGCCAAATTTGTCATGCCGATTTTTTACAGCCAGTCATGAGACTTTACTTTGGGCGAGAAAAGAGAAAAAAGGCAAACACACTTTCAATTACGATCTAATGAAAAATGGTGACTGGCCAGAAGATCAAATGAAAAAACCCGGCTTACAAATGAGATCTGTTTGGTCAATCAATACCCCAAAACCGATTGAAAAGAAATTTGGCAAACACCCAACACAAAAATCTTTTGATTTGCTTAAAAGAATTGTTTTAGCAAGCACAAACAAAGGCGATGTAATTTTAGATCCTTTTGCTGGAAGCTCAACAACAGGTCTTGCCGCCTATCTTTACGGAAGAAATTTTATTGGTATAGATACTGAAAAACAATATCTTGATTTATCTATCAAAAGATTTGAAGAACTGAACAAGAACTTAAAAAATAAACTTTCTAAAAAATAGTATGAAAATAGTTACAAGAACAACCGCAATAAACAATTTAAAAAAACATATCGGAAAAGATTTGCGAAAACTTGCCTTGCAATATGGAATTACAACTTACGAAACAGGAAAACAAAACAAGGGCTGGAAAGGTTTAGTTTTAGAAAGATTGGCAGGATTGGAAAACAATGTTTCAAAAGCTCCAAATGGTCTTTCTTATGAGCTAAAATCAGTTAGCTTTCATGAGGTAAAAAACGAACTTACACCAAAAGAAACAATGGCAATCACAATGATTAACCCAGAAGAATTAAAACAACACTCATTTTTTGAAAGTCATTGTTGGGCAAAACTAAAATCAATCGTATTTTGTGCTGTTATGTGGCACGGTCAAAATTCTGAAAATGCTGAATTGTTAAAAGTTGCTAGTTTAGATTTTGCCGAAGACGATGATCTCATCAAAGAGATAAAAGCTGATTATGATTTTATACGAGAAAAACTTATCAAACATGGTTTTGAAAGTTTAACAGGCAAAGACGGAAAATGGATACAAGCAAGAACAAAAGGAACTGGAGGAATAAATCCTAGAACTGGAAAACGTCGCCCAATTACTCGTGCATTTTACGCAAGAACAAGTTTAGTTAAAAAAATTTTTGAAATAGCAAGTTAATTTTTATAACGAAACGAGAAAATTGTATTTATGGAAGAATTTTTGAACAAGTGGCAAACATTAATAGGTGCCTCTCTTGGTGCTTTTCTTGCTGTTATTGGTTCTCTTATTACTTATGCAATTAATTCCGCCAATGAAAGAAGGAAAGAAAGGAAAGAATTTTTACGACGTATAGAAATTAGCATAACGCAAAGTTTAGATTCAACATACAAAATGCGACAGCAGTTAAAACAAATAGCCCAACGCATAAAAGATTTAGCCACATCTGCAAAAGCTGTAACGGATAGTAAAACATTTTGCTTAGACAGGGTTAACTTTCCTCCAGTTAGAGAGGTTTATAGAGATAGAGATGCCCCATACTTCAAAGTAAAAAGCTACTACCTGCACAATAAACTTTTATGGATTGATGCCGGTATTAAAGAAGTAAATGAAATCAATGCTAATTTTAAAAGTGATTTTAGTGATTTAATAAGGCAAAATGAGTTATTGGTTACTCTTATTAAAGAGAATCAAAACCCTGATCCAGCTGTACAAAGGACTGCATATGTAAAAAATCTTGAAAGCTTTGCTAATGTAATTGAGGAGTACATCGAAAATCATATTCCGCAAGGAATTGAAATAATGACCCAAATCAAAATTTATAACGAACATTTGCGTAAAAAATATGGTTGCTGGTTTTTATGGAAGCACGAAGGAACTAAATTTAAATATTTTCGCAATAAAACCGAGCAGAAAAAATTTTCCAGAAATCCTGATTCGCTTGAAAAGATTGATAAAGTGATACAAAAAGAAGTTGACGATGCGATAAAAGACGCTGAAGAAAGAGCATTAAAATTGTCACAAGAAAAACAATAAGGAGTCTTGGCTTCGGGGCATTCACCCCCAGCCCCTCTGCCCCTACGCCAAGACAAAAATAAAATTTGTTCATTACAGAAAAGTGGTCTCGTTAAGGCGAGACAAAAAGAAAAGCATACATCATATAACACGGCATATCTGGTTACGGCTTTTTACAAAAGCCTCCACCCATATTTGCCTTCGCTACGCTACGGCAAACATCAGATATGCCGATACGTTATATAATATGATAGTATAAGGAAGTTGCCAGCATAAAGGGAACTGCCGAGACAATCTACTACTGGTGGTGACATAACAAGGAAGTGGTGTGGTTACGTTAAAAGATGTGCAGAAAGATTTTGATAATTGGAATATAAAAAAGAAAAAACTACAGACAAGTGTCTTCCATGCGTTTGTTCACAGGCGGGAAGTATGGTGGTGTTCACTCGGTCTCAACATCGGGTTCGAGGAAGATGGTAAGAATGAATTATTTGAAAGGCCTGTACTTATTTTGAAGAAATTTAATAACGACGTTGTGCTCGTCATACCAATAACTTCTCAGGTAAAACAAAATAAATATCATATCTGCTTTCAGCATCAAAATAAAAATTACTCAGTAGTAATTTCCCAGATCAGGCTGATTCGCACCAAGAGGCTTCAGCGGTATATGTATCGTATAAGCGATGAGGCGACCTTTAAACAAATCAGGGAAGCTGTTGGAAGTATGATATAAAAAACGGAACCCCCTTGCGGGGGTTCCTCGGAGGACACATGTCCATTTGTGCCTACATTATATCAAGCTAATTATAAATTTGTCAAGCAAAATCAAACAAGGACACGAGGCAAAATGGTAAAGGTGAAAAGGAATCTGATATCTTTCTGTGTGTGTTTTTGGTATTATTGATGTATGGACGAAAAAATACAACAAACACTTACAAGGGGGGTGGAAAATATCTTTCCAAACAAAGAGTTTTTGCAAAAAGAACTTGCGAGTGGGCGTAAACTCCGCATCTATTATGGAATAGATCCAACGGGACCCACTTTACATATCGGACACTGTTGTACGCTTTTGAAATTGCGTGATTTTCAAGAGCTGGGGCATCAGATAATATTTCTGATCGGTGGCTTCACGGCAACTATCGGCGACCCAACAGACAAAAACGCCACTCGTGTCAAGCAAACCTTTGAGGATGTGAAAGAGAACGCTCGCCTGTACAAAGAACAGGCGGGGAGAGTTCTTGACATGGATAAGGTTGAGTTTAGAGACAATAGTGAGTGGTTTGGAAAGATGGGGTTCGCGGATGTATTGGAGCTTGCTTCAGAGTTTACGGTCAGTCGCCTTTTGGAGCGAGACATGTTCCAGAAGCGCGTTTCTGCGGGTGAGCCTGTGTATCTACACGAGCTTATGTACCCCACCATGCAAGGATACGATTCACTTGCGCTTGAGGCGGACGTAGAGGTGGGTGGAAATGATCAAACTTTCAACATGCTCGCGGGGCGTGACCTTTTGGCTCGTCGGGGCAAAGAGAAATTTGTGGTAGCGGGCAAACTCCTCACAGATCCTACTGGTAAGAAGATGGGGAAGACGGAGGGCAACATGGTGGCACTCACAGACACACCTGTGGATATGTTTGGGAAAGTGATGAGTTGGCCAGACACACTCTTACCACTGGCGTTTGAGATATGTACACGCTTACCATTGGTTGAAGTAGAAAATATTTTGGCAGGGAACCAAAAAGACGCAAAAATGCGCCTTGGCGAGGAAATCGTAAACTTGTTTGCAAGTGGTGGTGGGGATGTCGCTAGACGCGACTGGACAAACACTTTTGTAAACAAAGGTGTGCCCGAAGACACAAAAACCGCGATAGTATCTCCTGCCGATAAACTATTGGATGTACTTCTAGAACACGGACTCGTGCCTTCCAAAGCTCAATTTCGTAGACTCGTAGATGAAGGTGCAATCAGAATACTAGATCAAGATGGCAAAGAAGAGGGGCGTGTTTCTGATTACGACACAAGAGCTCCGACAGATCGTGTCATCAAAGTTGGCAAACTTCGCTTCCTCCGTGTAGTAGGGAGCAGGGATTAGGGATTTGGGAGATATGGTCAGGGACGACCCCACCCCACCCCTCCCCTAAAACCCTCCTTCGTGCAAGACTACGGAAGGGCAAGTAGGGGAGGGAGATGTTTCAAAATTCATGGTAAACAATAACACGCTCCTGTCTGCATGGAGCGTGTTATTGTTTGTCGGACGTTATTTCCACTAGACAAAGATGTGTTGCTAGAGATCTGACTCGTCGTCCCAAGCGTCGTCTATATCTACACTGTCATCCTCCTCTTCGTCTGCGGTGTCACCCGTGGGCGCTCCAGATGGTGCTTCGTCTCCACCCCAACCCGCACCCTCGTCGTCGGCATCATCCATCATACCAAAAAACGTAGGAGCGATGCCCATACCCTTAGACAATGTTTCTTCTGTGTACATATTTTGTACGATTGTTCCAAATAATAAGGAACTGTTTATAAAAGCCGAGCGATTGCAGAAAAAGATCATGCAATTTCAGCGACATATTTTTACCAGAACCACAGAAAATTGCAAGTGCCGGCTGGGAATTATGAATTATGAATTGAGGAAAAAAAAATTTTCAATTTTCACTTTTGTAATTCAAGGATATAACATATGGTGTTATCTACCTATTGCGACTACAATTAAGATGCTTTAAAATTGGAAATTCATTGCAAAATTGAAAATTGAAAATTCTCTCACTTTTCCTTAATTCATAATTCATGATTCCTAATTCTGAACCCGCCGCGGGCAAGGTGTGTGAGACCAACGGCGATGGCGTCGTATTCGTCGTCGTGTTTTGGGGTTTTTTGCATTGAGATGAGAAGTGGTATCATTTTTGCGATGTCTCTCTTGGTTGCTTTGCCATATCCCGCTACCGCCACTTTTATTTCCATAGGCGTATATTCAAATATCAAAAGACCTGCTCGCCCCGCGACATATATCAACATGCCACGTATCTCGGCCACATTCATGGCTGTTTTTTGATTGGTTTCAAAATATAGCTTTTCAATAGCTATCGCCTCTGGCTTATGTTCCAAAATCAGTTTTTCCAATCTGTTGCCCAATTCCAAAAGTCTTTTGTGAAAAGGAATCTTCGCGCTTGTCTTCCAGCAATCCGACATAATGAGCACATGTTTACCACCGCGCTCACGATCAAGCACAGCCACACCCATCCTCTCATATCCCGGATCTATGGCGATTATTCTCATGATTTTATAAGCGCAGTAGGGTGTGAGCTTATAGCTTATAGGATCTAGCTTGCCTGCCCGACAGTGAGGCGGGTAGCTTCTGACGAGTAGTGTAGTTTGCAAACATCGTCTAGTGAAGCTAAAAGCTACAAGCTAGTTCCTAGTTCCTCAACTGCTACAAGCTCGTCGTGTACACATCCTGTACGTCATCGTGCTCTTCTATTGCTGATACCAAACTAGAAAGTTTCTCAGAGTCCTCTCCCGAGAGCTCTATTGGCGTTGTTGGACTGTATCCATTTTCTGTTTTAGTAAATGCCCAAGAGGCAGACCCTGGCGCGCCGAGCGAAAGATTGTGTTTTGTGAAAATGTGTTTGATCTCCTGGCTGGTACGGTTGTTGTTGTCCGTCATGGCGACGATGAGAATGGCGACACCACCATTTCCAAACCCCTCAAACACGACTTCATGGAAGGCTTCACCACCCGCACCTTGTCCACGTTTGATGGCACGGTCTATGTTTTCATTGGTAACATTGTCTTTACGCGCGCGGTCTATAGCGGAGCGCACGGACGAGGAGCTCGCTTCTCCTCCAGCCTCCCGCACGGCAGTTGCGATAACACGAGAATGCATAGAAATAAGCTTGCTCTTTTGGAGATCGGCCACGCCTTTTGTATGCTTCAGTTTTGCCCACTTGCTATGTCCTGACATGGTTCCTATATTGTATCAGACTGATAATTTTGACCAAACACATTGCGTAAGTCCTGCTCAGAATAGAGATTCCGATGCAGGTGGTAATTCTTTCCCAAGATGTTTATAGGCGAGAGGAAGCGCTCTGCGTCCTCTTGGGGTACGCTCAATCAGTCCGAGACGCAAGAGATATGGTTCGTGAACATCTTCCACCGTTGCTTCCTCTTCTGAAAGTGCGGCTGCAAGCGTGCTCACCCCTGTCGGACCTCCCGCGAACTTCTCTATAAGTATTTCAAGCAAAGCGCGGTCATTCACTGTAAGACCAAGATCGTCCACACCCAGAAGGGCGAGCGATTCATGCACGAGCGCCAAATCCAGTGGTCGCCCCTGCACCTGCGCAAAGTCGCGACACCGTTTGAGTAGAAAGTTTGCCGTCCGTGGAGTTTTTCGGCTACGCGTTGCGACAGCATCCAGCCCTTCTTTGGAGGCCTCTATCCCCAAAAGACGCGCCGAACGTTCCACGATTTTTGATATCTCGTCATCTTCATAATACTCAAGTCTAAATGTCCCCCCACCAAAACGCGAGCGAAGAGGAGAGGACAGAAGTGCGATTCTTGTGGTTGCGGCGACAAGTGTAAAAGGGGGAAGAGAAAGTTCTATCGTACGCGCCGATGGACCTTTGCCGATTATAATGTTTAGCACTCCGGATTCCATCGCGGGATAGAGCACCTCTTCTATAAGCTTTGACAGACGATGTATTTCATCTATAAACAAAATCTCACCCTCCTCCATGTTGGTAAGGATGGAGGCAAGATCCCCGACTTTTTCTATGGCGGGACCAGAAGTCGTCTTGACGGGTCGCCCTAATTCGCGCCCAATTAGGTGCGCGAGTGTAGTCTTGCCAAGACCAGGCGGTCCGTAAAACAAAATGTGTTCTGGAGGTTCTTTCCTGCTCTCCGCTGCTTGCAGAAGAACACGGAGATTTCTCTTTATCGGCTCTTGTCCGACGTATTCTTCCCAGCTTGTAGGACGCAACGCACTATCAACCACGCTCTCTTTGGCTGTTGTATTTGGAGTAGTCTTTGTGGCAGAACTTGACATGTTTATATACTTATGCTACTATGAAATAAGTATCTATCGATTTTTCGTGTTTCTATTTTAACACACTTCAAACACGTTCAAGGCAAATTAGGGAAAAAGATGAGCCACCGTCATTGCGAGCGTATGCGAAGCCCGCTCGCAATGACGACGTCTCTCGTTATCCTACTGCGCTAATTTAGAGTTCACAGGTCTCTAAGTAATGGACCTTTTTCATGGTCGCTCTTGGAGGACGCTTTGGTACTCGTCTTTACGACGGATTACTGGTGCTATCCTTTCGGAACAACTGGGGGTCGTTACCTTTACTTAGAGACCTGTAAATTTTAGGTAAAAGGTGAATTGTGTTTGATTTTTTTTGTTTTGAAAAATGGAAGAGGAGCTGGGGGTGAATTCCATTTTTCAAAACTCCTTATTGTAAACTTTGAGAATAATTTAATGTTTTAATATAATTTTCCATATACTCAAAATCAGGCGCTTCTTTTTTTGTAATTGGCAAACTGATAATTTCTTCTTCAAATCTTTTTAATCTAACTTGACGTCCATAATCATATTTTAGAGACAACAATTTTAGAATTGAAACTAAAAACATGTTAACATATTTGTTTTTATAATATAATTCATAGGATTTATTCTTAAATAATAGTGTGTGAATATTGTCATCACTAAAATACTCAAACTCTTGATAAAAAACATTACAAAACATATCAACAGTGATTTTATTTTTGAAAACCTTTTTTTTATCTTTAAAAATCTCATAATCTATAAAACTAGATATCCCGTTGTTGACAGAAGAAGCCGTTAAAAGAGGTGTATCCCCAAGCGTTCTATCTAAAACAGTTAATCTTTCTCCTTTTTGTATATTAAAAATATCCTTAATTCTAAATTCTTTCCAGTTTTTAGGTGTAAGATGTATAGCTTGTTTTAGTATTCTGCTATCATTTGTTTTATTGTTAAAATTTATTTTTTTGGATAACTTTTTAATATAATTTTCAATAAATTCCCAGTCTGGATATTTGTCACTTGTTATAGGAAGTAAAATTTTTTCTTTTTTTAATCTCTCATTATTTATTTCTCTAGCAAAATTGTATTTGTTTTTCATTGACTCAATAATGGGTTTTAGAAACAATGCAATATAGTTATTTAGTTTAACTTTTCTATCTTTGATTTGAATTACTGTGCAATGATCTGACGCAACAAATTTATAAGGATGATAAAAACAATACCCAACACTGCCACTATTATTTAGCGTCAAAGCATTTTTATAAACCTTCATAAAATCTGGCGGAAGAATATAATTGTCTATACCATTATTTTTTTTACTTGAAGAAATATAAGCTATATCACCACTAACTTGGTCAAGCTTAACGAGTCTTTTACCTCTTGAAATAGTAAAGACATCTTTAGAGTAGAAATCTTGCCAATTATGTTTATTAATTTTCATAATCAATACCATTATTATCTAAAACATCTGTAGCGCTGACATTGTTTTCATTTAAAATTTCAAGCAAAGTTATTTCGTCAATATCTTTATCTATTAAATTCAATTTTAATTTTGTTAAAAAAATTACATATTCCTTAATGCTTTTTTCAAATGTTTTTTCTGACAAATGATCATAGTTCGTCTTTGAATGTGCTTGAATTATCCATTCATCATTTCCAGAAATTTCTTTATAGACTAAATTTATAAAGTCTTCGTTTTCTTTTGGATTTCTCAGTTTCTTTAATAATTCCTTTTTCACGCTACTCCATTTATTTAACACATCGGTTCTACCTTTGTTTTTAGACAAAACAAAACCGTCTTCTTTTAAATCATAAAATACTACCTTGCTATTATTGTGCGGTTTATTAGTTTCAAAAACTGCTATTGCTGTATGAGTTGAAGCGTTTGGTTGAAATAACTCACTGGGTGTATTAATAACATATCTTAATGTGTGCTTAGATAATATTCTCGACCTGTCAACATCATCTTTAAAATATGTAGAAAGTGGTGCAATTATAATTCCATACCTGCTACAATTATCTAACATTTTTTCTAGAAACTGGATTTCTCTTTTTGTAGGGTTTGACTGGTTGTCTCTTCCCCCATATGGTGGATTAACAAAACCTATGGTTGGTTTGTTCGCTAGCTTATTTAAAATATCATCTGTTTTTGTCGAAAAAAAGTCCTCATTAAAAATCTGTGATTTTCCGTCACCTCTAAAAAGCATATTAGAAATTGCCAATGAATACATTGTGCTACTTTTTTCAAAACCTATAAGTTGCTTTGTTTTGATGTTTTTTATTCTTTCTCTTTTATCTGATAAGTTTGATTTCTCAATTTCGTCAACAAGTTTATTCATTCCTGCAATTAGAAAAGCACCAGTTCCGCAAGCAGGATCAAAAATTACATCATTTGTTTTAACATCAACAAGCTCTGTAAATAATGTAGTAATGTGATTTGGTGTTAGTACAATTCCTTTTTTTACATTTGTAATACCAGCATATCTTAAAAATTCCTCATAAAATTTTCCGATAATATCGTATGAAGTTTTTTTATCAAATAGAGGAATTACTTTCTCTTCAAGTTCTTTTAAAATGTCTTTTAATATGTCGGTAGAATTAAGATCATTATCGGTTTTTATAAAGGTTAGTTCGTTTGTCAAAACTTCAATTTTATTTTTATCAATTTTTTCACTTTCTAAAATATCGCTTATCGTTGTCGGTATATTCCTAATAATAGTTTGAGTATTCCATGAACTATAACTATTTTTAAAATCCGCTCCGCTATCTTTTGGATACAAACAAATCATCAAAGCACTTAAAAGAACAGGTCTTTTTTGAGAATCTAAATTTCTCAATAATCTGTTAATTTCACCCGAAGAATTAGCAATATCACTAGATATTTTTTCTAAATCAATATTTTCAAAAAAGGCTAAATAATCAGCTTCGTCTAAAATTTCGTTTTTGTTAATATTTTGAATTGAATTTTGCTCAACAATAAAGGTGTCAAGCCTATGGTTGTATGCATCGTTAATGTCACCAGAAAAAGCTATTCCTATAAATTTCCAATTCTTTAAATATTTTTTAGTGGTATCTTTTTCTTCCTCTAACTTTTCATCTGTGAAAAATGATAAATAATGTTTTATTCCATCAATAGCATAATCAATCGGTTTATCTTCATTTTTAGAAACATGATTTCTTATGTGATCCTTGTTTTCAATCAAAACTAACAATTTTTTAATTTCGTTTACATAAATTAAATCAGGATAGCCTTGATTACCCGTACCTTTTTTGCTTGATTTGTCTAAAATTTCTTGAATATATTTATTGTTCTGTTTTTGTACATTCCAAGCACTAGAATATTGTCTATTTTCTTTAATAAAATTAAATAGACTAATATCTGTTTTTGCTTCGTTTTTTCTTATATTTTCCATATTACCTCTTTAATGAGTTAAAACTATCTTAAGTAGATAAAAATTTTGCTTTTTTCCAATTAAAATTCGTTATCGAAGCGATAGCGAAGAAAACACCCTTTACCCCACCCCTCTTTAAAAACTAAAAAAATCAAATTCCATATTTCTTAAAAGCCCACCAAAGACATTTCAATTAACAAATTTTTCAAAAATATGTCGCCTAACAATTTCCTTAATTCCTAATTCTTAATTCTTCGTCATCAGCCTACTGCGCTACTGCGCTCTCCGGAGCTTCCAGCTTCGGAAATGGCACCACACTCACAACACGTTCTAGTTCTACGAGTGTCGTGATTCCAGCCAAAAGTTTCAGTACCCCGTCCTCAATCATTGTCGGTATTCCTTGCGAGCGCGCCACTTGCGCGATCTCGCGTTCACTTGGGTTCATAGAGATAAGATCCTCAATTGCTTTGTCCATAAAGATTGCTTCAAGTATAGCTATCCTACCTTTGTAGCCGGTGAAGTTACATTCCGCGCAGGAGTCGGCATCAAAGATAACATCTCTCTTTTCTGGTATCTCCACTCCGGGAATGTCTAGGTTTTCTATCACTGACTCAATAAGTTTTTTCTCACGTTCGCTTCTGGGACGTGGTTGTTTGCATTTCTCGCAAAGTTTGCGCACCAGACGCTGGGCTATGGATATATTAAGCGCCGAAGAGATTATCTTTGGGTTTACACCGAGATCTATAAGACGCGGGATCGCGCCTGCCGCGTTGTTGGTATGCAGGGTAGAAAAGACCAAGTGTCCAGTGAGGGCGGATTGAGTAGCGGTATTTGCGGTTTCGTTGTCGCGTATTTCTCCTACCATTATCACATCAGGATCCTGACGTAGAGCACTTCGCAAACCTTCCAAAAATGTGTAGCCTTTTTCATCTTGTACGTTTGTTTGAGTCACCCCCTTCATGTGATATTCTATCGGGTCTTCTATTGTGATTATCTTTACTCCGGGAACGTTTACCTTGCCCAAGAACGCATAGAGAGTCGTAGTCTTTCCAGAACCTGTGGGACCCGTAACAAGCACGAGACCATTTGGTTTACCGATCTCATCTTCAAAACGTTTTTGTAAAGCGGAACTTGCCCCCAAATCGCTCAAACTTCCACGAATGGTGGCGGGGTCTAGGAGCCTCATTACAATAGTCTCTCCGTAGGGACCGGGGAGTATTGATGTACGCACCTCTATCTCTCTTTTGCCGATTTCTATGGAGAAGCGCCCGTCTTGCGGAGTGTCTTTGATGTTTAACTTGAGAGCGGAAATGAGCTTGATGCGCGACACTATCAAACGGTAGCTTTGTTCAGTGAGAGTTGCCACTTCTATAAGCACGCCGTCTATACGCAGACGAAGCATAGTGCCATCTTTGGCAGGCTCAAAGTGTACATCGGACGCACCGATCGCGATTGCGCCCGCCATCACTACCTCCAAAACACGAGATGTGCCATGTCCGGCGGCACTCGTTATAGTGTCTTCAATAGTTTTTTTTACAGAGGCAATGTCGCGCAGGCTCTCCGTTAGCAATTCAAGATCTGAAGATACTATATCTATTTGTCCCGCCTCCGTACTCACCGCGCGGGATACTTCGGAGTAGAGTGCCCATGCACGTGCCAAAGATTCCTCGGAAACCATAAACATCTCCACTTTGTAGTTTTTGCGAGCGAGACCTTCCACTATCGCGGGCAGTGTGTCGCTTTTGGGAGCAAACACAGCCAGCGACAAGTTTCGTCCAGAGATGCGAAAGGCGGCCACCTTCGCGCTCCTCGCCATAGGTTCATCTATCTGGCGGAGGGCGTCCGTGTTGATGGCAACCGTGGTAAGGTCCAAATATGGAAGCCCGTACTTAACAGCAAGCAACTTGGAAAGCTCCTCAGCCTCTTCCTTTTTTAGGTCCTCCAGCTGTTTCTCTTCCTGCTCCGGATTTAGTAGTGCCATCACCTGTCTATCCTAGTCTTCCTTTATTCTAAATACAACAGACGGTTGGGGACACGAAGGAAAAGGAAAAGAATCATGAATTAGGAATTCTGAACCAAACATGTCCACAGCTTCACTCTTTACAGTGTGTCTTGTGTGATATCATTAAGTTGCATTTTATATATATCTACTCAGTTGCTTATGAGAAAAGGAATACGTGAAGGTGCGCCACCCGAAAACCTACCCACGGGCGAACAAGAACCAGATTTGTGGGTGGGGCGAGGATCCGGAGAGGGTAGGGCATTGCGGGGTGTCTCTGGTGTACGACTACCGGACGATAATTTTATAGAGGAACGACTGGCGCTCCGCCACGAAGAAGATAATGGACCCGCGGTAGATCCACGGGACTTGGAGGAAAGAAGTGGTAGGAGCGCGCTCGCTACATTTGGATATAGGGGAGAAAATGCTCCGCGAGCACTTAGGGCTGTCGCCACTGGTGGCGCCCTTCTTGCCATGGAGGGGGGCGCAATGCCTGAGTATGCCGAGGCGGCGCCAGTCTTTGCCAGAGAAATGAGAGATGGGCATGAGCTAGCGACAGCTATTGAATCTGGGAAAGTTAAATGGGAGTATTACTATTTGGCGATTGCAAATAGTGGTGCGAATATAAGAGAGTCCAAAGAAAGCACCGCAAATTTTGTGAGGAATTTGGAAGTGTATCGGTTGAGAGAGGGGGAATCTTTCACCGCAAGCCCATATTATGTAGACAAGTCAGATCCGAGTGTGGACAGACTAAGACTTGATAGTTCAAGGACATATGGACCGGGTACAGTTGTCTTATTGGGCAACAATGGAGAACGATATATACTTCTAAAAAGATCCAACGGTGAGGTTTGTAATAATCCGCTTAAAAGTGAGGGTGTATCAAGGGAACAGCCACGAACAGAACCAAGACAGACGGCGCGAGAGATGGTGCGCGAGAGGGAAGAGGAGATCTATGAGACGCGTGGATATGAGAGACCACAACAGCCGTATTACCCCCCTCAAGAACCATATTATGAGGCGCCACGCAACTTTAACAATGGCAACGTGAATGCTCCTAGTTTTAGTTTGAATTATGCGCCAACCAAGGTTGTTACAACAACCACAAGCGACAGTAGGGTCTTTGAAGCACCCCGCACTAGCGGTTCCTTCAATACAAAAACCGTTAACGCGCAACAGGACAACAGACAAGACAACAGAAGTTGGCGAAATAGGCAAACATTTGACAATTCAAGAGGTGATGTTTTGGAAAACGTCGGCAATGATTATTCAGATAGATCACAAAGAACGAGGACGGAGATAGACAATAGTCGTCGCACGTTGTATCGCGATAGAGTTAGACAGCCGGAACCTCCCGCGGATGAGCCGGGCGGAGGACCAGTAGATCCTTTTCCAAATCCCGGTACGCCCGTAGAACAACCTGTAAGGCGACCATGGGGTGGTCCTCGCGATCCTGCGCCACGAGAACCTCTTGGTAATGCATCAAGATCTCAGCCGGAAGGAAGGGCACGAATAGGTGCGCTATACCGAAGTACACAGCAGTCCCCAACTCAACCTTTGTATGAGACAAGTCGCAACCGTGGTCGCACCATGGAATCATGGAATGAAAGAACGTCAGGCGCAAGGAGAGCTGGAAGACAGCAGAGGAACGATGCTTTCAATTCCGGATCTACAAGAAGAGGGCGTAATACAGGAAGGATGACCGGAAGATCAGGCACTACCAGGGGCACTAGTGGCACTCGCAGACTGCCCAGAGCAGGAAGTGGCAATATGGGTAGAGGCAGGAGATAGAGCCTACGTATACGATATAAAGTCATACAAAAAAACACCAGACAATATTTGTCTGGTGTTTTTTTGTGCCTTTTGAAGTGCTTGGCAGTTTAAATATATTTGAGCATGGACTTGACAGAATTAGCAAGTTAGTAGTATAATATATGCCCAAGTTAGAGATTTGACGAGATTCAAATAATGTGGCTTAACAAAGCAGTATTGTGGATAAACTGTGGATAAGAGGATAGAGTAGTGTTTTTTGGATACATTTCTTAAAGTCTATAAATATTATAAACATCTATGAGTACAATTAACAAAAAAATCTTTTGGTTTGCGGGGACTCTGCTCACGCTTATGGTGGCTATTTCAGGAGTGGGTTTTGCGAACGCGCAAACATCGTCTTTTGCCTCTCTCAATACCCATCCGCTGGACAGAGACACTGTGCGAGTGATGAATTACACCAGGAGTGGTTTTACAAACGCTGTTTGGGGTAATTCTGTGGACGCCGAGCCGGGAGATGAGATTGCGGTAGCAATCTACTACCACAACAGTGGAAATGCTGTCGCTCGCGACGTGCGCGTCCATATAGTGCCACCAGTACAGGGCGCCAGTACTCGGTTTGTTGTAAATGGAGGGGTGTCCGCTGCAAACGCTTCGCCCGCCAATGGTCAGGCAGTGGTCAATCTATCCGCGCCCACAACCCTCACATATATTCCTGGTTCCGCTCTTTGGAGACCAGATCAGATGACTAGTGGATCTCGCCCATTTCCGGGAGGCAACCCAGACGCGATTTTGAGTCAAAGTGGCGTATCCATCGGTGATATACAGAATGATTTTTTTGAAAACCAGTTTGCCCATCAAGGTTCAGTGGTAGCGCACTTTATCGTGGGACAGGTTGCAACACCTCCTCCGCCTCCACCCCCACCTCCGCCTCCAGTACCACAATGCCCCGTGGTACAGACAATCAGCGGCTTCGCGACCTCACAAAATACCGCCCAGCTCACAGGCTCGCTCTCATCTATGGGTACAGCACAAAACGCTACTCTATTTTTTGAGTACTCCACAAACTCCAATCTCGCTGGCCCACAGAGAACTTCAGACCAAAACAGATTTCAACCAAGCTCATTTAGCGATACAATCGGTGGACTTACAGCGGACACTACGTACTTCTTCCGCGCGGTTTCTGTATCTCCCGATTGTCGCATAGAAGGTGCGATACTAAACTTCCGTACACCGGCTGCGCCTGTAGTCCCACCTGTTGTACCTCCGCCACCTACCACGACTACAAACACAAATACAAATACACAAACGCAGTCCAACAATCAAAACGTTACACAGACGGTTACTATCAATTCTCCTCCTGCCTACACTTCGCCCATCTACACCCCGCCAGCATACATACCACCACCTGTCTACACTACCCCTCCAGTAGTTCTTCTTCCTCCTCCACCGCGTGTAATTCGCAGTACAATTCCTCCGCGCGCCGTAACTACAATCTGCACGCGAGTACCGGGACAAAATGCGGCAGTATTCAATGGTTTTGTGGAGAGCGATATAACTGGGGACGATCTTACTGCATGGTTTGAGTGGGGACCAACACCCGCCCTCGGCAACCGTTCTCCCAGACAACCTATCGCGTCTAGATATAACCAGAACCCAATAGATCGCACGATCCTGCGCATCCCAAACTATGGTGACCCATACTTCTTTGGCAACAGAAACCTTACCTACGATAGCCATATCATTCCGAACATAAGTAGTCCTCTCGGAAGCTCAAACTTCAAAGCACAGGTGAACTATCTTGCAGATGGACAGATATACTTCTTCCGCGCCGTGGCAGAAAATTCTGCTGGCACATCATATGGCGAGACGCTCGCATGCAGATTGGAGGGAAGCGATCTCGTAATCGTACCTCAAGTGGTAAATGTCATACAGACAACTGCCATAACCAAACCTGCCACAGAGATAACCCTTTCCACAGCTCGTATAAATGGCGTGGTGTCCATAAGCGACGCTCGCGTATGTCTAGGCAGTCGCTTTGAGTGGGGACCATCGCCCGCGCTTGGGTTTGTTACACCACCAAGGGATCACGGCAACGTGATGCAGACCGCGACAAGCGTAGCTTTGGGATCATTAAAATCGGGAACGACCTACTACTTCCGTGTAGTCGCGCAAGCTTGTGATGGCACAATCGCGAAAGGGGCTATACTCTCGTTTAGAACCAGCGCGCCTCTTCCACTCCCGCCCGCTCCAATAGGGAGAGCTGTTATAGAAAAGGCGGTCGCCAACCGCACTGCACCAAACGGTTCCCCAGCTTCTATTGTGGCTAATCCGGGTGACACTTTGGAATTTCTGATAACATTTAGAAACACAGGCGACATAACTCTTACCAATGTAAAGATAACTGACGCGCTCTCTCCGTATCTGCAGTACAAGGGAGGAAGTGGGTCTAGCGTTTCCGGACCACTTGAAAAGCAAATCGTTACAACTCACATCGGCACGCTCGCACCGGGCGAAGAGAAGCGCGTTTCATTCAGTGTGATTACGCTTCTGTGCGGACCAAATCACAAGATTACAAATGTTGCCAAGCTCTCCTCCAATGCCGCGTGGGCAACATCCAATTTGGTTTCTATCATCCTAAACCCTGATCAGAGAATTGCAGGAAGTGAGGAGTACAAAGGGTATGGAGTAGACTTGTGGAGTGGGGCAGGTGTTTCGCAAGGAGCAACGGTTGCACCTTCAATGAATGGACAAATGAATGGTTATGGCTATGCAGACCAAAACGGCGGACAAATGCCGTCTATGGTGATAGCAAATGGTCCGCTTGCCTTTATGATTCAGCCTCCACAGATAACTGCGGGCAAAGGGGAGACGGTGGTCCTCACGCTTCGCTACCAGAATCAGAGCAACGAAACACTTCGCAATGTAACACTTCGCTCATATATACCATCCCAGACAGAATTTGTATCTGCCGAGGAGGGCACGGGAAGAATTGCAAACTTCGATAGAACGACTGCGTTTATGGTAGGCGACATTCCTCCGGGTGTCATGGGTGAACTTCGTCTTACGATGCGTATCCGAAGCAATGCCACAGAAGGCGCGGAATTGCCACTAACAGGAACCGCGAGCTATATTGTGCAAAATGGTCAGACCGTGAACGCGGACGCAAGCGCCATCATCTCTGTCGCAGGGGCGATAGATAGCACAGATCGCGCTACGACAGGCACAGGATTTGTGGGATCTGCTTTCTTCCCGTCTTCTATTCTTGGGTGGCTGGGATTGATTCTCCTTATACTGGTCATAATCTTCGTGGTACGCAAATCCCTGTAATTAGCGCAGTAGACCTTGAGCTTGTAGGAGCTAGCTTCTAGCTGGTAGCTTCACGAGACGACGTCGTGTGGATTAAGCCAACGTCCAATAAAGCTACAAGCTACCAGCTACCAGCTATTTCCTAAAAGCCCCACAAAACACTCCCTTTCGCGAAAGGGAGTGTTTTGTGGGGCTTGGTTTGGTATAATGTTGGGTATGGATAGACATACAAAGAACGCGGATGAAATGTGGGAACTGGCGCGGGAGTGGGTTATGGGACTAAGTCTGAAAGCAGACGGGGCGACAGTGGTGGGGCTTTCAGGCGAGCTCGGCGCGGGCAAGACTACCTTTGTGCAGGGTGTCGCTAGGGCTCTTGGGATTAAGGCACATATTACGTCTCCAACATTTGTTCTTATGAAGAAATATCAGATACCAAAAGTTGCGGAAGCCGGCTTCCGTACGCTTTTACACATAGACGCGTACAGACTGGACAAAGGGGCGGATATGGTACCGTTTGGATTTGATATGATTGCGCGAGAACCCTCAAATCTTGTTATGTTGGAGTGGCCGGAAAGAGTAAAAGACGCGCTCTCTAACGACATCACAAGTCTCGCTTTTTCAGTCGAAGGCGAGGGGAGGAGGGTTTTATTGGATAATTACAATCAATAATATGGGAGATAGATTTGATCTTTTGAAGAAGCTGGAACTGCGCAAGGACGATGGAGCGCCAAAGAATTTCATCGTTCACCCGCTGGTCTTTACGATACTTGCAATTGTGGTGATTGCGATATTGTGGGGCGTATGGAAGATTACGGGAGGAATATTTTAGCGCAGTAGGGAGTTAGCGAAGTAGCGCAGTAGGGACACGAGGTAAAAGGGAAAAGGGTGGAGGGTGCTGAAGACGAAGAAACAAGAGAAATTAAGATTTGTGAAAAAGGAAAAAAATAAGGTGCTGGTGCTTCTGGATGTGCATGCGATATTGCATAGGGCATATCACGCTTTGCCGGATTTTGCGACAAGGGGCGGGGAGCCTACAGGTGGACTCTATGGTCTTGTGGCACTGCTCTTTAAACTAGTGGGAGAACTTTCTCCTGACTACATAATCGCATGTTATGATCTGCCAAAGCCTACGTTTCGGGACAATGTGTACGCGGATTACAAAGCGGGACGCCCAAAGACGGACGATGCGCTTGTGTTGCAGATAAAAAGGTCAAGCGATGTGTTTGAAGCGCTCAATATTCCAGCGTACTCCCATGAAGGATTTGAGGCGGATGATATCATTGGCACAATCGCGGAGGAAGTGAAAGGGGGAGACATTGATGTCATCATCGCCTCCGGCGACATGGATACTCTTCAGCTTGTAGATGGTGAACGGGTGCGAGTTTACACGTTGCGCAAAGGATTACAAGATACCATTTTGTACGACGAGAATAAAGTGAGAGAACGGTTCGGCTTTGGTCCCCTGCTTTTGCCAGACTACAAAGGTCTCCGTGGCGACCCCTCGGACAATATTCCGGGAGTTCCCGGCATAGGAGAGAAAACGGCAACAGACTTGATTGTCCGCTTCGGAAATTTGGAAAATATTTACAAAAAACTCGACGAGGCCAAAGGGAACGAGGGCCTGCCCTCCGTAGCCTTGGCGAGGGAGGGGAAGGGTGTGAAGCCAAGAATCGTAGAGCTTTTGCGGGAGCACAAAGATGATGCCGATTTTTCCAAGATGTTGGGGACAGTTAGACGTGATGCTCCTTGTGGATGGAAATTACCGAAGCAAACTTGGCGAAAATCAGTGGACGTCTCCAAGTTTGAAAACCTGTGCAAAGAGCTAGAATTCAAGACGCTCGCAGCTCGAGCCCGTGCAGTGCTTTGCGACGCAGACACTGAGACAAGGGAAATTTCCAATGTGTCAGAAGAGGAAGTGATTGATGTAGATATGGAAAGCGAGGAGTGGAAGCGCGCAGCGATCGCTCTTTTCCTGTTGGATTCCGAAAAGACACGGGCAGTACCGGAGGATGTATTTGAACGTACAAAAAAAGGAGAGCTTAAAGTTGCGCTCTCTGTTCTTGAAAATGAAATAACAAAAGAAGGCTTGGACTTTGTTTATCGTAACATAGAACTCCCCATTGTGTCACTTATCAAAGAGGCGACAGAGAGAGGGGTAAGACTGGATAGCAGACATCTCACGAATCTTTCTTCACAATATCACAACAAACAAAAAGAGATTGAAGGCGATATCTTCAAACATGCGGGACACGAGTTCAATATAAACTCACCGAAGCAACTTGGCACTGTGCTTTTTGACGAGCTTGGACTCGCGGTAAAAGGTCTTAAGAAAACAGAAGGAGGAGCTAGGTCTACGCGCGAAAGTGAACTTGTGAAGATGAAGGACGCGCACCCGATTATTCAAGAGATCATGGATTTTCGCGAGCTTGGCAAACTCCTCTCCACCTATGTGGATGTGCTTCCGCGTCTTGCGGATGAGAGGGGACGTGTGCACACGACACTAAATCAGACAGGAGCGGCGACTGGCAGGATGAGCTCTGACTCTCCCAATCTCCAAAACATTCCGCATCACGGCTCGTATGGGGATGAAGTGCGCAATGCTTTTATATCCACTCCGAAAGAAGACGAGATGGGTGATGGGGTGGGGTACGTGCTCGCTTCTTTTGATTACTCGCAGATTGAGATGCGACTTTTGGCGACACTCTCCGGTGACGAGCACTTAATGTCAGTTTTCAGAGAAGACAAAGACCCGCATTCCGCGGTCGCCTCGCGGGTGTTTGGTGTCGCTTTGGCGGATGTCACGCCCGAGATGAGGAGAAAGGCGAAGGTCATAAACTTCGGCATCATGTATGGAATGGGAATACAGGCCCTCAAAGCAAATCTTGGCACAGACATGGCGGAAGCAAAGCGATTCCACGTAGCATATTTTGAAGCCTACCCCACAATAGCAGAGTACTTTGAGGGTGTTGTAAGAGATGCCAAGAGAAATGGCTACACAGAGACTCTCTTCGGCAGGCGCAGGTATCTCCCCGATCTAAAGTCTCACGTGCCATACATAAGGGCAAGCGCGGAACGCATGGCGATGAACGCACCCATACAGGGGACTGCGACCGGCGATATTATAAAACTCGCAATTACGAAAGCGCGCGACGCTCTTCTGGGGAAGAAGCTTTTGCGCGGAACACACCTTCTTTTGCAAGTGCATGATGAACTTCTGTACGAGATACGAGACGATAGGCACACGGAGAGCAAGATACAAATTATAAAAGAGGCAATGGAGCGGGCTGTTGACGCAAAGTTGCTAAACGGAGTGCCCCTTCGCGTCAACGTCGCGACAGGAAAGAAATGGGGAACACTGGAGACGAGGAATTAGGAAGTAAGAATTAAGAATTAGGAATTAAGGAAAAGTGAAATAATTTTTAATTTTGCAATGTTCAATTTTCAATCAATTTACAACCCGTCCGAACGGATTCATCCGGGAGGATGCTTAAATTTTCAAACCCTGTGGACAGATACTTTCTTAAAAAAAAGAAACACAATTTTTATTGAGAGAATCTTGAGATTACCTTCTTATAACGTATAGTGTTGTCTAACTCGCGTGTGTATGCATACAATGTTTGAAACATTGAAAATTCATTGAAAATTGCAAAATTGAAAATTGAAAATTATTTTTCTCCCTTTTACCTTTTCCTCTAATGAGATATACTACCGGTATGCATTACCATCATCATCCAGCGGTCTTGATACATCCGGCGGCGCTTTTTGGGGCGGTGTTTCTGTCAGGGGTTGTGTTGCATTTGTTTTTCCCACTCACCATAGGGGAGACGATGTGGCTTCGTGTTGTGGGTGGTGTGCTTTTTGTGCTGGCGGCACTCTTACATATGTGGGCGCGCGGAATATTCCAATCACATCATGAAGACATGGATCCGACCACGCCCACAAGACAACTTCTGTTGGAGGGTCCATATAGATACACGCGCAATCCTCTATATCTATCCGCCATCATCGCGCTCTTCGCGATCGCGCTTGTTATAAATAGTTGGTGGCTCGCAGCTGCTCTTGTCATCTCTTGCTTCACCATACACTACGGCATCGTACTTCGTGAGGAAAAGTACCTAGAAGCTCGTTTCGGCGACCATTACAGAAAGTACAAAAAAAGGGTTTCCAGATGGGTTTGACGAGCTTGTAGCTTGTAGGAGCTAGCTTGTAGCTTTACGAAACGATGTTGGTAGACCACACCACTCGCAGGAAGCTACTAGCTACTAGCTACTAGCTAAATCCTGAAAGCTAATAATATGTTATACGTTTTTGTCGGAGAAAAGAGCGCTCGCGAAAAAGCGAGTGTGATGATAAAGAGTCTTCTGGCAAAGAAGAAAGACGCCACCCTTGTGCGGATGGCGGGCGATAGCTTGGACGCGCAGGAGTTGCGATTCTTGGCGGCTTCACAAGGTCTTTTTTCTTGCAACTCTATCGCTCGTATTGATGGATGTTTCGCCACAAGAGAGAGCGCGACACAGATAGAGCCACTTTTGCCCGCTCTTTCCGCATCTTCCAATGTTTTCGTCTTAGTGGATGATAAACTTCTGGCTAACGACATCAAAATACTAAAAGAATACGCTACGGAGATCAAGGAGTACGACAGCGAACAAGACAAGGGCAAAGCGCGGAACTCCGGGGATACGTACTTCAATATTTACTCACTTACAAACGCCTTTGCAGAAAGAGAGAAGCGTCGCGCGTGGCTACTGTATCATGAGGCTCTCGCGAGCGATATTGCCACGGAAGTAGTATTTTGGAAACTGGTTTGGCAGACGCGCGTACTCCTCGCTTCGTACGAGGGACCCGCGGGACTAAAAGCTATCGGCACGGGCGCAGATTTTGCAAAAACAGAGAGAGCAAGAGCCAAATGGGATCGCCAAGAACTCCTCGCCTTCCACCGCAGGCTCCTCGTCCTATATCACGATTTTGAAACATTCCGCTCCGATCCAGACCTTGAATTTGCCCTAGAACGTGCTATATTATCCATCTAGTGAGGGGCCCGTAGCTCACTTGGTAGAGCGCATCCATGGCATGGATGAGGCAACCGGTTCGATCCCGGTCGGGTCCACCAAACGATAATTTTGATCAGCAGAATGCTGATTTAGTTCGTAGATTAGGCCTAATTTGGCAGTTCCAAATCCTTTTGCTCGCACATATGGGATTCCTTCGGGAAATACTAGTTTCTGGAACTTCGGCTGTAGGTGCGGTACAAGGTCAAACCACTGTCGGCCAAGATCGGCTATAAATTTTGTGGCATAAATGACCGTGCCTTCAAGATCGAACTGTTCGATCCGAGCTTCGCTTACTGATATCCTCGTAGCGGCCATTTCGTTTTCCACTTCATCCTTGCGTTCCACGAACTCCTCTTTCGTGTAGGACCCGTCCTCTCGCATTTCGTAGATGCGTTTTTTCTTTGCCTCAAGCATTTCCATTTTCTTATTCCATTTCTCTACTTCGAGCTCGAATCTATGGCCTTTTGATCGCCACATGTCTATGGCGGTTTCTTTCAGTGCTTTCAGGAACGCTTCTTTGGGTGTTATCTGTGCAAGGTAGGCAAAAAACTCTTTTTCCAACTCTAACTTCTTTATGCTCTTTCCAAACTCCGTGCATATCTTATTTCCGCAGTGATAGTAGTTGTATCTGCCTCCCATGCCACCTCGTGGCGCGCTTCCGGTAAGTCCTCTTGAGCACGATCCGCACATGACCGTCCTCCGGAGTGGAAAGTCAGGATTAAATTTGTTGTATTTCGTCATCACTCTCTTTTTACCGGAGAGGATCATTAAAATCTGGTACATCTCGTCCTTGGTGATCATTGGAGTGTGTAAGCCCTCCACATCTTTGCCAGTCCATGGATTGGCGATAATACCGGCATAATACTTTAGATAATTCTTGAGCATCCTAGCTACGAGCTGAGGCGAGCTTTTCTTGCCGGTTAAATCTTTCAAACCCCACTCATCAAGTTTCCTTGCCAGCTCGCTTTGCGAATGCAGTCCATTGGCAAATTCTTTCAATGCTCGCTGGATGATCGGAAATATTTCATCATGTGGTGGATCAGGCTGGGTCTTTTTCTCTCCGTGTTTTTTGTTCTGCATACACCTGTATCCAATCGGTGGCTTCCACGGATAGATGCCTTGGTTGATTCGAGCGAGCATGCCGTCGCTACAGCGTTGCTTTCGTATAGCATTATCAAACTCTGCGATACCGGCAAGGAATGTCTCAAGAAGCTTGGCAACCGGCTCATTGCCGATCGGCTCGGTGACGGAATGGAGAGTAACACCATAGGTTGCAAGGATTTTTCTTATAGCAAAGTGGTCATCAGCATTTCTCGCAAACCGATCGACTCGCAACACCACAAAGGCTTGTACCTTGTCTTTATTCTTGCGACAGAACTCCAACGCCTCGAGGAATTTCTTGCGGTTCTGAAGACTCAAGTCTTTTGCGCTCTGGCCTTCCTCACAAAAGACTAGGTCAATTTCAAGACCTTTCTCTTTGCAGTATTTTCGGCAAAGTTTCTCCTGATGTTCCAGTGAGGTTCCTTTGACCTGTTCGTCACTCGATACTCTTGTATAAATTATTGCTTTCATATTTTTGGTGACCTAGATTGCAAACACACCTTATACTAATTTAGTCGACAAGCTAAGCGTAAGTTGCCCACAATCCCAACTCACACCGCCCCAGTCATAAATTTTCTCGCAAATTGCTGTTTTAGGCCTATTTTGTTGGGTTTTACCGGGTTTTGTCGGGTTTATCTTTTCCATTTTTAGTGTCATTTAGTGTCATTTAGTGTATGTTGGTGTATGTTGTTTTTTGCTCAAAATCTTGCCGTTTATTGCGGTTTATTGCCATTTCAGCCACTCTCACTAGTTATCGAAAGTAGGACGTTAAAATATGCGCCTTTATTTTCGATCGTTCCGGCCGGCGTTCGCTTCAATTTCTCGTGGGCACTTTGTATTCTAGTTAGTCCGTATTTCTTAAGAGCTGAAAGTATAAAGCTCATATCCGCTTCCTCGAGGTATTGAGCAATCTCCAAGCATTTCTCCTCCTCAAAGCTTTTCGGACTGAAACTTCTTACGGGACGACGAGTCGATCGATTGTTTTTATTTTTTTTCTCGTTATCGTTCTTGGGACTTCTGCCGAACGAACTTTTTGAAGTGAAAGAAAACCGCTCTACCAAAGCACTTTTATCGCTTTCTAACTTCTGCCGAACATCATCAACTTCTGTCGACACTTCTGCTGGTGATTGGTCATCAGTAACACTCTCACTTCTGCCAGACTTCTGCTTCTTGCAGTGCTCAAGGTTTGTAAATGCGCCGTTAGATAAAGGATAATTGGCGATATCAACATGGAACGAACTTCTGCGACCTTGCTGTCCGGTAAACCATATCCACTTCTTACGCTTAAGGTTCAACATCAGCTGGTTGATATGATTCTTGGAATATTTTTCTTTAAAGTCCTTGGATAATCCGGCATAACTCACATGAGCTTTGCCGTTCCGAGGATTGGCATTGATCCAAAGCCAGACGAGCACCGAGTATTCCTCAAACCGCAAATAACCGTCTACTAGGGCGGTTTTGATGCTTCGAGGAAGCTTCACGTAATCGTTATTGTCTATTTCGAATGGTAGATTTTCCATATTCATATTCCATGTTGGACCGGTTTTAACTCATGGCATCGTTATACATGAGCGACTTCAGTTCTTTGATCGCCGTGACGAATGCTTTAGCGTTGACTTCGACCAAACCGGCAAAGAAGGCGCTTACCAGCTGGGGGCGATCTGGTGCATTGGTAAAAATAAAATGAAACCGGCGAGAGTCGGCTTTGTCTATGCCTAGCAACGTATATCCCTTGGCCACAAGAAAGGCGGCCGCGTAGAAGTCGCTGGTAGTAAAACTATTGTTGTCCGGTTGGTTTTTCATGTCATTTTGATTATCTTTATCCTCTTTTTCTTTCTTGGCTTTTATTCTTTCTGCTTGCCACTGCTCAAACATAACCTCGGCCAACATAAACAAGCCGTCTCTAATTTCCTCAACCTCTTTGTCGGAAAGATTGGGATCGTTGATTAATTCTTTTACTCGCTCGACGCCTAACATGCATATATCGTAGCGAGCAAAGCACACCTCTTTACATACTCTTTAGCTAAATTCAGAAAACAAAAAAGACGGCTGTTTATGCCGTTTGTAAAAAAGTTATTAAGAAGGGTCGGGAGAGTACCAGCAGTTTTATTCCTTTTTCAAAATTATGCCGGGATAAATCCGGTATCCGGAGTCTCGATAGCCCTCTAGGACTTTGATGATACCGAGTTCTCTATGTGCGATCCGATTCATGGCATCGACTGCGCTTTCAAGTGATTTCCTGGATGCGAAACCGCAGACTTCTATCAGAGTTTCGGTTGGCACATAGGTCTTGTGTGCTATAAGTGTTCGGATCATCTTGTCCCGATAACTACCCACCTCCACATGGTAGCAGTGGTCGATTTTAGGTTCGCAGTACAGCTCGTTGTCGGCCGTGAAAAAGACTACTGTCTTGTTTTTGACCGGTTGGACCGGTGTGGTTACTTTTTCAAACCAATAATCTACTACATCCTTGGCAATCTTTTTTCTTTCGCTTTTGTTTTGCTTCTCGTATTCCTGTATGCCAGACAAAATCCTTTCCGTCTTGGCTAGATGCTTCTTGTGTTCCTGTTGAGCCTGTCGCAACTCATCGCTCAATGTCTTTATGACTCCAGTCGCTTCTTTCAAAGCCAACACCAGTCCAGCATTATCAAAAGCATTTCGGATCGCGTCTCGCGCTACGCCAATATTAAAAGTGTAGGTTGTGGCCAGTGTGGCCGTTTTCATTTTCATATTCATTGTCCAGTTAAACAAAAGGCTCGCGATCCGTTATCACAAAAAAGTGACGTTAGATCGCGAGCCCTTGAACTCGGAATGCCTTTCAGGTTGCCTCGTGAGGCACTTATTTAACTGTTGGATTTATTTTACCACTTTTGCCTACTTTGTTGCCATAGTGGAGTGTGCATTTCCGTAATGATACAAAAGTGTATTACTACGGAAATGCCAAGGAATGTAAGAACCTATTTAGTAAATACCCTAAAAAGCCTTTATTGCAGGCACAAAACAGGGGCTTGACTTCTCTATATCAGTAGAGTAGTATAGTAAGTGATGTTACTATATCACCCCAAAAGGGTACAAAAATATGGACGAAATCCTTAAATACGTACAAAACCAACTGGTACAGGCCCCTTTCCGG
>Ga0210057_1001506_pt1 | contig 35123 bp, 36 predicted proteins | sample CryGeyCG2114_010_2_FD_183968 | JGI IMG/M metagenome (GOLD analysis project Ga0210057, IMG submission 183968) | Groundwater microbial communities from aquifer - Crystal Geyser CG10_big_fil_rev_8/21/14_0.10 (SPAdes) (version 2) | ecosystem: Environmental > Aquatic > Deep subsurface > Groundwater ... | reverse complement strand
TAATATTAGGTTTAACAAAGTCGGCGAAGCCGATTTGGGAAAATTCCGACGGCAAAAAGCCGTCTGCCGATAGGCAGAGGAATTTTCTGTTAAACCTGTGTTTATGCTCCGAACGAAGTGAGGCACGAGCTGACGCTACAGCGTCCTCGTGGGTTTCCAAACTGCCGAAAACCTTGCTCAAGACGTCGTTATTGAAAATGTTCATTTTAATTTTTACAATGCCGACAATTACATTCGGTGGATTTAATTTTGGAACAACATCTATCTGCTCCGTCTTTACAATTATGATGTTTTCCACATTCACAAATCCAACATCCTTCTGGATTTTCTCGGCATTGTCTATTTCTTTTTGAGTTCATTTTCAATAATGGGATTTAATCCGATATTGTGCGTTGTTGTTATTTCGCACTGGAAGGATTAAATTTAGTTTTGAGCATAAAGGTTTTTGGTTTACCGACGCTGAGGAGGCAGTTTGGAAATCGGCATAAATATTAGGTTTAACAAAGTCGGCGAAGCCGATTTGGGAAAATTCCGACGGCAAAAAGCCGTCTGCCGATAGGCAGAGGAATTTTCTGTTAAACCTGTGTTTATGCTCCGAACGAAGTGAGGCACGAGCTGACGCTACAGCGTCCTCGTGGGTTTCCAAACTGCCGAAAACCTTGCTCAAGACGTCGTTATTGAAAATGTTCATTTTAATTTTTACAATGCCGACAATTACATTCGGTGGATTTAATTTTGGAACAACATCTATCTGCTCCGTCTTTACAATTATGATGTTTTCCACATTCACAAATCCAACATCCTTCTGGATTTTCTCGGCATTGTCTATTTCTTTTTGAGTTCATTTTCAATAATGGGATTTAATCCGATATTGTGCGTTGTTGTTATTTCGCACTGGAAGGATTAAATTTAGTTTTGAGCATAAAGGTTTTTGGTTTACCGACGCTGAGGAGGCAGTTTGGAAATCGGCATAAACATCTATTACATCTACAAATTTGTCTTCTTTTAGTTATCTAATTTGTTATCCCCCTTCAATTTAAACGAGTTTTTATATAAAATAAAAATTTTGCCGTTTTATGAGTTATATTATTTCAAAAAAGGTTTTTCTTGAAAAACTTGTTGAAAGATGCAAATTACGAGGTTTCAGCCCACAAACAATAAAATCTTATAATTTTCATGTTTCATCTTTTTTGGATTTTCTTGATAAAAGTAGATTAAACCTAAATCAAGAAGGGGTTAAATCTTATTTATTATCTCAGAACAAAGCAAGAAATACAATTCGATTAAGTCATATGGCAATTCGTTTTTTCTTTTTGGAGGTTTTAAAAAAACCTTTGACTCCCGAAGAAATTCCGCTGATGAAAAAAGAGAACAAACTTCCCAAAGTTATTTCTAAAGAAAAAATAAAATTGATGATTGATTCATGTGAAAATCTTAAACATAGATTAATAATAAAATTTCTTTATTCTTCTGGATTAAGACTTTCGGAACTCTTGAATTTAAGACGGAGTGATGTTGATTTTGATAATAATTTAATTTTAGTTAGGCAAGGCAAGGGGGCGAAAGATAGAATGACTTTATTATCTCCAAATTTAAAAGATGACTTACTTAAATATTATAGTAATTATGAATTTAAGACAAATCATATTTTTGAAGGAAGGGAAGGAAAATATTCCAAAAAATCGGTTCAGAAGATCCTTGAAAGATTAGGAAAAAAGATTGGAATGAATATCCACCCCCATATGCTTCGCCATAGTTTTGCAACTCATCTTCTAGAAAACGGAACTGACTTAAGATACATCCAAAAACTACTTGGACATTCTTCTTCGACAACTACAGAGATATATACTCACGTTGCAAATAATCAATTAAAAAATATAAAGAGTCCTCTTGACAATGTATAAAATGGAAAATATCAAATTTGGCCCGGCTGGAATTGGATCGGTAAAAGATGCAATAAAAAACCTAGAAGAATATCATAAGCTTGGGCTACGTGCCTGTGAAATTGCGTTTACATATAGCGTTTATATAAAAGAGAAATATGCAATTGAAATAGGAAAAGTCGCAAAAAAACTCGGAATCCAATTATCAATTCACGCTCCTTATTTCATAAACCTTAACTCAGAAGATGAAGAGAAAATTGAGAACAGCAAAAAAAGAATTTTGAAATGTCTTGAAATTGGAACTTTCCTTGGGGCAGAGTATGTGGTAATTCATTCCGGATTTTATGGAAAAAAATCAAAAGAGGAAACTTACACAGTAATTAAAAAAAATATTTTAGAACTTGAAAAAATAAGAAAAGAAAAAGGATACACTCCAAAAATTGCACCTGAAACCATGGGAAAGATTAATGTCTTTGGTTCAATCGAAGAGATAGCACAACTTGTTCGTGACACGGGATGTTCTGCCTGTATCGACTTCGCACACATCCTCGCAAGGTCTGGCGGAGAATATAGATTTGTTGAAACATTAAAAATATTCAAAACTTTACCAGATTTGCATATTCACTTTTCAGGAATTGTCTACGGGGATAAAGGCGAAAAACATCACAAAAAAACATCTGAAGAGGAGTGGAAAAAATTAATTATTAATTTACCAAAAAATAAAAAAATCATCATAATAAATGAATCTCCGAATATGTTAGGGGATTCGGTAAAAGGACTTGAAATTTTAAAAGGGCTGTGAAATCCTATTACACTCAATGTCAAAACATATAGTGTCATTTTTCAATTACCGAAATTTGTCATTACCACAAAGTTTATAAAGAAAATTCACAATCAAGAATCAACTGAAAAACAATGTTTTTCAGACAATTAAATAAATGAGAAAAAGCAAAAAAATGAATAAAAAAAACCTGGCGGTTACTCTTTGTGCATTGACACTTGCTTTGTTCCTAGTTTCTACTGTTAGTGCTGGTGAAATCACAACTAATTATCAAGTTACTGTTGAAGGTATTTTGGTTTTAGTTTCATCTAACTCTAATTTGGTTTCGGCTTTATCTAACTCTAATGTAACTGCACCTTCTCAAAATGCGGCTGTTGTCGCTGGTGAAGATTTTACTCTAAGAGTTTACTTCACTTCGAATGTGTACGATACAGATGTTGTTCTTAAAGCTACATTAGAAGGAGAAAAAGTTGAATTTGATGCAAGAACTTCTGTTTTTGATGTTGAAACAAGTTCAGTTTATAGAAAAGTTTTGGTTATGGAAGTTCCTTACGAACTTAAAGACCGAATTTCTGATGAACTAACTCTTTCAATTGAAATTGATGGAAAGAATCACAAAACAACTATTCCGGATATTACTTTGAAAGTCCAAAGACCTTCTTACAATGTAGATGTGAAATCTATTACAACTCCAAGTACTATCACTGCAGGCGAAGACTTCCCCCTTGAAATTGTACTAAAGAATATTGGTTACAATGATTTGGATGACGTTTATGTCTCAGTCGGAATTAGCGAATTAGGAATTATTCAAGGTCCAAAATGGTTTGGAGATATTGTTTCGATTGCAACATGTAACTCAAACTGTGAGGAAGAAGACACTGTTATTGGAGAACTTTCTTTGAGAGTCCCATACAATGTTGAACCTGGAATCTATGAACTTGAAGTGCTTGTACAAAATGACGATTTAAGAATCGTTAAGAAAAAACAAATTGTTATCTCGAATGATTTTTTGAATAACATAATGATTACAACTATGAGCCAGACTGTTGCTCCAGGAGAGGAAGCTTCATACAATCTTTTAATTGTGAATCCAACTGATAACGTGAAAGTTTACAGGATCGTTACAGACGGGGATGTTCTTTCTGCTTCTCAATCTGTTGTTGCTGTTCCTTCAGGATCAAGTACAACTGTTGATATAAAAGGAAGTTCAGACAAAGCTGGAAAATATACATTTAACGTGTATGTTTTCGATGGAGACACACTTGTAAAGACAGTTCCTTTGGAACTTAATGTTGAAGGAAACTCTTCAAACACAATTGTTATTTTGACGATTGTTTTAGCAATAATCTTCTTAGTGTTGTTAGTTGTGTTAATCGTCCTTTTGAGTAGAAAACCGGAAAAAACATCTGAAGATTTTGGTGAAAGTTATTACTAACTTTCTTTAATTTTTTATTTTTTATTTTTATAAAGCGGGGGGCAGACCCGAAAAAAAGCCCCTTTAATTTTTTATTTAAATTTCTAAATTAAACTTTCAAACTTATTATTTTTGAAATTCCTTCATGCATCGAAACTCCGAAGAGATTTGTTGCACCAGTTATGATTTCATCATTATGCGTGATAATTACATACTGTCCTTTCTTCATGTATTTTTTAAGAAGTCCTGACAGACGCTCTGAATTTCTTTTATCGAGCGCCGCGTCGATTTCATCCAAAATGTAGAATGCATAAGGTTTAAGTTCCTGAATTGCAAAAATTAGGGATAAGGCCACCATGGTCTGCTCCCCTCCTGACAAAGATTTAATATCAAAATATTTTCCATGACCCGTTTTTACGATAACATCTACTCCTGCTTCAAACGGCTCTTTTTTGTTTTGAAGATCCAAAAAGACTACTCCTTTTGTGGAAATCTGTGAAAAGTTTCTTGTAAAAATTTCATTTAGTTCATTAAGCGTCAAAAGGAAAGTTTTTTTCTTTTTTATATCAATCTCATGGATAATTTTCATAATTCCTTCTTTTTCTCTTACAACTGTCTCTGCTTTCTCTCTTATCAAATCATATTCTTTCTTTATTTCATCGTAAACCTCAAGAGCACGCATATTTACTGTGCCCAACCTGATTAATGTTTCTTCTGCTTTCTTTAACCTTTCAATTAAAGATTCTTTATTTCCTCCAATAATTTCCGCCTCAGGAAATTCCAAAATTTCTAATTCCAAATTCTCAACTTCTGCTTCTTTTTTTGCTCCTTCAATTTTAAGATTGTTTATTGATTGTTCAAGATTTTGAATAGAATTTCTTCTTTGAGAAAGCTCCATTTCTTTATCTCTTATGTCTTGATGAAATGAATCTCTTTCTTCAATATATTTTTTAGCTTTTTTTGTTAATTCTTCTTCTTCTTTTCTTTTAGTCTCTAGAACTTTACTTTTCTCTGAAAGATTTTTTTCAATTAATTTGAGTTCTTCAAATAAATCCTCTTTCTCTCTTGACAATTGTTTTAGAGAAATAATCAATCTTTCAAATTCCCTTTGTTTAAATGAAATTTCTGAAGAAAGATTTTCTTTTGTTCTTAAAGATATTTCCTCAACTTCAATCTTTAAAGTTTCATATTTCTCCTCAATATTTGAATTTTCATCAAAGTTTTCTTCAAGCTTCTTTTTATTTTTTAATACTTCATTTATCTCTTTTTTTGTTTCTTCAATTTTATCCTGAAGTATTTTTATATTGTTATTTTTATCATAAATTAATCCTAGTTTTGAAAGGTCGTTTTGCCTTTTTTGAACTTCAACTGTTCCCCTTTCAATTTCCATTTTGAGTTGTTTTATTTTAACAATTATTTCTTCTGCTTCTTTTCCTAGGTTGTCAACTTCTTTTTCAAAAGTTTCAATTTTTGGACTGGCTTCTTCTTTGATTGAATGAATGTGATTTTCAGTAATTTTGCTTTTACATAATGGACAAATATCCAACTTCCCAATTTTTTCAATTATCTTTCTATGTTCTTCAATTTTTGAATTATCCAATACTATGATTTTTTCAATCTCTCTTTCTCTTTTCTCAAGATTTTGAAGGAGCTCTTTTTTTACTAAAAGCCTTTTTTTCAGTTCATCTACAATTTTTTCATCAGTTTTTTTATCAAAAAGTTCCGAAGAGAAATTTTCCACCTGTTGCAATAAAAAATCTGATTCCTTAGAATAATTTTGGAGCAGATTTTTTTTATCTTCAAATTTTTCCCTTATTGACCTGATCTCGCTTTTGGCCATATATGTTTTTTTTCTTAATTCTTCGACTTTTTCAAGTTCTTTTTTCTTAATCAAAAGCTCTTTCTCATTTTTTTCCACTGTTGGAGATTCATACTTCAACTCCCTTATAGAAATTTCTGCCTCCTCCATTGAAGATTGTAACCCAAGTTTTTTTCTTTCAATTTCTTTTATTTTTTTTTCATGATTATCTTTTCTTACTGCCAATCCTGCAATATCTGCTCTTAGATTAGAAATCTCCTGATTTAATTTTTCCTGCTCCAAACCAGTTTGTTTTTGTATTCTTGAATTTATTTCAGAAATTTTGTCTTCTAAAATTTCAATTTCAGACTCAAAAGCTAAAGCAACCCTTTTCAATTTGTCAATTTCTTTATTTTTTATTTCAATTCCTTTCTTCAATTCTTCACTTTCTTTTTTTCTCTTTGCTAAATCCTGATAAGTTATACTCTTTTTAAATTTCCTTACATCCTCTTCGAGTTTTTTATGTTTCAATGCAGTTTCCCTTTCTTTTTCGAGATTTGCCAAGTAGGAATTTCTTTCCCTTAAAATTGCATTTACTTCTTTTAATTTCTCCTCAGTCTTTTCGAGTTCATGCAATGATTTTTCTTTTCTTGATTCATATATTGAAATTCCTGCAACTTCTTCGATCACACCTCTCCTTTCATCCGCTTGCATTCTTACAAAATTTTGTATTTCTCCTTGTAAAACTATATTAAATCCATTAGGATCAATTCCTGCCTGTGCAAGTAATCCGAGAACTTCCTGACGTGTTTTTGTGACATTATTTATTCTATAGATGCTCTGACCATTTTTTCGTACAATCCTTTTTACTGAAATTTCTTTTTCATTCGTTGCGAAATCTCCTTTTTCATTATCAAAAACAATTTCCACCGAAGCTTCTTTTGCCGGTGATGCGACTTTTGTTCCGAGAAAAATCAAATTTGATGCCTTTGCCGCCCTCATTGATTTTATCGACAATCTCCCTAAAACAAAACACAACGCATCAGTAATATTTGATTTTCCCGAGCCGTTCGGACCAAGTATAACATTAATTCCTGGAGTGAATGGTATTTCTGTTTTTCTTGGAAAACTTTTAAATCCGTGCATCACCAGCCTCTTTATATGGGACATATTTACAATAAAGAATGTAGCTTTTTAAGATTTTAGAGGTAGGCTTGTTTCTCCTATCTATTGAGAATATTATTTTCAAGCCAATAGCTTATTTCTAGAATATTTCCTCATTCATTAAAAACTGAGTTAAGTTCCTCATTAATTAAAAACCGAGTTATTGAGTTAAATTTTTCGGTGCGACATCCTTCGGCGTCCGAAATAACCACCACCCTACCATTGTCGTCAGAGCCCTCGAGATCGCCGTCCCTGACATTCAAGTCACCGTCCCCGTAGAGGTAAACCCTGGACAATCCGTCATCCCTTGTATAAAGAGTTCTATTTCCTTCTTTATGAAAAATTGGGATTCCTGAATTACTTGTATTTTTGAAAGATTTATTGTCATTTTGGTTATTGAATTCTGAAACATTGAAAGGTCTTCCTAATTCCTTAATTTTAAAACCTAATCCTGAACTGGAATATTCATCAACAATTAATTCCAAATCAGATGGCTTGAAAACCAAAGGAAATTCATTTGAAAAAGAGTAATTTTTCTCTTCAGCCTCTTTTCCTAATTGATTTGCCAAGTATGAATTTGGTGCATCTTTTGTCCTTAAAATGACCCCTAAATCTACATAAAATCCTTTCAAAAAGGTTTCACTTTTATCAATTATTTTTTGAATATCAGAAAGATTCGCTGTTCTTAATCCGACTTTTTCTAAAATTTTATTCATTAAAAAAATTGAATAGGTGTTTGAGCCTTTTACAACATTGTCAGAAAAACTTAACGCTTTAAGTTTTGAATTACCCTTATAATTTTGCATTACAACCGAATTATACTCCTCGAGAACTTCTTTTCCAAAGTCCCCTGTTAGAAAATTGTAGCTAGGAATATTTTTTGGAATTTCTATCAAGGGGTTTCCTTTGAATTCGTTTTTCATGCTAATTTTATAAAATTAAATTTTATAAATCTTTCTATCTTGTTACTTTTATGGAAAAGTAACGCTAAAATTCAAGTTCAACCTGTTTGAGTTTTATACAGGCATTTTTCCAAGTTGCCCAACTATTCCTAAATAATCCTTCTTTTCCAAATTTTAATGCAAACTTTTCAACAAACTTCATCGTCAGAGGGTCCGCACAATAACCCGAACCGATTTCATTTCCGTATTTTTCTTTTAAAAGGTCCATTTTTCTTTCTCTTTCGCATTTTGCAAGAATTGATGCTGCGGCAACAGCAAGATAATTTACATCTGCTTTGTGTTCAATTACAAACTCTAAATTTGAAAGATTTTTTATTTTAGTTTTTAATTGATCGGTCCAAGATTTTATTCCGATTGAAGGGCAGTCAATAATGATTTTTATTTTTTCAGTTCCCTTATTTAATTTATTGATTATTTCAGCAAACTTTCTTGCTTCAAGTTCAATTAAATTTATTCCTGCTGAATTCGTTGAATCTATTTCTTCGGCTTCACAAATAACAATTTCAAACGACCGAACTACTTTCTTTATTTCTTCTTCAAGATATTCTCTTCTTTTTTTTGTTACTAGTTTTGAATCTTTTACTTCGAGTCTCCTTAAAGAGCTCTCATCTTTTTTTTCTATAAGACATCCAGCGATTATCATTGGACCTATAACTGGGCCCTTTCCTGCTTCATCAAGCCCCAAAATTAGTTCGACCATTAATAAAAAAGTTTTAATTAGTTTTTAATGATTTAGGAAGAATCTTTTTTTTATCAAATTGGCCAAAAATATGGAAGATTTTTGGTTTCTTTCCATTTAAATTTGGAATAATATTCTTCATCTTTTCTAAGAAGATTACTTCTATGTGCAGAGTGAAATTTTTTGTCGCCAACCCATTTTGGAAAAGTTACTTTTCCTCTTGGAACCTCTTTTTTCATATTATTTGTATATCCCCTAGAAATCCAAATTTCAAGTGACTTGTTGAAATAAATTTTTAAGGCATTGGTATGCCCTCTCCACATTTTAACTGCAGGATGATTTTTCCACCCCTTTTTTAAAGTCCTTTTTAAGAGAATATTCAAAATTTGAAAAGCTTCAACTCTTTGTTTTCCAAGTCTTCGACTATCTAAAGTTTTTAATGATCGTTCGAAATCCGGATAAGGCAAAAAAGTTTGCATTTTTGTGAATAAAATAAATCGAACGCCTCGGGCAGGAATCGAACCTGCGAGCCCCGAAAGGCCCGGATTAGCAATCCGGTGCAATAACCACTATGCGACCGAGGCTTGCTCAATATAAAGTTAAGAACAGTTTTCCCTTATAAACATTTTGAAATTCTTATTTGGAAACTAAACTCTCAAGACCATTAAAATTTGATAACCCTTTTTTGTGAATCATTAAATTCTATAAATCAAATTCGCTGACAAAATTAACAATTGCCCGATATTTATCAAGAAATTCCATACCTTTTTCAGTAATTAGAATTTCTTTTCCTTTTTTTTTCGCTTCGACCTCTTTAATTAATTTCCGACCGAGAAGTTCTGATTTGTAATCGGCAAACCTTCGCGAAGATAAGTTTGATTTCCTAAGAAGAGGGGTCATTTTTATATGCCCATGATTATCTTTTATGATTCTTAAAATGTCCCTTATAATTTCAAGTTTATCACGCTTTGCCATATTCATTTATCCCCGCGTATCTTGTAACTTTGTAAAGAATAACTAAGAAAATTCCAATTGAAGCAAGAGAAACGACAAGTTCAATTATTGGACCGAATCCCACAATCAGAAGATCTGAAAGGTTTAACATCCAAAATACGAATAAGAATAAATAAATCAAATGAATCGAACTGGATTTCTTTTTTGATTTTAGTTTTCTATAAGATGAATAATTTTGGATTGCAATAAAAAGAAAAACAAAAACTTGCAAAAGAATGACTACTCCTGTTTCATGCACTATTATACTTGTTGCGGAAATAACTAATACAAAAATGTGAATTAACGGAATTGTGAATTTACTTTCTCTTAAATTTTCCTTAAGATTTTTCCAAACAATACTGTAAAGAAGATAAAAAATTGCCATTGTGCTTGCGTAAATGAAAAAAAACAAAGTCAAAACTCCAAAGAATATTGATGAAAATTCTATTATGCCTCTAACATTGAAAATTAAAAATAAAAAACTTATGAATGATTTAAAAAAATATGCTAGAGCAAAAAATAAAAACGCTTCCCTGAAATATTTTATTCCGGGGTAATTACTTAATTTGTAAATTTCCTTCGTACTAAAATAAATTATTAGACTGCAAAAAATTATTACAAATGAATATATTAGTTCCATTCCAAAAGTATTTGGAAAAAGGGCTTGCTCTGTGACCATAATGAAATTAAGATAAATGCGTTTAAAAATTTAGAGGATTATTTCTTCAAAGCCATAAAGCCAATTAAAAATGAAGCAACCAGGATAAGTATTCCTGCAATATTGTTTGACGCTCCATCAAGGTTCCCTATTGCATTTCCTGTTATGTTTGATGAGATAAAAAATAGACTGAAGATAAAACCTCCAAGTGCTGCAACTCCTAAGAGTTTTTTTTCTAGGCTATTTCCTTTTGTTTCTATTTCTTCTGCTTTCTTAAGGAATTCTTTAGACAAATCTTCATCATATTTTGGAGAATCTTTATCCCATGATGGCTTTTCAAATCTTCTTCCAGTTTGTTTATACGCAGTCTTTGCCTTATCCATTAATCCTGCCTTTTGATAATGCATCCCCGCCATATGTGTATATTGTGCAACTTTGGTTTGCATATCCATCCTATCAAGATATCCTTTATTATCTATAGTCGCGGAAAGACGACTAGGGACGTAAATATCATATCTAGCTTTGGCTGCTTCCATATAAATAAATCCCAAAGTTTCATCATCAAACAAATTTTTATTTTCTAAAAGTTTTTGGGCATAAACTAATTTTTCATTTTTAGATTCCAAACCATTCAATTTTTTCTCTATTTCTTCTTTACTCATTCCTTTTTCTTTTGCCATACCTAAAATAAAGAAACATATTATTTAAACATTTCTTTATTCCAAAGGTTCAAATTCTTCTCAGAACAAAAAATCATAGCGAGGGTTATTCGGATTCCATGCCATCTAAACAATAACAATAATGATGTCAGAAATCCTCAGGATTTGATTTCAAATCCCATAGTTATTATCATATTCCGCAAAGCGGAATATAGAAATAGCGAGGGTGGGATTTGAACCACACGACCTCCGGGTTATGGGCCCGACGAGCACTCCAGACTGCTCCACCTCGCTATATAAAAATAAGAGCCTATCCACTTTTAAAGGTTTCTTTGTTACGCCTTTTAAATTTCATTGGATTTGGGACAAAAACTTAATATAAGAGAAACCTTTTAGATTAAATGTATGGTAAAGAGAAAATCAAGTGAAGAAAGGGCATCGGAATCTTTTTTTAGACCTAATGTTGATTTCAGAAGAACCACCGAAAAACCTGTAAAAGAAGGGGAAACAAGGGAAGAAATTTTGAGATATACAACTGAAAAGATGGTTAAAGATTACATTCCTACAATTCAAAAAACAACTGAAAAAGTTTCTTCAAAACTTACTGGTGCCGAACTCGTTTCTATTGAAAAAGAAGGAAATGTCAAAAAAAAGAAAGCCAAGAAAAATGGGAAAATAAAAACTACTTCAAAGAGAGCAAAGAAAACCACAATAAAAAATGAAGTTTATGAAGTTCCAAAAGTTCTTCTGAAAAAAAATGGCTATGAACTTGTCATAACAGAAAAGCCTCAGGCCGCACTTAAAATTTCGAATGCACTTGGAAACTCAACAAAAAGAGAAGTGGTGAAAGGCGTTCCTTATTATGAAGTTGACCGAGAAGGGAAAAAATTAATCGTTGCCTGTGCAGTTGGCCACCTTTTTACATTGAAACAAAACGTTTCTGGTTCAGATATTCCGGTTTTTGACATCTCATGGGTTCCAAACTATATGGTAAAAAAAGGAGACTTTACAAAAAAATATTATGACACGCTTTTAAAGCTTGCAAAAAATGCAGGTTCGATTACAGTTGCAACAGATTTTGACGTTGAGGGAGAAGTAATTGGAAAAAATGTTGTGAAGTTAATTTGCAACCAGGATGATGCGAATAGGATGAAATTCTCAACATTGACGAATGACGAATTAAATAATTCTTACGAGAACAAAATTCCTCACTTGAATTGGGGACAGGCAATCGCCGGGGAATCTAGACATTATCTTGACTGGTTTTATGGAATAAATTTATCCCGTGCATTAATGAATGCAATAAAAACCACCGGAAAATTCAAAGTAATGTCAATCGGACGAGTTCAAGGTCCTACACTGAACCTAATTGTTGAGAGAGAAAGAGAAATCAGAGATTTTAAAAAAGAACCCTACTGGCAGGTTTTTTTAATGACTGGAAATCCAAAATTAGAACTTAAATGCACAAAAGATTTTTTTGACAAAAATGAATTAAAAAATTTTGAAAATTTAGAAGGAAAAGAAATTGAACTTACTACAAAAAAAGCTGAGCAAAAAGTCCCACCAAATCCTCCTTTTGATTTGACAAGTCTTCAAACTGAAAGCTATAAACTTTATGGGCTTACTCCTTCAAATACACTTAAAGCAACTCAATCACTTTATCTTGCAGGTTTGATATCTTACCCGAGAACATCTTCGCAAAAGTTGCCTGCTTCAATTGGATATAAATCAATTTTGGAAACGCTAAAAAAAAGGTTTAAAGTTGAAAAACTTATAACTAAAGACCAACCTCTTGAAGGGGGAAAAACAGATCCCGCTCATCCTTCAATTTATCCCACGGGAAATGATCAAATTTTATCTGGAAATGAAGAAAAAATATACAATCTTATTGTAAAAAGATTTCTTGCTCTTTTTTGTGATGATGCAATAATTGATCGAAAAAGAATTTCGGGAAAAATTGGAGAATACACTTTTTCAACATCAGGATACCATATAAGAAAAAAGTCATGGATGGAATTTTATCCTGTTAAAACGAATGAAAAGGAAATTCCTGACGCTGAAGGTCTGAAAAAAATAAAATCTGTAAAAATCGAAGAAAAAGAAACTCAGCCCCCGAGAAGATATTCTCCTGCATCAATAATTTCGGAACTTGAAAAACGAAATCTTGGAACAAAAGCAACTCGTGCGGCAATTGTTGAAACACTTTACGACCGAGGTTATATCAAAGAAAAATCAATCGAAGCAACGCCAATTGGAATGTCCTTAATTGAAACTCTTGAAAAATATTCACCAATTATTATAAACGAAAAACTTACAAAAGAACTTCAGGATGAAATGGACGAAATTGTTGAAAATGGGGAGAAACCCCTCTCTCAATTGAGAGAAAAAAGTAATGAAATTTTGGATAAAGCAAAAGAACAAATAATTGAAATTGGGAAAGAATTTTCTGAAAAAGAAAATTTTATTGGAAAAGAACTTATCCTTGCGCAGGACAACCAGAGAAAAATTGAAAGAGAAGAAAACACTCTTAACCTTTGTCCAAAATGCAAGAAGAATAACCTCAGAATAACTTATTCTCCAAAAAATAGAAAGTTTTTTGTTGCTTGTTCTGGATATCCCGAATGTAAGAATACTTATTCTCTTCCTCCCTATGGAACAATAAAACTAACCGGAAAGAATTGTGAAAAATGTGATTTTCCTCTTTTGATGGCCCTTCAAAAGGGAAAAAAGCCGTGGATATTCTGTTTTAACAGCGAATGCTCAACAAACAAAGAGAGGCTTGAAGAATACCGAAAAAAATTAGAAAATAAAGAAGTAGAAAAATAAAGATTAAGATTTATTTTTTCTTTTTAGTTGATTTTTTTGAAACTTGCTTTCTTGGACTACAAGATTTACTACAATCAAAAATTGAATAGACAAAAATTAAAGCGGAACCTGCTATTACCACCTCATTTGACCATCCAAAAATTGCAAATGCTAAAACTATCAAAGCCAAAAAGCCACTAATATAATGATTGTGCATTTTTCACCTCCTTCACTAAGTAAAGAATTTCTTAATTAAAAAGGTTTCTTCTTCTAAATATCTTGTATTTTTAGCAATTTTTACATGTTATTTTAAACTTTTGCCAATCAAAACCATTTACTTAGATTTTTTTGGGTTCCGTAAAGTTTTAGTAAATTACTTTTTTTGAAAATTATTTCCGGATCAAAATCAAATTTTTCAATAGATATTTTTTTAGAATTTTTAAGAAGGTTTTCATTTGATTCATAGTCAAAAGATTTTTCCAATGATTTCCTTACACTTTCTCTCACAACCCAAACTCCAAGTGATGCCCAATAACTGGGTGTTTCGAGACGAATTGCAAGAACTCCTGCCTGTCTTTTAATCGAATCTAAATATTCCAAAATTGGAAGCCTTGTGGCATAGTATCCTCCTCCGCAGTTTGATGCATATGTGGTCCTCCCTTTGTAATTTTCGGAATCCGTTGATGCTTTAATTTCATTACCTGGGTTCCAGCTTGAACCGGGGTAATATAATTCGAAAAGTTCGAAACTCCACACATTAGGAAACATTAAAATTAAGTACTGATTTCCCATAAATTCTCCGATTAAAAGCCTGTAATCTTTAATCCATTTATAATCCCTTACTTTTTTTAAAAGTCCTTTTGCAATAATATCGTCGGTTGCGGTAATACTCCATCTTGTTGGAACCATCTTTTTATCTTTTTTTAATCCTAAAACTCCAACACTCAAAATTTTAGATAAACTATACTCATTAATTCCTGAAGAATAAAGATAGCTCATTCCTTCGGTTGCTTTTACTTCATCATTCATTATCCTATCGACCTTTGTATCGATTTTTACATTTCCTGCGATCCCTGCATTTTTCAAATCTGCTCGCATTCCGTTTGGAGTTAAAACTCGATCAGTATTTTTTCCAAAATTTATTTTGGATTTTAACTCAATTTCGACATCAACTGGTTTTGAAGAAAGCGCAATTTCTTTTGCCAATTCGGTAAATTTTTTGTTTAATCTTGAATCAGTTACTTTCGACTGGAATCTGGAATTTAGAAGATTTTCTCTTAATTTTAAAATATCAGAAATTGCAAACTCCTCTTTTGCCCATTTCTGTGGGTCATCGAAAACTCCCGCATCTTCAACCCTTTCTATGGGCGAGAGAATTCCGACGTTTACAAGAGGATATTTTAACTGTGATCCAATAAAAACCGTTGGGGGGCTTGACCCTTCAAACTTTGTTAAACTTTCGAAATTTTTTATTTTGAAACCGACCTTACTTAATTTTTCAACTGCTTCAAATTTCAAATTTTCCATACTTAATTTTGTAAACTCAATTTTAAATCCTTTAGGGAGTTTTATTAAGTTACGACAATTACATTTTAAAATGTACAAATTTATAAATTCACGAGTTTTTTGACAATCATGGATTTTGAAGGCATAAATTTTATAAAAAATAAATATGAAAATGAGGTGAGACCATTTTGGAATAATGGAGCTCAATCTATAGCATACCAAAACTTTTCCAGCATATATGAACTTGAAATAATTCCCAATTATAAGGAAATTGGAAGATACATCTTTGGACCTTCATTTGTTGCCGCATCCACTTCAATATACCGGAAAATTTCCAAAAAAGAAGAAGTGTCAAAGAACCTTACTAATCTTTTTGAAGCATCTCTTACAAAATTGGAAGAGTCCATCATATCTGGAAAAAAACACTAGAACAATCCTTTTTTAAAAATTCCCTCGTTTCGAATTTCAAAATTAAAATCTTTTTTATCAAGACTTCTGTGTTTTAAAAGAACTGCTTTTCTTGTTCTCTGATTTTTTAATTCGATTATGCATTTACTCCAATATTTGAATAAATCTCCTCCGACAATGTTACTTTCTTTTTCAACTCCATTTTTCATCTCTTCAAATGACAAAAATGTGCCATATACTTGATTTGTGATCAGAACCGGAATGTTTTCTTTTCTTGAAATTTCAACTAAAACCCTCATTTGCCTTGCAACATCGCGGTTCACTTCTCGTATTTTTTCTTCGTCATTTTCTGAGGCTGCATCCCCTAGTTCAAGACGATAAAGCATTGCCATCGAATCTACAATTATCAAACCTACATTTTCGCTTTTAACATTTCCTAAAAGTTTTGAAAAACATTTCTTTTGTTCCTGAAAATTGGTTGGATTAAAAATCAAAATATTTTTTAGTACTTTTTCAACATTATCTTCACCGACTATCTGATTTACCCTCTCAAGAGAAAAACCTCCTTCGCTATCAACAAAGATAACTTTTTTTTCTCTTGCCTGAGAACACGCTGCGAGTATTGATAAATTGCTTTTTCCTGAACCTGGAGGACCAACAAGCATCGTAACTATTCCTTTTTCATATCCTCCTCCCAACCAGTCGTTCAAATCAAAACTTCCTGTTGAAATTCTTTCTGAATTCTCCATAAAATTTAATCTTTTTTAAAGTTAATAAGGATTTGGAGACTTTAATAAAATACTCTGATTATGGGAAAAATTGCCTCTCCAATTTATAGGTAAGAAAAATTCCTTAAATTTATGGGATTAAAAAAATTATTGAATTAAGAAAGAAACCATAACAAGATTGAATATGCTGAATCAATTCCAATGAAAATAGATGATACAATTTTTCACGACATAACTCAAAAGATTGAAATGAATGACAGAGTTTAAAATACAAAAAAATAACCAACTTTTTATAAGATATTTCCTGAATTGCCAGACTATTATCCTTTTGAAGAGAAATTAGATTTCCTAAAGGAAAGTTCTACACTAGAATATTTTTGGTAAACTTTTGGAATAAAAAAAGGATCTAATTGAAAATTACTTTATTTTTTTGAAATCTTCTTCAACTTTTTCAAGCTCTTTTACAATTGATTTTACAGCGCCTTCGACTGCCACTTTTGCTTCTTTTCCTTTTGTTTTTACGAGAAGAACTGGATTTTTTGTTGAATGCTCTTTTTTCCATGCCGCAAAAATTACAGCTAGATCTTTATTCAAATATGACCTTAAAATTTCAGGAAAAGTAAGATTATCGAATTCAATCTCCATCTCATTTTTTTCCTTTTTTAGAATATTCATTTCCATATCTTAAAATCTGAAGTTGAATTTATAAAGGTTTGGTTTGGGAAATTTGGATTAGGATAAAGAACAAAATCACCTGAACTTTTTATCTTCATTTGTTAAGATGCATTTACTAACATCTTTTTCAGAAATCTTCTTTTCTTTTGCTTGAAAATCCTTTATGAATTCGGTCAATTTATCCTGAAATATTTTTTTCATTTCTCCACTCAATATTTTTCCTTCCCTGTAACTCTTTTCTATTTTTTTAGATTCTTCTTCCTTCAAAAAGAAAGCCTTGAGATATTGAAAGGACATATCCTTCTCGGGATTTCCTCCTAACTTCCTATGTTCTTCAACTGTCTTTTGACCCCCGGACAAAGCATTATTTATTTTCTTTTTTATTGTCTTTTCATCATCATGGAAAAATATTGCATTATTTCTAGATTTTGACATTTTTTCTCCATCTAAACCAGGTAAAAATTTAAAGTGAATAATTGCCGGCTTGTTGTAATTCATTCTTCCTGCAATGTCCCTGCAGATTCTAATATGAGCATCTTCATCAGGCCCAATTGGAACAAGCACATTTTTTATTCCTAATTTTTCCTGAGGAAATAATATATGAGCCGATTGAACTACAGGATAAAAGTGAAGACCTATATTATTGTCAGGGGAATATCCGTAAGCGGATTTAATTTCTGAATAATTTACCCTTTTAGAAAGTTTTATTGCTAAATTGTAAATGTTTGTATAAACCTGGTCTATAATGAAATAAGTATTCTTCGGGTCAAACCCATATGCTAAAAACTGCTTTGCCAATTCTTTGGAAAAATTCAATGCCTGCTCCTGACTTTCGACTTTTCCTGCAACATAACTTTCATCATCTGAAATTGGAACAAAAACAGGAACACCATATTTTTTTTGGAAAAAAAGATTTGTGTCAAAAACAACCTTGTGACCCAAGTGGAGAGTTCCTGAAGCGTTTGCCCCCGAAACGATTGCACACTTTTCGCCTTTTTTCAATGCGGAATAAAATTTGTCAAAATCCCTATGAGAATACACTAATTTTTTTTGAAAAGTGTAACAATCAGGAATAATTTTTAGACTAGAAGCCCTGCTAGCACCGAACTCCCTTACTAGTCTTTCATTATCATCAAATAAATTGCTCCCCATGTTGTTATTAAATATCCGCGGTTTTTAATCTTTACCGCATTAAGAATTCTTAAAATTTTTCAGAAATTTATCTTCCCCAAACGAGTTTTGAAATATCTTCATCGCCTATATCTTTTTTATCCTTAAATTCTTCTTTCTTTCGAAATTCTTCCTGTTTGTCTGAAGAATTTTGAAAAAACCTTTTCACACTAAAACCTTTCTTCTCTTCTTTTTTTTCTTCTTTTTTTTCCTGTTCTTTTGGAATCCCATAAACCTCATTTATCTTTTCAAGACTAATATTTGAAACATCAATATAAGACTCTTTATCCTTCTCGGCTTTTTTCTTCAGATCTTCGATTAAAATTCCTGTCGGAACTTTTGATTCAGTGATTATATCATTATGGTCTAAATCTTTTTCTTTAAATAAAATTATTCCAAGAAAACCTTCAACTTTTTTTATCAATAATTTGTAATCTTTTGAAAGAATTCCCTTTTCTAAACTTTCAATTGCAATAAATGGCTCTTTTATTGATTCTGCTAAATTTTCTTTTGATAATTTGAGTGATCTTCTTTTCCTCATAACAACCCAATGGAAATTGTCAATTAACTCTGGAGGATTTTTTGTCACTACAACGTCTTTCTTGAAATTTTTTTCAACAATATCTTTTAGGTGAACATCTTCAAAATGATATGGAATCTTTTTCTCTTCTCTTTTTTTAACATTGACATGAGCCATTCTGGAAAGTCTTTCTCTTACACTCTCTCTTTCGTTAATTTTCACAAAATTTTCTTCTTTTTTGTCAATCAGAGGTATTCTGTCTTTGAAAAAACATTTTCTGCAAACATTAACAATTCCTCTCGATTTATGAATTCCTTTGTAAAGAACTGATTTATCTTCTAAAATTCCACATAAGTAACATTCCCTCATAAGAAAATTAAGTTTTGCCCTCTTTTTTAATATTGTTGTAATCGGAAATTATTTCAAAAGATCGATAATCTCTTTCTTTTCGGGAATTTCATAAAATATCGTTTCCTCGTTTACAATCACTGCGAGCGAGCCTTCAATCCCGTAATTCCTTAAAAGAGAATTAAGAGAACTTAAATTGCTATCCATTGCGATAGGTATTAATAACACATCCTCGTTTTCATTTTTAATCTCAAGGAGCAACTTGGACCAAACGCTCTGTTTTGCCTTTTCGACCAAATCTTTTTGGTTGTATTCATACAAATAAACTATTGTTGAAAATTTTTCACCACACTCCTCTTTTATTTGAATTGAATTAATCCAAAGATACGTCCTCAATATATCATATTTCTTATGTAAAATCTTTAGACTATTCGTTAATTTTCCGGAATCTTCATATTGGATTAGGGTTCTTGCTTCATCATATAATCTGTTAAGAAGTTCTTTATTTGATTCTGTTAATTCCGAACAAGATACAACTCCTGAACCTACAAGGTTATTTAATGCGAGTATATCGACAAGTGAAATTTCCGACTGGGTGTAATAGTCATTAATCTCGACAGTTCTTTTAGCTTCAACACTCATTCCAATATAAAATCCTATAATAAAAACAACTACCGTCAGAAGAAGAGCCTGCAAGAAAACAAAATAATTCCTTTTCATTACCATTTCTTATTTTTCCTTATTAATTTATACCCTGACATTACCAAGATAACCGGATAGGTTAGAAGGTAAAAGAATGTGTATATACCGATATCAAGTGCTTTCGGATTTTTAAAACCTTTCTCTTTTTGATGGAATATTGATAGGAAAGTAAAAAGCAGACCTGCGACAAAAAGAATAATTCCTAAGAAAAAAAGAATATCTGGGTTTAAAGCCACGTCGTTTGCAGAAAGAATTGCAGTATTTGCCCCTATTGAATAAGATGTTGAAAGATAACTCAAGAGAGCCCACCTCCCAAATCGGTAAACGAAGAAGGCAAGTCCGACAATTCCTATAATCCACGACGAAATAAAAAGTGGAAGAACGAAAAATCCCAACATTCCTTTTTTTAAAAATTTGTTTTTGTGTTTTATGATTGTTTGAATTCCTCCCATATTCCACCTAATTCTTTGATTAAACCAATCTCTTAATTTACTTGGAGCAATTGTATACACCCTTGAGGCCATGCTCATTTTAACTTCATAACCTTTTTCAAGAATTCTCCAAGTTATTTCAATATCTTCAGTCATATTTTTTTCATCAAATTTCCCGACCTCAAGAAAATGTTTCATTCTATACATTGCAAGGGGTCCCGGAGTTACATAGATTGAATCTACAAATTCAAAAAGTTTCCTTGTGAATTTTATGACTATGTATTCCAGAGCTTGGAGTCTCAGGAGAATACTATTTCTTTCTTTGACCAACACCGAAGCCGTTACCGCCCCCGTGTTTTCGTTGTCAAAAAAACCGATCATTTTTTTTATCGAACCTTTTTCAGGAAAACTGTCTGCGTCTGTAAAGAGAATCAAATCTGTATCTACAAACTTTGAACCGTAATTTTTAGCGCCGGCCGCATTGCCCGTGTTCTTTGGTGTTTGGACTGCAAATACGAGTCCAGGATATTTCTTCTCATATTCCTTCATTACTTTGTAAGAACCATCAGTTGAACAGTCGTCAACCGCAATTATTTTTTTGAGATTTCGATAACCGTTTTTTGCAATCATATCTATTGTCCGACCAATACTTTTTTCTTCATTATAGCACGGGATAACACAACTAAGAGAATATTCTTTTTTTGGAACTGGTGAAAGAAGCAATTCTTTCCTATGTTGAAAGAAGATAAGTATAAATAAAAATAAAAAATAAAATGCTAAAAAAGAATAAAAAAGGTAAAGCCCCGTTAAAAAATCCATTTAATCTTCCTCCTCGTCACTAGAAGTTTCCTCCTTTAAAGGATTCTTGTTTTCATCTGAAACATTAAAATAATCGTAAAATTCTTCTGAAAGTGTTAAAATATTCGTATGCCCTTCTTTTTTCGCCTTAATTAAGTCTAGTTGTATAAATTTGTGAACATGATCATACGCTTTATTTCCCCTTATTTTTATTATGATTGACTGTTTTATTGGTTGTTTGTATGCAATTATTGCGAGGGTCTCTTGTTCTGCCTTGGAAAATTCTATTGATCCTGTAGCAATTTTGTTTATGATATTGTGGTATTCTTGTTTAACATCCATTTTCCAAAGATTATCTCTTTCGACAATTTCAATGGCAGAATTTTCCTTCTGATATTTTTCTTTTATTTTTTCTATTGACTCTTTTATTACTAAAGAATTCAAGTTTGAAAGAGAAATTAAATCCTGCATTGAAAGAAATCTTCCTGAAATAAAAAAGATTGCCTCAACAAGCCTCATATTCTCTTCTTCTTTTGACCAATCAATTTCATCAATAGTTTTCTTAGTTATTTCCATATATTAAAGAAGGGGGGCATATTTTTAAAGTTGAGGTATTAAAAATTATTTTAATTTTTTTAAAAAAACCTTTTTTTCAGAGTCATAATTGAATCCCTCTCTTTTTGCAGTGATATCATAATACATTTTTGCTCCTTTTTTATTTAATTCTACAATTGGCCAAAAACTTCTATCATGGGGTAAAACCATTATTTCAGAAAGATCCAATTTCCTTGCCCACTCAGTTGTTAAGTTTAGTAATGCATTTGGCCACCTAATTGATTCCAAGCTTTTTCCTCTTCCTTTGACTCCTTGAATTTGGGGAATTAAAATAGAATCTTTCTTGTAAAACTCAAAACCCAAACATGCAGAAAATAGTCCTTTTTCACATAGTATAAATTGAAAATTTGTATCTCCATAAATCTTGTTGCACTTAGAATCATGAATATACTTCCCCCTTCCAAAATGTCTCTCGATAGTAAAATCTGAAAAGTCTTTACATTTAATTCTTTCGATTCTTTTATCAATATCTTCATCCCCCTCTTTCCAATTTGCTTTTAAATCTAAAATGTTTGGATTTTTTCTGTATTCCTCTAAGAAATCTTTAACTTTGAATGTTTTGAAATTGCATCCAACAAAAAATTTTAGAAGCTCAACTCCTAATTTTGAAGATTTGATTACATCACGTAGAAGAAGGTCTTTATTCTGATAGGGTTGAACCATTTCCTTGTAAGCTTTTTGCATTAAATTTATGGAAACCTCGTATTTATATTAATTTTTGTGGTGAAGATTATACTTAATAAACGAAAATCATCAATTTTTTAACCTCCATTTACTTTAACAAGAAATGAAAAAAGGATTAATTATTCTGTGGGTTGTACTTTCCCTAATTCTTATCTTATTTTCTTTAAGACTTACTGGACGAGTTGAACTTGACGATGTTACTCCGGAAATTCCCTGCGAAAACGAACTTATTGAAAAATCGGATGTTTTGTGGATAATTCCAAATTTTGAAAATAAGTCCATTGCAGAAAATAAAACATGGTGTCAAAAAATCTTATCTCTAAATAAAACTCTTGGAATGCATGGGATTGAACACAACTATATGGAGTTTAGTAAAGAAATAACCACAGAAGAATTGCAAAGAGGAAGAGAAATTTTTAAAGAATGTTTTGAAGACTACCCTTTGATGTTTAAACCTCCCCAACTTGCAATTTCGAGTGAATCCAAAAAGGTAGTTAAAGAATCAGGCATGAAACTTATGCGGGGGGGAAACCAATTAATCCACAAAGTTTATCACTGTAATGATTCAGATATAATAAAAAATAGTTTTATTTATTTTTTCTGATATTGAAAAGTCCAGAACTTATTTCCAAAGAAGTTTATAAGCAGTGTAAATCCGCTTGTTATAATCTGTGAAAAAAGATAATAAATTCCCCACACTTCTGTGAAAAAACCGAGTAGGAAAAGATTCACCATAAGAGCGAAACTTGCAACGACAAAAAATTTGGCTCCTTTAGTAAAAAAAGCCGTATTCATTTTTTCCTTAAAAGTCCAGACCTTATTAAAAGTAAAGTTACTCAAAGTTGCAATAGCAAAAGCAAAAACTTCTGAGATTAAATAATAGACCTGCAAAGATTCGGTCAAAGTATAAAGATAAAAAATATTTACGAAAATTCCTGAAAATCCAACAACTGCATACTTGAAAAACTCTAAAATCATTTTTCTTTCCAAGATTTTGCTTAACATAATACCTGAAAAAAGGAGAGACTTAAAAACTTACTTGCGCTGAAAAATATAAATGAGACTGAAAAACAAAAGTCCTGTGTACTTCTGGTTAATTGCTTCACTTTTCCTAATCTTGAAACTAACTCAAATGAGGTTTAAATTTAGCGATGGATTTACCTATATGTATATGGGAAAACTTATTCTTGGAGGATTGATTCCTTACAAAGATTTTTTCTTTGCCAGTCCACCTTTGCAATCTTATGTACTTGCTTTTTTCGAAATTTTTATTGGAAATAAAATTTTATTACTTAAATTGATTCCAATTTTCGCTGCAATAGGTAGTGCTTTTTTTATTTACAGCTTCGTAAAAGAAAAATTCGGAGAATTACAAGGACTAACTGCATCGATACTTTTTTTATTCAGTTTTCTTGTACTTTTAACAACAGATTATTCCACGGGAATAAATCTAACCATTTTTTTCATCCTCGGAGCAATTTATTTTATTGAAAAAGATAAGCCATTTTTAGCTGGAATATTTGCTGGACTTGCACTTTTAACAAGACTCTACGCACCATTTCCCCTAGCCGGAATTTTGGTTTATCTCTTTTTTTATAAACGTGAAAAGTTACTCAAATTCATATATGGAATTTTAGTTGTATTTTTGCCTGTGAGCCTGATTTTTCAAATAATTTCTAATTCAAATTATCTCAATCAGATTTTCTTTTTCAGATTGAATTTAATATCGGGAATCGGTCTTTCAAAATGGTCAGTGTTTAAATTTTTTGTTTTAGGAGATTTAGTTTTGATTTTTTTATCGGCACTTTACTTTTTATTTAATAAAGAAAAGAAAAAATTAATTTTGCCAATTCTCGCGACGTCATTCTCATTGATACTTTACATAATTTATTCCGATGTTTATTATTTATATTTTGGATTAATTATTGGATTTCTCGCAATTTTTTCAACTAGATTTATTTTTGAATTTGAAAATTCAAAAAATTTTAAAATAATTTTGGTTGTATTTTTGATTCTTTTTATTTTATTAAATTCTACGATTTATATTTTAAATTATGCTTCGGCTTCAAATATCCCTTTTTCAAATGAAATTTCAAATTTTGTCATAACAAATTCAAATTCCGAAGACACAATTTATGGTAGTTTTGAAATTACCCCTTTAGTTGCAATCCTGTCTGGGAGAAAACTTGCTGGAAACATTGCTGATTCTAATCCAAAAAATATTATGACCTCGGAATTTACAATGAAAGAAGTCGAAGAAAAAATTTATGGTGTTAAGTTTATTATAGGAAAAGGAAATGTCCTTGCTGATGGAAAGTTGACAAATTTTGATGCTTCAACACCTTTAAATTATATAAATGAAAATTGTGCAATTGTTCAAACCTATCCTGTTTTCAATGATTTATCGGGAAACAATATTGTAGTTGTTTGGGAATGTGAAACTATTTTCTCATAAATTTATTAATCAACCAATTAAAGGGCATCATGAATAATATCAGATGAGAGATCATATAGATTATTGGATAAAATTTGAAATTTGGAATAAAGCTAGTGCATGGATCCAGAATGCAATTATAATTTCTCTCCGGAAAAATTAATGCAAAACCTACAAGAATTAATCCGTAAGCCAAACCATAAACCCAGGCGAATTTCTCTTTTTTGTTGATTAAAAAAATAGAAACAAAAGAGATTAAAAAAGTTAAAAAATGATTTAGGATAGTTCCAATTATTAAAATCAAATTCATTCCTTTGAAAGGATTATCTCCCAGAAAATTTTCTCCGAAGATCAAAAAAGATGCCGCCCCTAAATTCCATCCCAAAGAACCTGCAAACAAAAGCGCAAAAATTCCAAGAACCATCTTTTGGTTTCTTAGCAAAAGCCCTATTCCAATAAAAATTGGGGCATTATTGCATAACCACAAAATTTCATGACCGAATCCGTAATATATCTTGAAATAAAGATTAAATATTGCAAGTGAAATTAAAAATAATCCACTGAAGTTCAAAAATTTTTCGCGGTCAATCTTCATTTATTTATCAAGAAAAAGAAAATTATAAAGTTTTGTTGTATTTAAATTCCGAATCTTTGTACTGCACCGATTCCTCCGAGGTTCAGAAACTGTTTTCCCTCGTCTGTTTCATTTGAAACAACTTCAATTTTGGTTCCCATTTGCTCCGCAATTCCTTTAAGTTCATTTGATTTTGTCCTATCAAATTCTTTCGAAAGAATTAAGGTATCAACCGCTCCAAACTTGAGAGCCTTTTTTACCTCTTCAAAATTATATGGAGTCATCTTTGGGTCTTTACCGAGACTATTAAAAAATCGCTCTAAAATTTTCTTTTCCTGCATTATTTCTTGGTCAGCAAGAATGTCCTGACTTAAGTTAACAAGTTCTTGCAAACCTGATTCAGAAGTGTCTCCCTGATCCTTCACTCCTATAACTTTTATTGATAATTGTGTTGGGAGATATTCTCCATCAACAAATTCATTTTTTGTGGGAATCGGACCTCCGATTAAAATTCCCTTTAATTTTGTATTTTCGTAAAAAATATTTTTCATTTCATTAGCGATTCTTTTGTAAAAATCTTTTGTTAATCCTTCAGTTATTCTGTGGAACCTTTGGCTAGACTGGCCCCCTGCACGAACTTTTGAAGGAATGCCTGAAGTCATTTTCTGCAAAACTTCGATATTTTTTCCTACAAGCTGACCTATAGTTGCTTCTTTTCTGTCCATTACAAGAAGTGCATAAATTTCACTAATTTCCGTCATGGATTCTAAAGGTTCTAGAACAAACTCTTTATCACATCTGTAAAGCCGAACACGAATCTCTTCAGGAGGTTCAATTTCCCAACTTTGAATATCGGATTGCCCTTCAATTGGACTGATATTTCCTGCGAATAATGCCATTCCTTTTTCCGGGGTAAATTTATAATCTTTTAATACTCTTACAATTTTATCAAGAGAATCTGAAACATTTTTCCTTGTTGAAGTAGATTTTATGTTTTTAGCAGTCGATTTTTCTGCTTCAAGTTGCCTTTGGACAGCATTCACATCGTATCCCGCAGGAATATAAACTGTAATCAATTCGGTCGCTCTTCCGCGATGAACTTTCATCTTTTCAATAAAATCTTCAAGTTCTGATTTTGTCAATTTTTGTAAAGCCATATTAACATAAGATATGACAGTGTTTTAAATATTTGGGGTTCATATATTTCGTAAATTGAATAATTTTTAAAATTATACTTCTTTACTATCAATTAGAAACAAAATATTTGGAAAAACTTTGAGTTTTCCATTAATTACGATTAAGGAAAATAATTTCTCCAGCGAGTTTACAAGCTAGCTGAGAAATTGATTTGAGAAAATCCTGCAAGGCGTGGCACGACTGAAAAGAGTGATTTCGTGAGTTTCCAATCCCTGACCATTCTGCTTACTCCAAATTACTAAGTCGGGGACAAAAATTTTCTTAGACACTATAAAAATTCAACCCTAAATTCTTTTCCTTCTTTTATCTCTTTTGAATTCGTAACATTTTTCAAATCATCAAGCATTCCCTTAAAAATTTTAAAATAATTTTTTTCAAGAGTAAGAATTATTTCAGAATTCATTGCCTTTTTGCTGTTTGTTTTTTCCTGCCTTATTTTTGATAGAATTTCAAAAAAAGTGTCTAATTCGTCAGTTTTTTTTAATACTGAGTTGTGTTTTGGCCATCTGCTTATGTGAATTGACTTATCTTTTTCAAACTTTTTGAAATTTTCTTGATAAATTTCTTCAGTTACAAAAGGCACTATTGGAGCAATTAATTTTAAAATTGCAAAAAGTATTTTGTATAATGTGTATTGTGCAGAAATCTTTTTTTCTCCATCTCCCTGATAAACTCGTTTTTTAACAATCTCAAGATAATTATCACAAAAAGTCCAGAAGAATTGTTCTATTTCCTGCTTTGCAGTTGAATAATCGTAAGACTCAAAATATTTTGTTACATTTTTAATCACTCCTTCCAATTTAGATAAAAATAGTTTATCTAAAGGCTCAAATTTTTTAGGTTTTTTCTTTCCGTCGTAATCTTTTAAATTCATAAAAACAAAATTTGACGCATTCATAATTTTAGTCACAAACTTTTTCCCAGTTACAAGATCTTTTTCCTGGTAATCTAAATCATGGCCTAATTTTGAACCCGCTGCCCAAAACCTTAAAGCATCTGCCCCGTATTCATTTATTACTTTTTTTGGTTCAATAATATTTCCTTTGGATTTGCTCATTTTTTCACCTTTTAAGGAAACATTTCCAGAAATAACTATTTCTTTCCATGGAATTTTTCCTTCATTGAGAAAAGCTTTGACAATTGTATAAAATGCCCAAGTTCTTATTATATCGTGAGCCTGAGGCCTTAAACTGAATGGAATTCCAAATTTTCCGCCAAATAAATTATTTGCAATTTGAGGGGTAACTGAAGAAGTTGCCCATGTATCCAGAACCATTTTTTCCGGAACGGCATTTTCTTTGCATCCTGGACATTTCTTTTTTATTTCAAGGGGGTCCACGGGAAGCTCATTTTTATTTGGCAAAATTATTTTATTACATTTCTCACATTCCCAAATAGGAATTGGAATTCCAAAATGCCTATTACGTGAAATTGACCAGTCCCATTCAAGTCCATTAATCCAATGTTCATATCTCTTTTTCATAAATTCTGGATACCATTTAATTTTATTTCCTTGTGAAAGTAATTCTTTTTTCTTATCCAGAATTTTTATAAACCATTGAGGAGAATCAATAAATTCAATTTCTGTTCCACATTTGTCATGCACGTTTACAGAATGTGTAATATTTCTTTGTTCATAAATTAAATTTTTATTTTCCAAATCTTCAATAATTTTTTTTCTTGCTGTTTTAATATTTAATCCTTCATAACCTGGAATATTTACAGAACCATTTTTTCCAATAACTTTTTTAGGATTTAATTTATATTTTCCGACAGCTTCAACGTCGTATTTATCTCCGTAAGTACAAACCATCAAAGCTCCTGTGCCTTTTTCAATTTGAGCTGAATTGTCGGAAATAATTGGGACTTCAAATCCAAATAAAGGAACTTTTGCTTTTTTGCCAACTAACCCTTCATATCTTTTATCTTTTGGATTAACAAAAATAGCGACACACGCATAAAGAAGCTCTGGTCTTGTCGTCGCGATTAAAAATTCTTTCGCTTCAACTTCAAATTTTAAAGTGAAAAATTTACTATCTAACTCTTGATCTTCTAATTCTGCCTGCGCAATTGAAGTCTGACATTCCGGACACCAAATTGTTGGAAAACTTTTTTTGTAAATGTGACCTTTTTCGTATAATTCCAAAAAAGAATTCTGAGAAATTTTTTGACTTTTTAGGTCGATTGTTGAATAAATCTTTGAAAAATCTGCTGAAATTCCTAGTCTTTTCCAGTCTTCTACAAATTCGGGTGAAACTTCTTTCAAAGTTTTTAGACAAAGTTTTATAAATTCCGCTCTTGAAAGGTTTACACTTTTAACATTAGTTAATTTTTCAACTAATCTTTCTGTCGGAAGCCCATTATCATCTGTTCCAAAAGGATAAAAAACATTTCCTTTGTACATTCTCATAAACCTTGCAATAAAATCTTCTTGGGAATAACTAAAGGCATGTCCTATGTGCATTTTACCTGAAACCGTTGGAGGAGGCGTATCAATTGAAAAAACTTTTTTTGAATTTTTTGTTTTGAATATTTGATTTTTATCCCAATAAGTCTGCCATTTTTTTTCCCTCTCTTCATGATTCAAATTTGCCATAATGAGTATACAAGAGGGGAATTTAAAAAATGTGTGATTATCCTTCACAAAAAGATTTTTATAGGGGGGGCTCCTTTAATTTGAAATATGGCACAAAATCCAGGAATAAGTCTTCCATCGGGATTCGGGGGATTAGTAAACTATAAGGAAGAATATGCAAGTAAATTTATGCTGAAACCAACACACGTGATGGTGTTTATTATTTTGATTGTGGCATTTAGAATTGGTTTAGGCTTTTTTCTAGTTTGAAATGTTTAGTGGTATAAATCCAAAACAAATGCAAGGAATGATGAAAAAAATGGGAATTTCCCAGGATTCAATTCCAGCTGAAAAAGTCACAATTGAAAAAAATGATGGGAGCTTAATTATAATTGAAAATCCTCAAGTGATGAAAATAAAAATGCAGGGGGAAACAAGTTTTCAGATTTCTGGCGACGTAAAAGAAGTTTCAATGGAGGTAGAAATTTCTTCAGAGGACATTAAAACGGTAATGGAAAAAACAGGATGTTCTTTTGGAGAGGCCAAAAAAACTTTAGAAAAAACAAAAGATTTGGCTGAGGCGATCTTGGAGCTTTCAAACTGAAGATAATTATAAAAAGGTTTGAGACTTTATAATCTTTAATTTCTTATAAAGAAAGGTGAAGAAAATTTAAATGGAAGAAATTATTCAAGAAAAAATAAGTGCAGATCATCTTCTTTATGTAAGTCTGAAGTATACAAAAACTTGCGATGTCATAATGAATCTCCTTCTTAGATGGAGAAAGATGATTGATATATGCATAATTCAGACTCTCAAAGATGCAAAAAATAAAGGAAAAATAAGTGAAGTCTCTGACAATGCAATTGGGAGAATTAATGAAATAAAAAAGCTATTGAAAAAAGATAAAAATGCTATTGATACTGTTGACTTTTTTATGATGCTCAGAAAAATCGAAAGTTTAAAAACTGAAAGAATCGGTGAATTTCGAAAAAATGTAACTCTCAAAGTTATCTTTAGAGGGAAAGAAATAAATATTAACCTTGAAAAGTTAAAAGAATATGCAGAAATGTTGGAAATATTCATAGATCAAATAAAAAAGAGGCTAAAATGAAAAGATTAATTGTAATTGCATCTGGTAAAGGGGGAGTTGGAAAAACAACCACTGCAATTAATCTTGGTGCAGCCATCAACTATTTCAATCGTGATGTTTTGATTATTGATGCGAATATGTCGACGCCAAATGTGGGAATACATCTAAATTCTCCAGAAGTTCCAATTAATTTGAATCATGTTCTGCAAAAAAAAGCTCATCCTTTTGAAGCGGTTTATACTCATGAATCTGGAATAAAGATAATCCCTTCTTCACTTTCGATAAAAGAGTTGAAAAAAATAAAAATGGAGAATTTGAAAAACTTTAAAGAAGAATTCAAAAATCTAGCTGAATTTGTAATCCTTGATTGTTCTGCTGGACTTGGAAAAGAGGCTATTCACACAATGGAACTTGCTGATGAGATAATTCTTGTTTCAAATCCAGAAATGCCTTCCATAACTGATGCTCTTAAAACAATCAAAATTGCTGAAGAGATGAAAAAAAATGTAATTGGAATCATAATGACTCGAGTTCGAAAAAACAAGGATGAGTTACCCCCCGAAACGGTAAAAGAAATGCTTGAAATTCCTGTCATTGGAATGATTCCAGAAGATTCGCTTGTTCAAAATGCACTAAAAAACAAAAAGCCTTTAGTCTTTCTACATCCGAAATCAAAATCTGCACGTGCATACAAAGAAATTGCCGCAAGATTAATTGATGAAGAATATGATTCTGACGCAGACAAACCTACATTGTGGGAAAAAGTTAAATTTATCTTTGAGAAAAATTAAATATCTTTTGTAATGAACATATTAATTAAGGGGGAAATAAAATAGTACCCAGAAAAATACTCCTTCGTTCCGTTTGGGTAAGCTGCGCTCTTCTCCTTTCACTCATCGAGAAACATAACAGAAACAGACTTGACTTCTCCTCAACAAAAAATAAATTTTTATCTTCTCTTTATTTTTTGCATTGTGAAATATGTTCTTCAAAAGAGATGCTTAACTACCCTATTATTGAACCATTTTCAATTTCTTTTTCAGGAGAAATTAAAACAACCGTTTTATGGTCGTTTGTTGAAGCTGCTAGGAGCATTCCTTGAGATTCAATTTTTTTCATAACTCTTGGTTTTAGATTTGAAAAATAAATTATTTTTTTTCCTTTAAGTTTGTCTTTTGAATAAAATGGCTTTATTCCCGCGCAAATAGTTCTTGAACCAAGTTCTCCAACGTCAAGAGAGAGTTTGTATAATTTGTCTGCACCTTCGATATCTTCGACTTTTTTAATTTCCGCAACTCTTAAATCTAGCTTTTCCCAGTCCTGAAACTCTACTTCACTCGTTGTCATTATTCCAACAGGATTTTCATATTTATTAATTTTATCCTCTTCATTAAATTCAAATTTAACAAATAATGGTAACCCTTTAACGATTTTTTTTGTACTAAACTGTTTTTTTATTTTTTCGGAACTTTCTGGAATAAACGAGGAAAGCAATTCAGCAATTTTTAAAATCGATTCCTTTAATTCATAAAGAACTTTTTTATCGTTTGTTTCCCAAGGTTTTTTTTCCTGAACATATTCATTGCATTTATCAATGAAAGCAAAAATTTCATTTAATGCTTTATCAATTTCATAATTTTCCATTAAGTTATCTATTTTCTTTTCGTCAATTTTTCTAATCAGTTTATTTGGAGTTTTTAGAGTTCCTGTTTTTTCAATTAAACCCGAAACTCTTGAAACAAGATTGCCAAGTTTATTTGCAAGTTCATTATTGTAACGCTTCACTAGAATTTCCTCTGAGAAATCCGAATCTTCAAAAACGGATGCGCGAAGCAAAGAGTATCTAACAGCGTCGGCACCATATTTTTCAATAAGATTTAGTGGGTTTATGACATTTCCCAAACTTTTTGACATTTTTTTCCCCCGAGTATTCAGATATCCATGAACGAGAAGTTTCTTAGGAAGAGGATATCCTGCTGAAAGCAAAATTGCTGGCCAAATAACCGAATGAAACCAATTAATTCCCTTTCCTACAACATGCACATCTGCAGGCCAGTTATCTTTTGAACCTGAAACATAATTAATAAGTGCATCAATCCACACCCAAATTTTATAATTTTTGTCGTTGGGAAAATCAATTCCCCAGTTCGCACCCTTCCTACTTACACAAATATCTTTTAATCCATCATCAATTCTTGCTAAAACTTCGTTAGCTCTGAATCTTGGAATTACATAATCTGGAATTATTTTCTTTAATTCTTTTTTATACTTACTTAATTTGAAAAAATATGATTCCTCCTTTCTTAATTCAGGAACTTTATTATGCTCTGGGCATTTTCCGTCGATTAAATCTTTTTCGGTATAATATGCTTCACACCCTACGCAGTATAATCCTTCGTAAAACCCTTTGTAGATGTCGCCTTTTTTGATTATTTTTTTTACTATTTCGTTTACAAAAACAGAATGCTTCTTGTCTGTCGTTCGTATGAAATTTGAATGGGAAAGATTCAATTTTTTGCAAAGTTTAAGAAATAATGCCGCATTTTTATCGACAAATTCTTTAACAGGAATTCCTGCAGACTCCGCAGCCTGAACATTTTTTTGTGCATTTTCATCTACACCTGTTAAAAAAAAGACTTCTTTTCCTTTTGATTTTTGCCACCTAGCAAGTGCGTCCGCTAAAACTTTCTCAAAAGCATGTCCGATATGGGGTTCTGCATTGACATAATCAATTGCAGTAGTTATGTAAAATTTTTTTGTCATAAAAAACAAAGTGGGAAAGAATATAAAAAGCTAACTTTTATCGTGCAAAAATATAGGTTAAAATTTAGGAGTCCTGATGAATCAGCAATCCCAAAAATATTTAAAACAATCCTTCCTCCTAATTAGAGAATTTTAAATCAAATTGGAAATTTAAAAATGATTGGAACAAAAAAATGTGATGTTTGTAGAGAGAATGTAAAGGGAAAATACAATTTTTGCCCTCATTGCGGTAGTCAGATAAAAGAAACAAAAGACGCTTGGGGTATGCTTGGAAAAAATGATGGAAATTTTGAAAAACCTGGAGTTTTTGAAAATATAGGAGATAAATTAATCAATAAAATGATTACAAATACATTCAAAATTCTTGAAAAAGAAATGCAAAAGAACATGTCTTCTCGTAATCAAAAATTTCCTCAACCAAAAGTAAAATTGATGATAAATGGAAGAGAGATTTCACCTAAAGATGCAAAAATGGTAAAAAAAGATGTGAACACTAAATTCCTTCCAATTGAATTCTCTGAAGTTAATCTTCAAAGATGGAAAAAGGTCAAAAAAAAGGAGCCAAAATCAACATTGAAACGTGTTGAAGATAAAATAGAATATGAAGTGGAAGTTCCGGGGGTAAAATCAATTAAAGATATTTCTATTGTGAAACTTGAGAATAGCCTTGAAGTGAAAGCTGTCGGGGACAAAACTGGATACTTAAAGAGAATCCCAATAAACCTTCCCCTCAAAAAATATTCTCTAGTTAAAGGTATTTTGACCTTAGAACTTGATACAATTAATTAATTCGGAACTATGAGGCTACACAGATTTGAACTGTGGACCTCTGCCTTATCAGAGCAGCGCTCTACCAAGCTGAGCTATAGCCTCATACGAAAAACAGGAAATTTAGAATCTTTATAAGTTTTGTGACTTATCTATTCTTCAAAATTGAGGATTTCCAAAGCTTTTTAAACCAAAATTTTCTCTAGACTTCATGGTAAACGGATTATATCATTATATAAAAAAAGCATGGAGAAAACCTGATGTTAAACTTCTTCGTGAGAGAATGACGGAATGGAGAGCTGGAAACGTTTTTACTAAAGTAGAAAAACCACTTCGACTTGACCGTGCAAGGTCCCTTGGTTATAAAGACAAAAAAGGTTTTGTTATAATTCGTGTAAGAATAAAAAGGGGAGGTCATAAAAGATCGAGGCCTAATAAGGGAAGAAGGTCAAAAAGACTTCACACCAACAAAAATTTAAAGATGAATTACAAGTGGATTGCAGAACAGAGAGTTTCCAAAAAATTCACAAACTTGGAAATATTAAATTCTTATCCTATCGGCAAAGATGGAATTAATTATTTTTACGAAGTTATTTGTGTCGACCCTGAAAGACCTGAGATAAAAAATGATCGAACAATTAATTGGATAACAAAACCTGAAAACCAGAATAGGGCCGAAAGGGGGCTTACTTCTGCAGGAAAAAAATCTCGTGGTCTTAGGAATAAAAGTCCAACTTCAAAAGTACGACCTTCAGTTAGAGCCGGTCAGGGAAGAGGAAAATAATTTTTTGGTAACCTATATGAAATTTGAAAATTAATATAGATTGTAAATATGTTTAATGATCTTTAGCTTTATTCTCTCTTAAATTTATTTGACATAAAAATATATAATAAAAAAAATTCTTTCTTCTTTAGAAATTATATGGAATAAAATTATTCAATCAAAATTCCGTTTATATTTCCTTCTTGAGTTGGTCTGTTTGTAATCCTGACTCTTCCCGCTTCAGTCTCTACAATTGTTCCTTTTGTAATTACATTTTGTCTTGCAAGAAATCTGTTTGAAGGTGTCTCGACAACATTTTTTATATTGAGTTTTTGTTTCTTATCTTTAATTTGAACATTAACCACATTTCCTCTTAAAAGAAAAGTTTTTTTATTTCCGCCTGTTGTTCGTATACTTTTTCTTTTAACTTCACCAAGTTTTACTGTTTTTTTCTGCCCCACTATTTCATACTTCTTTTTCTTTCTTTGTTTTACATACCTTCCGCCGGTAATTTTTTTTCCATGCTTCATCTTATATAAGTCTCTTCATTTTTGTTTATAAAGTTTCCTGTAGGAAG
>Ga0210057_1001505_pt1 | contig 35147 bp, 32 predicted proteins | sample CryGeyCG2114_010_2_FD_183968 | JGI IMG/M metagenome (GOLD analysis project Ga0210057, IMG submission 183968) | Groundwater microbial communities from aquifer - Crystal Geyser CG10_big_fil_rev_8/21/14_0.10 (SPAdes) (version 2) | ecosystem: Environmental > Aquatic > Deep subsurface > Groundwater ... | reverse complement strand
CGATTGATAAAGGACATCTAGGAAATATCGCGACGATCGTGGCGGCTGGACCACTTTTTACTTCGGGTTTCGAATTGATTTGGAAAAGACAAAAACCCTCAAAATATTTCTGGGCGAGCTTGGCTTTATTTTCGATCGCTTTAGTTTTGATGGCCTATTCCCAAAGTAGATAACGCGTCGCGCTATCTACTTAAAGATGTCTAATCATACTCCATAGCACTTTTATAAGTTTCTATTGCGCGATGCGTAAATTTTTTGGCAAATTAAAAAAATCTTCGGGGGCAAAGTTATGGGGGGCGGGGTTGAGGCTAAGTTTTTCATTTTTAATTATTTGTTTAATCTCATTATTTTTATTTCTCGGTGAGTTATCAGCTCAAACCAGCGGACTTGTACGAATTCGGGATGCAAATCCCAGCCGAGTAAATTGCGGCCTCTATTTAAGCTCACTCTTTGACTCAACGATGGGCGTAAGAATTTCCGATTTGGATGAGGAAAGTCTCCGAAAGAGTTTTAACGGTCTAAAGTTGGAACCTCGACTAATATATGTGGATCGAAAGACCGGAAAAACATTTAAGACCCCCAAGGACTTTAAAGATGCTCTAGCCGAAGGAGAGGCCCGAGCTATCGTTGACAGGCCGGCGCTTTTTATTGTTGGGACACCTCATTTTGGACCAGGTAATGGGGATATACCAAGTCGAGGCGAGGCAATGAAGCGTGTGGAATCGCTTCTAGCGGAATATTTTCCGGAAAAAGAGATTTCACTAAAGAACATTTCACGACCCGTTTATCCCGATCTTGCGGACAAAGACTCGACGATGGATCAATGGATGATGCCGATCGAGGCTGGTCTTTACGGTGCTCAGCGACTCTATGATACGCTTCCTCTTGCTCAAAACTATCAGACACCTCATCGAGGCGAAGTCGAGTCCATGGTCGCCAAGTTGATTGTTGCCAACGGCGTTCAGCAGTTGATTTTGATGAGCAGCCAACCGATGGGGCCGGCAATTTTCGGGGGCGCCGTTAACTACGCTAATAGTGCGGCCACGGGTGGTTACCGTAAATTCATTAGCAACTGGTTCAATGCCGCCCAAAGTCGTGACACTGACAAAAAAATTAATGTTGTTTTCAACACGGTAGATGACCTTGCTCGGAAAACACTATTAACAACCTTCTTCACGGCAGAACTTTGGTGGTCCTCTGCTTTGGGGCGAGCACTATTTCAATCCACTGCTGAAGACTGGAATCGTCTTGGCCGCATTGGAAGTCTCAGCGGCTGGAGCGAAGTCTTTGTTGCCAAAGCTTCCGCAATTGTATTCTCGGTTTTCTGGCGAAATTATTATTATAAGGCCATTTTGGGTTGGGAGGCTCGGATGGAAGGCGAGGGTCGAAAGGAAGATGCTCGACGCACGGCCGGACGCTTTGAATTAATCGGTACCTTGATTGCCACGCCTTCGTATCTTTTTGCTTCAATGGCTAAGGATGCCTACAAAATCCTGGGCGTCGTGGAATTTTCGCCCTCTCATGCGGTGATGTTGGGCGTGGGCGGCATGTTCGCCTCGTTATACGTCGCTGAACGCTATACGCAGAGTCGTTTGAAAAATGGCGTTAAGATTCCGTCAACTGAGTTTGGAAAATGGCGGCATCGAGTGGGCTGGCGTGTGGCCCAAGCCTTGTCCATGGATCCCTGGGTGGATCGTTTTGACAAAATTCATGGAGGCGTGCGTTGGGGCTTTACGAAAGCTGGGCGAGCGGCGAGCTTTGGCTATCGCTACTCTGGTCTTGGCCCCATGGCGGATTGGATCGAGCGAAAAGCGCGAGAATATTTTGAGCAAAAATATCAGGACAAAGAGCAGTATGAAAATGAGCCACCCTACAACTTTGATATTCGTCAGCTGATTGATTTAGATCCCAGTCTTGAAAAGTTAATTGAGGAGGATCCCGAAATTCTTGATTTGATTAAGGACGACCCAGACTTTCAGAAGCTTATGGAGAGCGATGAACACTTCGAATATTTGCGCGAGGAAATTTCAAAAGCCAGAATGAACTCACCTTAATCTTATGTCACCTGACTTTAGGCCTCATCAGAATCCGATCTTTGAAGCTTGCACAGGATGTTTATAAAAATCTACACTCTGTTTGCTGGGCGGACAGCCATTGTTGGTGAGCCGTTTTTGGTGCTTAGGAGGAAGTCTTAATTCAATGAGCGGCGATCAGATGTCCTCTAATATGAAGAAACTAATTGTTGGGTTGGGCGGTCTGACCGTTTTGATTCTTGTGGGTTTGCATTTTGCCTATGGGCCAAGGTGGTATCAAGGTTATGGTCCTGCGCAACCCATTCCGTTTAGTCATGAGAGACATGCGGGCCAGTTTAAGATTCCTTGTTTATACTGCCATGCTACAGCCGAGTATTCGGCTTTTTCCTCCGTTCCAGGATTGGAAACTTGTATGAACTGTCATACGTCGGTGCTTCCGGACAGTCCATGGATTAAGGAAGTCGTGAAACATTACGAGGAAAATAAGCCGATCGAATGGGTCAAAGTGCATGTGCTTCCGGATTTTGTTCATTTTAATCACCGCGCGCATGTGGCGGCTGGCGTGGAATGTCAGACCTGTCACGGACCCGTTGAAAAGATGGCGCAAGTTTATCAGTATTCGAAGCTTTCGATGGGTTGGTGTATGGACTGTCATCGGAACACAAACTATGTAACGCCTCAGCGGAGAGAATTGCTGACCAAGCTCCAAACTCTTAACGGAGGGCCGCAGCCCGAGTGGGTTCAATGGATTGGCGGACAAGCTGAGGTTCATAATGCTGATGTGAGCTGCTCGACCTGTCATTATTAAGGAGAAGAATTCAAATGAACGCCGCCGAGGAAGAGATTAAAGAGCTGCGAAAAAGACAAGAGAAGATTCTTACTCAGAGCGATCGAAAAATGTGGTCCGCAGTTGAAGAGCACGGCGAATCTCCCGAGTTGCGGAACCAAGCACGAGCCAAAGAGTTTGTTGAACTTCTAAAAGATGCTGACGGTCGCCCGGTTGCCGAGTTGAATACGGGTGTCAGTCGGCGAGATTTCTTTAAATGGGTGAGCGCGGCCGGGGCCTTAATGACAAGTTCGGCCTGTACGCGTCGTCCAAAAGATCTTTTGATTCCCTTTGTTAATAAACCAGAGGGTTATACTTATGGCGCCCCGGTTTGGTATGCGTCGACAAGCCCAAGCGGCTTGGGTGTTTTGGTTAAAACCCGCGAAGGACGGCCCATTAAATTGGAGGGTAACCCGGATCATCCTCAATCAAAAGGAGGGCTCAACGCTCAGACTCAAGCGGAGATTTTGAATTTATATAATCCGGAAAGACTTCAAGCCCCCCTGGATCAGTCGGGTAAAAAAATAAGTTGGTCAAACGCGGACGAAACAATCAAATCGGCCTTAGCGGCGGCGCCGGCGGGTTCGGTTCGACTACTTTCCGGAGACTTTACAAGTCCAAGCCTGGCTTCAGCGATTAGAAATTTTTCGGATCGATATAAGGCACAGCATACCGTCTTATCATCTTTACCCTACATCCATTTGGCTAGAGCCAACGAGATGATTGGTGGAAGTCGTGGGATACCCGAATTTGATTTCACGAAAGCCGATGTTGTTTTATCTGTGGATTGCGATTTTTTGGGTAGTTGGTTGCGGCCGGTTGAATTTACAAAAGCGTTTTCGAGTCGCCGCAATCTTCATCGCGAGAACAAAGATGTAAACAGACTTTTTTGTTTTGAAAGCATGTTGAGTACAACGGGAACAAGTTCGGATGCTCGTTATTCAATCAAACCATCTCAACAGCTAGATGTGCTGTTGGCAGTAGCTTCAGAACTGTCCAAAGTCCTGCGCTTTGATCCATCATTTCAGGAAATTCTTTCGTCCTATTCAAGCGATAAAGTGGGGGCGGCAGTTGGAATCGCACCGGAAGTCTTCCAAGAGGTGGCGATGGCCTTGGCGGAAGCGCGAGGAAAATCGTTGGTCGTAGCCGGAGGTTTTGGACCACAAGCCCTCGAAGCACAATTGGCTTGTATGGCTATTAATGTCGTGCTGGGAAATATCGGATCGACTGTGAATACGGGGCGTCACTTGGTTTCGTATGAGCAATCCGAGGTTCGTTTCCAAGAATTGATTCAAGATGCCATGAATGCCCAGGTTTCTGTTTTGATTATTCGAGAATCTGATGCGGCTTATACTCGGGCCAATTCAGATTTTGCGAAAGCTTGTCGCAAGATCCCATTGATTGTTTATTTGGGACGAGAAACCAATGATACTTCGAAGTTAGCGCATCTTGTACTTCCCGAAAGCCATTTTTTAGAGGCTTGGGGTGATTCCGAGGCCTATTCAGGAATTGTGTCCATTCAGCAACCGGCGATTCAGCCTATTTTTGATTCGCGAAGTTTTTTGGAATGTCTTTTGGTTTGGATGGGGTCGGATCAGACTAAAGCTAAGGACTATGTTCAGAGACATTCGGGTGTCGGGACGGCATGGGAAAAGACTCTGCGGGATGGCTTTGTTCAGAGGTCGCAGGCCGCATTAAATTTTAGTCCACGTTGGTCGGCTGCCGCGGCGGCCATCGCCGCTGCTCCAAAATCTGGCAATGCCATGGAGTTGGTGAGCTACGCAAGTATTCAAATGGGCGATGGAAGCTTTGCTAACAATGCGTGGTTGATGGAAATGCCCGATCCGATATCGAAGGTCACCTGGGATAATTTTGCAGCCCTTTCGCCTGCGACAGCAAAGAAGTTGGGCATTAGAGAGCGAAAGCCAAGCGACGATTGTGTTGATCAGATTGAAATCAAATCTGGCGCTTCGAGAATTAAACTTCCCGTGTTTCTAATTCCCGGTCTTCGCGATGATGTGGTTGGCGTAGCTTTGGGCTATGGGCGCCGCGAGGCGGGTAGTATTGGGTCGGGAGTTGGGGCCAATGCTTTTGCTCTTGGTCGACAAGCTGCCACTGGAGAGTTGCAGTTATCGGGTCAAGAAGTAGAAGTTGTAAAAATCGGCGAGAAACATTTGCTGGCTTGTACCCAAAGGCATTTTGATATTCATGGGCGCGATAATGATATTCTTCAAAGAACAACACTTGCCGAGTTTTTGAAAGATCCAAAAGCCGCCAAGAAAATTGAGTTTGAAGGCGAGTCGATGTATGAAAAATTTCACTACCCAGGACATCGATGGGGGATGTCGATCGACCTCAATAAGTGTACCGGATGTCACGCCTGTGTGATTTCATGTCAGTCCGAAAATAATGTTCCTGTCGTGGGCAAAGATCAGGTCAGTCGCGGCCGTTATATGGGTTGGCTTCGTCTCGATCTTTATCATTGGGGTGAGCCAGATAATTTGGAAGCCTCAAGTTTTGAACCGATGCTTTGTCAACAATGTGAGAGTGCTCCCTGCGAAACGGTTTGTCCGGTATTGGCGACTGTTCATAGCTCGGATGGTCTGAACGATATGGTTTACAATCGCTGCGTTGGAACGCGCTATTGTGCTAACAACTGTCCCTACAAGGTTCGGCACTTTAATTTCTTTCAGTATTCAGATGCTTTGGCCGGGAAAGTTAATGTTGATGCGGCGAGTCCTCTGGCTATGATGTTGAATCCAGATGTCACCGTGCGAACTCGTGGTGTGATGGAAAAATGTACGTTCTGTGTGCAGCGAATTCGAAAAGGCGTAGACGTATTCAAGGCGAAGGGCGAATCAAAAGTCGAGGACGGAGCGATCAAGACCGCTTGTCAGCAAAGTTGCCCGGCAGACGCCATCAGCTTTGGAGACATTAATGATCCGAATTCGGATGTGAGTCGAATGGCGGCCAAGGCGCAATCGTTTAAAGTTTTGGAAGTTTTAAATACTAATCCTTCGGTCAGTTATTTGCCGAGAGTTTATAACAAAGGGGCATCTTCATGAGTCGATTAGAAGAAGAACCTCTCGTTGAAGGTGGAAAAACCTATCGTCAGGTAACGGATGATGTTTGTCGACCTCTTGAATCCTTTCCAACAAAGAAGTGGTATGTGGCCTTCACGGCTGCGTCGCTGCTGATGCTATTTGGGTTTAGCCTCATCGGGTATATGATAGCTACCGGAACGGGCCAATCAGGAATTCGTAATCCCGTTAACTGGGGAATGATGATTATTACCTTTGTATTTTGGGTAGGTATCGGCCATGCGGGCACCTTGATTTCAGCGATTTTATTTTTGTTCAGACAAAAGTGGCGGACGGGAATTAATCGATCAGCGGAGGCGATGACAATTTTTGCCGTCATTTGCGCCGGTATATTTCCCCTGATTCACACGGGTCGACCCTGGTATAGCGCTTATTGGTTGTTTCCTTATCCCAATCAAATGGGGCCGCTATGGGTAAACTTTCGATCGCCACTTGTTTGGGATGTTTTTGCAGTTTCGACCTATTTCACTATTTCGTTGGTGTTTTGGTATACCGGTCTTGTGCCAGACATTGCGACAGTGCGAGATCGGGCGAAAAATTGGTTTCGGAAAAAGATTTATGGAGTTTTGGCTTTGGGTTGGCGAGGTTCCAGTCGTGGTTGGTCCCATTACGAGGTCTGCTATATGATTCTTGCAGGTATTGCGACGCCTCTTGTATTGTCCGTGCACTCCGTGGTTTCTTTTGACTTTGCTGTCGGTATCATCCCGGGCTGGCATACAACCATCTTTCCACCTTACTTTGTGGCGGGAGCGATTTTTTCTGGCTTCGCTATGGTTGTGACTTTGCTTGTAATTGCTCGAGAAGTTTTTGGCCTCAAAGAATATATAACGATGCAGCATCTCGATAATATGAACAAAGTTATTTTGGCCACCGGCTCACTTGTAGGCTTAGCCTACGGAACTGAATTTTTCATCGCTTGGTATAGTGGCGTGCCATATGAGCGGTTCATTTTTATGCAGAGAGCTTTTGGCGATTATTACCAATGGGCTTATTTAACGATGATAACTTGTAACGTTCTTATTCCTCAGCCTTTTTGGTTCAAGAAGGCGCGTCGATCTATTTGGTGGATGTTCACAGCTTCTATCTTTGTAAACATAGGAATGTGGTTTGAAAGATTTGTAATTGTCGTTACATCTCTGGCACAGGATTTTCTTCCATCGTCTTGGGGATATTTTCGACTTTCACCGTGGGATATCGGCGTTTTGGCGGGGAGCTTTGGTTTATTCTTTACGCTTTTCCTTTTGTTCTGCCGCTTCCTGCCAACGGTTTCAATAGGGGAAGTGAAGGCGGTTATCCCAACCAAGAAAGAAGGGGCGCACCATGGCTAATACTTCTAAGCGCTGCGTCGTGGGGTATTACTTTGATACTCATTCCATTATGGAAGCGGCAAGCAAGGTGCGCGATAGGCAATTTAAGAATTTTGATACTTTCACACCCTTCGCCGTGCATGGAATGGATGAAGCCATGGGCTTAAAAAGAAGTTGGCTTCCCTATATGGCGTTTTTGTTTGGCTGCATGGGTCTGGTTGGAGGAGCCTTTTTGACCATTTGGACGCATCTCTATAACTGGCCACTTAATGTTGGCGGCAAACCCCTACTTGCCTTGCCGGCCTATATTCCCGTCATTTTTGAAACTACGATTTTGCTTTGTGGTGTTTTAACAACAGTTTTTATGTTCACCGTTCTTCTTGGACTACCAAACTTTAAGAAGCCAATTTTTCATCCCGATATAACAAGCGATCGCTTTGCTTTGGCGATCGAAGTTGATCGAGTAGAAGAGGTTGAGCCGGTTAAGAGTTTTCTTCGTGAACTTCATGCTCAAGACATTCATGACGTGGAGGGTTCATTATGAAGGTAGGTTTCAAGCTATTTATGCTTGCCGTCATCTTGATAGCTTTTGTTTATTGGATAAAAAACCATAGCGGTTATTTCCCTTATGAGCATAATCCAATGCAGTATATGCCCAATATGCATCGTTCTGCTGCCTTAAAGCCTATGCGAGCTTCAGAATTTTTTAAGGATGGAATGGGCGCTCGAACACCTCCCGAGGGAAGCATCGCCCGAGATGTCGAGTATAGTAAAACTTCTCAAGACATTCCGGCCGAGAATGTGGAGCGCAGAGGCAATCCTTTTTCCATAAGCAAAGAAGTTGTGCTGAGAGGTCGACAAGTTTACAGCAATACTTGCATTGTTTGTCATGGTCCTTCTGGTGCGGGAGATGGTCCGGTTGTTCCACCATATCCGAAGCCGCCGAGCCTGACTTCGGATAAAATCCGTGCGCTAGCTGATAGTCAGATTTTCCATATTATTACAAATGGTCAAAATACGATGAGGTCCTATGCGAGTCAGATTCGCGAAGAGGATAGGTGGAAAATTATCCATTATGTCCGAGTTCTTCAGATGGCTCAGAATCCGACCGCTGAGCAGCTCAAAGCCTTCGAGGATTTTGGGGTAAATGCAAATCAGGAGGCCAAGTAGAAGATGTCTCATCATGCAATGGGTTTGAAACAATTTCGAATGAGTTTGCTGGCTTGGATTTCGCTGCTTGTCTTAGTGGCGGTCGGTGCGATTGCTCTGTATCTTACTTCTCTGGAGGACCCTACTCGCGCTTGGTTCGATTATTTAATTGGCTCAACAATGTTCCTGGGATTTGGACTCTGTGGTTTGTTTTTTGTATTAATAAATCATCTTGTTTCGGCCAAATGGAGCGTGGCATTGCGGCGGGTTTTTGAGGGGATGTCCCTTACTTTGCCGGTAGCGGCCATTCTTATGTTTGGGGTCTATCTGGGGGTCCACAATTTATATGAATGGAGTCATGAAGCAGTTGTGGCATCCGATCCGCTTTTGCAAGAGAAGTCTGGTTATTTAAATCCTACATTTTTTGGGATTCGACTAGCTGCCTACTTTTTGATTTGGATTTTTTCGGCCTTATTTTTGGCTAAAAATTCTTTTGCTCAAGATAAGACAGGGGATGTCGGCTTAAGCAAGATTAACTACAAAGGATCGGCCTTTTTGATGGTCTTGTTCGCCTTCAGCAGTTGCGGGGCTGGCTTTGATCTTATCATGTCTCTGGAACCACATTGGTTTTCGACCATATTTGGTATTTATTTCTTCGCCGGCTTTTTTCAGTCAGGTATGGCCTTGATGTATATTGTTGCTGCGTATTTGTGGAAAAAAGGAATTTTGACGGACTATCTTAACAAGACCCATTTTCACGATTTAGGCAAATTTGTTTTTGCGTTCTCGGTGTTTTGGGCCTACATTGGATTTTCGCAGTACATGCTTTATTGGTACGGAAATTTGCCAGAAGAAACTTTTTGGTACAGCGTTCGAATGGAGGGGGGTTGGGGTTGTATGGGTCTAGCGCTCTTGGCCGTCCGTTGGGCCCTGCCATTTTTGGTGCTGATGCCCTACGGAAATAAGATGAATTTTCGTATTGCTGTCCCCGTTTGTTTTGTCGTGATTTTTGGTCAATGGTTGGATTTATTTTGGAATGCGATGCCAGCGATGCGTCTCGTGGGTCATGAGACGGGAGAGTCCGTTCATACGGCTCTGATCCAGTGGCAGGATCTTGCGATTGGTATCGGTTTTGTGGCTTTGTTTTTTCTCACGCTTGGAATGATATACGAGCGAATTCGAATGGTGCCGCTTCGTGACCCGCGCCTTGAGGATTCGATTCATCACCATTAATTTCCTGGCGGTGAGAATGGTGAATGTTTGGATTGCTACATGAGAAGCCTGTTTGCTCACATTTTAGTTATTCTCGTTTTGTTGATGCCGGCAGCTACACTTGCGGGTTACAAGCCTGCGCCCTTGGGCACGCAGCAAACCCCCGCTGACCCAAATTCTGAAGAGTTTCAATCCATCAAAATTGAAGAGAAACTTGGACAGAAACTTTCAATAAACGAACTGATTTTCAATGATGAAAATGGAGTTGAACAGAGCCTGTCGTCTTATTTCCGAGAGGATGGCAAGCCCGTAGTCATGGTGATGATGTACCATGCTTGTCCGAGCCTATGCAGTCTTTTGCTAAATGGTGTGACCGAAGCGATGCGGAAGATTGAGTGGAATCTTGGTGATCAATATAGGCTACTTGCCGTAAGCATCAATCCCAAGGAGACGCCTCAGCTTGCTCTCGAAAAAAAGGCCAACTATATCAAAGAATATGGACGACTCGGTGCTTCAACCGAAAATGGCTGGCATTTTTTAACCGGTACGGAGCCGATGATTAAGAAACTCACTGGAGAGTTGGGTTTTGGGTACCGCTACTTACCCGAGACGGAAGAGTATGCTCATAGTGCTGGGTTTTTTGTTCTGACCCCCGACGGTGAAATATCAAGATTGTTTTATGGGGTTCAGTTTGAGCCCCAGGATTTGAAGCTTTCGCTTATGGAAGCTTCAAGGGGAGCGTTGGGGAGCATTGCCGATAAAGTACTTTTATTTTGTTACCGTTATGATCCCAGTTCCAAGGGCTATTCCCTGCAAGCTATGAGGCTTGTACAGGCCGGTGGAGCCTTAACCTTTTTAGTTTTTGGTATTTATTTGGCCGTTTTTTGGACTCGTCAATGGCGGGGCTCTCGATCGGCGAGGAAGAATATTTGAACGTAGTCCCAGGCGAGAGCTTTGGGCTAAGCTTTTGAAGAGTTAAGTCGAGGAGATGAAGATGCTCGAAATGCTTAAAGATCTATTGCCAACCGCAGCAACGGAAGCGGCCCGTCAGTGGGACCATCTGTTTTGGTTTTTGATTGCCGTCAGTGTGGTTTTCTTTTTGATCGTGATGGTTCCTCTTGTTGTCTTCGTTTTCAAGTATCGAAGTCGAGCGGGGAGACGCCCCACACCGATCGCTCACAATGATACGCTCGAAATTTTGTGGACGGCGATACCCACCGTAATTTTGATGGGAATTTTTGCATGGGGGTGGATTGTTTATAAGGATCTTATGATGAGTGCTCCAAGTAACTCGATGGAAATCAAAGTCATGGCGCAAAAGTGGAATTGGACTTTCCAATATCCCGACGGGCGGACGACATCTAATGAGCTTTTCGTGCCCGCTAATACGCCGGTCAAACTTCTGATTACTTCCAAGTCATCGGACGTACTGCATAGTTTTTTTGTTCCAAATTTTCGAATAAAGAAAGACGCCGTACCTGGCATGTATAATGTTGCCTGGTTCAATTCGAATATTGTTGGCCAGCATATTGTGTTTTGCGCCGAGTACTGTGGAGCTGGGCATTCGCAAATGAAAGCCAAAGTAGTTGTTTTGGATCCTGAGCGGTGGGAATTGTGGCAATGGGGTAAAGAAATTAAATTGCCGGAATGGGTGGGTTTCGGAGGTATGGAGCTGGCTGCCAGCTCTTCGACGACCGCAAGCGCAGGGACTGAGACTACAGGGATTATGGCTCAAAACTCTCAGATTCACGCAGATTTAATGATCAAACAAGGTGAGAAAGTATTTCGATCCAAGGGATGTATCGCTTGTCATTCAGCCGCCGGTGATAGCGTTGGACCCAGTCATCAGGGTCTGTTTGAAAGTAAGGTTCTTTTGGCAGATGGACGACAGGTCGTCGCGGACGAGAATTATATTCGTGAGTCTATAGAGAATCCAATGGCTAAAATTCGAAAGGGTTTTGAAAATCGTGTGATGCCGCCGTATCCGGGGCAGTTATCAGACGAGGAATTTGATGCTTTGGTGGCTTACATCAAGAGCAATCGGTGAGGGAATGAAGGAGTTTCAATATGCATCATAGCCCAGCTGGCGAAAATTATATGAGCTATCCAAAAGGTTTTTCGACCTGGATTGTCACGCTTGATCATAAGCGAATCGGATTGATGTACCTGGCCAGTGTTCTTTTTTTCTTTCTGGTCGGGGGGATCTTTGCTCTCTTGATACGATTGGAATTATTTGCACCGGGCGGTCAATATATGACAGCCCAGCAGTACAATGAGTTTTTTACCTACCACGGCACAATTATGGTCTTTCTGGTGATTATTCCGATGATCCCAGCGGCTCTTGGAAATTTTGTTTTGCCAATGATGTTGGGAGCTAAGGACGTTGCTTTTCCTCGAATTAACTTATTTTCCTACTATTTATACTGCGCAGGAGCGATCATAGCAGTTAGCACAATGTTTTTTGGGGGCGTTGACACGGGCTGGACATTTTACACTCCTTATTCAACGACAACAGCAACGAACTCGGCATTGATGTTATGCGCGGCCTTTATCATTGGGTTTTCTTCCATTTTTACAGGACTTAATTTTATGGCGACTGTGCATCGATTGCGTGCGCCTGGGCAGGGCTGGATGAAATTGCCACTTTTTGTTTGGGCTATTTATGCGACGAGCATCATTCAAGTTTTGGCAACACCCGTTTTGGGTCTAACGCTCGCCTTGATTGCTATTGAAAAAACTTTTGGGTTTGGAATTTTCGATCCAGCTCTTGGTGGTGATCCGGTACTTTTTCAACATTTCTTTTGGTTTTACTCGCATCCAGCAGTCTACATCATGGTTTTGCCAGCCATGGGGGTCATCAATGAAATTATTCCTACGTTTTCAAGGAAGCCCATATTTGGTTACAAAGCAATGGCGGGAGCGATTTTTGGAATCGCCTTGGTCGCTTTTGTTGTCTGGGGTCATCATATGTTTACATCCGGTCAGACGGATTTTGTGAATATGCTGTTTTCGTTGATTACGATGTTTGTTGCTGTACCAACGGGAATCAAGGTCTTCAGTTGGGTGGCTACGATGTATAAAGGAAGTCTTCACTTTGAGACCCCGATGTTGTGGGCCCAAGCCTTTCTGCTTGTCTTTGTGATTGGAGGATTGACAGGAGTAATCTTAGCGACTTTGGCAGCGGACATTCACTTGCATGATACCTATTTTGTAGTCGCACATTTTCACTATGTGATGGTGGGTGGAACGCTAATGGGGTTTATGGCGGGCCTTCATTACTGGTTCCCGCTGATGTTTGGTAAGATGTATAACGAGTTCTGGGGTAAAGTGGCTTGTGTCATTGTTTTTATTGGCTTCAATCTAACTTTCTTTCCACAGTTTATTGCGGGTCAGAAGGGAATGCCTCGAAGGTATTTTGATTATATTCCAGAATTTAGAATCTACAATGAGCTTTCAACCATTGGGTCGGCTCTTATTGGATTTGGTTTCGTAATTGCGCTTTTCTATTTTGTATATGCCTTGGTTTGGGGCAAGAAAATCGTTGGCAAGAATCCCTGGCGAGCACTAACTCCCGAATGGGAAGCGGACTGCCCCCCTGCTACTGAGAATTTTCATCACGATGTTGTCGTGACACATGGACCTTACGATTATGTGGGTGAGAGGGCTTAAAGATGGCAGACAAAGTCACAGCATTTAAAGAACATCATCACGCGCATCACTTTCGAAATGATGAACATCAGTTTGAAACGGCTAAGCAGGGGATGTGGGTTTTCTTGCTTCAGGAAGTTCTTTTTTTCAGTCCGCTTTTTGTTGGCTATTTAATTTTTAAATTTATGTATTTTCAGGATTTTCATGATGCCTCCAAACATTTGGATTGGGTGATGGGTGCGGTTAATACCGTGATCCTTATTGTTTCGAGCTTTACGGTGGCTAGGGCGATTAGCAGTGCTCAAAAAGGCAACCGCGATGGAGTCGTGGAGAATCTCATTTTTACATTCATCTGCGGGCTTGGATTCTTAATCGTCAAGTATTTGGAATATTCACATAAATTTCACGACGGCTTGCTACCGGGGCACTTCTTTAGCAATCCAGAGCTTTTGGAGACGGCACCTCATGCGAATCTATTTTTCACCTTTTATTTTTTAATGACGGGGTTGCATGGAATTCATGTTGTCGGGGGGCTTGTGGTTTTTGCGTGGTTGCTCAAGAGAGCGCTTAATAACGAGTTTGGTCCGAAGTACTATACACCGCTGGAGTGCGCGGGATTGTACTGGCACTTTGTGGATCTGGTTTGGATTTATTTATTTCCTCTTCTTTACTTAGTGGGGTGACGGCAGATGTCTGATTCTGATCATGGAAAGCATCATATTCTTTCGAACAAAACAAGTTTGACCGTCCTATTGTTGTTGCTTGTCTTTACAATCTTTACGGTAGCGATTGCTCAGGTTCACTTTGGAAGTCTTAACTTTCCCATAGCGATGTTGATTGCGAGCATAAAGGCAATTTTGGTTATGCTTTTCTTCATGGGTCTAAAGTGGGATAACAACGAAAATCGGGCGTTCTTTTTTGGGAGTTTTTTATTCTTTGGCTTTTTTATATTTTATTGTGCCGTGGATCTTCTAGGACGACGCGCAGACTCTCATGTTGTGGGTCCAATCTTAAAGGAATCTGCTTCTACGGGGCCACAAACTGAGAAGCCGTGGCTTTCTTCTCCTGAAATCGTGGCTCACGGCAAAAGTGTTTACGAGAAACAGGCTTGTGGCACTTGCCATGGTGATTCTGGAAAGGGCGATGGACCAGCCGGCATGGCTCTTGGGGCTCGAAATTTTACGGTCGAATCGGGTTGGAAGAATGGTCGCAAGCCGTCACAGGTCTTTATGACTCTGACAAAGGGTCTTGGGAGTATGCCCCAGTTTGATACGATTCCAGCCGGAGATCGCTGGGCGGTAACTCACTATGTTCTTGCCTTCGGGCCGGACGCGCCCGCCGATTCGGATGAGGATTTAAAAGCGGTCGGTATCGACCCATCGAAGCCCGGTGGAGGCCTTGGATCTGCTGAAATCGAAAAGAAAACGATTCCAGTTGATTTTGCTTTGGATCTCTACGTTAACCAGTGAGCCTAAAGCACTTAGCTGAGCTTTACAGTCTTTAGGGGCTCCTGCTAACGCTTAACCAGGTTTCATGATGTCTGCCAGCTATATCAAAAAGCTTTTTGTTGCTCAGGCTGTGATGTGCGGCCTTCTGTTTTTTCTGATCATTCTCGGGGCAGGAGTGCGCAAAGCAGATGCAGGCTTGTCTTGTCCCGATTGGCCCCTCTGTCTCGGCCAACTGATTCCACCATTTAATACTCAGGTATTTTTGGAGTGGTTCCATCGAAAAATAGCGATGTGGGTTGGGGTTTATGCTCTTGTGATGGCGTATTTTATTTTACGCCGCCCAGACTTTCGGCCCCGTTATTCGAGCTGGGTGTTAATGTCCTTTGGTTTATTTTTGATTCAAGCTTTTTTGGGAAAGGAAACGGTTGCGCAACTACTGAAAGCTGAAATTGTGACCGCCCATCTACTGGGAGGTTATTTGGTCCATTTTATTAATCTTGGAATTTTTATAAAACTTAAGAAGGCTGGAAACTCGTCTCTTGTTTTAGAAAACTTAGGATTGAAGCTGGGGTTTACTGTCCTTTTGATTTTGTCCTTTGCGCAAAGCTTTTTGGGAGGTCTCGTCAGCTCTCATTATGCTGGTATGGCGTGCATGGGGTTTCCAACATGTAACGGAGCTTGGTGGCCAGAATTTCATGATCAGGTGGCTTTACATTTTGTACATCGCTTAGGCGCCTATGCCCTGGTAATGGCGGTAGCATCTTTGGGAATATATGTTTTTAAAAATAAAAAGGCAGACTCATATATAAAGAAGATAAGCCTGACAGCAATGCTTTTAATTTTGATTCAGCTTGGGTTGGGAATCGCGATGATTTTTAATCATATCGACCCAGCGTTAAGCGTGGCGCACTCCGCAGGATCCTTAGGAATCTTTACTTGTATGGCTTTGGGAGTATTTCATGTCAGCCTTCGCTAACTATCTCCAGCTGACCAAGCCAAGCATAATTGCTTTGGTGGTAATAACAGCTTTGGGAGCCTTGGCCGCTGAAGGCTCGCTCTTTTCATCGCCAGGACAAATGGCGTTAATTGCATTGGCCATTGCCATGGCTGCTGGTTCGGCGAATGCTTTCAATCAATTTATTGATCGCGATATTGATTCGGTCATGGAGCGTACGAAGAGAAAACGTCCCCTGCCGATGGGCAAGATTAAACCCTGGCAGGCTTTTGTTTTTGCCAGTGTGATTGGAGTCGTATCAACCATCTATCTATATTTAAGCTGGGGTTTTTTGGCTGCCGCGGTTTCAGTCGCCACGATTCTTTTTTATACGCTGGTTTACACTATAGGCCTGAAGCGTCGTCATCATTACAATATTGTCATAGGGGGTGCGGCAGGAGCGGCGGGACCGCTAATAGCCTGGGCAGCCGTGGAGGGAAATATTTCTGCATTTGCCTGGATATTGTTTCTGATTATCTTTATGTGGACGCCAGCACATTTCTGGGCTCTGGCACTCGCGATCAAAGATGAATACCAGCAAGTAAGCGTTCCCATGTTGCCTGTCACTCATGGTGAAACTCGAACGAGGAACGAAATTATATTTTATACACTAAGTTTATTGCCGATAAGCTTCCTGCCCTATTATTACGGCTGGACAACTTGGGTCTATGGTGCAGGCGCTTTGGCACTTTGGATTTGGTATATGTGGGAGACCTACAAAAAAATGAAACAGGCTTCGAAAGAGGGCTATATGAAACTTTTTTATGTTTCCATTTTCTATTTGTTTTTCTTATTTCTCGTTGTGGGAGTGGATGGCGCGATTCGATTTTATAATTTGATATAGAAGGAAGCCAGGTGCATCGAATTAGCTCAAAATCTCTTATCTTTCTTGTCGTTTTTATCGATTTACTGGGATTCGGCATTATGATTCCAATGCTTCCGTTTTATGCGAGAAGCTTTGGCGCTTCAGCGACCGAAGTGGGCTTTTTAATGTTTGTATATTCATTTATGCAAATTTTTATCGCGCCTCTTTGGGGACGCGCTTCGGACCAGTACGGAAGGCGTCCCATTTTGCTGATTACAATTGCTGGACAATGCTTGGCCTTTGCATGGGCGGCTTTTGCTGGAAGTTATTCTATACTTTTATTGAGCCGGGTTTTTGCAGGAGGATTTTCCGCCAATATTTCGACGGCCAGTGCGTATATGGCAGATATCAGCGCGCCAGAGGATCGAGCTAAGGCTATGGGTTTAGTCGGAGCGGCTTTCGGGCTCGGCTTTGTTTTTGGCCCAGCGATTGGTGGCTTGTTAATTCCATTTGGTTATCAAATGCCATCTGCATTTGCAGCTTTATTGGCGTTTATCAATCTTGTCGGTGCCTTCATCTTTCTGGCGGAACCAAATAGTTCTGAAGAACGACGAAAAGCAAATCGGCGACGCTTTGATTGGGCGCGGTTCAATGAGATTTTGGCCGATCGCAAATTATTTTTGCCGATTTTCACATTTTCCCTTCTAACTTTGGCTTTTGTTCAGCTCGAGGTAACTTTTGGCTTATACGTTCTTGATAGATTCGGCCTGAGCGAACGTAGGGCGGGACTTCTTTTGGCCTTTGCAGGAATTGTTATGGCGATTGTTCAGGGCCTGATTGTTGGGCGGGCTTCCAAGTTCTTTGGGGAGCGTCGACTTATTACTACGGGTATTATTCTTTTGTGCTTAGGTCTTTTTACCATGGGGCTAGCGCCAAGTCCGTGGGTTCTTGTTTTGGCTTTGGTCGTTTTGGCCATCGGTTATAGTTTCTCTAATCCGTGTTTGTCAGCCTTGGTTTCAAAGTCGGCTTCAGCCAGTGAACAAGGGAGCATCTTGGGTATTTATCAATCGGGAGGAAGCGTGGCCCGAGTTGTAGGTCCGATCTTGGCGGGCACACTTTATGATTGGAATTTAAGAAGTCCGTTCTGGGCTGGAGCCTTAATAACCCTGACCGCGGTTGGAATTTGGATAATATTTTATCGTAAGAAAGCGGGCACGAGTGAGGTTTGAGAGAACAGAAGGCTGGTTGCGAACTTGGATCGCTTGGGTGGCGAGGCATCCGTGGATCGTGCTTGGTTCTTTTATTCCCCTCGCGGGCATCGCAAGTTTTTTATTTTTGACTCAGCTCGGGCTCAATTCAGATTTAACGGATTTAATTTCAGATCGTTTGAGTTTTCACAAAAACTGGAAGGAATATAGGCGAGAATTTCCGCACCTTACAGATAATATTTTGGTTGTGGTGACGGGAGAAACCGAAACTCAAGCTGACGAGGCGGCTGAGTGGTTGGCTGCTAGGCTTCGAGGAAATAGTCATTTTGAGAAAGTCTTTCGTTTAAACACGAATCGATTGCTTGAGGCAGAGTCGCTTTATTATCTTTCGCTTCCGGAATTAAAGGAATTTTCTGGTTTAGTTCGTCAAACGAAACCAATATGGGACCGCTTTTCCAGGCAACAGAGTCTTGGTAGCTTTTTCAATGGGCTGGCAGCGATCGGCGGGAATCAAATCCCACCTGAGATGCTTTCTCAGCTTGATGAGATTCTGAAGGGTGATCGTCTTCGCTTAGATTATGGAGAAATATTTGGTGAAGCACAGGCAAGGGATTCTAAGCGGTATATCGAACTGACGCCTCGATTGGAATACTCAGAACTGTTGCCAGCACAGAAATCAATTCAAGTTTTACACGAAATTATTGATCGAAGTGGATTAAGCGGGGTGAATTTTGGCGTAACGGGTGTTTCGGCTCTGTCCTATGAGGAAATGAAATCCGTAAGTGATGGAGCGGCTTTTTCCGGGATTTTATCATTTGTTCTTGTTGCATTGATTTTGTTTTTGGCTTGTCGAAGCTTTGGGCTTATTGCGGTGATGCTTGTGAATTTAATATTAGGCCTAATTCTAACAGCCGGCTTTGCTGCTCTTGCGGTAGGGCATCTTAATATGATTTCTGTAGCCTTTGCTGTTTTGTTTATAGGGCTTGGTGTGGATTACAGCATTCATTTAGGACTTCATTATAGGGAGAGCCTTAAGTCAGGGCACGAGCGAATTGGGGCCTTAATATCGTCTTTTTCCGAAGTTGGTATCAGTTTGTTGATTTGTACTTTGACAACCTGTTTCGGCTTTTTTGCTTTTGTTCCGACAGCCTATAAGGGAGTCTCCGAGCTTGGCTTGATTGCGGGAGTGGGAATGATAATTAATTTGCTCATTCATTTGACATGGTATCCAGCCGTTCTTTCCGTAATGCCCACTGGGAAACTCAAGCCGAAGAGCCTAAAAGCTTCGGCGGGATCTTTGATTTCGAAGTTCTCCTATCGTCACTACAAGGGGATTCGCGTTTTAGCAGCTGTTTTGCTTTTGCTTACAGGGTTGCTAGCTCTAAAGATACGCTTTGATGCGAATCCACTGAATTTGCAAGATCCTCATACGGAAGCTTATAAAACTTATCGAAATCTTCTTAAGGAAACCGATCGATCGCCTTGGACAATTAAAGTTGTTGCAAATTCAATGGCTGAAGCCGTGGATCTTTCCAAAAAACTTTTGTCTCTGGATACCGTAAGCCAAGTTATTAACTTGGATTCATTTTTCCCAAATGATCTGGAGGAAAAAAAGGCTGCTGTTAAGGAGATTAGCCTTGGAGACCTAGGTCACTCCATGGCGGAGAGTAGAACGGAGAGCCTTGAAGCTGTGGCTAGATTTGCACGAAATTTGACCGGGGCGTCGCCAGAAGAAGAGAGATTAAAGAGTTCGTTGAGTGATTTAGTGTTGAATGCTCAAGAGGGCGATCTAGATTTGTTGCGGGGAGCCATTGTTATTCCGAGCCTAGATTTTTATAAGTCGGTGCAACTGGGAGTCGAGAAGGCTCAACAAGCCAACTTCAATCTTCCCGCGGAAGTTTCAGAACGTTATGTTTCGACCAATGGGAAATATCGCTTGGAAGTTTTTCCAAAAAAAGACTTGATGAATGTTGAGTCCATGCGAGAGTTTGCAAATGATGTTCTCAAGGTGGCGCCTCGTGCTACTGATGATCCGGTGACACTGCCCTTGACCGGGGATGCTGTTGTAGAAGCTTTTATAGAGGCTTTCTTGTTGGCAGGATTTTTAATATTTCTGACGGTATTGTTTTTGAGCCGCAGCGTAGTAGACTCGATTCTGGTGATGTGTCCTTTAGTTTTGGGCTCAAGTCTGATCGTTGGCTTTATGGTCGTGATAGGATTGGACTTTAATTTTGCAAACATTATTGTGCTGCCTTTGGTGTTGGGAATTGGCGTGGATTCGGGCGTGCATATTGTTCATCGATTTCGAAAACTGGCGAGTTTCGAAGATGCGGATAGCAGCACAGCCAGATCGATTTTCTTCAGTTCTCTTACTACGATTGCTAGTTTTGGCACGCTGGCCTTGTCGAGTCACCGGGGCACCGCAAGTATGGGAGTATTATTAGCGGTTGGAACATTTATTATGATGCTATCGAGCCTGGGACTATTGCCGGCTCTGTTGCATCGAAAAGCAGAAGAAAAAGTGAGGCGGGCGGCATAATATGGGGACATTAATTTTGGTTCGGCACGGTCAGTCGAAATGGAACCTAGAAAATCGTTTTACCGGATGGATCGATGTGGATCTTTCACCGGCTGGAATAGAAGAAGCTGAGAAGGCGGGCCAGGCTTTAAAGAGTTTAAATAAAACCTGGGATATGGCTCATACATCTCGACTCAAGCGCGCGCAGGACACACTTTCTATTGCGATCAATGTGATGGAGATTAAGCGCATGGAAATCTGGATGGACTCCGCACTTAATGAGCGCCACTATGGCGAGCTTCAGGGCATGAACAAAGACGAGGCCCGAAAAAAATGGGGTGACGAGCAAGTTCATATTTGGCGTCGGAGCTATGATGTCCCTCCGCCAGGAGGAGAGTGTTTGGCGGACACTTCAAAGAGAGCGCTTCCGTATTTTAAGGAATATATTTTAAAAGCTGTCGCGGCAGGCAAAAATGTTTTGGTTTTTGCGCACGGCAACTCCCTTCGCTCCATTATTATGTACTTAGATAAGATGACGCCGGAGCAGATACTTCAATTCGAGATTGCTACGGGTGTTCCCTATTTGTACGAAATTGATGAGCTTTCGATGGTTGCGGATAAGAGAGTGCTCGAGATTTAGAACTCATTGCAAGCTTTTCAATTTTCTTTAGGAAGGAATATAATTTTAAGAACGCTAAGAAGGACAAGTTTTACAAACCCAATAAAGTTCAAAAATTAATATGACCTTGCGAAAGGTGGCGGTAGAGGGTGGTGAGCTTAGAATCTTCTCAAGTAAGGCTATCCTGAAAATCGCCCCAGGTCTTCATCCAACATCTCAAAGTCCAATGCCTTGAAGCTATCTAAGATGCTTGAGCTTTTGCTCGCACCCGGTATCGCAAATACATTCTCCGACTGTCGCAGTAGCCAATGAAGCATTATGCAGTAAGTGCTCGTATTGTATTTTTTGGCCATGTCTTTAAGTTCTGACACTTGATTAGCTTCTGTATGTTGATGATGGCCACCAACCGGGCTATGCGCAACATAGGCAATTTGTTCTTGTGCACAAAATTCCACAAGTCCGGACTTGAAATCATTTTGCTTAAATAAATGCTGTCGGTTCTGAACGGCCTCGACTCGTATAACTTTCAGGGCTCGTTCCAGTTGGCCTTGATCAAAGTTGGAAACTCCCAAATGCTTAATCTTTCCCTCGGCTTGTAAATCCTTAAGGCTGCCCATACTTTCTTCAAGCGGAACATTGGAGTCTTCGGCGTGCAAATAATACAAATCAAATTGCTTAATGCCGAGATCCTTAAGGGATTTATCACAAGCCTTTCGAATACTTTCAGGGCGACAATCCATTTGCCAGCCACCTTTAAGCCGCGTGCAGCCCACCTTTGTGGCCACAACAACTCGCCGAGTAGTTTTGATTGAACTAAGAGCCTCTCTGATAAGTTGCTCATTATGACCCTTATCGGTTTCGTCCAAACAATAGGAATTGGCAGTATCAATAAAATCGCATCCTGCCGCGACGGCATCGCGGACGACTTGCCGTCCGTGCTCTCGATCCGGTCGTCCGTCAACCGACAGAGGCATGGCGCCTAGGCCAATCGGGAAGACCTGAAATTCAGTTTTACCAATTCTTCGTTTTAATCTTTTCATTGTTTACCCCAGCGTGAAAGTTCGACCGCAAAATACGTCGCGATCAAATCAGCCCCCGCTCGAAAGATCGAAGTCGTAACTTCCTGAATGGCTCGTTTGCGGTCAAACAATCCATTTTTTGCTCCCAGTTCTAGCATCGCCGCTTCCCCGCTGACATGATAGGCCGCGACGGGGACAAGAGAGCGGTCTCGAAAATCTGAGATGATATCAAGATAATGAGAGGCTGGTTTAACCATTACAATATCGGCAGATTCCGAAATATCTAGTTCTAATTCTCGCTCAGCTTCGCGGCGGTTGGAGGGGTCCATTTGATAAGCTAATTTGTCGCCGATCACTTTCGAAGCTAGCGTGTCGCGAAAAGGTCCATAAAAACAAGAAGCATATTTGGCAGTGTACGAAAGAATGGCTGCGTTTTTGTAGGAATTCGCATCAAGGGCATTTCGAATAGCGCCCACACGTCCATCCATCATATCTGAGGGCGCGAGAATTTGGGCCCCGTATTTGGCGTGCAAGAGTGCCATCTGGCAAAGTACTTCTACAGTTTCGTCGTTTAGAATCTCCCCATTTTTGTAAAGCCCATCATGGCCATGATCGGTATAGGGATCGAGAGCAAGGTCTGTTGCGACTATGGCTTTAGGATATTTTCCTCGAATTTCAGCAATCGCATGACATAGAGCCGAATCGGAATTAAGAGCTTCACTCCCCTTGGAATCTTTTTTGTCGGACACCCCGAACAAAAGGAAAGTTCCAATCTCGGCATCTTCAATTGATTTTAAAAATACCATTAACTTGTCAGTCGAGTACGTAAATAACTGAGGAAGATGGGCATTTTTCTTTTCAATTCCCTTTCCTTCGCAAACAAACAACGGAAGGATGAGTTTGGATGGATCAATTGTGACTTCTCGGACGAGAAGTCGGATGCTCTCGGATTGGCGAAGCCGTCGAGGTCTTTCTAATAGATTCATGCTTTAGGTCCTTCCTTTACGACAAAGCTTAAAAGCTTTTTGGGAACAAAAATGATTTTAATTATTTCACCAGCAACAAATTTAGCGATCTTATCATCTGCTAAAGCTAATTGGCGTAATTCCTCTTGTGTGATTTCGGGTGAAGCATCAATCGTACCACGAAGCTTGCCATTGATCTGAATGGCAAATTGTACTCGGTCGACAATAAGGTACTTGGGGTCGGCTTTTGGCCATTTGGCATTGAGGGTGGAAGCCTTTTCTCCCAACACGGTCCAGATCTCTTCGGAAATATGGGGCGCAAAGGGGGAAAGCAAAAGTACAAAATCTTTGGCAACTTCCAAAGAAATTTCCGTCTCTTCGATAAGGCTATTGTGACAAACCATCAAATGCGAAATGGCAGTATTGAATTTTAATCCTTCAATATCTTTGCTGACCCGATCGATAGCCTGATGAATGGCGTTCAAAGATTTCTGGCTAGCAGGATTACTTGTAACCTTAGATTCATGAACAAAACTTCGCCAGATGCGCCCCAGGAAGCGGTACATTCCATCAATATTGGCAGTGGACCAAGGCTTGGATTTTTCCAGAGGGCCCATAAACATTTCGTACATCCGAAAAGCATCGGCTCCGTAGGTGGCCACAATTTCGTCAGGGTTCACAACATTGCCACGAGACTTGCTCATTTTTTCACCGTCTTCGCCAAGAATTAATCCTTGGTTTACAAGCCGCTGGAATGGTTCTTTGGTGCTGACCAAACCCAAATCAAAGAGAACTTTATGCCAAAATCTTGAATACAAGAGATGCAAGACTGCATGTTCAACGCCGCCCACATAAAGATCAACGGGCATGAAATGTTTTTCAATTTTAGGATCCCAAGCTTGTTTATCATTTTTGGGATCAAGATAACGGAGGTAGTACCAACACGAACCAGCCCACTGAGGCATTGTATTTGTCTCTCGTCGTGCTGATCTTCCCGTTCGGGGATCCTTAATTTTGACCCACTCATCGATTGTGGCGAGTGGACTTTCACCTGTCCCACTAGGCTCATAGCGTTCGACTTCGGGTAACAATAAAGGCAACTCGTCCTCATCTAAAACTCTGAACGTCCCATCCTCAAAATGCAAAACCGGAATCGGCTCTCCCCAGTAGCGCTGTCGACTGAAAATCCAATCGCGGAGGCGATAGGTGATTGTTGATTTACCTATTTTCTCTTTTACGAGAATTTCACAAATCCTTTTCTTAGCGGCATCATTGGTTAGTCCATTGATAAAATCGGATTCAATATGTTTAGCGTCTCCCGTAAAGGGAAGCTCTTTGGCCTCTAAAACTCGGACAATGGGAAGGTCGAATTTTTTCGCAAATTCAAAATCTCTTTGATCATGAGCTGGCACCGACATCAAAGCCCCAGTGCCATAATGTGCAAGTACATAATCAGCAACCCAGATTGGGATTTGCTTTTTGGTAAAGGGATGCAAAGCAAAGGAGCCTAAAAAGACTCCAGATTTTTCTTTGGCCAGATCCGTTCGATCTAGATCGGATTTTGTAGACGCCTCCTTAAGGTAATCCTGAACAGCTTTAGCTTGAGATTTCGATGTAAGTTCCTGTACCAGGGCATGCTCAGGGGAAAGAACCAAAAAAGTCGCTCCAAATATCGTGTCAGGTCGTGTTGTAAATACACGAATTTTCTTTTTTGGATTTTCCGCAACTTCAAAGTCAATTTCGGCCCCCTCGGATCGTCCGATCCAATGCCGCTGCATTTCTTTGATGCTTTCTGGCCAGTCTAAACCTTCGAGATCTTCAAGTAAGCGATCGGCATAGGCGGTGATTTTCAAGACCCACTGACGAAGATTTTTTTTCTCCACAGGATGCTGACCTTCAACAGATAGTCCATCGGCGACTTCTTCGTTTGCCAGTACAGCCTTAAGAGCTGGGCACCAATTCACTGGTACTTCGCTTTGATAAGCTAAGCCCCTCTTAAAGAGCTGAATAAAAATCCACTGCGTCCATTTGTAGTATTTGGGATCAGTGGTATTAACCTCCCGATCCCAGTCATAAAAAAACCCAAGGCTCTTGAGCTGCTTTCGGAAAGTTTCACAATTTTTTTCCGTTGTAATTTTGGGATGCACGCCAGTTTTCAGAGCATAATTTTCTGCCGGCAATCCAAAGGCATCGAAGCCCATGGGATGCAAAACATTAAAGCCATTCATTTTTTTAAAGCGAGCTATGATGTCCGTGGCCGTATAACCCTCAGGGTGTCCAACATGAAGTCCCGATCCCGAAGGATAGGGAAACATATCTAGAGCATAAAACTTGGGCTTATTCGGCTCAAAACTCGTTTGAAAAATCTTATTGTCTTCCCAAAACTTCTGCCATTTGGGCTCAATGCTGGCCGGGTTATAGTGCATATCATTAGGTTTTAGGATAGTTTTGGGGCAGATGAAAACCATATTTGAGCGAATCGTGGATGGTGACATTCCTTGCCATAAGGTCTGGGAGAACGAGAGATTTTTGGCCTTTCTGGATATACGCCCTGTGGCCCCGGGGCACTGCTTAGTGGTTCCCAAGGCGAAGGTGGATCCAGTCTTTAGTATGGATGACAAAGCTTATTCGGAGCTCTTTTTAGCAGCGAAGCGAGTGGCCGAAAGGTTGAAGCAAGTCGTCGAATGTGAGCGAGTTTGCCTGGCTGTCGTGGGATTTGAAGTGCCGCACACCCATATCCATTTGATTCCATGCCGATCAATGGTGGATTTTCCGTGGCCAGGTGGAAAGCCGGTTGAGTCCGAAGAGCTTCGAGCGCTGGCTCAAAAAATTTACTTTTGAAGGGCGACTTTGTTGGTGTCGCTCTTATCAAGGCAAACGTAGAATTGGTCCGTGATCGTCATCGAAGCCTTTTCAAAGCCGAGAACTTGCTTGGAGCCACAGGCTTCGGTCTGGCAATCGAGATATTCAGAGTCTCGTTTATAGCGCGCGGCATACAAGGCCAGAATGAATTCTTTAAAGCAGGGGATCGCGTTCTTGAGGCGATTGAAATAACTAGGGTCTTTTAGACTTTCCAGCCGCTCCTTATTTGGAACTTCTAGTTTCGGTAGGTTCTTGGGAGAAGTTAGGTTCTCAATCTTCAAGCTCGAGTCGTTGAAGTTATATTCGATTGTCTTGCCTGTCCCGTCGTTGCTGATTTGATCGTGAAGGAGCGGAGCCTGGCGATTGGTTTCAAAACTATCGAAGCGTTTCATTGCCTCCTCTCGACTTCTTTTGGTCTGCTCCCAGCTACTCATTTGGGCCTGAGCCGAAAAAACAAATGATGATAGAAAAATAAAGCTGACAATTCCCAATACCCATCGCATTTATATATTTTAATACAAAATCACAAAAAAAATTTCATTCGTGGTTTCGGGGATTTAGGCTTACTTACGATCTTCTAAACTATGATTCAGAGCCTGAATTTCTGGGTGTTGCCTAATAAATTTCAATAGTTCCACCCAAGTAAAATTTGGTCGCAAGATTCCAAACTTCTCGATGACTTGTTTGGCGAATTCATAATCCTGTGGGTGATCAACGGTCCACCGCATTTTGTACATCTCGGTTTGAAACTCTGGATCGAGGGGATTGGAAAAATTGCTGAGTTTAAAGCGTTCAGGTTGATTTCGAATAAAAGGCGAGACATGTTCACGGTCCTCCGGCTTAGTTGCCTCTCTATGGGCCACTTCCAATGCCGTAAAGCGCATTACTTCGGCGTCCAGACCATGAGGAAAGCTAAAACGAAGATTGTTGGAAAGATAATCACAATCGTCTTCTTTGAATTTACGAATCATTTCACTTATAAGAGCCGGGTCAAGAAATGGACAGTCCGATGTTGCGCGAACAACGATCGTCGCCCCCGAATTTTTGGCCGCTTCGTAGTAGCGAGAAAGAACATCATTCTCGCTACCGCGAAAAACTTCGAATGATTTGTCTTTGCAAAAAGTCTCGACTCGATCGTCTTGAGGAGACGCTGAGGTGGCAACGATAAGATGCTGAATTCCCTCTATTTTTGAGAGTCGCCGTAAGCAAAACTCCAAAAGACTGATACCCGCGGCTTCTTTAAATATTTTTCCTGGGAGTCGCGTCGATCCCATTCGTGCTTGAACGATTACGGAAGTTATTTCATTCATTTGATAATTCTAAACACTTCAAACGCCTCTGCGGCAACTTGTCCACATTCCGTGCCACGAACTCTCGCTAAGGCTTCGAGGGATTCTTTTGATCGTGGATGAGGGAAGGCTTCACATTCTGTAGTGTAGGCTTCGAGTGCTTCAATTTTTTTGACCAATGTTTTGCTGATCTCTATATAGAGCTGAGGCATAAAGGTGCGAGCTTTGATTCCCCATTCACGACTTGAAATATTTTCCCAAAAATAGACTTCATTTACTTTATTTATTGGCTTTGCCCGGCAAGCCACAACAACAGCTTCGGAGATAATGCGATGATCGCGGTTCAAATCTTCGTAGTGATGGGTAAAGACCGCTTCAGCTTTGTAGTCTAAAATGTATTTAGAAATCCTTTTAGTAATTTCTAAAAAATCCATGCTATCGAATTTTTGATCAGGAAAGTTCTCGTGTGCGACGAGTTGCGCGCCTAATATTTTTGCGGCTTTTTTTGCTTGCTCTGCCGACTGATTTTTATCTTTGCTATCTCGACTCGTGGGGCCTTCACCTAAAAGAATAATGCCAACTTCCCCACCCGAGGCGGTAAGTTTGGCAATGCTACCCCCCGCGCCAAGAACTTCATCATCAGGATGAGCTGCAATAAACAAGCTACGCATAAGCTTATAGTCTTTCTGGCTTAGTTGATATCGAGTCAAAATACTTTGCTTTGATCTCAGTTAAAACCTTGAAATAGGAAAACCAATCCCAAATGGAGTCCGCGTGAATTTCGATAGGGCTGCTGGCCGCGATGCTAAACTCAAGTGTTTGGAGGTCGGAACTCGGTCGGCTGTGTGCTTGCAGATCATGCCAAAGTTGTTGTCCACCATCTACGAAAGGATTCAATCCAAGATAACCAAAAAAGTACATTGCCCCTTCAAAATTATCGCTAGGTCCCATGGTGACAAGACTTCCTCGATAGGCACCCTTGGAATCTAGGAAATGCTGATAGGCATAAAATTCACGAGGTAAATCCTTTATGGCGGGATGGATTAAACTCCCTCCAAAATTTATATATTCCGGCTGGTCATAAACAAATGACGAATCTCGTGCTCCAGAATTGCGCTGAACCAACCATTCTTTGAGGGAGCGTGAACGTAGTGGGCTAGGAAGCTTCTTATTGTTCGGAAGCCGATCAAAGCTTGTTCCTGGCCAGTCTGACCCAAGGTGGCCTGGATTGGCATAGAATTCGGTAATGAGCAAATCAGCGTTCAAGTTATCGTCGTGTTTAATTTTGATTAGACTCAAATCTTCAAAGGCATGATTCTCATTTAAGTTGAGACTGTATTCCTTGTTCAGATCGTAAATCATAAAGATTTTTTCATTTTCAAAATCCACTCGAAAACGAAGTCGATCAGCGATATAGGCTGGCTTGTCACCGCAGGCCGACAGCGTGACAAGTGTCACTAGAATTGAAATCCCTGAGAAGAAGGAGCGCACTCTTTATTTTATCGCTTTTTTTCAAAGAAGCTTCGCAGCAGATTAAGAATTTTGTCGGATTCTGAATGATTTTCGATTTTTTGCAGATGTGTCGAGTAGAGTGCCTTGCCATCCGCGCCGAATTTGTCACTAGAGATAAGGTAGAAAATTGACTTGATGCGACTTAGTCGTGCAGCGGCCATACACATCGGGCAGGGTTCAAGCGTTGAATAAAGCTCGCAGTCATTAAGGTATTTTGTATTTAGAAATTTTGTAGCTCTCTTGATGGCAATCATTTCAGCATGCGCTAAAAAATTAGATTGCTTCTCTGTTTCGTTATGTGCGCCAGAGATAATTTTCCCATCTTTTACCATGACCACACCGATTGGAACTTCGTCGGCTTGTGCGGCCATTTCTGCGAGCCGAGTGCATTCATAAAAAGCCCTGGTCTGATCCGTCATACGCTGATCTTGGTCCAATCAATCGCTTGAAGATTTAGTTTTTGAGTTAGAATTTGATTGGATTTTGAAAAAGGCCGTGAGCCAAAAAAACCTCGATGCGCCGAAAGCGGAGAAGGATGCGGAGACTGGATCAAGTAGTGTCGTTTATTTGTGATGAGGGCCTTCTTTTTTTGAGCGGCCGCTCCCCATAGGATAAAAACCATTCCATGCTCACGCTCATTTAAGAGTGAGATTACGCGATCGGTAAAGATTTCCCAACCTTTGGCCTGATGCGAGAAGGCTTGGGAGCGTCGCACGCTGAGTACCGCATTGAGTAGCAAAACACCTTGCTTGGCCCATCCGGTTAGCTCCGACTCTTTCTTATCCCACGCGAAGTTCAAATCGCTCTGAAGTTCCTTAAAAATATTCAAAAGGCTCGGCGGTTTAATTCGTAGAGCATCAGGTACTCCAAATGACAGTCCTGTCGCCTGGCTCTCTCCGTGATAGGGGTCCTGGCCGAGGATAACAACTTTGGTTTGCGAATAGTCGACGAGTTGTAGAGCCCGAAGGACCTTATCTCGCGGCGGGAAAACCGATGTTCCCGTGTTGTATTCAGATCGAAGAAAGTCACAGAGGGCCTTGAAATAAACTTTGTCAGCTTCTGGGGCCAGGAGCTCTCGCCATTCGATTGCCAAGCCGTCTGGGAAGCTTTGGGGCTTCGAGGATTCTTGTTTAGGAGCAGGGGCTGAGTTCATGATGAGTTATTCAAAGCTTTGAAGTTTCGAGATGACAAGGCATAAAAAAAACCCCCAGAGGACCTGGGGGTTTTCTTTAATATCTTCCGACTGGGCGATTAGGGGAGGGGATAAGGGTTTTAAGGGTTTTAGGGTCGCCCAGCCGAAAAAACTAAACTTATCGGATCATCTCTATAGCAAGAGTCATGCCAAGTTTTTGACGATAGCTAATATATTGAAATCATTATGTTTTATTTTTAGAATGAGTCATTTTTGCATAAATATAATACTTTAGAGCAGGTAAGAATTACATTCGATGTTTTTGAGTGCTTCAAAATTGGTATTTTTATCAAATGATTTCATGCACTTAATTCATTTATGCTCGAATGTAGAAATTACATTTTTTGGCTGGAATGGCGTTCTTTTGCATTTCTGGAGCGTTTTGAATTTGACAGTCGCATCTAGGCTAGGCAGATAAGCTTAAACGGCCAATAAGCTAGGTTTAGAAGGAGTAAAATAATGGAAGAAAATTTAATCGTTCAATCTAAGGTAAGAGAGTTGTTCAAAAAGTATGACTGCAACACAGGCAGTGACTCATTGGATCAACTTAACAAGGAAGTTGCTCGAATTATTAAAGTGGCTTCGGATCGGACCAAGGAAAACGGTCGTAAGACTGTTAAAGCTGCTGATATTTAATTATCAGTTTAATTGTAGCAGTTTGTCTACAAAGGGCTCTCGGAACACCGAGGGCCTTTTTTTGAGACTAAATCGACTTATACTTGTTTAGTTTGTTGTGAAGGGTTTTAAGGCTGATATCTAGCATTTTCGCCGCCTTGGTTTTATTCCCATCCACATAGTTAATTGTATGAAACAGAAGCTGCTTCTCTACCTCCTCCATCGTGGTTCCTAGCCGAAACTCCACGACAGGGGCCTTCCTGGCTTTGGAGGTTAGGGTTTCTGGAAGGTCATCAGGCTCAATTACATCGTTGGTAGAGACGATGACGGCTCGTTCGATAACATTCTTCAGCTCACGCACGTTACCAGGGAAGCTATACTTTTTAATGAGGTTGAGAGCCTCTCGGGCGATGCCCTTTATGTTTCGATCATTCTTTAAATTAAACTCTTCAATAAAAGTTTGGATTAAAAGTGGGACATCCTCTGTTCTTTCCCTTAAAGGAGGCAATTTAATCGTAAAAACATTCAATCGATAAAACAAATCTTCTCGGAAACTTCCTTCATCGACCATCTCATCCAAATTTCGATTGGTCGCGGCAATCACTCTGACATCTACTTTTAGTTCTTGAGTTCCACCCAGTCGACGAAAGCTGCCATCTTCAAGCACACGGAGTAATTTAGATTGAAGATCAGCATTCATTTCTCCAATTTCATCCAAAAATAAAGTCCCGGCATCCGCGAGTTCAAAGCAACCCTCTTTGCGATGTATAGCTCCCGTAAAGCTCCCTTTTTCGTGGCCGAATAGCTCGCTTTCCAAGAGACTTTCTGGAATGGCAGCGCAATTAACGGGGATATAAGACTTTTGATTTCGCTTGGAATTTTGATGTATCGCTTTGGCGACAAGTTCCTTTCCCGTGCCGCTTTCTCCTGTAATCAAAACGGGAGCGGTACTGGGTGCAATCACTTGAATCTGTTTGAATACTGCCTTCATTTTAGGCGTGGAGCCATTAAGCTTGCCAAAGGTTCCAAGTTTTCGAACTTTGTCTCGTAACAGAAGCATTTCTTCATAAACGCGAGCGCGCTTGGAAATTTTCTCGATCGTTAACTTGAGGCGTGCGACATCCACTGGCTTTGTCAAAAATTCTTCAGCCCCAGTCTTAATACATTCGACCGCCGTTTCGATATTTCCGTGAGCCGAAAGCACGATGACATGGGTATGTTCCAAGAATTTTTCTTCCTTTAAGAGGTGAAGAAGGGCCATCCCATCATTTTCCGGCATCTTTAAATCAGTGATGATGATTACCGGTTGGAAGCGCTTTACCGTATCGAAAGCGGCTCGCACGTCCGGCGCCGTCATAACCTCATAACCCCAAGACTCAACAAGATCCTTAAGACCTTCTCGCGCGTTGGCCTCGTCATCGACAATGAGGACGCGAACTCGAGGTTTTTCGGCAACTTGTTGGTGATGTTCCGGATTGTTTGCTTTCACTTTCAAATTCCTTCCATAGATCGCGGAAATACTAAACTGAATTCAGTGCCTTCTTTGGGTTCACTTTTGACATCTACATAACCGCCGTGCTCGCGAACGATTCTTCGAACAATGGCCAAGCCCAATCCGCTCCCTTTTTCCTTAGTTGTAAAATAGGGGCTAAAGATCTGATCCATGATGGACGTGTCAATGCCGGAACCTGTATCCGAAACATTAATGAATATTTTCTTTGCATCGAAGTTAGTCGAAATACTTATCTGACCTCCATCGGGCATCGCTTGTGTAGCGTTGATGATTAAGTTTATCAGGGCCTGGCGAACCTGGTCAGAGCTTCCGACGATATCGGGTAAGTGTTCGTTTAAATCCAATCTAATTTTGACGCCCTTTTGTCGTAACTCGAGCCTCATAAATTCCATCAAGGATTTAATAAGGGAGTTGAAATTGATTTTAGCCTTCGTCTGTTCATGGGGGGCTGCTAAATCCAAAAAACCAGTGATGACTTTGCCAAGGCGTTTCATTTCTTCCTCAATAACCGTAAGGTAACGGTTAGCCTTTTCGGCTGTGTGAGTATCCGGGATATCCTTCGCCAGTTCGGCAATGCACGAGCGCAAGGTCTCAATATTGATGATAATTGAGTTCATGGGGTTTTTGATTTCATGCGCCAAGACCGCCGCCAACTCGCCCAAAGTTGACATCTTCTCGCGCTGAGCACTTTCAATATCGTCCATATTCTTGCCTCTCTTGGCTCTAGCTTATATCTTAAAGTATGAAGGTAGGGCAGTAGGTCATGGGTAGAAATTGTCAAATATGGCTTAATTTTTGTGTAATTGGCGTATTTTTAAGCTCTTGCGCAGCTCAGTCGTCGTTTCAGATGGCCACTCGTACTGAAGAAATTGTCAATCGAGCGCAGCTTGTGGACCCCACTGATCCTGACTCCGAACGAGCTTTACTAAGTTATCAGGTTGGTCGCGACTACCTGGGGCAGGCACGATTTGATAGAGCCACTCAAAATTTTACCAATGCGGAACGATTTGCGAGTCGTGTTTTAGCCAAAAAGGACCCAGAGTTTCGATACCAACGAGCTAAGGAGCTTGACGCTCAAGTAGCTAAAGAGGATTTTCCTTCGGACGTTAATGAAGTTACAAGGGTGAAATCAGGCGCTGAATCCCAGGCCGATGCTGTCGTAGATAGAGGTCGGGGTTCTTTGTCGGCTCAAGCACTTGCGGATTATCTTGCTCGGAAAAATCAATCGTCAGTTGATGTTCAGCCCCCACAGGCGCTTGTTAAGCTTCCATCAGCCAAAAGTCTTCCCAAAAAGATAGAGAAGCCCAAAGAAACTCGCAAAGTCCCGGAAGCAAAGATGGAAGTTTTGGAAGAGGGCATAGATGGTAAGGAAATAGTGGAGAGAGTTGTGGCTCCAGCAAAGGTCGAAGCGAAATTAGCTCCTGTTCTGCCAGATGACGAGCCTGCGGCTCCGGACCTCGAGGAGGAGGGGGCGTCGAAAGTCGAAAGTTCAACCTATGCGGGTCCCAATAAACGAAGGCTCTCGGCGAGTCTCAATTTTGCTTCAAAGGATGACAAGCTTGGGGCGCAGGCGATGGGTGAGTTGGATGAGATCAGCCGATATCTGGTCGAGAATCCGAGCGATACGATTGTACTTTCAGGAACCTTAGCTCCTGGCGAGAGTAAGGATATCGTCGAAAGACGCTATGGCGGTATAAAAAAATATCTAACGGGTCGAGGCGTCCCGGAGGATCAGATTCAGCTTGATTCAGCGCATAAAGAAGGAAGATTGGCCGAATTTCAGATGTTTATTCTCGAGCATTGATTTCTCTGCACATTCTTGGCGATGTGTCGTATAGCTCTAGGTCGACGATGCAGAATCCGATGCAAGCCAAGGATAACTCAAAAGACTGGTGGGAAAATCGGTATCAGTCCAAAACACCCTATCTCTACCCCAAAGTACCAAGTGATTTTCTTCTAGAATTTGTAGGGCTCTTGCCGGAGAAAGCCCAGGTCATTGACTTGGGATGTGGTGAAGGTCGCAACTCGGTTGCCCTGGCTCTCAAAGGTCATCAAGTTCGCGGGATAGATTTTTCCAAAACGGCCCTCAGCCGTGCTGAGGAAATGGCCAAGGCATCAGGTCTTAATATTGAATTTCGGAAAGCTGATTTAGATTTTTTTATTCCAGATTTGATGAGTTTTGATGCCATTTTTTGTATCGATATGAAGCCTTCGCCCACGCTGATGAAAAATATGCTTCGAGGCTTAAGAAAAGATGGAATGATTTTTATCGAAGCTTTTCTTGTAAAGGCCATGAGACAAACAAAGGAATTAGAACTGTTTGAATGTTTCAAGCCCGGTGAGCTTTTAAAACACTGGGCTGTCGGTCCAAACTTTCGAGTTGTTTACTACAGTGAATTGAAGCCGGATCTTGATCGCGAGAAAGTTCAAATCATCATTCAAAAAACGGAGATGCTATGAGTCTTGGTTATGAGTCTAATTATATTTTTCGAGCCACCGAATTGAGTAAGCGGAATCGCGTGTATACTTTTGATGATGTTTTATTGGTGCCTGTGCGATCGGCAATCATGAGTCGATTTCATACGGATTTGACCAGCCAGTTTACGAGACGATTCAAGTTGAAGCTGCCAGTGGTGGCGGCCAATATGGACACAGTTTCCGAGAAAGAAATGTGTATAGCCATGAATGAGATTGGAGCTGCGGCCATATTGCATCGATTTATGGATATTCCATCACAAGTGCAGCAGCTGAAAGCTATCCGGCAGGCGCAAGAAAAAACTGGGGGCGTGTTGGCGGCTTCGGTTGGTGTTTCCGAAGATTCAAAAGAACGTGCACGCGCTTTAGTTGATGGGGGGGCACAGATATTGACAGTGGACATTGCTCATGGGCATAGCGAGTCCATGATCGAAATGATTCGTGCGCTCAAAAAAGAATTTCCAGACGTCGATGTGATTGGTGGCAATGTTGCGACACCTCAGGCCACAGAAGATCTTATTAAGGCTGGCGCGGATGCGATCAAGGTTGGAATCGGACCTGGAAGTATGTGTACGACCCGAGTGATTACAGGAGTGGGCGTTCCCCAACTCACGGCGATCGCAGCTTGCGCAGAGATCGGGCGCAAGCATGGTGTGCCGATTATTGCTGATGGGGGCATTCGAGCAAGTGGGGACGCCTTCAAGGCGCTGTGTGTTGGCGCTTCGTCGATTATGATGGGATCGATGCTGGCCGGCTGTTTGGAAACTCCGGGTGAGCTTGTTAAGGGCAAAAAGCTTTACCGTGGAATGGCCTCTCGTTCAGCGCAAGTTTCTTGGC
>Ga0210057_1001503_pt1 | contig 35150 bp, 35 predicted proteins | sample CryGeyCG2114_010_2_FD_183968 | JGI IMG/M metagenome (GOLD analysis project Ga0210057, IMG submission 183968) | Groundwater microbial communities from aquifer - Crystal Geyser CG10_big_fil_rev_8/21/14_0.10 (SPAdes) (version 2) | ecosystem: Environmental > Aquatic > Deep subsurface > Groundwater ... | reverse complement strand
CGCTTCGTTCGATTTTGTCCTACTCGGCACCCCGTAAGGGACAACCCCCGCCTCGCCGAACGCCACCGCGGCGCTGGCGAACCGGGGGATGGTCGCCGAGCGCAGCGAGCGCGACTAGGAAAACCGAAGGTTTTCCGTGCCCCCTCCGGGGTGGTTCGCGAGGTCTGCGAAGCAGACCGACAGCCGCCGCAGTGGTGGTGTCTTCGAATAACTCGTCTACAAAATTAAACTCTCCATCCCGCAACCTTTTTATACCTACAAATTTTATTCTGGGCCATGGAGCTTTTAAAGGAGGTTCTGGCGGGTTTAAGGCCTGACGAGAAGAAAGTCAAGAAAGAGATAGATGTCACGCTGAGAAAGCTGAATTCCAGGCTCAGGAAAGCCAAAGTCAAGGCAAAGGCCGTGACAGGCGGTTCGATCGCGAAAGGCACTTTCCTTGAAGGGGATTATGACTGCGATATTTTCGTCAAATTCAACCTCAAAAAATACAAGGACAGGGACCTGTCAAAGATTCTCGAGTCTGTGCTGAAAAAATCATTCAAGAATGTCGAGAAGGTGCATGGCTCAAGGGATTATTTCCATCTTGACAGGGAATCAAGGGAATTCAGGTACGAAATAGTGCCAGTGCTCGACATAAGGAAGACATCAGAAGCAGTGAATGTGACTGACTGCAGCCCCCTGCATGTCAGCTGGGTCAACAAATTCCCGAAGATGAAGGGTGAGATCATGCTGACAAAGGCGTTCATGAAAGCCGCAGGCACTTATGGCGCAGAATCATACATCAAGGGTTTTTCCGGCCATGTCGTGGACATACTCACTATCTATTATGGCGGGTTCATGGCCCTTCTCAAGGCATCTCAGAAATGGAAGACAGGAGATGCAAAAGGCAGAAAAGAAGAAAAAGAAGTCATTGATTATTATAACAAGCACAAGGGCAAGGCCTTGTTCAATCTCAACAAGTCAAAGACAGAATCAGCCATCGTGGTGATCGATCCTATCCAGCCTGACAGGAATGCAGCAGCGGCATTGAACAGGGAAAAATTCGATGTTTTCAGGAAAAAAGCGTCAGAATTCCTCAAGAATCCCTCAAAAAGATTCTTCCTCGCTGAGAAGCTTGACATCGAAAGATTGAGGCTTGATGCGGAACAGGGAAAAGGCAGGCTCATCCTGATGGATGCAGAGGCAAAGCAGGGAAAGGAGGATGTTGTCGGGGCAAAGCTGCTGAAGGCGTTCGAATATATAATCTCTAATCTCAAACAAGGGGATTTTGTCATCATAAACAAGGGATGGGAGTGGGACAGGGCAAAAAGGGCATTGTTCTGGGTGATCGTGGATGCAAAAGACCTTCCGCAGACAAAGACCTATGAAGGGCCCCCTGTGAAGATAAAGAAGCATTACGATAATTTCAGGAAAATACACAAACAGGCTTATGAGAAGGGCGGCAGGGTGTTTGCTGACGAGAAGAGGGAGTTCACGGATGCGAAAGATCTGATAAGCAAGCTTATCAAGGAAGAATATATAAAAAACAGGGTCAAATCAATATCCGGGCGAGGTGGTTAAAATCAAAGTACTGATTCTGGCAGCAGGATACGCAACAAGGCTTTATCCATTGACAAAAGACAGGCCAAAGCCCCTTCTTCCGATAGCAGGAAAACCTATAATTGAGTATATCATCGAGAAGATATCCCTCATCGAAGAGGTTGATCAGATCTACATAGTCACAAACAACAAATTCCACCCCCACTTTGAGGATTGGAACAGGAAGTATGACTGCGGAAAGCCAATCGAGATAATAAATGATGGTACGATGAGCGAGGATGACAGGAAGGGCGCGATAGGAGACATGAAGTTCGTGAAGGACCTGAAGAAGATAGATGATGACATGCTTATCGTCGGCGGAGACAACCTTTTTGAGTTCGAGATGCAGGACCTTATTGACTTTTTCTATGACAAGAATGACCCGATCGTCGTTTTGCATGATGTCAAACACCACCATATAGCGATGAGAATGGGCGTTGTCGAGATCGATGACAACGAGAGGCTGATAAGCTTTGTCGAGAAGCCAGCGCAGCCGAAAAGCACGCTGATAGCCATCTGCATGTATCTTCTTCCAAAAAAAGACCTGTTTTACATCGACAAATATCTCGAGCTGGGCAAGAATCCTGATGCGCCGGGCAGGCTGATAGAATGGCTGCACACTGTGAGGCACACATTCGGCTTCGTCTTCGAGGGAACATGGTTCGACATAGGCGATCATGAGAAGCTGAAAGAGGCTGATGAGCTGTACAGGAAGAAAAGACAGAATAAATAGGAATGAATCATGGCAGACTGGGAAGCGCTTTTCAGGAAAAAGGGCAAAATCTTCAATAGACCACAGGAAGACATGCCTAAAGTGATTAAACTTCTGAAAAAAGAAAAAGCAAAGCGCGTTCTTGACTTGGGCTGCGGAACAGGCCGGCATACTGTGATGCTGGCAAAGGCAGGGTTTGATGTTTATGCCATAGATGTCTCGGATGAAGGTTTGAGGCAGACAAGGGAATGGCTGAAGCAAAAAGGCCTGAAGGCAAACCTGAAAAAAGCATCCTGCTACAAAAGATTTCCTTTTGAGGATGATTTTTTTGACGCCGTAATTTCAACGCAGGTAATACACCATAATTACATAAAGAAGGTAAGATACTGCATTTCTGAGATTGAGAGGGTTTTAAGGCCAGGCGGGATAGTTTTTATCACAGTTACTACAAGCAAATATGGCAAAGTCAGGAAAAGAACAAGATTAAAGAACCTTGCACCAAGGACATATGTGAATTTAGGTGAATGGGAGAGGGGAATCCCTCATTATATCTACAACATGAAACTGCTCAGGAAAGATTTCAGGAATTTTAGGATACTTAAACTCACTAAGAACAGCCATTACTGCCTTCTTGGAAAACTGAAAAAGTGATTTATCAATAAACAAACTTTATAAACTTCCAGCTAAATTTCTATGCTTATGATAGAACAGCTCATAGAGATGATAAACTCAATAATCCTCTCGATAGGCTATCTCGGGCTCATGCTATTCATGTTCCTTGAGAGCACCATGATGCCCATACCTTCTGAAGTGGTCATGCCATTCGCAGGCTTCCTCATTGCCCAGGGCAAGATGAGCTTCTTCTGGGTCATAATCACAACAGCCATTGCAAGCCTGTTAGGAAGCCTTTTCTCATACGGCCTTGGCTATTACGGCGGAATCCCGCTGATCAGGAAAGTGGGCCATTATGTCCTGCTTGATGAAGAGAGACTGAAATGGACCGAGAGATGGTTCAGGAGATACGGCGACAAGACCATTTTTATAAGCAGGTTCATACCTGTTGTGAGACACCTTATATCTTTGCCAGCAGGCTTGGGTAAGATGAACCTGGGGAAATTCAGCATATACACTCTATTCGGAGCGACAATCTGGAACTCGATACTTGTAGTCGCAGGTTATTATCTGGGCAAGAATTATACATTGATACATGAATACTCGAGGATACTTGATTATGTCGTTGTTGCTTTGCTCTTGGTCGCAGGAGGGTATTATGTTTGGCATTTTGTGAAGATATTGAAGAAGAAGAAAGCGCAGACGGCAAAAACAAAAAAATACAAAAAAACGAAAAGTTTATAAATAAAAACATCATCTTAATCTTAGTGATAAAAAATGACAAGGAGTGATTGTATTCATTGTTAGAGAAACATTCTGCGGTTTGTTTAGCGATTGCTCCATAATCAATTCTGCTTTATTCCATTGCTAGCCTCTGCTAGCTCCAAAACCAAAAACAACTATTCTTCACTTGCGAAAGCCGCTGAAAAGGTTAAGCAAGTCTGAAAATCCCGGAAAAAGATTATTCCGGCTTTTCTGAGGAACAAATTTTTTTGATTGATTTGCATAGATGAAATGCTAAAGAAAAATAAAACAAAAGATAGCGAGAGCTATTGGAGGAAAATAAAATGTACCGAGAAAATATATCGAATTTTGTCAAAGAAGATAGAGTCAAATTATTGATTCCGAAGAACAGGGGTCTGAACACATATGTAAGATCCTTGTTGCCGCAAATAGGCGTGGTCACTGGTGAAAATATGGAAGGCCTAGAAAGGATAGCAAAGGATGATGCAGCCATCTCGTCATTGGAGATAGATGATATTATCATGGAAAGGACAGGACAAAAGACTTTCCAGATAGATTTTGTGAGAGGGGGGGACATACCTCAGCTTGTCGAGGATTTCATGGGACAAGGGGAGACAGTTTACGGGCTCACAGGAGACGATCTCTTTGATGAGTATCTCATGAAGATGTCATGGAATAATCAGAGAAGCGGCCTTAAGGTCCTAAACACCTACGACTGGTTTGATGAGGCTGCAATGTATAAGAGGCCAGCATTATGTTTGATGGCAAGAACAAGCAGTATATCAGATCTCCCAGAAAAGCCAAAGCTCGCAATGAACAGCAAATATTGGTTCATATCGAATGAGTATATCGAAAAAGCGATGTATGCACTCGGCAAGAAGCCAGCTATCAAGACCTACAGTGGCGGAACAGAAGAGACAATAACTGACGGGATAAACGACTGCTGCATAGATATAGTCTACAGCGGAAAATCCCTGAGGGAAAACGGCTTGAATGTGCTGGACATAGTGAGATTCAGCGATATAGTCCTAATAGGGCAGGATCCGAATGATATGGGCAATGCATTCTGCGAGGATTACAGGCAGGTCATGGAACGGAAACTGAATCCTAAAGAAGATTCTCTTACCACTAAACTCCTTAATGATGGGAAGGAGAGAAGGAACAAGATAGGTGTAGAGATGATGGAGCTGTTCTCAGCGATAGAATCGGGGAAGAATATACCTGGGGAGATCACAGACGTGATGTATGCCCTTAACCTTTTGATGGTTGCAGAAGGCATATCCCCGCGCGAGATTGCATCAGCCCTATACCGCAGATGAAATGTGATTTGTCAGCAATCAAACTTTTTTATTTTTTTTATTGATTATTTTTTAAGTCAGTTTTTTCCAAAAACTATATAAACCAAAACACCAAAGAACATGCAAAGGAGACAAAATGTACCAAAAACCCAAGGGAACAAGGGATTACTACCCCGAGGAAAAAGAAGTGTTCAATAGGATTGCAGATTCTTTCAGGCAGAGCGCCAAGAAGTACGGCTTCAGGGAAGTCGAGGCCCCTGCGATAGAGACCATGGACCTCCTGACAGCGAAACAGGGCGATGAGATAAAATCCCAGATATTCATTCTTGAGAAAAAAGGTGATGAGGAGTTCGGATTGAGGCCCGATATCACTGTTCCTGTCACAAGGATGTTCATACAGAAGCAATTCGAACTTCCAAGGCCAGTCAAATGGTTCTACATAACAAGGATGTGGAGGTATGAGAGGCCCCAGCAGGGAAGATTGAGGGAATTCTACCAGTTCGGCACAGAGATCTACGGCCCTGCAACGCCTGAAGCAGATGCAGAGATGATAAGCCTCGCAATAGATTCATTATGCTCTTTAGGATTAAAAAAGAAGGATTTTGTCGTGAAGATAAACAACAGGGTCCTGCTCCAGAGCCTTATTGAAGGTATCGGGATAGAAAAATCAAGTATGGACAATGTTTTCAGGATAATAGACAAAAAAGCGAAGATAAGCGTCGAGGAATTTGATATTGAATTGGGGAAGATAATAGACCCTGCGAAGATAAAGGAGATAAAAGGCATACTTGCGATAAGATCATTGTCAAAGATAAAGAAAGACACTCCTGGCCTTGAGAATCTCCAGAAAGTCATGGACGCATTGAAGGCAAGAAAGGATTTCATTGAGCTCGACTTGTCAACAGCAAGAGGCCTTGCGTATTACACGGGCACAGTCTTCGAGATATTTGACAGGAAAGGAGAGTTCAGGAGCATAGCAGGAGGAGGAAGATATGATGGCCTTGTCCAGCTGCTTGGCAGTCAGAAGACTCCTGCATGCGGATTCGGGCTCGGCTTTGCCACATTGACATTGCTGCTCGAGGAAAAGAAGCTTCTTCCGAAGATAAACCTGGGCGTAGAATATTATGTCGCTCCTGCAAGCGAAAAAGCAATCAAGAAAGCAGCAGAGATCGCTGAAAAGCTCAGGAAAAAAGGCTCTGTCGAGATCGACCTCATGGACAGGGGCCTCGGGAAGCAGCTTGATTATGCGAACAAGACAGGCGCAAAGAACGTCGTCATAATAGGCGATGATGAGCTGAAGAAGAAGATAGTCAAGATAAAGGATATGAAGACGGGGAGAGAGAAGAAAGTCAGCCTAAGCAAATTCTTAAAACAATGAAAATATTAGCTGTATGTAGGGGGAATAAAGGAAGAAGTGCTGCATTTAGAATATTGGCTGATCATATTAGGGGGAGTGATAAAAAATATGAAGGCATAAGGGTGGATTCTGCAGGCATAGATGAAGGGAAGATTTTGGAAGATGCAAAAAATAATGAGACTGGAGTAAGCCCTTATATGGAAACAGTATTTGAAAAGCAATATCAAGGGATTTCATATGAACATACAAGAAAACCAGTGGATAATACGCTTATAAGCGAAGCGGATATAGTCCTGACATTTGAAAAAGGAATCAAAGACCATTTATATAAACTATTTCCTGCGCATAAGGACAAGATATACTCTATTAGGGGGTATTTAACGGGAAAAAGAGACATAGATGAGGATGTGGGTGACCCTGCCAAGATAGCTGAAGGAGAAAAGTATAGGGGCAGAGAAACTAACAGATTAAAAGCTGCTTCTAAAATGATAAGAGAATGTGAAGGATTGGCATATAATGTTTTAGACAAAATTGTTGAAAAGCCCCAGAATAAAAATAAGGATGATAGAACCACAAATCAGTAATCAGGTTAGTGAATGGGAACAAGCCTGGGCAGCAGAACAGCCGTTGTTTAAGCAGTATGCACAAATTGAGAGGCTTATAAGATACAGCCATATTATAGGAAATGTTGCAAGCAAAGCGATGATATATGGTGAAAACGGGTATGTAAGGGCTTTTTTAACCAAAAAAAGCTATCAGGAAACACAAGAAGACGGAAAGAAGCTCTTAGAGCATAAAATAGCCGAAAAAACCATAAACGAGGTAAAAGCCGCCATTAATGAATTCCTGAAGATTTCTCAAACTATGAGATTAATGCTAAGAAAGAAAGAGGATCTGCATAGTAAAAGATTTGTGAATATATTTAAAAAGTTTGATGAATCAGTAATTAAAATTTTTGCTTATTTCCTTACTACATGGGAAGCGACCGTTTACTGTTCAGAACAAGAATTGCAAAAAATAATGCAATCAAGTTACCCCCCAGATTGGATGGAAAAATTGGCAATTTTGACTACACTGATTAAATCAGATCTTTTGTTTAGAGAGAAGGTTTCTTGGCTGGGAGTTATAAAGGACCCTGTTAAAAAAAATATTGAAAAGCACATGCTGAGATTCCCCTTTTTATTTGCTAATATCGAATCCGAAGAAGATTCCTTCAATATAATATCAGAAAGATTGAAATCTGGATCTTTGTCAGATATTAAAAATGAGATTGCTAAAAATAAAAAAAGACTTTTTAAGATCAAATCATCTCAAAATAAGATATTCAAAGAGATAAAATCAAAAAAAGCCCGGGAACTCGCATATCTTCTCCAGGAATTTGGATTATTAAGATTAGAGCTTAAAAACTGCTGGATGGGGATCCATTTCTATTTGTTCCCTCTGTTTTTAAAAATATCAGAGACGTCTGGACTCAGCATTAAGGACATAATGATGTTTTGGAGCATAAAAGATATGCTTAATTTTGTAGAAAGCAAGAAAGTTGTTTCAAAAGAGGAGATGAAGCAACGCAGGGAATTTTATTTGTTGGTGTTCGAAAGGCCAATAATGAGTTTTTATTCGGGGTCAAAGGGAATGGAAATTAAAGAGAGAATTCTTGGCTCTGGCTCATCTGAAATTATAACTGAATTTAAAGGGATTATCGCCAACAAAGGCAAGGCAGAAGGCGTTGTGAAACTGATAAAATTTGATGACCTGCGATTGATTGAAAAGATGGCCAAAACAATTAATGAAAGGTTTATTTTAGTTGCAGGCATGACAAACCCCATCATGGTGCCTTTAATTAAAAAGGCAAAGGCAATTGTTACAGACGAAGGCGGGATCACATGTCATGCAGCCATCATATCCAGGGAGTTTAATATCCCTTGTATTATTGGCACAAAAATTTCAACACAAATCTTAAAAGACGGTGATTTGGTAGAGGTTGATGCAGACAATGGGATTATAAGAATAAAAAAGAGAACAAAATGAAAAGTCTGCTTCTTCATGCCTGTTTCTAGGATGTAATCCTAATAAGATCTAATCTTCACTCACATATATCGGCTTCTCTGGCACAAGATAGATCATCCAGAATGACAGCAACGTAATGACTATCTTAACGGCTATGTTGCTCAGGAACATTATGAACAACACGCCCGGCCCAAGCATGCCTCCGAATGCGATTATCGGGAAAAGCGCGCTGTCAATCGGTATAGATATTGCGTTCGATATGAACACTCTCCAGTACTGCGGTCTGTTCTTGCCTATGCCTTCAGTCCACCAATGATAGACCTCAGTGTCCACAAGCTCTGCTATCACCATAGCAATGACAGATGCGAAGACTATCCTCGGGACTAAACCGAATATGAGCGTCCATGCCTGCTGCCCGCCTGCTGCCATCCATTGCGGTTCAGGAGGAAGGGCTATCACAAACTGGAAGTACAGGGCCATCATCACGTTTATTGCCGCTGCAAGAAATATCAGTGTCTGGGTCGCTTTCTTGCCGATCTGCTTGTCGACAAGGTCCCTCCATGTGAATGTGAATGAGTATATTATGCCTGCATCCATCACCATGAATCCGAGGACAATCGCTTTTGACGCCGCAATCTGGGCCACCATCTGCATGAATATGTAGATTCCTCCTAAAATAAGCGTTACCTGCGTCTTTGTGAGCCCAAGTTTCTTCAGTCTGCTCATACACCTCTGTGTTTGGCTAAACTTTTTAAATGTTCCTAAATTATCATGTTTTATGGGATATCTCAGGTTCAAAACAGGCTCGTCAGAAGGGGAAGCAAGGACAGGGACCCTCAAGCTTAGGCACGGTACAATAAGGACTCCGGAGTTCATGCCAGTAGCGACAAGAGCCATTGTGAAGGCGCTTTCTTCAGATGACATGGCAGAATTAGGCGCCCAGCTCATGATATGCAACACCTACCATCTTATGCTGAAGCCAGGCGCAGAAGTCATCGAGAGAGCAGGCGGATTGAACATATTCATGAACTGGAAAAAGCCATTGGCTACAGACAGCGGCGGCTTCCAGGCATTCTCTTTGGGCTTCGGACTCGAGCATGCGACTGGAAAAATCTCATTGTATTTCCCTGGCGAGCACAAAGGATCTAGGAAACCCCAGAAATCAATAGCTAAGATAGACAACAATGGCGTGCATTTCAGGTCAGTCTATGACAATTCAAAGCATTTCTTAACACCTGAAGGTTCGATAAAGATACAGGAGCAGCTCGGAGCGGACATGATACTTGTCCTTGATGAGTGCACTTCTCCTCTGTCAGACAAGGAGTACACATCAAAGAGCCTTGACAGGACGCATCTTTGGGCAGAGAAATGCCTGCGTGCGCATGATACAGACCAGGCCCTGGCAGGAATAATACAGGGCGGCCATTGGCAGGATTTAAGAGAAAAGAGCGCACAGTTCATCTCATCACTTCCTTTCGACAGCATCGCGATTGGAGGATCTTTGGGAAGGTCAAAGAAAGAGATGCATGATATACTTGAATGGATCCATCCTTATCTCCCTGAGGACAAGCCCAGGCATCTGCTCGGCATAGGTGTTGTAGAGGACATCTTCGAGGCAGTTGAAAGAGGCATCGACCTTTTTGACTGTGTCACGCCTACAAGGATGGCAAGGACAGGTTATTTCTACGTGAGGCCGCCATTGGGCAACAAGGCCAACAAATTCAAGATAAAGATGGTCTTTGAAAGATTCAAGTTCGACAGCAAGCCTCTTGACCCGGAATGCAATTGCAAGGTCTGCGGGAATTATTCAAGGGCCTACATCAGCCATCTATATAATATGAACGAGATAGTAGGCCATTATCTCCTGAGCTACCACAACACCCACTTTTTCCTGAATCTCATGAGGGAGATAAGGGAAGCGATAGATGATTCAAAGTTTTCCAGACTGAAGAAGAGATGGGGGATATAAGGTTATTCAGTTCTCTTCATACCCGCACTTCGGGCAGTAATATGTATGCCAGAGTATCTGGTTCGCGGGGCCTCTCTTGTTCAGCATCTCGGCATTGCAGGTGGGGCATTTCATTTTTATAGGTTTATGGAAAGCGACCTCATAAGGCGGCTGCTGCCGACTGCTGGGGCATTATTTTCACGACCCAAATCAGGGCAAACGCCCACAGCATAAGTGTTTGTTCTTCCATTGTCTGTTGAAGTCCGGTAATACAGGAAATCTGCCATTTGATCTCCTATCATTGTGCTGAGGCCAAACCATTTCGTTCTTCTCTTTGTTATGCGGATTTCCGGAGGCAGATATCTGAAGCACTCTTCAAGCATGCTAAATTTCAAAGGATCTTTCAGTACTTCATCGATATATGCTGACCTGAGGGAAGCGAGTTTAGCAATATCCCCCTTAAACTCTTTCTTTTTTATGCCCACAGTGCGCATATCAAAGAAATGTTCTATTCTTGCTTTGGTTTCTATGCCTTCAGCTTTCATGCCTTTAGCGTAATAATTTAGGTGTATGGATGCTGTTTTCTGCGCAAGCGGAAGGAAACAATCAAAAAATTTCCTTGCTGTTTCAGCGTCAAGGCCCCCATTTTTTCCTTCATAAGAAGTCATGGAGTAGCTGCACCATACCTTAGGGTAATTTGGGGGCACGCATAAAGTCAGTGCTACTCTGAAATTAGCATCAAAATCCCCATACTGGACAAGCAGGCTGGGCAATTTCACCACTAAACCCTCATATTGCGTCTTTTCGGGCTTGCAACCACTAATTTCCGCATCCACTACCTTTACTTCATTTTCTTGAAACAAATCTGTCAGGTCATTGAGCATGGGTTTCCAGAGAGGACCCATTATTTGCTTCTGAGCATTGACCACTGCCTGAGTCTCCAAGCTTTTAGGAATTTTGCTAAGAATTGTGCAGTGCCTGAAAGAAGGCTGGGAAAAGATTTTTTTATTTGCTGAAACCATTTATTTCACCCCATGTTATACAATCTTGATATATTAATAAATTTATTGGTGTTAAACACTATACTATTTCGTAATAACCTCACACCCCCCCTTCGTCACGATCACAGTATGCTCTGCCTGGCTCACCAATCCCTTGTTCTTGTCAGGCAATGGCGGGAATTTCCTGAGGATTCCGAGATTATCCAGCTCCCTCAGCGCATAATTTATCTTCGGCAACGAGACCCCTTTCCTGACCAGCCATCTCTCTGTGAATGGAAGGCCTTCGAACTTGTCGATCTCAGCCAGGACCCGCCTTGTGATCATATTCCTGACCCCTTTCCTCCCTATGACCATAAAGACATTCGCATTCTCCCTCTCATAGATCACCCCTGCGCCCGCAGATGCGAAAGGCTCGATGGCGAATATCATCCCTTCCTCGATCTCTTCCTTGTCGCCGGTGTCTATATTTGGGATTGAAGGCGGCCCATGGACGATGAACCTTCCAACTCCGTGCCCGCCGAGATTCCTTACAGGAGCATAGCCATATTTCGTTATAGAATCCTGGATCGCCTTTCCTATCTCCCCTATCTTTGTTCCAGGCTTAACTGTTTTGATCGCATTTGCAAGCGCTTCTTCTGATGCCTTGATGATTTTTTCATGCCTCTTGTCCTTGCTAAGATCAATGCTTATGGCTGTGTCAGCGACATAGCCATCGACATGGACGCCCAGATCCAATTTCACAAGATCATTCTCCTTGAAGACTGTCTTATCATCAGGCGTTGAGCAGTAATGCGCAGCTACCTCATTCAGGGAGGTCTGCGTAGGGAAAGCGAGCTTTCCTCCCAATGAGATTATCTTTGATTCTATCTTGTCGCAGACTTCGTAGAGGGAAGCGCCTATCTTGATGATGCTTCTTCCATACTCTATGGCCTGGGCAGCTATCTTGCCGGCTTTGCGGTAGTTTTCAAGGCCCTCTATCTTGACTGTGTTTTTATCCGGTTTTTGTGCCATACAGGAAAGAGATTCCTGGGTGTTTATAAGGTTTTTGTTGGGATAATATACCAACAAAATCCCTCTTTCCTTACCTATTCCCGCTCAGCCTTTTTATCAGCTCATTGCTTCTTTTCATGCCTTCCGGAAGCTTGTCTTTAAAGAATCCTTTTGTCTCTTCAAAATGCCTTTTGTAGCCCTCTGCATCGCCTTTTTCTATGAGGGTCGCCCATTCATTGACTGCTATGGCGAACTGCAGGTCATCCCCTCTTATTTTTTTGTCAAATAAGGCAGCGTGAGCTGATTCTTCAAGCAATTCAGTATTCCTGAAAAGATATTCTGCAATGCCCAGTCTTAACCTGAAAAGTGGGGTCTGGCATATCATGTTATTATAAGGAGTTATACCCAAGTTATGCCATGCATCAACCATCGCAAGCAGGCTAAGATGAGAGTTCGGCATTTTTTGCTCAGGCAGTATCCCCAGGCTGAATTCCCTCATAATATCATCATCTAGCAATATGGGCGAATTATCATTTGAGAATACAAATTCCTTTGCTTTTTCGATTCTCTGCCTAAATACTTTTTCATCTTCTTTGATCATCAGCCCAAACAGGTCTGTCACTGATCTTGCATATTGCTTTACCTGCTCTTTGGCATAAGGGTTATAGAGCGCCAACCCCGCATAAACATGGGGTTTGCCGGCATAAATCCTAAGGCACATCAGCACCTTCACATTGTCAATGCCGCCAACATAAGAGGCATCCTCCCAGGGATAGGATTCGCATCTTTTCCATGCTGTGCCCATGCTTTCAAATCCGACCTGGGTGGTTACCTGGGTGTCTGCTGTGATCTTATCATGTTCCATATAATCTTTCAACTCAACGATATTTGAGCCAAGTTTTTTGACAGTTTCCAAGAATATATTATAAGTTTTAGGGGTGCTCCTATGATTGATTACAGCCAAGGTCTGGCCTTTAGGGTCCACTGATGGGCCATGCAGCGAATGGCAGGTTATTATGTCTACATTGTGAGGCAGATATTCCTGGAATGCCTCGATTTCAGGCGTTTTCACTGATGTCTGGCCTGCAACTATGGCTCCTTTCTTTGTTGAAGGGCCATAAAGTTTCACCGCTTTGCCTATATTCTCTGCTTCAACGCTGTAGAAAATTATGTCGCTTATTCTGGAGACTGCAGTTCCATCATCAAGAATATGGATTTTTGTCCCTGCCAGCTCTTTTTCCAGCTGACTTCTTTTTCCAGGCAGATCGCATCCATTCACATCAAAACCAAGGCCGGAAAATATGAGGGCATACAGTTTTCCCATATCACCCATACCTATGATGCCTATACTCTTCATTTTAATCATCCTGTTCCGCTAACAGTTTCAATAAACCACAGCGACAACAAGCCCTTCAATGTCCCCGAACCTCACTTTCCCCGGATCAACAGAAGGATTATTGTCACCTTTTGTGACATAATATCTTCCGCTGTCATCATTGCCAATGCCGACAACGCGGTGTATGATTATCCCTTCAGCAAGACCAGTCCTGAAAGAGATTATATCCCCCATCTTGATATCATTCTCGCTCTTCGGCCTTATCTCAATGCTGTTCGCGCCGGTATCGATCACAGGATCCATGGAATTCGTGTCAGTGAAAGAGGCCCATTTCGCATCCTTTATGTCAAGTATGATATTTTCGTCGAATACATGGATATCTTTCTCAGGGACATGGTCAGAAGGCGAGCTTATCTCAGGGCTCAGGCCTATCAGGACACCCAATGACAATGGCTTTTCAAGGCCTATATTGCTGTAATTAGAGAATACGCTTCCTGCAATCCACCCCAGCATGAAAACGGTCAAAAAGGGCAATAGATACCATTTAAATGATGTCTTCTCGAGCATTTTACTACTTATAAGTAAATATGTTGTATATAAAGCTTTTGATTTTAATACTACTTTAGAGTGCTCAAAAAAAAGAAATATTTATATACCCCATCCATTTCACACACTGTATAATGGCGGTTGTCTGTCAAAGATGCGGGGGGGAGATTCCAAGCCTTAACAGGCTGAGGAAATGGTGCGTAGACTGCAGGCGCATTCTTACGAATGAACGTGCAAAGGACAGGAATAAGAAGAACAGGGCCGAAAAGAGGAAAAACAAGAGATAATCTTTTTCTATATATCAATCCCATATACTTTTTCTATAATCTACATGTCTTAATGATCCGCATTGAAAAATAAAACTTTTTATACCCTTGGCCCTTTATCCGTCCCCACATGATAGAAAGGGTGCATTTCGAGAAACCGCTGCTCAAGCAGCTCAATGCAGAGGGTTATAAGTGCGTTGATATGCATTGCCACACGCAGTATTCTGACACTTATACCAGGATAAGCAATATACTGAAGAAATGCAGCAGGAATGGCCTGGGTGTCGCGATAACAGACCATAACGAGATCAAGGGCTGCCTGGACGCAGAGAAAAAAAACAGGAAGCACAATGTCCTCATCATCCCGGGCATGGAAGTCTCATGCCTTGAAGGCCCGCATTTCCTCGTCTATTTCCATTCAACTGGAGAACTGAAAGAATACTATGACAATGTGGTAAAGAGGAACCTCATAAAGAACCCCCATCTGACGACAACAAGGCTCGCTGACCTTATAGAATCCACTGAGAAGTACAACTGCATGATATCTGCTGCGCATCCCCTGAACGTATCGCCATGGAACCTCCAGAAGAAGATAGAGAAAGGCCGATGCGACGATTCAATCCTCAGGAAGATACCCTGCTTCGAGGTCATAAACGGGCTCATGGCGCGGAAAATGAACCTCAAGGCGATGGAGTGGGCGAGAGAATGCGATAAATGCATAACAGGCGGCTCAGACAGCCACACCCTGAAGAAGATGGGCTCTGTCGTCACCTGCTCAAAGGCAGACGACATCGACTCATTCTTGAAATCCATCCTCAAGAAGGAAAATATTGTCGTGGGGAAAGAGACCAAGACAGGATTCAGGGTCATATCAAACATGAAATCCATCAGCAAGCATACGAAATACGCAGGCTGCTCATTGAAGTTCCATTATGACCACAGGGTGAAAGGGAAGATAAAGCCTAAGATAATGGAGAAGATTGAGAATATCAAGGAAAAGATTTTATAATTGGGTTAGTCATCCAGATTTTAATTGTGCGGCCGTGAGCAATACTGTCAAACTTCGTTTGACAGGCCTGAAAATGCTTTGCATTTTCAGTATCAGGTAGTTGTGCGGTGATTGCGAACGGATTGTTGAGGGGTTATAATAAAAATGAACTCAGACCCGACAATAAATTCCCATGCCCCCTTAGTATAGCCTGGATAGTATGCGAGCTTGCGGAGCTTGAGACCGGGGTTCAAATCCTCGAGGGGGCGTTATTCGTAAATCATAAATGGAGTGGAAAATGCCAGACGAAGAAGAAGACAATTTTGAAGATTATGATGATTATGACGGCTGAACGGATAAATTTTTAAACATTCCGGGCAACCTTTTCTAAATGAAGCTCCAGACACACCTCATCGCAACATCCCTCCTCTTCATGGGGTTATACCCTCATTACAGGCATATGGCGCTGCTTGTCTTTGTCGGCGGGTTCTTCATCGATATGGACCACTATTTTTATTACATAATGAAAACAAAGGACCTAAACCTGAAAAAAGCCTATCATTTCTGCGAGAATAAGACATATTCGGATGTATTCTGCATCTTCCATCACTTTGAGTTTATCGCGATTCTGTTCCTCATCGGATTTTTCTCAAGCTATGTCATGCTGGTCTCAATAGGAGCAAGCGTGCATTTTGCGATGGATATCATACATATAGCTGTATCAAGGAGAATCAGCAGGGAAATAAGCGATATGTCATGGATCGCGAGGCTTGTAAAAAAGATTAAATCATGACACAAGACAACCAATAAACTTTATATACGAAACCAGCCTTTCTAAGCAGTTATGCCTAAAATAACCGTGACTTTTCCGGACAGCAGCAAGAGGGAATTCGAAGCAGGGATCACCCCCAAAGAGATAGCTGAAAGCATAGGGCCGAGGCTGGCGAAAGAGGCGGTCGCTGCTGAAGTCGACGGCAAGCTTGCCGATCTGTCAGCAAGCCTGCATAAGAATTCAAAGCTGAAGATAATCACAGTGAAAGACAAGGAAGCGGTCTCGGTGCTCCGCCACAGCACAGCCCACATACTTGCAGAAGCAGCGATATCTTTGTTCTCTTATGCAAAGCCAACTATAGGCCCCGTAGTAGAGGAAGGTTTCTATTATGATTTCGACCACAAGCCATTCAATCCCGAAGACCTTGATAAGATAGAGAAGAAGATGAAGGAGATCATAGCAAAGAACGAGAGTTTCCAGAGGATAGAGCTGACAAAAAAGAAGGCATTGGAGCTGTTCAAGGACAATGAGTTCAAGGTCGAGATGATAAATGAGCTTGCAGAGGGAGAGATATCCGCGTACAAGCAGGGGGATTTCATCGACCTTTGCAGGGGCCCGCATATCCCTTCAACAGGCCTGATCAAAGCGGTCAAGATCACAAAACTTGCAGGAGCATACTGGAGGGGGGATGCGAAGAACAAGCAATTGCAGAGGATCTACGGGATCTCATTCTTCTCGCAGAAAGAGCTTGACGCGCATCTTAAGCTGATCGAGGAGGCAGAGAAGAGGGACCATAGGAAGATAGGGAAGGATCTTGACCTCATCTATTTCCATGAGTTCGCCCCGGGAGCCCCGTTCTACCTTAAGAAAGGCGCAGTGATCTACAATGCGCTCATAGATTTCATAAGAGCAGAATACAGGAAGAGGGGGTACCAGGAAGTCATAACCCCTCAGCTGTACAACAAGAAGCTATGGGAGATTTCAGGGCATTGGGAGCATTACAAGGAGAACATGTTCATAGTGCATGTCGAAGGACAGGAGCATTCATTGAAGCCGATGAACTGCCCATCACATTGCCTCATCTACAACCGGGACATAAAGAGTTACAAAGACCTTCCGGTGAGGATCGCTGATTTCTGCAACCTCCACCGCAATGAGCTCTCAGGGACGCTCTCAGGATTGTTCAGGGTGAGGAAATTCGCCCAGGATGACGGCCACATATTCTGTGCATTCGACCAGATCGAGAGCGAAGTGCTCGGTGTGCTGGAATTCATAAAATATGTCTGGGAAGACATCTTCAGGTTCAAGCTGGAGTATTATCTGTCCACGATGCCTGAAAAAGCCCTTGGGACAAGAGAGACATGGGACAAGGCTGAAAAGCTTCTCGCCAATGCGCTCAAGAAGGCAGGGATAAGATACCAGATAAAACCAGGAGAAGGGGCTTTCTATGGGCCTAAGATAGACATTGATATAGAAGACGCCCTGGGAAGGAAATGGCAGTGCCCCACATGCCAGCTTGATTTCAATCTCCCAGAAAGGTTCAGTACGCAGTATGAGGGCGCTGACGGGAAGAAGCACCAGGCAGTCATGATACACCGCGCAGTCCTTGGCAGCCTTGAGAGATTCATGGGAGTCATGATAGAGCATTATGCAGGCAACTTCCCATTATGGCTGAGTCCGGTGCAGGCAGTCATATTGCCGATTGCAGACAGGCACCATGAATACTGCGAGAACGTAAAGAAAGGGTTCTTTGAAGCAGGGATAAGGGTGGAGCTGGATGCAAGGGCAGAATCGACGCCAAAGAAAGTGAGGGACGCCCAGATGCAGCACATCAATTACATCCTTGTCGTCGGCGATAATGAAGTGAAGAACGGCACAGTGAATGTGAGGACAAGGGACAACAAGGTGCATGGGGAGAAGAAGGCGGATGCATTCTTGGAGCAGATGAAGAAGGAGATTGAAGGAAAAGTTTAGTCTGAAGTTAAATATTCTAAGTGGAGTTTAATCATTTCTTAAACCCACATCATTCCGTTCGCCTCCACCGCACAACTTCCGGATATGGCTCACGGCCGCTTCTTTTTTCAGCACAACTGCGCACAACTAAATGCCTGTGCTCTAGGATGGAAATTCTAGGCACATTTGAATGAAAGGGCGGGACATTGATTTTGCAGCGTTTTTGGGTGGGGTAGTTTTTGAGGCAAATAAAAATCATTGTCATCACTTTTTTACCAACGATTCACCAAAAACCTTATAAACAGCCTTTTTTTCTATATGCTCATGGGCATCAAGAAGCAGGAGCAGGCAAGGCAGGACCAGATCAACCAGGAGATAAGCCGAATAAAGCTGCCCCGCGGCAGGGAAGTCATAGGCATTGTCGAGCAGCGCCTTGGCGGCAGCAGGATGTATGTGAGATGCCTTGACGGAAAGAAGAGGATATGCAGGATTCCCGGCAGGATGAAGAGGAAATTATGGGTCAGGGAGAATGACATAGTCATAGTAGAGCCATGGGAATATGATAATGAGAAAGGCGATATACTCCTCAAGTACAGGCCGACACAGGTCGAATGGCTGAAGCACAACGGGAAACTGAAGGGGATTGAAGAGGCTGAAGAATTCTAACAGTGGTTTCGTCCATTGGCACCGAAACTAGTAAGGGATATTCCTCACTCCGTTCGGAAATCCCTTTCCGTGCAATGTTTAAGCTTGTCGTTTCTAAAACCGTGGTTTCGTCCATTGCTGAAAAATTGGTTTCGTAACATATAAAATAACTTTCAGGCCTATTTCAACTTCTCCATATCATCCAGACCAATCCGATCACGCCTAACATGACTCCGATGTCCGCGACATTGAAGCTCGGCCAGAACGAGAACGAGATGAAATCTATCACATGGCCTCGGATAACCCTGTCAATAAGATTTCCCATGGCGCCCCCGAATACCATCGCTGTGAAAGGTATCCATCTTGCGGGGGTCTGCCTGTAATAATATATTATGATTCCGAGCGCAATGATTGAAAATAAAATCAGGAATATCTGCCTTCCCTGCAGTATGCTGAATCCTGCGCCTGTGTTCGTCGTATAGATTAGGGAAAGGAAATTTTTTATCAGGACGATGCTCACTTCTGATTTCGCAGCAAGATATTTTGTCAGCTGGTCTAAGAAAACAAAAGCTGCAGAAACAATGACAAACAATCTCAGCTTATCAATTTTCATGAAAAACTACCACTCCATCCTTCCTTTCTTCCCCTGCTGCCTTTCAATAGAATCTATCCTGTGGTTTATCGTGTCAAGCATGGCCTTTATGGAATCAAGCTTCGCTGATATTATCTCCATATCCTTTGAGAAATCCCTCTGATAGCCCTGTTGCTGCTGATTGAACCCGCCGTACCCCTGCTGCTGGGGGATCTCCTGGAAATAAGCAGGCTTCCTTTCAGGCTGGGACCTGAATTGTGCAGGCTCTTCTGCGTGCTCGAATCCTGTGTCTTTCACGCTCATTCCTGCACCCAGGCTATCTGAAGGCAGCTCGCCAGTGCCTGCCAGCCCAGGGGCCCTGTCCGATCCAAGGGGCTCTTTCGTGAGCCCATACCCTGTCTCCTTGCCTCCTCCTAAGCTGAAGTCCTTGCTCACATCCTCGAACTTGCCTCCGCTGTCGAAATCTGGCTCTTTCCAGAACATCAGTTTTCCTAAAAAACTCATTCATTCACCTTTTTATACGATTATTGCAACTGCCTTTTTATATTTTTCCTTAATCTTTTGGTCATTCTTCCATGAACTCGAATCTCTTCTCGCTGGGCTTCATCCTTATCACAGAAAATATGATCAGGCACACTATTATCACAAAGACCACAAGATAGAGGTATTTTGCATAAGGGTTCGCTTTCTTCTCCACGACTTCCTGTTTTACTTCCTGGACAGCCTCTTCAACAGGCTTTTCCTCTGCTTTCCCCGCACCGGGCTTTTCTTTTACAGTGAGTATGTTCTTGTTAGAGAAGGAATAATATGTTTCATCATTGTAACCATAGCTTATGACTGCAGGCTGAAGCTCGATGTCCCCCAACCTGCTCTCATTGACCAAATAGGTCATCGTCTTGTTCGTTCCGGCATAGCTGTAGATCTCCCAGGACTTGCCGAAATCTGTCAATGTCACTCTTGCGTCCTTCTGGCCGATGTTCATTATCATCGTATCAACAAGGAAACTCTCTGACTCATTTACCGTGTCTTTCGATATGTTCCTTCTTAAGGTCATTGTCGGGGAATCGAAAGGGGCATAAAGTATCTCAATCGTCGTATCGCTGCTGTTCGCTTTGAACTCAACACCATCAACATCGTGGAAGACAATCTCTGCTTTCGGAAGCCTGGCAGAGCTTAGGTTTATTTTTGACACAACCCTCTCTTTCCCAATTATAGGTATCCTCTCATCCTTGTCTATCTTCTTTATCGAGTAATGCCTGCTGCCTAGGAGATCATAATCCTCCCTCTCAGGGAAAAGCACAGTCACATTGTACAATGTCTCTTCTTCAGTGTTCTCGATGATATAATCTGTCTTGAACGGGACACCCCTCACAGCAGTCTCCACCTGCGCCTTTTTTGTGCCTGTTATGGATAATTTTTTAGGGTTCACCTCGATGACATAATCCCTCACAGCATGGAATGTCTCATTAGAGGCCATGTAATCTATGTTTGTGCTGAGAAGGTATTCTTTTATATCCTTGTCATCAGGAGGTTCTATCTCGTACATCAGGACATCCATCACCACCCCTTTTTCCAGGTTTATCGTCCTTGAGATGTTATCCTGGTTCGTGAGCAGAGGGTCGCTTATCTGCGTGACATTGATGTGCTCTATCCTGCTGTTGCCCGTGTTAGAAAGCCTTACTGTGACTATTGATTTCTGATAATCGATTATGCTCTTGTCCGTTGTGGAGCTCTTTGCCGGGGATACCGAATATGTTATCTTTATCGGCGGGAAAGGCTTTATCGCTATGTTCCTATCAAGTTTAAGGGAATACAGCTCCCCATACTCTGTCTCGTATGTGACATTGACCTTGATCTTTTTCCCTGTGGATTCAGTGACAGAGGGCATTGTCACGAAGCCGTCAAAGATGCTTACATAATTCCCCTTCCTAAGGTCGTTGATGGTGAAATTTTTTGATGTCCAGGGGGTATCAAGGATGACCTTCATTTTTGTTAAATTCGCGAATTCATTCGGGTTTATCATATAGATAGTTAAATAGGCCTTCTGTGCAGAGTCGAATGTCTTCCCTTCATTGAGGTTGGTCTCTATGGACGGATCCTTCAACTTCACTTCTATATCCTCATTGTCATAATAATCCTGATCATACAATGACCTGTAATAGGGCTCTTTTTTCTCGTCCAACTGGACGAGTTTGGCATATACAGCTATGCTCGCATGCCCTTTCTTCACTCCCTTCAGTTTTATGGCAAAAACAAGGCCATCAGGGTTCATCAGGCCATGCCACCTGTACCTGCCTGCGCCTATCTTCTCAAGCGTATGCGCCCCCGGATTATATGTCTCGTTCTCATTGCTCTTGTTCGTATACACCACGAATGTGGTTGAGCCTTTGTAAAGGAGGTTTTCAGGTATGTAGAAATCGAGGTAGCTGACATTTATCGTCTCATTCTTCAGTGCTTTGTTTTTTATCTCCACTATGAACAGGGCTTCTTCTCCGATGTAAAGGTCCGCCTTTGTTTCGCCGCTTATCAAAGTTGTGGACTCAGCAGCCACGCTGTAATCTGTCGGAGCGAATTTTTTTGATATCTCGAAGAAGGATTTTGTCTTTATGGATGATGTGGATGATATCACCTCGACATTTTTCCTGCCGTCATTGTATATCGCTTTTGCAGCGAATAATGTGTTTATATACTGCAGGGGCTTGATGGTATAGACAAGGTCTATGACTCCGTTCATGGCTATCTCCCCTTTCCAGAAGACCCTTGTCATGTTCTGCTTCGTCCCGGTTTCATTCCCTATCATCTGCACCTTTTCTATGACAGCATTGCCTTTCTTGATTTTCGTAATCTCAATCTCGGGGGGGAACATATCCATATAAGTCACATTTTTTGCAGTGATATTCCCATTGTTCTCTAATTTTACGGTCATCTTTATGCCTTCTCCGATGAAAGGGTCAGACTTGTTTATGCTCCTCGATATCGTGATGTCAGGCCCGATATAATAGACTATTATCTGCGCCTTTTTTTTATCTAATGTTTTATCGTGTAATATCGAATCGACGCAGAACTTGTTGTTTATAACTGTCTTGCACGTGTTGTTCTTTATGACAAGGAATTCGCCGTCATAGTTTATTATTATCTGGTCGTCTGAATCGACATTGATTATGGCCAGCCTGTCATTCAGGACAAAAGTTTCATCAGTATAATAATACCCGCTTATCTTCGTAGTAGTGTCTGCTCGTGCATCGTGCGGAATAAATAGGGATATGAAGCACAGCATTAGCAGGAAAAAAGCAGCCTTTGCGCAATAGGCAGCAGCCATCTTTCCAATATTCTTAATATCCTCTTTTTTCATTCTCTTGCACTCCCGATCCGCTTACTGGAGGTGATATTTTCCTAAACTTCTCTCAATCCCTTACTTCATCATGCTCTCAGCTTTCCTGAAAACGGACATCGGCATCACTTTTATCGCCCTGAACATCATTGAGTTGGGGTAAGCATCCATCTTGCCTTCCTTCAACAGCCCCAGGAGGAAAGCAGGACCCTGTTTCCTCATCGATGCATCGAGAAGGACATTGAAAAGGCTTGACCTTATCTCGGATTCAGGGGGCATCTTCTCCATCATCTGGTCCCTGAGGATGCCTTCATACTCCCCTGTCACATTGGATTCCCTTATCGTCTTGTCAAGGAGGGCTTTTGCCGCATTGTCTGATCTCAATGCGCTGAAGACGAAATCCCTGCTGAGCCCTTCATAGGGCCCAAAATCGCTTTCTGTGAGGGTATCAAATGCGCTCATGTCGATCACGAAGACCCTCTTTTTGTCTTTTAGTATCCCTTTAATATCTTTTCCCCTGTATGACCTGTAATAAGATGAGAGCTCATCCTCTGTCATCTTTTTTGTCGCATTCTTGTCCTGCATGAAAAGGTCATTCACTCCTGCAAGCATCCTTCCATCCTCGTCGAGCACGAACAATTGGCCCGGGGTCTTCGATTCTTCGACAAAGGACCTTGCATCCAGGATAGCCCAGACACCCAATATGATCAGGATAACTGAGATTACACCCAGGGCGGATGCCAGGGCTTTCAGGATGCCTTTCAGAATCGCAAAAAACAGCGCTGTAAGGAGTATGAAAGCCGCTATAATCAGAATCCAAAAAAGCATCAAACACCTCTTTCTTTTCAAAACCAATCATGGCCGGTCCATCTGTTATGCTGGCCCTGATATATTAATAATATATATCCCTTTATTCACCTTTAAATATGGGCTTAATTTTTAAATTTATCGCTGTTTTGCAGGGTTTTAAAGCCATTATCACATATGCTGCTCATGCCCGGTTTGTTACTATCCCAAAAAAGCAATTAAGCGAAACATTTATATATTTGTATATAAACCTAATTCAAGTTTGTAAGTGTTTAATAGCGGTTAAAACCACATTTAAACCAAAAGCAATCAGACAAAAACCTTTAAAGGAGGGGCGTTATGGCAAGTATTTTTGAAAGGATAAAAGCAATGGTTGGTTCTGGCGGAGCAGATCTGCCCGATGATTATGATGAGGGTTATCTTGAGCTTGATACATCAGGCTCTGAAGAGAAACCTGCAAAGATAATGATAAGGCCTTTCATACTCCAGGATTTCGCTGATACAAAGCCCATCCTTGATATCGTGAGGGAAGGATACACTATCGCGCTCGTCAACATAAAGCCATTGAAAGACCAGGATCTTATCGAATTGAAGAGATCGATAAACAAGCTGAAGAAAACAGTCGAGGCCCTTGAAGGGGACATTGCAGGATTCGGCGATGACTGGATATGCATTGCGCCTTCGTTCGCAAAGATCCACAGGGAGAAGAAGAAATCTCCTGCAGAGATGGCTGCTCAGCAGGCAGGAGACGAGATTTAGTTTTTTTGATTTATTTCTTGTTTTAATTCTACCTTATCTTCTTTCATCTGTAAAACTTCGTGCCTTAAGTTTGTCCCAATGCGCACATTTGGCTGGAAGGGAGGGATATAGGATTGGAAGCGGAAGGGTTATTTTTTGATGAAAAAACAAAATAAACACACTTCTCTACACAAACAAACCTCTCCATCAAAAACTTTATAAATCTATAACCCCTGGTTTCTCCCATGTCAGAAGAAAAAAAATCACATGGCAATGCCCCCAACAAGGAGCGCATAGAGACCCTGCCGGGCCAGGAATGCCCTGTCTGCAAGGAGAAGACATGCACCCTCACAGAGATGGACAGGTACATCCCTTTCGGCGACAAGGAAGTCCTGATCTATGTCTTCTCAATGACCTGCTCAAGCTGCAAGTACCACAAGGCCGATGTAGAATTCTCTGAGGAGAATGAGCCTATCAAGATAACATTGGACATAGACAATGAGAAGGACATGAACATAATGCTGATGAAATCATGCGAAGCGACTGTAAAGATCCCGCACATCACGACCATGGAGGGCGGACCGACATCAAACGGCTACATAACGACTGTCGAAGGGCTTTTCAACAGGGTAAAGAAGGCCGTCGAATTCGCAAGGGACAGTTCAGAGGATGAAGAGGACAAGAAGAAAGCGAAGAATATGCTCAATAAGATCACAAGGATAATGTGGGGCCAGGAGAAGTGCAGGATAATCATCGAGGACAAGACCGGGAATTCTGCAGTCATCTCTGAGAAGGCCGTGAAGACGAAGCTTTGATCCCTCTATTATCCCTGTATCCGGGCAGTCAGGGAGATTCCAATGGATGATATGAGCATACATATCGGGCCTCAGAAACATGCCTGTCAACCGCAAACTATAAAAACATAATCGAAGTATGGAATCATTATCATTAAATTTTGCAGAGGGGGTTTAGATGGTGAAAATAGGCATAATCGGCGGCTCAGGACTTGATGATCCCAAGATAATTGAGAATGCGAAGGATATTGAAGTTGATACCTCTTATGGCGCTCCTTCTTCTCCGCTGAAAGCCGGCAAGATAAAAGGCGTCGATGTCGTCCTGCTTGCAAGGCACGGAAGGCAGCATACTATCCCGCCGACGCATGTCAATTTCAGGGCGAACATAATGGCGCTCAAAGAAGCCGGCTGCACGCACATACTTGCGACGACAGCATGCGGAAGCTTGAGGCAGGAGATCGGAAGAGGGGATTTGGTTATTGTAGACCAGTTCATAGATTTCACAAGGCACAGACAGGTAAGTTTTTACGATAAATTTGAGCCACACAAAGCAGTGCATACGCCGATGGCAGACCCTTTTAATGAGAACCTGAGGAAAATCCTGATAAAGACAGCAGAGGAATTGAAAATAAGGCATCACCATAAGGGGACTGTGATAACTATCGAAGGCGCAAGGTTTTCTACAAGAGCCGAAAGCAGGATGTTCAGGCAATGGGGCGCTGATGTGATCAATATGTCGATAGCTCCAGAGGCCATACTTGCGGGCGAGGCAGGGATACCCTATGCTGCTGTGGCGATGTCAACAGACTATGATTGCTGGAAGACAGACGAAGAGCCCGTGACATGGGAAGCGATTCTCAAGATATTCGGGAAGAATGTCGAGAAGGTCACTAAGCTGCTTGTTGAGGCAATACCTAAGATAAAATAAATCTCATCTGAAAAAAATGGCTTCTCTCAAAGAAAGACAAGATGCTATATTCAATGAATTGGAGAACTCAGGCGCTAATTCAAAAGCATCTGTGGTCTCAAAAGTTGATGATTTTGAAGATGATTCCCGTATATGTCTGACTATGGTTTATTTCTTGCCAGATAGACTAAAAGAGAAAATAAACCAGGAAATCATAAACCCTCTGAAGAAAGCAGACCCTTCTCAGTATTATTACCTTCTTGATTCGTTCCATGTTACAATAAATAATGTGAAGGTCATTGCAGACCCTCCGAACTTCACTGCGAGCGATATAACTACACTGAAAAGCCTGTCAGAGTACATTAAAGGTAAAGAGATGCCATCATTTGAATTCTCAGGGCTCTTGAAAACAATAGCGGGAGTGTCAGTCAAAGGATACCCTGACATAAAAACACAGGATTTCATACTTGGTTTGAGGGAGAGATTATCAGAGATTGGTGTTGGGGATGATAAGAGATACATACTCCCTGATGTTGTCATAGGGAACATAACTCTCTGCAGGTTTTATAATACTCCGAACAAGGAGTTTCTGAAGGCCTTTGAAAAGATAAAGTCCATTGGTTTGGATAAGGTCAGAGTTGATAAGATATCGCTCATAAGCACAAATGCAGCATGCTCAAATAAGAAGACAAAGATACTGGCAGAGTTCAGGCTCTGACCGACAGCAGGGATGAGAATCTGCACGGCAAAATCTTTATAAACTTATCCAATAACGTATGATTTAGGGTGAAATGATGTCGGAGAAGATAAAATCAAAGATACGCACTGTGCCTCACTGGCCTAAGAAAGGAATCATGTTCAGGGACATAACAACACTGCTGAAGGATCCTGTAGGATTGAAGCTTGTCATCGATGATCTTGTGAAGAGATACAAGGAAAAGAAGATTGATGTCGTTGTAGGCATAGATTCCCGCGGGTTCATCCTGGGGGGAGCAGTCGCTTATCTTCTGGGCAAAGGATTTGTCCCCGTGAGAAAGAAAGGGAAACTGCCTGCAGAGACTGTCGCAGAGACTTATGAATTGGAATATGGCACAGACACCATAGAGATACACAAGGATGCTATAACAAAAGGCCAGAATGTTCTTATTGTTGACGATCTTGTTGCAACTGGGGGTACAGCTCTCGCTGCGTGCAGGCTTGTCGAGAAGCTCGGCGGGAAAGTTGTTGAGTGCGCTTTCATAGTTGACCTGCCTGATATCGGCGGAAGGAAGAAGCTCGAGGCCAAGGGATACAAGGTCTATGCCCAATGTGAATTTGAAGGTGACTGAGAATTATGCAGTCTTATTTGTGCGCACGGAATGGGGCTTCGAGCGTAGCGAGAATGCCCCATACTAGTTTACGTGCGAGCGGAGTAAGGCCGCTCTGCGAGTTCGAAGGGGACTAAAAGGCGTTCACAAAAGCAATCTTTATAAACCCCCTCTTAAACCACATATATAATAGATATAAACTATATCTAACAGCCAATATAACCAGAATATAACTGTCAAAATGGGCAAGAAAACACGAGGATTGAAAGCAGGGAAGAAGCTCAAGAAGAGGAGAGTCCATGGAAGATGGCTCGACCCATATTATGTAGAGAGGACGCTGAGCTTAAGGCTGAAATCAGACCCTCTTGAAGGGGCCCATCAGGCAAAAGGCATAATCCTTGAGAAAGTCCAGCTGGAGGCAAAACAGCCGAACTCTGCGATGAGGAAATGCGTCAGGGTACAGCTGATAAAGAACGGCAGGCAGGTTACCGCATTCGCGCCTGGCGACGGAGCGATAAAACTGATGGACGAGCACGACGAGGTCATAGTCGAGAGGATCGGCGGGACAAAAGGCAGGGCAAAAGGAGATATCCCCGGCGTGAGATGGGCAGTCATAAAAGTGAATGACCAGAGCCTGGATGCCCTATTGAAAGGCAAGGTAGAGAAAGCAAGGAAATAAATTTCTGGTTTGTTTAATCTCTTAATTTGTTTTTCTAAGCTTTTTGCACCATAATCTTCAATCCATTCGCGATCACCGCAGAACTTTCTGATACTGAAAATGCAAAGCATTTTCAGGCCTGTCAAACGAAGTTTGACAGTATTGCTCACGGCCGCACAACTGCAAATCTCTCAACTGCCCCGCTAAATTGCTCCGCTTCCCAGCACCGAGCAGGAGGGGGACGGGGGGGACCTTGGTCCACCCGCAAATATTGTTGTTTTATTTTATAAGCATATTTTCATGAGCAAAAATACTTCTCAAAATCCCATTTTAACCCCTTAAAAATCAAAAGATTTATATATTACCTCTCAAATCATATATTCAGGGTGTAATTCTCAGAGATGTTAAATCACAGCTAAAAGAGAAAAGATGGACGAAAAAAACGTAACCAAAACCGGGACAACAACCGTCGGCTTGATATGCAAAGACGGCATTATCCTGGCAGCAGACAAAAGGGCCACAATGGGCCATTTCATCGCAGGAAAAAAGATGGACAAGATATTCCAGATAGATGATTCCATAGGCATCACGATAGCAGGATTGGTATCAGACGCTCAGCTTCTGGTCAAGCTCATAAAGGCCGAATTGAGGCTGAAGAAAGTCAGGACTGACAGGGTCATAGAGGTAAAAGAGGCAGTCAATCTTCTCGCAGGCATGACTTACGAGAACATAAGGAGGATGAGCATGGTGCCGGGCATCGTCGGATTCCTTTTAGGAGGGAAAGACAAGCACGGCTATCATCTGTACAATATCGATGTCTCAGGCGGAATAACAGAAGAGGACGAATATACATCAGACGGCTCAGGTTCAGTCTTCGCTTATGGTGTCTTCGAGACATTATACAAGAAAGATATGAGCATGGACGAAGGGATAAAGCTTGCAGTCAAGGCAGTCAATGCAGCATTGCAGAGGGACTCGGCATCAGGCTCAGGCATCGATGTCATCACGATCACAGACAAGGGATATCAGAAGATAATGACCAAGGAGATAAAGACCAAGATAGAGATGTGATTGGCCGCGTACGCATATAATAATACATGTATAATAAGGTAATCTTAGGGTCTATGGCGATATAAAAGTTATATTCAGACGGTGTTCGATTAATTCTCACCGCACTTAAACTTTTTAAAAAAATATGATAATATAACAAACGACATACGGCAAAAACAGCAAAATAACAAAAATCTAGTTTATATCATAGTTTATATGATGGAATCAAAAATGAATATGGTGGATTTTCTCAAAGAGAAGATATAGGTGAAAGAATGGGAGATATAATAAAGGAAATGATGAAGTACCTGCCTGAAGACAAGATCAGCGACGCAGGTTTTGAAGGGGCGAATATAATGTTCTACACGAAGGACAAGGAGTTCTTCCTTAATAATAACGGGGTGGTCAAGCAGATAGTGGACCAGTTCAAGAAAAGGGTGGAATTGAGGCCTGACCCTTCCATAACTATGGAAGAGGAAGCGGCAAAGGACATGATAAAGAAGATCCTGCCTGAAGAAGCGGGCATAACGAACATAATATTCGATACGCAGAGGAGCCAGGTGGTGATAGAGACAGAGAAGCCCGGGCTGGCGATAGGGAAGCAGGGGGCATTGCTCAGGGAAATAAAAGAGAAGACGCTTTGGGTGCCATTGATCAAGAGGACGCCCCCGATCAGGTCGCAGCTCATAGAGAACATAAGGGCCGTGCTGTACCAGAATTCCGATTACAGGAGAAAATTCCTGAACAAGACTGGCCATAGGATATATGACGGCTGGATAAGGGACAGGAAGAACGAATGGATAAGGGTGAGTTTTTTGGGCGGCGCAAGGCAGGTCGGAAGGAGCTGCCTGCTGCTGCAGACGCCTGAGTCAAGGGTGCTTCTTGACTGCGGCATAGATGTCGCATCAGACCAGCAGCCATACCCTTTCCTTGAAGCGCCGGAATTCAAGGTCGGAGAGCTTGATGCAGTCATAATATCGCATTCTCACCTGGACCACTCAGGCCTTCTGCCATACCTTTTCAAGTACGGCTACAGGGGCCCTGTCTATTGCACAATGCCCACAAGGGATGTGATGTCATTGCTGCAGCTCGATCTGATCAAGATAATGATGAATGAGGGAAAAGAGCCGATCTATACTGCTGATGATGTGAAAGAGATGGTGAAACATACAATCTGCCTCGAATTCGAGGAAGTCACAGACATAACGCCTGACGTAAGGATCACTTTGTACAATGCAGGCCACATACTCGGCAGCGCTTTAGTCCATCTGCACATAGGGAACGGCCTTCATAATCTTGTCTATACGGGAGACCTGAAATTCGGCAGGTCCCAGCTGCTTGAGCAGGCCTCGACGATATTCCCAAGGCTCGAGACCCTTATCATAGAGAGCACTTACGGCGGCAAGGACAATATCATGCCACCCCTCACAGAAGCAGACGAGCTCATGAAAGAAGTGATAACAAAGACGATCAAGAGGGGCGGAAAAGTGCTTCTTCCGGTTCTGGGTTCAGGAAGAGCGCAGGACATAATAGTGCTGATAGAGAATCTTGTGAGGACAAAAGAGCTTGAAGAAGTCCCGGTATACATAGACGGAATGGTGTGGGATGTGACGGCGATCCATACGGCTTACCCTGAGTTCCTGAACAGCAACATAAGAAGGCTAATATTCCATAAGGACCAGAACCCATTCCTGAACCCTATCTTCAAGAGGATTGGCTCTGCAAAAGAGAGGCAGCAGGTGCTTGAAGAGACAGGGCCTTGCGTCATACTTGCGACATCGGGCATGCTTGTCGGAGGGCCTTCAGTCGAGTACCTCAAGGCGCTCGGCGACAATCCCAAGAACACGCTCATGTTCACATGCTACCAGGGCGAAGGCAGCATGGGCAAGAGGATCCAGAACGGCGAAAAGGAATTCACATTCAGGGAAGGCCAGAAGAGCGAGATGCTCAGCATAAAGATGGAGATCCATAAGGTGGAGATATCAGACCATTCTGACAGGAGGCAGCTGATGAATTTCGTCTCAAAATGCGAGCCGAAGCCCAAAAAAGTCATAATAGGCCACGGCGAGAACTCAAGATGCCTTGACCTGGCTTCATCGATACACAAGATGTTCAGGATAGAGACCACTGCGCCGAGGAACCTCGAGGCAGTAAGGATCAAATGAGCTGTCTCCTGCCCAATCTGCACAGGGCATTATTTATTATATGCCTGTATATCTCATCACAATCGAGGCCACACCGTTCTAAGTCTTTTAAACCCCTTTAAACGATTTTAACATCTTAAATAAGGAAATATTTAAAAATAAAGTAGCATAATAACCGCTTATAATCCTTTAAAGCAATAAAAGGTGAATGAGAATGGCAAAAACAATAATGATAGTCGATGACGAGGAGGACATAAAGACAACTGTAAGCGCAATACTAAAGAAACAAGGTTATAAGGTCATCACAGCATCAAATGCAGACGATTGCCTGAAAAAACTGCCTAAGCAGAAAGTCGACCTCATCCTGATGGATATAATGATGCCCGGAATGCCTGTCAAGAAGGCAATAGAGAAGATAAAAGACACAAAAGTGGCATACCTCAGTGTAGTAAGGGTGGGTGACGCAGAGAAAGAGGAGCTGATGAAGAACAAGAACATAGTTGATTTCATACAGAAGCCATTTGATATTGACGACCTCATAAGAAGAGTAAAGAAGTTTGTGGGATGAAGGGCAGCATGGAAATGCCTTAATGCCCGTATGCGGTGAATAGATGGTAAACATAGAAAAAGAGCTTGAGGAAAACCAGACAATACTTCTGCTGATGATGGGTGAGAACTATAACAATCTTACTTTAAGCATAGCAAAGCAGCTATCCGGGAAGAAAATGTGTTATGTTACGTTGAATAAGACCTTCCATGCCCTGGATGAGACATTCAGCAAGAACGGCATTGACACGAAAAACATGGTGTTCGTCGACACGATATCCAGGACTTTCATGGACAAGCCTGAGCAGACAGGCAGGTGCCATTTCATAAGCTCTCCCGCCGCCCTGACAGAGCTGTCGATAACACTCTCAAAATTCGTCAAGGATGGCTTCGATTACATTATCTTTGATTCACTCACTAATCTGATGGTTTACGAGAAAAAGGCACCAGTGGCGAAATTCCTGTCAAGCGTGATAAACAGGGTGAAAGAGGGCAAGATAAAGGCGGTATTTTACGCCCTTAAGGTAGATCAGCACAATGAGCTTATACAGGAATGCTCTATGTTCGTTGATAAAGTGATCGATCTGGGGAGATAGTTTCTTGGCATCAGCCGATTGCCATCGAAATATCGGCAAAAAAGAGGGAAGATGGAATTGAAAGGCAGCCTGAACAGGTTATTTTTTGGTAAGATAAGCAGGAAGCTGGTATTTTTGCTCTTGGTATTCTCATTGTTATTGGGTTGTGTGGGTTATGTCTCCTTACGCATAATAGAAGGGATAGCAGCGCCCATAAATGAAGATCTCCCTCAGGGCGTAAGACTGATATCAGAGACATCTGAACTTGATTCATTGGCCCAGTTCATAAGGTATTATGATGAGGTCCTGACGCAGTCCGCAAGGAACTATGCATTCACTTCAGACGAAAAATGGAGGACGAGATATTATATGTCTGCTCCTGAACTGGACAGGATGATAAAGGAGGCCATAGAGAAAGGTGATGAAGAGGACAAGAGCATCTTTTCCAGCATAGACAAGGCGAATCTTGCCCTTGTTGACATGGAAGAGCGGGCAATGTCTCTTACAGGGGAAGGCAGGAACAGTGAAGCGATAGGGATACTTGAAAGCGAGGAATATTGGGATCAGAAGGAAGTATATGAAGCCGGCCTTAGGGAGTATGTGTCTAGACGAGGGGCGAAATATGATGAGGCATTCTCAGCATCTACAGGAAGGATTGATGCGATCATAAAGACCATTTCACAGAAGATAAGTTCAAATACAAGATATTTTACGTTGATCTTCATGGCTGTTTTGGCTTTTTCTATCGCAGCAGCTCTGCTCTTCTCAGGAAGCATATCAAAGCCGATATTGGAATTGACTAATGCTTCAAAAGAGCTCGAGAAAGGAAATTTCAAGGCAAGGGTCGATATAAGGACAGGCGATGAGCTCGGGGAGCTTGGCAACACATTCAATAAGACAGCAAGCACACTGGAAAGGGCAGACGAGGAAAGGAGCCAGCTCGATAAGGCGAAGACAGAATTCCTGTCGATAACAAGCCATGAGCTCAGGAGCCCGATGACACCCATGAAAGCGCAGCTGCAGATGCTCCTGAGAGGGTATTACGGAAAGCTGAACAAGAAGCAGAAGGAATCAACAGATATAATATTGAGGAACACAGAACGGCTTGATGGCATAATACTGGATTTCCTTGAGATTTCCAGGATAGAGGCAGCAAGGCTGAAGTTTAATTTCGTGAAGACAGACCTGATAGGGCACATAAACAATGTTGTCAAGGAGATGAAGGCATTCATGTCTGAGAAGAGAATCAAGATTGAACTGGATCTGGGCAAGCTGCCCGTCATAGAGGCAGACCCTGACAGGACGATGCAGGTCCTTAGGAATCTTCTTAACAATGCGATAAAATTCTCAAACAACAATAGCAAGGTGATAGTTCACGTCGAGCCGAAAGATAAGCACATCCTTTTCAGCGTGAAGGATTCAGGCATAGGCATGTCCCACCAGGAAAGGATAAGGCTTTTCGAGCCGTTCTATCAGGCAGAGCAGACAATATACAGGAAGTATGGCGGCGTAGGCCTAGGTCTGTCGATCTGCAGGGGGATTGTAGAGTCCCAGGGCGGCAAGATATGGGCGGAAAGCGAGTCAGGAAAGGGAAGCACTTTTTATTTCACACTGCCATTAGTTCCAGTTAAGGAGATGAAGCCGATAAGGGTGCTTTTCTCAGACCAGGAGATAATAGATGTTAAACTCAGGAATATATTCAACGAGATTCTTGGCCCGATGGGAGAACGAGAATTTGAAGAATTGCTGGAAAAAGGAGTGACAGAAGGGAATATTCTCGCATATATCAATTCATTGGTTGAGAAGGGCATACTGGATAAGGGATCAGCGGAATCTTTCAAGAATAAGGTCAAAAGGGTATTCGCTAAGCCTTCATCAGATATTAACCATCATGAAAGAGGCATAGAGCACGAGATAGAGTATTTTTTCAGGAAATGACGGAAAACCGGCAGCATGATCATAAAAACCCGTAAAACCATGATAAAAACCAAAAGATTAATAAAAAATGGGGCTATTATAGCAGGAGATGGAGAGAGGTTGAAAGAGAGGTTGAAAAATGGCGCTTGAACAATACCAGATATATCTTCTTCTGTTAGTGGATCTTTTTGCAGTCCTGACCGCTGCATTTGCAACGCTTACAGTGATCAGGATATGGAGGAAGAAAAGCCAGGAGAATGTTAAGGATTTCCTCATAAATGTGTTCATCATGCTGGCAGCAGGATATATATTATATGCGATAGCAGAACTGTCATGGAATATCATTGGGCAGAGGACCGGCCAGACCACATTTGTGGGTTTCCCGGATTACTTCTGGATCGCGGGCGTTGTCATGGTCTTTTCAGGATTCCTATATTTCAGCTATAAGATGTACCAGAGGCACGGCTCACTGCAGAAGGGAATATCCATAATGAGCATAGCCACGGCATTCTCTTACCTCATAATATATTATCTCATCTCGAATTTCATCCTTGGAGCGCAGGCCGGAGAGACATCATTCGAGATATTCCTTGATTATTTCTATCCCATATCGAGCGCAGCGATATTCATAATCTCCTTGTCGACATACGCTTTCTTCAGAAGGCTTGAGACGCTTGGAAGGCCATTGCTCTTTTTGGTCCTGTACAATGCATCCTCATTCTGCGGGGACATGCTATATACTTATTATTCATGGAATGATATTTATGGGATGCCTGGCCTATTGTCTGACGGGTTCTACACTCTAAGCTACATCCTGTCATTCGTCGCATTTTTAATGATAAGCAGGGCGCTGAGCACGAAAGTGAAGGATAAGGCCTGAATAGGGCCCGAAAAAAATCAGCCGTTTAGTGCGAGGGGCGGCAAGAACCCTCGCGCGGTTGAGCGGAGCGAAACCCGCAGTGAATTGCCTATAAGACCCCCGAGCAAGGTATATTTTTATTCTCTGAGTTCTTAAAGAAAAAATTGAGCAC
>Ga0210057_1001502_pt1 | contig 35163 bp, 34 predicted proteins | sample CryGeyCG2114_010_2_FD_183968 | JGI IMG/M metagenome (GOLD analysis project Ga0210057, IMG submission 183968) | Groundwater microbial communities from aquifer - Crystal Geyser CG10_big_fil_rev_8/21/14_0.10 (SPAdes) (version 2) | ecosystem: Environmental > Aquatic > Deep subsurface > Groundwater ... | reverse complement strand
GACCATTTTTACTGCCTTAGCTCTTAATCTTGGCATTCTTGGGTTAGTTGTATACATAGTTGGAAACGTTAATTTTTAAGAGGTTATTATACCAGAAAACGTTTCCAAGCTATTGGGCTATTACGGTTTGCTGGACAAATATCCTTTTGTATGCTAAGATATGTAGGTAATCAATAATAGCAGACATTGGTCTACGTCATGGCGGGACGAATGTTTAGCCGAAAAACTATGTCTCTCACCAGCAAACAAAAGGAAAAAGTCACCAAAGATGTAAAAAGACATGAGAAAGATTCTGGTTCGCCAGAATATCAAATTGCTCTTTTTACCGAAACAATAAAAAAACTTACCTCCCATTTGAAAAAAAATCCTAAAGACTTTCATTCTCGCCGAGGTTTACTCAAAATGGTTTCCAAACGAAAGAAATTAATGAGCTATCTGCAAAAGGTAGATGAAAAAACTTTCAAAAAAATTATAAAAAAACTTGATTTAAAAGGATAATCGAACTTTAAAAGCAGGGTAACCTGCTTTTGTTTTCAAACAATTGTCATCCTGAACTTGATTCAGGATCTAATTACAAAACTAGTGATTACACTAAAACTCTATTAGATTCCGGATCAAGTCCGGAATGACAAATAATATTAATTTTATGACTATATTTAAAGAACAACGCGTAGGTATGTTGGTGGATATTCAAAATTTGTATTATTCCTCCAAAGTACTCTATGGTAAAAAAGTAAACTTCGGACAAATTTTAAAAGCCGGCATAGGAGACCGAAAACTGATTCGGGCTATTGGTTATGGAATCAAGACCCTGGAACGCCAAGAAGAAAAGTTTTTTGAGGCCTTGGAAAAACAGGGATTTGAAGTGAGAACCAAGGATCTGCAAATTTTTCCCGGTGGAGCCAAAAAAGGTGATTGGGATGTAGGTATTGCAGTGGACGCTATTAAACTTTCCAAAAATTTGGATGTGATTATCTTGGTTTCCGGAGATGGAGATTATATTCCAGTCGTAGAATATCTGCAAAACACCGTCGGTTGTCGTGTGGAAGTAATCGCTTTTTCTGAATCAGCCAGCGCCAAACTTATCATAGCCGCCGATTCTTTTATTGATATAAGTGATAATAAGAAAAAATTCCTTATTTAAAAAGCTTGCCCCGTGATCCCGCCACGGGATTTTACGGGGAAGTTTTTGATATAAGTTTGACAAATCATTCAAAAAAAGTTAGTATCAAATACTTAACAAATTAATTAAAAGCCTTTAACTAGTGCGTTAAGAGCATAAAGTTGGGAATATAAAGCGCAAAGCCACAATTTAGAACTTAACCCTTGAGTTTTGACTTGTAGTTTTGACTTTTTACCTTTCAGCTTTGAGCTTCCAAAGCGTCGCTAGCGTAAGGCAGCACGTTTCATATGGAACAAAAAAAATGGTCTCTTCAGCTTGGAGAGAGAAACTTAGAGGTTGAAACTGGTCTTTTGGCTGGTCAAGCCAACGGAGCAGTAACTGTCAGATACGGTGATACTGTGGTTTTAGCTACCGCCGTGATGAGCAAAGGTGCTTCTAGAATAAGTGGTTACTTTCCTTTGATGGTTGATTTTGAGGAAAGATATTATGCCGCTGGAAAAATAAAAGGTTCAAGATTTATTAAAAGAGAAGGTCGTCCTTCTGACGCTTCTATTCTTTCTGGAAGAATGGTGGACAGAACTATTCGTCCGCTTTTTCCTTCCCGAATGAGAAATGATGTGCAAGTGGTTTTGACTGTTCTTTCTTATGATGGAGAAAATGATCCAGCTCTAGTAGCCGTTATTGCAGCTTCCACTGCTCTTTCTATCTCTGATATTCCTTGGAATGGTCCTGTAGCCGCTGTGCGAGTGGGGAAAACAACTGGGCCTGCCCTCAATGCTTCGCCAGCTCAACAGTCTGATAGCAAACTTGGTGACAAGCATAGCGATGCAGGCGGGGATTTAATTTTAAACCCAGTCAATGGAGAAATTAGCGATGGTTCTTTGGACTTAGTGATTGCCGGAACTAAAAACAAAATAAATATGTTGGAAGCTGGAGCGAAAGAAATTCCTGAAGCAGAAATTTTGAAAGCGCTTCAATTCGGTTCAGAATATGTCAAAAAAGTAGCTGAATTTGTTGAAAGTATTCAAAAAGAAATCGGAAAACCAAAATCAGAACCAGCTTTATTAAAAGGAACAGATGAATTTGAAGCTAAAGTGAAAGAAATTCTTTTGGCTGAAGGTTTAGCGACCGCTCTTTATGATCAAGATAAAAAGGTAGTGGAAGAAAAAACAGAAGCTACTAAAGAAAAAGTAAACCAGTATATTAAAGAAACCTTTACTGAAGATGTGGATAGATTGTTGGAAATTTCCGGAGAAGTTTTTGAAGAAGTCTCTGACGAGATTGTTCATCAAAACGTTCTAGAAAAAGAGCAACGACCAGATGGACGCAAACTGAATGAAATTAGGAAAATTACTTGCCAAACTGGAATTTTACCAAGAACTCATGGCACCGGGCTCTTCACTCGTGGAGAAACTCAGGCTTTGACCGTGACAACTCTTGGATCTCCTGGAGATGAGCAAATCATCGATACTATGGAGGTGGATATGAAAAAAAGATATATTCATCACTACAATTTCCCGCCTTTTTCTGTGGGAGAAACAAAACCCATGCGTGGGCCAGGCCGACGTGAAATAGGTCATGGTGCACTGGCAGAAAAAGCCTTAATTCCGGTTCTTCCTTCTAAGGAAGATTTCCCTTACACTATTCTTCTGGTTTCAGAAATTCTTTCTTCTAATGGATCTTCTTCTATGGCTTCTACTTGTGGCTCTACTTTATCCTTAATGGACGCTGGAGTGCCTATTAAGCGACCTGTCAGTGGAATTGCTATGGGAATTATTGTGGGCGCTACGGATGATAAGTTTAAAGTTTTGACTGATATTCAAGGATTAGAAGATCATTATGGTGATATGGATTTTAAGGTGGCCGGAACAGAAAACGGAATTACCGCTCTGCAAATGGATGTAAAATTAGCTGGAGTGACTCTTCCAATGTTGGAGGCAGTCTTGAAGCAATCGTATGAAAATCGTTTGGAAATTTTGGAAAAGATAAAAACCGCTATTGCAGAACCAAGAACTGAAATGTCACAATATGCACCTAGAATTATCACTATGCACATTAATCCGGAAAAAATCAGAAATGTTATTGGAGCTGGAGGAAAAATCATCAATGAAATTATTGATGAAACTGGAGTGCAGATTGATATTGAAGATGATGGGTCAGTTTTCATTACTTCTGTTGATGCTGCTTCCGCTAAAAAAGCTCAGGAGTGGATTCATAGCCTTACCCGGGAAGTTAAGGCCGGAGAAACTTTTGAAGCTAAGGTAATTAAACTAATGGACTTTGGAGCTTTTGCTGAAATTCTTCCAGGGCAAGATGGATTAATCCATATTTCTGAAATGGCAGACAAGCGAGTGGAAAAAGTGGAAGATGTTGTTAAAGTAGGCGACATTGTGCCAGTTAAGGTCAAAGAAATTGATAGTCAAGGAAGAATTAGCCTTTCTATGAAAGCAGCTATTAAAAAGTAGTAGCCAAAAATTAACTTTTGTTGTAGAATAGAATTATAAAAAAATAGTTCTATTTTATTTTTAATTTTAAAAAAATGTTTGGACAAAAACAAAAAAACCTGCAACCAACTACTCCAGCTAACCAAAAAATAAATCTTGATCAAAGGAAAGATTTCAAGGTGAACGATATTGAAGTTCATACTTTGGAAAAAGATTTAAAAAATTATAAATATTCCGGTGTCACTCCGACTGAAATGAAGCCATCTCCTCCACCGGTTGAAAAAAAGCTTCCAGAAAGTCAGCCGATGAAACCGCTAAATAAACCCACTCCTAGTCCTTTTTTAAATTTCTCCCAACCTACCCAACCACCCAAACCATCTGTTCCAAAAGCCCCAGAGAAAGTTATGGAAAATTTTTCTCAAGCGAAACCAACCCCTACACCCATAGCTAAGCCCCCTGTTTTTAGTGCTCTTAGAAACTTACCTCAGGCGAAACCAACTACAAAGCCTCCTGTTTTTTCTGCCTCTAAAAATATGCCTCCTCAAGATAAAAAAACATTAGAAAAGCCAAAAAAGGAAGGTAACTTAGCTAAAATTATAACTACTACAATCATTGTTTTGGTTATTTTAATCGTTGGAGTAGGCGCTTATTATTTCTGGATTACTCGCCAAAAAATAGAAGAGGTAGTTATTAATCAACCAGAGGAAAATCCTATTTCCGAGCCAGAAATTATTCCAGAAGATAAACCGGAAGAGACTGTCCTTAATGAAAATTATCCTAATTATCTAATGATTGATTTGGCAATTGAAGCCTCCACTGCTCAAACTATAAAAGAAACCATTAAAAAAGTTAAAGCTTCTGGATTGGAAACACCTATTGAATTTATTGCAAGCGATGCAGAAAATAATCCAATCTCCTTCTCAAAATTTTCTGAAAATTTAGGTATTAAATTTTCTAGTGAAGTTTTAACCGGGTTAGATGATACTACTTTCAGTTTATTTATTCAGAATGATGCTTCGGAAAATATTGGATTAGGAATGGCTCTTTATTTTACAGATAAGACTGGACTAAAAACCACTATGCAAAAAGAAGAAGCTTTCTTAATTAATGAATTGAAGCCTTTCTTAAATTTAGCCATGATTTATGATACAATCAAAGAAGCCTCTTTCAGCTCAGCTAAATATGACGGAAGAGACATTAGATATATTAATATTATTAGTCCCGAAGAGTTAACTATCGATTACGCAGTTAACGGTGAGAAGAAATTATTTATTGCTACTACTAAGCAATCTCTGGAAGGAATCCTACAAAAGATGGTTTTTGACATAGAATCTGAATAAACTGTGGATAACTTATGCCAAAATGAATTTTTCCTGAAAAAAAGAGATTTTCTTTCCAAATCTGACTAAAAAAGTGTATTTTCTATTTTTAAGAATTACAAGCTGAGTTGTTCCATAAAATACCTTTTTTAAGCCTTTTGCACGACTATCTAATTGACCATTTGCTAAAAATTTGCTATAATAAAAACATCAGTAAATTAAAAACCTTACCTTAGCAACAGCGAAAGAATTTCAATCGCAATTTCCCCCTATTTGCGATTGAAATTCTCTTGCTGTTCAAAAATTGAGATGAACCATCTTAATTACCCTTACTAACAAAGGGAAACAAAACAAAAACAAAAAAGTTTTTATAAAATAAAAATAAAAATAAAAATTTGTTCTTTCAAAAAAAGGTATAACCAGAGAACGGTTAGAGAAAAACGTGTTGAAAATGTTAGACCAATACGTTACGGACGCATATTAATAAAATATATATGCATTATAATTTTTGATGCTTTCACCCAAGCTAAAAAATTTCCATGTCATATATTATAATATGTTAAACACTGGGGCGCCGAGCCACTTATTAATTTTTTGGGGCAATAAGCGCCCTGGTTTCCAATCAAAGTCACCAGGAAGGTGTTTTTTTATTTGCCAAAAATGATATAATGCCCCTATGGATAATGAAATAAAAACAAAATCTATTGGGGAAACTGGAGAAGAAATTTCAGCCAATTTTTTAAAAAAGCACGGTTATACAATTTTAGCTATGAACTTTCAAAACAATTCCGGTCGCCGCTTAGGAGAAATTGACATTATCGCTCGCGATTCAGAAACTAGTGAAATTGTTTTTGTGGAAGTAAAATCTCGAGATATAAAAAAATACGCCCACACTCTTCCAGAAGAGAATATTAATCCTCAAAAGCTGAGAAAGCTTTCTAAAATAGCCTACTATTACCTTAGAGAAAGGACTAATTTAGACGCTCCCCACCGTTTTGACGCCCTATCCGTTTGGATTGACACCGATTTAAAAAACGCCAAAATAAAACATTTGAAAAATATCTTCTTTTAGACATTTCTTTCATTCTTTGCTAAACTAAACTTATCATTAAATTAATTTTATGCCATTAGACAAAAAAACTCTTGAGGAATTAAAGCAATCTCTCCTGAAGGAACAAGGTGATTTGGAAAAAAGCTTGGGAAAAATCGCTAAGCCGGTCGACAAAAAAACTGGAGATTATGACACTACCTTTGAAAACTTAGGCACCGATCGAAACGATAATGCCACTGAAATAGAACAATATACTGATAATTTGCCAGTAGAACTAACGTTGGAAAAAAATCTTCAGTCTGTTTTAGAGGCGCTTAAAAGAATAGAGAAAGGTACTTATGGATTTTGCGAAAATTGCCAAAAAGAAATTGAAGTTGAAAGATTAAAAGCTAACCCATCTGCCGAGACTTGTGTAAAATGCGGCTAGATAGAATTTTGATGAAAATAAAAAATAAAAAAATACTTTTATTCTTGCTTTTTTTTTTAATCTTTAGCGACCAGCTAGTTAAATATTTTATCCGCCTCAGGGGCGGTTTTTATGTTTGTAATCCAAATTTGGCTTGGGGAGCCTCCCTCCCTCCATATTTATTTTTGATTTTGTGGATTGGTATCATTGTAGGGCTTTTATATTTTTTCCAAACATCTAAAAATAAATGGGCTTTTATATTAATTTTTTCTGGAGCTTTTTCTAATTTATTAGATCGCTTAATTCATGGTTGCGTGATTGATTTTATAGATTTAGGCTTTTTTTTTACCAGCCTCAAGGGCTGGCCAATTTTTAATTTAGCTGATTCATTAATAGTTTTAGGATTAATTATTATTATTTTAAAAAAAAACAAAAATGTCAGCTAAAAAAATACTTTCCGCCGCTACGGTTGGACTGAGAAGCGAAATTATCGAAGTGGAAGTGGATGTTATTTCTTCCGGCCTGCATCAATTTAATATCGTCGGTCTGCCTGACGCTGCGGTTAAGGAATCGCGCGATCGTGTGGCTTCCGCGATTAAAAACAGTCGTTTCCGTCCGCCTCACCAATGTGGTCGCATAACGGTTAACTTGGCTCCAGCTGATTTGAAAAAAGAAGGGCCAATCTATGATTTACCTATCGCTTTAGGCTTTCTTTTGGCCACAAATCAAATTAAGTTTGATTTTCAGAACAAACTTTTTTTAGGAGAAGTTTCCTTAGATGGCAGTGTTCGCCCAGTTAAAGGCATTCTGCCAATGGCTCTTTTAGCTAAAGAAAGAAATATTCCAGAAATTTATGTTCCTGAAGAAAATGCCGAAGAAGCTTCGGTGGTGGAAGGTATTTCAGTTTTTCCAGTTAAAAATATTTTAGCCCTTTACTCTCATTTAGATGGGCAAACATTAATTTCACCGGCCCCAAAAGCCGTCTTGGAAGATTTATTTAAAGAAGAAGAATATTTGACCGACATGAAATTTATTAAAGGACAAGAACAAGCTAAACGGGCTTTGGAAATCGCTGCTGCCGGAGGACATAATGTTATTCTCAACGGCCCACCAGGGTCAGGCAAAACTATGTTAGCCAAAACCCTTCCATCTATTCTTCCCCGCTTAACTACCGCAGAAGCTTTGGAAATAACTAAAATTTTTTCGGTGGCCGGTCAATTACTGAGAAAAAAATCTTTAATTACCAGTCGACAATTCCGTTCGCCCCATCACAGTGCTAGTGCGGTTTCCTTGGTAGGAGGCGGAACTTATCCGAAACCAGGAGAAATCAGTCTAGCTCATCGAGGGATTTTATTTTTGGATGAATTCCCAGAATTTTCCCGAGTAGTTTTGGAAAACCTCAGACAACCATTAGAAGACGGAAAAATAACCGTTTCTCGAGCTCAAGGCACTTTGGAATTTCCGGCTAGTTTTACATTGATAGCGGCTATGAATCCCTGCCCTTGTGGGAATGCCACTGATCCAGAAAAATCCTGCTCCTGCAATCCGGCGCAAATCATAAAATACCAAAGAAAAATATCCGGACCAATATTGGATCGCATTGATTTACACGTGGAAGTGCCTCGTATTAAATTTGAAAAATTTTCTCAAGATGAAACTTCTTTAGAAAATTCTTTTTCTATTCGCCAGCGAGTAGAAGCAGCCAGAAAAACACAGGCTTCCAGATTTGAGCAATCTCCTATTTTTTGTAATAGCGAAATGGGCAGTCAGGAAATTAAAAATTTCTGTTACTTAAGCCCAGATTGCATTGAATTGATGAAAAAAGCCGTTTCCAGCCTTCATTTGAGCGCCCGAGCTTACTATCGTATAATTAAGGTTGCTCGTACTATAGCCGATTTATCGGAAGGTCCGGCTATTCAGCCAGAGCATATCGCTGAAGCCATCCAATATCGGTTTAAGACGGACTAAGCTTTTTTAAATTTCCAATTTTTAATTTTTTCAGCCTACAGCTGATCCGCCTTTGGCGGAAAATAAATCTAAATTTTTGAATTTTTAAACATTAGAAATTTGGATTTATTTATAAAATTATAAAATTAAAAATTATAAAATTTGGAGTCTTTTTTATATTAATAGTCTTAGTTGGCTACGTCTTTTTTTATTTATTTACCCATTCCGGCCGAAATTTATCCTTCGCTGTTCCCAAAACTGTTTCTCTTGATGACAATGGACTGTCTTTCCGAAAAAATACTTCTGCGGAGACAATTGAAGAATTTTTGCAAGAAAATAAATTAAACATTAGCGACTACGATCAAATCATTCCGGCCAGAGAAACGCCGATTTTTCCGGAAATAAATATTGAAATCCGCCGAGCTTTGAAAATAAAAATATCCGCCGACAAACAAGAAAAAGAATTCTACACTTTGTCCGACACTGTCGGCAATGCTCTTGCTGAAAGCCAAACGAAACTGGGCGAAGATGATTTGATTGATCCGAAAATTTCCTCGCCATTGAAAAATAATTTGAAAATTACTGTTACACGTGTGGAAATCAGAGAAGAAACCGTGCAAAAATCCATTGATTTCAAAACAATTGCCAAAGAAGATGATTCATTGGGCTGGCGAATAAAAAAGATAACCACTCCCGGAAAAAAAGGGACGGAAGAAATAAAATATAAAGTGGTTTCACACGATGGCAAAGAAATTTCCCGAAAAATATTGAATAGAAAAACTGTTCAAAATCCAACTGATGAAATCGTGGTGCAAGGAACTTATATGAAAACCGGAAAAGCCAACACCGGACAAGGAACGTGGTATGCTTGGAAAGGAGGACTCTTTGCCGCCAGCGCTACTCTTCCGAGGGGAAGTTATGCTAAGGTTACCAATATGGAAAACGGCAAAACAGTCGTGGTGCAAATCAACGACTATGGCCCCCAAGGCAAAGGGCGTATTATTGACTTGGACAAAGTGGCCTTCACCAAAATCTCCAACATCGGCGCGGGAGTAATTGGAGTGAAAGTTGAACAGATACTTAATTGACAAAATAACTATTTTGTCATCCTGAACTTGTTTCAGGATCTCAAAAACATGAAACAATATTGCGTTTACATCAACACAAATAAAAATAATACAACTCTTTATATCGGGGTGACTAATAATTTACCAAGGAGAATGTATGAGCATAAAAATAAAATAACTAAGGGTTTTACAGCAAAATATAATGTTAATAAATTAGTATACTTTGAGCAAACTGAAAATATATTGAGCGCCATTCAAAGGGAAAAACAGCTAAAAAATTGGCATAGGGAATGGAAAATAAATCTTATTAATAGTATTAATCCAAAATTGGAAGATCTAAATAAATCTTTATTAGAAGATCCTGAAACAAGTTCAGGATGACATTATTATGAAACATATACCCAAAAAAAATCTTGGTCAAAATTTTCTCAAAACCAATTCTATCGTGAAAAGGATTATTGAGTCTGCCAATTTAAGCGCGGATGATTTTGTCATTGAAGTTGGGCCCGGGGAAGGAGTTTTGACAGAGGAGCTTGCAAAAAAGGCGGGAAAAGTTTTGGCGATTGAAATTGACCATACGCTCATCAAACCGCTTCAAAAAAAATTTGAGAATAAAAAAAATGTTGAAATAATCAACGCCGACATACTAAAAATAAATCTTCCGGAGCTACTTGGACACGAAATGTCCAAGTATAAAGTAATTGCGAATTTGCCTTACTATATTACTTCGCCGATTATCCGACTGTTTTTGGAAACCGAAACTCCGCCTCAAGAAATGATTTTGATGGTGCAAAAAGAAGTGGCGGAAAGGATTGTGGCTTCACCCAGTGAAATTCCGGCTGAAAGCCGGAGCGCGAAGCGCATTTCACGGGGTAAGCCCGGGCAAATGAGCATCCTGGCTGTTTCGGTGCAATACTATGCCAAACCGGAAATTCTTTTTGAAGTGGGCAAAGAAAATTTTGATCCGATTCCGGAAGTGGATAGCGCGGTCATCAAAATTACAAATTCCGAATGCGGAATTCCGAATGCGGAAACAAAAAAATTTTTTCGCGTGGTCAAGGCGGGATTTTCCGCGAAAAGAAAAACTTTGATCAATAATTTATCAAGCAGTTTGCATTTGGAAAAGAAGGCTGTGGAAGAAAAAATAAAAGCCGTCGGTTTGAAGCCGACGGCTAGAGCTCAGGAGCTGAGCGTAGATGATTGGGAAAAAATTACAGTTTTACTTATTTGATTCTTCATCTGGTTGCATATCTTCTCCGTAATAATTATTTATTGGAGCATATGTGCATTTGAAGCAACACCCACTCATAAAAGAAATAATTGAAAAAACTACAACAGCTATCAGTAATACTTTTTTCATTCTTCTTCCTCCATTTTATCATTATTGTCTTTTCCAAAACACAGTTCCATCAAATAATTTCGTCTTTTCCAAATTAAATATATGATAATGATATCCACAGCATATCCTAATGAACCGAAGATCAATAGAATAATAAATGCCGCAAACCCCGCCAATAAAGCTATTCCATCGCTATAAATCCAACCAACAGAGAGCCCTCTCCGCCTCCATGCCCGCTGTCAGACTGGTTTGCATTAACCACCACATAAAAATAAATGGTAAATCCGCAAACCAAACAAAAAATTATTTCATATATATCCATTTTCAACCTCCAATAATATATTAACTATTTTGCCTTTATATAGCCTTGTTAAAAAACCACTCCGATTGACTATTATACACCTAAACAGACATTCTGTCAAGACATCCATAATTCATGCTATTATTACAATATGATTCCCTATAAATTTGCCTTCCTTATGGGTTCTTTATACTTTCTTAGTATTTGGCTTTTCCTTTTTTGGAGAGTCCCGCAGCATCGGAAAAATATGATATTTTTTGGCTTGTTACTTGCGGGACCGGCTATGATAGGAGAATATTTGTGGTGGACAAAAGATTGGTGGCATCCTCAAACGATAACCGGCACGCGAGTTGGCATTGAAGATTTTATTGCATCCTTCACGCATTTAACTATCCCTTCCTTCATTTATAAATATACCTTTGGTAAAACCTCAGATATGATTATGATTAAAAAAGGAATTTGCTAAAAAAATATTGATTAATTTATTGAAAATTACTACTTCTTTATTTAGTTTATTTATAATAGGATTTTATATATTTAAATTAAATTCTTTTATAGCAACAGATTTAGCTCTTTTTTATGGAGGATTATATATTTTGTCTGTCAGAATGGATTTATTTAAAAGTATTTTTTGGACGTCTTTGATTTTTTTCTTAATTGCCCAGTTTATGTTTTTTTTAGGCAATATTTTTTCTCCCGGCGTGGTTGAAGCGTTTTGGGATTTTTCAAATTTATCAGGATATAAAATTTTAGGCGCCCCGATTGAAGATTCGCTTTTTTATCTATTATTAGGATTCCTCCTAGGAGGAATGTATGAATATTTATTTGATTTTAAAATTAAAGATTCTTCTGGAAATAGCTTAAAAAAAGATTTGGCTCTTGTTTATTATTTTATAAAAAAACAATCTTAACCAAGATCAAGCCATAGATAGAAACTATACCGAAAATCGGCCAAAAAATATTTTTGGCTTTTATTTTTTTGCTGATTACGGTTAAAAACGCCATTGCGCCAAAAATGATTGCCCACCAAAAAGCGTTCAGTTCATTGAGAATAAACACGCTCGCGACAAAGGAAGCAAAAACCCCGGAGCCAATAATCAATCGGCCTTTTTCTTCACCAAAAATTACCGGAATGGTATATATTCCATCCATCCGATCACCCTCTATATCTTTGAGATCCTTGATGGGCAACGAGAAAGTCAAAACCACCAAAAAAAGAATTGGAATTCGCATTGGCAGAAGTGCTAAATTTGCGTCTCCGGAGGCTAAGCAAAATCCGATAATCATAACAATAACGGATGCAACAGCGCTGAAAAAAGTTGCCACTACCGGAAATTTTTTCAAGCGATAGGGAGCGGCTAAATAGGTCCAGGCAATAAACTGATAAATGAAAATCATTGCCATAAATTTCACTCCAACCACCAACCCGCCCAAAAGTGAAAGCGCAAAAAAAATAATTCCCATATTCAAATATTCTCTTTCCGAAAAAATTCCTTTTTGCAGCGGTCTTCCATTATTGGAAATTTGATCAATTTTAAAGTCATATATATCATTCACAACTACCGAAGTGAGCCACGCCAGCCATACTGCGACAATAAGATCCAAAAGGGCAAAAAAAGAAAAGACATTCAGTCTCAGACTTTCAGGATAATACCAAAATCCCATACCCAATCCGACAATCAGAAGTCCTGCGTGATAACCCAACTGAGGAATTCTTGCATTTTTTGCCATAGCCAAAATTTTTTCCCGGCTTCCAAGAAAAAACAAAACCAAAAATATTAGCAATAAAAGAGGATAATAGACTAAATTCAAATGATAGGATAGGGCATATTTCAAATCGGAAAAAACGACTCCGAAAAGATTGCCCGGAGTTCCAATCAGCTGGATAGCGTCAAAATCCTGCAATGTTGAGAGTTTTTTGGATTTCTCTATCAAATAATACCCATAAGTGAACCAGGAGGGAAAGCTGCCCATCAAAAATATCGCTAAATATACAAAAAAAGCGCTGAAAAAAGCCTTGAATAGGCTTTTTGAGAGTAAATATACTACCAAAAAGGAGGCCGAGACTCCGAGAATAAAAGTAATTTTGGTGCCAAAATAAACAATCCCCGATGGCAAATTTCCAAATATAGTGTAAAAATAGCCCCACAGAGCCTTAATATCGCCTAAAATATAAAAACTCCAATAAACCGACCCTCCGGTTTTCACCATATCTATAATGGGTGGCAAAATAACCATCCAAAGGCCCCAGAAAACCAAATTTTTCAGTTTTTGCGGTTTCAAATGCAGAAAAAAGCTTAAGATAAGCCAAACCATCGCTATAGTAAGCGCAAAAAAGAAAAAATTGCTCAAATATTCCACTATTCCTTCCTCGTTAGACAAGGTCTTGCCCACAAACACTTGTTCCAGAAAGGAACGAAAAACTATCATGCCGGCAAAGCCAAAAAAAATATCCAAAATGCCAATTTCCTTTTCCAAAAATTTTTGCAACAAATTTTGAGCCTTTTCCAATATCTTTTTCATAGCTTAAATTTAACAGTCTCCTTCCTTTTAGGCAAATAAAAGTAATCCACATGCATTTCTTTTGGAAAAAACTTTTTTTGTGGTATAATTTTGTCAAGATAATGAAAGAAAAAAATATAAAATTATCTTTATTGATTTTGCTCGGGCTGATTATCATCAGTTTTGCATTTTTGTCGGTCGCTCAAGAAAATTCCACCACGCAAAATAATATTTTTTTGGATTCAGACCAGGACGGACTTTCTGATGCGGAAGAAAAAGTCTATGGAACCGATGCGCAAAATCCCGACACCGATCGCGACGGATATTCTGATGGCGCAGAAGTGAATGGAGGATACAATCCGCTAATTCCTTCTCCCGGAGATAAACTCACTGAAAATATTTCAAAAAAAACAACTCCTGTTGATTCTTCCGCCACAACCACTGCGACAGCTGCGCCTGATGAAGAAAATCTCACCAAAAAAGTGGCTCAAAAAATCGCCGATCTCAATCTTGAAAATCAGGATGTTTCCATCGCTGAAATTACTTCGTTGGTGCAAGATTCCATTTCCACCACTTTGACTGACAATGACCTTCCGGAAATAAATGTCAAAGATATAAAAATAAAAAAACAGAACTATGATAATCTTTCCGCGCAATCTTCCAAGGACAAAAGACAAGAAGACTTTTCCAAATATATGGCCGCTGTTTTCTATATTTTTTCCAGCAATTCTCCGGAACCCATCACCTCAACCAAGGACATAACTGCAACTCTTACTTCTACTGCTGAAAAAATAGTTTTTGCCCTTTCCAGCCGCGATGCATCTTCACTCAATGATTTGCAAGAAAGCGGAAAAAAAATAAAAGATCAGTTAATGGAAGTGGAAGTGCCGGAAGATCTGGTTGAACTGCACATCAAAGCTTTGCGCTTTGCCAATTATTCCATCTCCTTGAAGGATTATGTAACCGCCAACAGTGCCGATCCTCTATCTGATATTGCCAATTTATCAAAAATAAACGCCTTCGTAGAATCTCTGATTAATTTTGCCACTGAAGCTGAAAACAAAATCACAGAATATGGTTTTAAATATGACAAAACTTTTCAAGAGAACGCATCCACTCTTGGACTGCCTGATTTGACACCTCTGTTGACTCCGACTGAGCCATCCACGTCCGAAACAGCAACCACCACTCAATAAAAATATGTTTTTGAATAGAAACAAAAAATCAAAAAAATATATTTTGAGCAAAAAAGTTTTTTTGTTTTGTTTTATTTTTACGCTTTTATTTTCTTTCAACACTCCCAGGACTTCGGCCGCTCTATGGCCGACGATAGATCCAATTATCAGAACTGCGTTGGACAAGGTGTTTAATATGGTTATGGGTATGATTATGGGAACCTTAAAAAAAGTAGCTGTTACTTCTCTGAATAAGGAAGTCGGCAATTTAGTTGGAGGAGCTTCTTCTCAAGCCGCTATGTTTATCACCGACTATAAGGATTTTTTAGAAGTCAAACCAGAACAAAAAGCTAAAGTTTATATGAATGACTATTTGAGCCAAGTTACCAAAGGAAAGGGTTCTCTTTCTGGATATATTCCCAAGAACAGCTCCTCTGGTTTAGCTTCTGCTAACTACGAAGGAGTGGGTGATGGCTCTTTTGCTTATGGAATAGCTAAGGAAAATCCGGCTTATGGCAGAATGATTCAAGCCGCTAACGCTAGTGGGATAAGTTTAAGTGCTAGTTCTGGTGGCAATTATATTAATACTTTAGTTCAAGGTGCCAAAAATATAACCAGTGAAATAAAAACACCAGAAGTCACTTATCATGGCAATCCATCTCAAATGTTTGTTCAAGGAAATTTTAAAAATATGAGTCTTTATCTTTCCGGTATTAATAATCCTTTTGCTTTTAATTTAAATGCTGAACAAGAATTTCAAAAAACATTAAGCCAGGAGGTAGAAAAAGCTAAAACTATGGCCACAGCCGGAGCAGGATTTATAGGCAATGTAGCTAATGGAAAAGTCTTGACACCAGGATCAATTGTCAAGGAGAGCGTGGCTAACGCACAAGATTTAGGCAATAAAATTATTGCTGGATCCACTAAACTTCCTGAGGTGCTAACTGCTGTCGTTTCTCAAATAATAACCCAGTCTATCCAACAAGGAATTGGAAACATTCAGGCCAATATTAATAAAGAAATTAACGGAGTTCAGGTTCGAGCCCAAGCTGAAACCAATACTCAAGTCGAACAGGTTGGGCCTGCAGCCTTGTATTCGAAATTTAAATCAAGATAAAACAACTCTGTGTTGAATCAAAAAATAAAAAATAGAAAGTTTTTATTTCGATTGTTAATTGCTGTTTTGTTGTTCGTTGTTTTTTTTGGACCCTTGTATATTTTTGAAACAAAAACTGCAAGGGCAGCTAGTGATGAAGATAATGAACGCTGGAGCAAACTAAGTGTTAAGGATCGGGAATATTGTGAAAAAGCGGATGCCGCAACAATGAAAGACAAGGATGAAATAGAAAAGTTCATAGGAATTTGCTATGACATTCATATTGCTTATTCAGGCGGTCCAATGCCTGCGGTTGGAGTAATTCATACAGAATCTGATAACGGTGCTTGTTCTATTGGTCAGTGGGCCTCCTCCAATTGGTTTAAGTGCTCTTTATTGATGATTTTATCTTTTGAAGGAGTTCTTTTGGCCTTTGCAGCTTCTCTTTTCAGCTGGATAGTAGATGCTCAAAATATAAAACATATTTTGGGCTCCAGTGATGGAACTCTTTATGAATTATGGAAGATAGTCAGAGATTTTCTCAATATTTCTTTTATTTTGGTTCTACTTCTTTCGGCTTTTTCCACTATTTTTAGGGTGGAAAAATATAATTACAAAAAAATATTAATTACATTAATACTAATGGCTCTTTTGGTTAATTTTAGTTTTTCTATAACCAGAGCTATCATTGATTTTTCTAATCTGCTTATGTATACCATTATCGGAAATTTTTTACAGGGAGACTATTCTAACGGAAACTTTTTAGGCACCATTTCTGACGCCTCCGGGCTACAAGCTGTTCTCAACCCTAAAATTGATGTATCTACTACCTATCTATTTTCATTGATTGTATTTGTTTTTATTTTTGCTATCACTCTTTTGGCTGTCGCAGTTCTTTTGTTAATTAGAATGATAGCTTTGGCTATTTTAATTATTTTTTCTCCGCTAGGGTTTATCGGCAAAATATTGCCTGACACCAACAATTATGCCGATAAATGGTGGTCCAGTTTATTTCAATATGCTTTTTTTGGCCCCATTATGATGTTCATGTTATATATAACTATCCAAATAACCTCCGCTTTAGGCGGTTCCAAAATAGATATAGCAGCGGTGGCTAATCAAAACTACACTTCACCCTCGGTTATTGCTAACCTTGTTTATTTCTCCATTCCAATTGTTTTGCTTTGGATGGGTATGGGAGTGGCTAATTCAATGAGTATTGCCGGTGCCGGCGCCGTAATGGATCGAGCTAAAAAAGCTATATCTAGCACTGGTAAAGGAGCTGCTAAACTGCCTTGGCGAGGCATCAAGGCAACTGGTATTCCTGGTGGAATAAAACAAGCTTGGAGCAAACGAGTAACATTACCTCTTGATAGAGCTCGCCAACAGAGAGAATCTTTTGTGGCTGGACATCTTGGAGACAAGAGCGCTGCAGAAAGAACTATGATGACTCGAGCCTCTCAATATGGAAAAGATGGTGAAACAGAGGAGGATTTGAAAAAATGGGCAACTAATGGCGATGCAGCCGCTGCTCTTGCTTTAGCGAATCAGAAAAAAATGGATCCTAAAACCTTTGCTAAATCAATGAGTAACATAAAAGATGTAAAAAGTCGAGAGGTTATTTTGAAGAAAGTGAGCGAAACAAGAATGGATATTACACTTGACTATAAGTTAGCTATGGATGATGCAAAGGCCACGAATGATCCAACTAAGAAGGGTTGGGCAAATAAAGATGCTGTAGCTAAAGATGAATATGGACAGTTAACTGCTGAAGAATGGTCTAAACAAGAAAAATTAAATGAACAATTTGCATCACCTGTTGTTGAAAAAGCAGCTAAAAAGGCTTTTGGAGATCTTCACGATGTTGCTAAAACAGAAGCCCTTAAAAGGATGAATGGGGCAAATTCAAAAGCAATCACAACCCAAACCCCATAATACAATTAATTTTATGAAAGAAAAAAGATTTGCATCATATAGTGAAGAGTTTCAATTAATGGCCAATACATTGCCAATGCTGGTTTCAGTTACGAAAAATCCAACCGATGAAACTGATGATCAGTTTATTTCAACCCATGACCGTTTCATCGCTTTAGATGATATTTCCAAAGATAAAATGGTTGCTCCAAAAACAGCCACTATTATTCAAGCCATAGGAAAAACTTACAACCTAAACTTGATTCAGATGTCTGATATTGCTCGTGCAATAAGAAATTTCTATTTTGGTGAGCTAACCATAGAGAATTTACCATCAATTTTAGCTAAAGAATTTCCCATTGAACTAGAAAAGGCTAACGAAATTTCAAAAGCAATAATTGAAAAAATAATCAATGATGATTCTCAGGAACAAGCCTATCAAGCTAGTTTGGAAAATATTATATTGCCTACAGCTTTGAAGCATTACCCTGGATTAGGTGAACAATTGATTACTTCAGAGAAAATAACTCTTAAAAGTTTTCCAGAACCCGTGCGTCCTTCCATTAAAAACTGGTTAGCCGATTATACTTTTACTTTAGGCTATAATTCGCACAGCTCTATTGAAAGAGGCAATTATATTTTCCAAAATCAAAATACAAAAAATCTTTCTTCCCAAGATCGTCAAAAATTATCTTATATTCTCAAAGCCTACGATGAAGGTTCGCAGATTACCATAGATAAAAATTCCAAAACAGTAGTTTTTGAAAAAACGCCTAGCGTCAGAGAACAATTTTTACAGAAAAATAACCGAAATAATCCAACCAGCGAACCGATTCAAAAAATTGAAAGACCGGTTCAAAAAATTAGTTTCTCATCTCCTCAAAGAATGTCCTATGAAAAACCTCGCTCTCAGAATTACCGTCAGCCGACCCCCTTACCTAAAACCGAAACTCCTTCTATTAAAAGACCAGCTGGAAAAAATATTATAAATCTGCGAGATGATTTTTAAATCAAATATTACTAATGACTAGAAATTAGTAATTAGAAATTAGTAATTTTAGCTTATGCTATTTAATATCCCTCAATTTATTGATAAAGAAGATAAAATAGTTGGCCCCTTAACCGCCAAACAGCTTGGTTGGATGTTTGGAGGAGGAACCACACTATTAGTTCTCTGGAATATTCTAGATATGTCTGCTTTTATTGTCGCTTCCGTTTTTGTGGCAGCTATTTTTGGAGCTTTAGCTTTTTACCGTCCCAACGGACAACCCTTGATTGCTTTTATTTTCTCCGCTATGCGTTTTCTTTTCCGCCCCAAGATGTATCTCTGGAAAAGAATTCCGGAAACTGCTAAAATGAAAAGAACTGTGAAGAAAGATCGAGGGAAAAAAATTGAAAAATCATTCAGTGAAAAAAATGCCCAAGAAATTTCCAAAATATTGGATACTCAAGGAAGGCACAATTAATTTCTTCAAACCAGCATTTTATGGAAACTCTCCATTCAAAAAAAATAACTAAGGCCACTTCTACTTCTGCAACCCAGCAGATTATTGATATTGCTGAGGTTAAAGAAGACACGGTGGTGCTTAAAAATGGCTCTTTCCGAGCTATTTTAACCGTTTCGGCTATTAACTATGACCTAAAATCCAGCGACGAGCAGGAGGCTATTATCAATCAATATCAAAACTTTCTAAATTCTCTGGATTTTCCCACTCAAATCATTATTAGCTCCCGTAAAATCAATATGGATAAATACTTGGATTTTTTGGAAACCAAAGAAAAAAGTCAGCCTAATGAACTTTTGCGTTTGCAAATTTCCGAATATCGCAATTTTATTTCCGAACTTATTTCCGTTTCCAATATTATGGATAAAAATTTTTATATTGTCGTTCCTTTTGCTCCTCTGGAAAATACCGAAGCAGGCTTTTTCAGCAAAATGTTTACCATTTTCAATCCTCGCAAGGGAATTCTGCAAAAAAGAGAAAACTTTGAGACTTATCGTAGTCAGCTCTATCAGCGAGTGGATCATATCACCGCCAGCTTATCCGGGATTGGAGTGCGCGTTATTCCACTTAAAACTCAAGAGATTATTGAACTTCTCTACAATTCCTACAATCCACAAGTTTTCACCCCAACCGATTTGGCAGACATTTCCAAACTTGATCTTAAAAACCAACTAAATTAAATTGATGCTTGATTTTTTAAATAAAAACAAAAAGACTAAAGAACCTAAACAAACGGATGAGGTTATTGAAAGTGAAAAATACTATCGGGAAGGTGTCACCAAACTTATTGATTTAATTTCTCCAGCCGCCATAAAAGTAACTCCCAAAAGTATTCAAGTCGGGGAAGTTATGGCTGAAACCCTTTTTGTCATCACTTACCCACGCTATCTTCATAGTAATTGGTTTTCTCCTATTATCAATATGGATATGCCGTTGGATATTTCTATGTTTGTTCACCCTATTGATACTTATGATATTCTTAAGACTCTTCGAAAAAGTGCTACCCAAGTTCAATCGCAAGTGCATATTGAACAAGAAAAGGGCTTAATTCGTGATCCAGCTCTGGAAACGGCTATGCAGGATATTGAAGAATTACGCGATAAGCTTCAGCAAGGAACCGAAAAATTTTTCCGTTATGGTCTCTATATAACTGTTTATGGGCAAACTGAAAAAGAATTAAACAAATCAGTTAAGGCTATCACCGCTATTTTAGAAGCTCAATTGGTTTATGTGAAACCGGCCATTTTCAAATCAGAACAGGGATTTAATTCTTCCCTACCTTTAGGTAATGATGAATTGGATGTGGGCACCAGTATGAATTCTGCTCCTTTATCCACCACTTTTCCTTTTGTTTCTTCCACTTTATCTACTGAAGAGGGTATTCTTTATGGAATTAATCGCCACAACAATAGTTTGATTATTTTTGATCGCTTTAAAATGGAAAATGCCAATATGGTAGTTTTCGCCAAATCAGGAGCCGGAAAAAGTTATACAGTTAAATTGGAAGTGCTTCGCTCTCTAATGATTGGCACTGAAGTGATTATTATTGATCCGGAAAATGAATATAAACATCTCTGCGAAACAGTGGGGGGCACTTTTATTAAAATTTCCCTAAATTCTAAAAACCATCTTAATCCTTTTGATTTGCCAAAAGTAGGGGAGGAAGATGATCCCGAAGATATTTTAAGAAATAATATTGCTAATCTAATTGGGTTACTTCACATTATGCTGGGTAGTATCACACCAGAAGAAGATTCTATTTTAGACCGAGCTATTCATGAAACATATTCTATTAAGGATATTACCGCTCAAGCTAATCTAAATGCTATCCCAAAAGAATCTTTCCCAACTATGTCTGATTTATATGAAGTTTTACGCAATATGTCTGGAGGAGAAGATTTAGCTATTCGTTTGGAAAAATATACCCAAGGAGTTTTCGCCGGATTTTTGAATAATGCCACTAATGTCAAAGTAGATAATGCTTTGGTAGTTTTTAATATTCGCGATATGGAAGAAGATTTGCGTCCGGTAGCGATGTATGTGGTCCTACAATTTATTTGGAATGAAATGAGAACTAATCTGAAAAGAAGAATGGTTCTGGCTGATGAAGCTTGGGTGATGATGAAATATGACGATGCCGCTTCTTTCCTTTTTGGAATTGCCAAACGTTGCCGAAAATATTTCACCGGTCTCACTACTATTACTCAAGATGTTAATGATTTTTTATCCTCCCGCTATGGCAAGCCGATTGTCACTAACTCTTCAATTCAACTTCTTCTAAAACAATCTCCAGCCGCTATTGATGTAATTACGGAAACTTTCTATCTTACCGATCAGGAAAAATTTCTACTCTTAGAAAGCAACGTAGGAGAAGGTATATTTTTTGCCGGCACTAAGCATGTAGCTATTAAAGTTATTGCTTCCTATTCGGAAGATCAGATAATTACTACTGATCCAGCCCAACTCTTAGAAATTGAACAATCCAAGAAAGAATTTGATAATGAATAAACTTAGAAAATTTTATGCCTACACCAACGGCTGAACAGATACGTCAGGCAGATAAATTACAAGAAGCCAGACAATCTGTCAAAAAAAATCCCATTAAAAAGATCAAAGAAGTAGCCGAGGCTCTTTCTCTGGGACAATATTTTAATCCTTTTATTGACTGGCTATACGGAATCGCTTTATCCCTGGCTATACTGAAAGATATCTTAGATTTAGCTATGATTGGGTCCTTACCAGGAATTGGATCAATCATCACTGCTATGATATCCATTACAATTGGATTTATTATGTTTATCACCGGATCATCCAGTAACAAAAGAATGGCTAAATCTATTTTTAAACGTTATGGAACAATTCTAATTGGTTCCCTATTAGAGTTAGTTTTCGGAATTAATTTTCTCCCAATAGAAACCTGCATTGTAATCATTGTTTTTTATTTAACCTTGAAGGAAAGACAGCAAATTGCTGTTGAAAAACAACAACTCAAAGAAAGTTATGCCTAAATTTAATTACAAATTATATCTAACTAAAGAAACAATCATCACTTCTTTGATTATTTTTGCGTCCTTAGGGTTATTTATTTTTTTTCCTAGCTCTGACTCAGCTCAAACCCTTACCAGCTATCTTTTTTTTCTGTTTTTGATTCCAGTGGGTTGTGCCAAGTTTTTTTTGAATAAAAATTTAAAGGATTTTGGTTTTACGTTAAAAATAAATAAAGAAGGTATTTTTTGGACTATTGGAATGTTAATAGTTTCTCTTTTAGCTTTTTATATTTTGACTAACTATACTAATTTTTCCTCCTCCTATATATTGCCAACTAGTATTTTAAATAATTTTTGGCTTTTTTTAATCTATGAATTGATTTTTTTTAATATGTTTTTCATTTTTCAGGAATTTTTCTTTAAAGGTTTTGTGCTTTTCTCTCTCAGAGAAAAGTTGGGCTGGTTTTCCGTCCTAATTTCCGCTATTATATATACAGGGCTAGTATTTGGAACTGATGGATTGGCCTTAAAAAACATTCCTTTGATTATTCTAGCCATTACCGGATCTGTTGTGGCTTACAAATCAAATTCAGTGGTCTATGCTTATCTAATGGGAATATTATTTTTCATAATTGCCAACTCATATTTTATATATTATTTAAACAACCAACTATGAAAAAACTTAAATCTTTATCAAAAATATTTTTAGTGAGTTTAATGATTTTTTTTGTTGCTTTTCCAGCTTACGCCACTTCCCTTAGTGACAGCCCTAAGCAAATATGGGACGACATGCTTAAAGATTTAGGAATTAATACTGGAGAAGGAAGCTCCTTAGAAAAATCAATTAAATTATTCAACACTTCGTCATATAAAAAATCTTCTCCCCAAGTCTCTCTTACTTTTTCACCAGAAAATCCGGAACCAGGAGAAGAAGTAACTGCCACAGCCATTCCTTTGTATTTTATGAATGATCCTTCTAATCTTTATTATACATGGGCTCTCAAGCGAAAAGCATGTTTTAAGAAACCAGAATGTGATTACAACGCAAATGGCGATTATGATATTGAAGATTATAAGATAGAGGCGGCTAGAATAATTGCTAGTAATGGATTTGATTGGAGAGAAGCTGCTGAAAATGGAGAATATGATCAGATTCCATCCTATACTCCAGATCAGGATGGTTATAAAGCTTATCATGGTGGGAATGATCAAAGGAAAAAGCAGAATATTGCTCAGTGTTTTGTGCATAATCCTGAAACAGGCAAGGAATTCAAACTTCGAAAATGTGCCCATTTATTCCCGAACGCTCCAAATCTAAGTTTAGCTGAAACAAATGTTGATTTTGGATTAGACAAAGAAAAATTTTGGCATACCGACCCAAACAACCCTGATACAGCTGGAACAGGAAATAGCGATGAAGCTAATGTTATTGGTTTAGGCGTTATTAGTTTTACTTGGATATATCAAAGTGATGACAAAATCGGACTTGCTGTAGAAGGAATTTCCATAGAACCAACCGAAGCATATGATTCTACCTACCAAACTATGTGGGGATTTTTAGAGCAACCATGCTATAAAGAAAAGTATTATGAACTGGATACTAAAGTTCTACTTAACCAATGTTTGCAAGAGCAAATGATTACTCCTTTCGAAGGAGGAAAAGCTAAAATTTTAGATGTTGCTTTATCCTTTTCACCAGAAACCCCTACTAATGATCCGGAAGGAAAAAATGGTGCCTACTTAATGGTTAATTCCTATGTTCAAAATTCTAAAAATAAAAATTATCTTAAATATAACTGGTCAGTTTATACAAGCACTGAAGCAAATGCTATTGCCTTAGATAATATTGAAAGCACTTGGATAGGACCAAAAATGCGTCTTCTTGGCAATCCGAAAACCACAGGGGTTGGACTAAACTCATTTAAATTAAATTTAAATTTTCCCGATACGAATATTAAATTTCTTAAAATAAAAGTTACTGTCACGGAAAATCTTATTGGAGGAAAAAAGAAAAAGGGCACAGGCTATGCAATTATTCCAATTACTAACACATCTAAAAAAATAGATGCTTACTTGGCCAAGGTTTCTGCAAACACTACTACTGATGACATTGCTAAGACAAAAACAACTAATTACACTATTACTAATGAAGAAACGGCTATTTGCAAGGTTTCTGTTATTTGCCCGGTAGCTAAAAATGAAATTTTAGCTCTACAAATATCTAATGAGGATGATGCTCTTTCTAATTTTTCTTGGATGATCAACGATAAACCTCTATCTTGTCTAATTGATGAATGTAAGAGTAATGGTGAAGCTACCAATAAAGCATACTTTCCTATTTTAGGCGAAATTGGAACTCAATATTCAGTTAATTTGACTGCCGAAAAAGAAATCACATCGAAGAACAATAGCGATAAATCACAGGAAAAAGTTAATTTAACCAAAGTTTTTGAAGTAGTAGAGCCGGAAATTAATATTATCTCCGCTGATAAATCTACTTGCCAAGCAAAAATATGGGGACATTATGTAGATAATGACGGCGATTTATTTCCCGACAAAAGTGAGGATGAATTTCAAGCTATTTCCGGATCCGAAGTGCAACTTTCCTCTGCATCCAGTATTATCTCAAATGATATCACCTGGTATATTGATGGTATAGCCATTAATGACGAAACTGCTCCTTTTTTTGGAGCTTCTCTTGATAGCGAGACTGGCAACTTAACTTTCAAAGCGAATAAACCAGTTGGAGAATCTTATTCAATTTCAGCTGAAAGCTTATATATGCAGAACAATAGTGTCCGAAAGTTATTAAGTGAAAACTTTGGGATTGCCTCTAGCGATTTTTATGAAAAAATGATTTCCAAGACTATCACTATTGATATGGTAGAGTCTTTATCTGGCAGTACCACTGCTAAAGCTATCGGCAATAAAAAAATACTAGCTTCTCTTTTTTCCGGAATGCCAATTTATCTTAATTTCCTTTTTCGCATAGTTTTGACTTCCTTCTTGTTTTTCTTTGTTATTAAAATTATTTTTAACCTACTCCCCAAAACTAATGAGAACTAATCGTTTTTCTAAAATTTTCCTGAGTTTAATTTTTTGTCTGTTTTTTGTCTTGCCTTTTTTATCTTTAGCAGCTTCCGAGGCACCTGACCTCACCAAAGATTCATTCCAATACACTCAAATGGAAAGTTTACCTGGGTTTGCCGATACTTCCGATTTTTACGTTTATATTTCCAACCTTTATAAACTAGGCATCTGGGCAGTAGGCATTTCCGCTATGCTGATGATTGTCATTGGTGGTTATATGTATGCTACTTCAGCTGGCAACAATGCTTCTATGGAAAAAGCTAAGGAAGTAATTACTGACGCCCTAATTGGACTAATTTTAGCTATGACTTCTTATGTGCTTCTTTATATTATTAACCCTGATTTAGTAAGAATACAAAGGCTAAAAACTCCCCTTCCTGAACCCAAAACGCAACAAGAAGAAAATCCCGAAGCGGGTGCCGAAACACCCTTGAAAACCACTGCCAATGGATGCTTGGACAACCCAGCTATCTCATGCATAGATTGCTTTGATTGCGGAAAAGTAGATACTTCAAACGTTCCATGTAAAGAAAACCCTTGTTTACTTAATAAAGTCTTATTGACTAAAATAGAGGATGTGCCCGCTGGAAACTGGCAAATAACCGAACCATGGCCACCCACAGTTAAACACTTAAGTCCGTGCCATCAGAATGGAACTTGTGCTGATATTAATCTTACTCTCGCTGATGAGAAAGGTGTTCCTAAACATGTTAAAAAACTTTACGACCAACTAAAAAAAGCTGGTTTATATGTAGTTTTTGAAAGCGCTAATTGCGCACCATATACTAATTTAGGAGTTAATTGTAAATATTATAAGACAATGACTAGTCCTTCTTTCCATGTTGAATAAATATTTTATGCTTAAAAAAACTTTCTTGATTTCTGCTATTAGCTTTGGGGTGATTTTACTCCTTTGGGGTATTTATTTTCTATCTTTCCAAAAACCTTCTGTAAAAGACTCTAGTCAAGATGAATCTGAGACTGTTCAGGAGATAGCTGAGCCCATAATTCCTAAAACTGGAAAGCTTGTAGCTATTACCGAAGAAGCGGTTTTGGCCCCCACCATCAATGAAACTGAGGATGGTATTAAATATTACAACAAAAATACTGGGCAAGTTTTTCAGGTTGATTTTGATGGAGACGGCAAAGAAACCCTTTCTAGCAAAGAACTTTCAGGAATTTTAAATATTTTTTGGTCTCCGGATAAAACTAAAGTTCTTTCTAGAAATAATGTTAATGGCGCCGAAAGATATGGCTACTATTCTTATGAAGAAGTTATGGGGGGACTTTTACACGAAAACATTCAATCCCTTAGTTGGCAGAACAATAGAAAAATTATTTATTCTTTCTTTAATACGGTAACTAAAAAAGATTCTCTTAATATGGCTGATTATGATGGCGCTAATTGGTCTAAAATATCCGACCTAGACTCTTCTTCAATATTTCTAGCGCCTATTCCTAAAACTGGTCTTATTTCTTTCTGGAACGAACCTGATGCTTCCCAAGAATCAAAACTTTCTTCTGTTCCCACTATTGGAGGAGAAATTAAGATTATTTCCAGTGGAAATTTTGGAGCCGACTATCTATGGAATGAAGATGGAACACTGGCTTTATCCAGTCATTCTGATTCTAAAAATGGTTTAAAAATGCAATTAGGATCTTTTTCGGCTGACGGATCAAATTATAAGGATTTGGACCTACCAACCTTTATTTCTAAGTGTATTTGGAAAAATACTCAATCTGTTTATTGTGCTCTTCCTTCATCTATTCCAGAAAATTCCGTTCTTCCTAACAGTTATTACCAAGGGAATTTCAATACCACTGATACTTTCTGGGAAATAGATGTTTTAACTGGAGAGAAAAAAAGAATTGTTGACCTAAAAGAAATTAATGGACAATATGATGCTACCAACTTATTCCTTTCGCCTGACAAAGGTTTCTTATTTTTCGTCAACCGAACTGACGAAAAACTTTATCGCATAGAGCTTTAATCTAAAACTAAACAATCAGCCTATATTCAATTAAGTTCTTCAGCCTTACGCAGTCTCAGCTATGAATCCAGCTGAAACGAGCGTTTAGAAACTCCTCACCGATTCAGCCATATTTATCCGCCTATGGCGGAGGCTGACTTGGAGTTTTGGCGAGTAAAGTTAGGATTCATCTGAGACGGAGTTTGGCTGAGAGTTCTTTTTGTTTACTTTTTCTTGCGGAAAGAAAAAGTAAGAAAGAAAAAAAATACTTAGCTTTAAAATTTTTTAATACCCATAAAAAAGAAAAGCCAAAAAACAATAGCTAAATCATTTTTAAAATAAGTGGTATCTACCATTCCATGAATCAAAATGTAAATTAAAATAGCTGTTGATAGGGTCGCCAAAGCGTTTTTATTAAAAACATTTTCGGATGTTTCTTTAATTCTTAAATAGATCAATCCTAAAAATCCAATTAACCCAGCTAGTCCACTTTGAAGCCAAAAACTCAAAAAAATATTATGGGGATGGGGGACAGCCCATTCTAAATAAGGTGGAAAATATTTTTGATACTCTAAATATTTAGTTTGAAAGTTTCCTGGCCCAATACCTAGGAACCAATTATCTGAAATTATTTTCTCGGCAGCCTTCCATACCATCGTCCGAGAAGATAATGACGAACGCTCGGTAAAATGACTGAAATCATTATACTTATTTTTTCCTGCTTGAGAAAAAATAAATAACAGAATAGCTACACCCAGAACAATGCCTATGGCTTTTAATTTTATTTTTTTATTCAGTCTAAGGAATATGATTATCGCTATGAAAACGCTGGCCCAAGCCGCATAAGAAAAAGTTAGATAAAAAGCTACCAAAATAATTGCTAAAGCAACTCCATATATTTTTTTATTTCTAGTATAAAGACCTACTCCAATTATTAGCGCTGGAGCTAAATACATCGCTAAATAATTAGGTGAATTGAAAAAAGCTTCCAGTCTTCCATCAAAGGTTATTAAATTAAGGAAAAAATAGCCCAAAGCTAAAGAAGCTACCACAAAAGAAGAAATAAAATAGCTTAGAAATATTTTTTCTTTTTTAACTTCTGTAATTGCTATGGCTGAAAAAATTATAGGGAACAAAAACCAACCTTTAATTATGCCTGCTCCAGCTGTATAGTTCTGATTAACCAAAGTGGAGATTAAGAGACCTAAAAAAATTAAAATAACCCAAAAAATATACTTTTTATATACTCCTACACCTTTTTTTAAAAAAGCCACTTTATCCTTTTTTTTCAAAAGCCAGACTACAATTAAACTTGTCATAAGCACTTCCAATAAATTAGTAGGAACGGAAAAAATATTAAATCGTATCAGATAAGTCGGTAATATTATAATTATGACACTAATTAAATTTTCTAAACTAAGATATTTTTTCATCTTTTTGATAATTACTTAAGGCGGAAATAATCAAAAACAAACACAACACTACTGGAGAATAAATGGCTGTTTCCACCACAGAATGAATAGAAAAAATTATAATTCCCACCGCTCCAGCCATAAAAATCGGGTTATTTAAGCTTTTTTTCATAAAATCTCGTATAACTACCCATAAAAACAAAATCCAAATAAGAGCGTTTAATATCCCTGTTTCAGCGGCAATATCCAAGTAGGTGTTATGTGCATAAATAGGCTCTCTATAAGTGGCTAGAGGCTTAATGGCTAGGGCATAATTTCCTAACCCCACCCCTAATAATGGATTATCTGCTATTATCTTTCCCGAATCCTCCCAAATAGACAACCTTCCTTTATTTGATCCTTCTTTTAAATCAAATGAGGATTGCAGTCTTTGAGAAATAGGACTCGGATAAAAAATAGCCAGCAAAAAACCTAAAATACTAACAGCTACTATTTTTTTTCCCGTCCACCCTAATTTTTTCCAAAGAAAAAATAAAAAAAAGATCAATCCACCAATCAATCCTAAATATCCACCCCGAGAAAAAGTTAAAATATCCGCTATTAAAATAACCCCCGCTAAAATAAACCAGAGCATTTTTTTTCTTCTTTCAAAAAAACCAAGTCCAAGCGCTAAGGGAAATAATAATCCTAAAAAAAATGAAAGCATATGTGGATCTGGGAAAGAGGCGGTGGCTCTTAAGTAGGTTTCTCCAGAAATATTTACCAGCCAGCTGGGATTTTCCAAGACTGCTTGTGTTACGGATTTCCCTAAGAAGGGAGGCGCAATTTTTTCCGCCCAAAGAGTATATATTTTATCCTTTCCTAGATAAAATTGTCCTAAAAATTGAAAGACACCTAATAAAGCCACTAAGCCACCTCCAATAACTAAACTTTTTATTAGTTTTATTTGAACTTCATTCTTTTTTATTAAAGATGAAACGACTAAATAGATAGGGAAAATCGAAATAAGATAAACCATCTTCCTTACCGACCAGTCGTGATTTTGACTAACCAGAAAAGAAACTAAAGAAAGCAGTAAAAAGAATGAAAGAAAAAATAACTTTAAATTAACTGGTATTTCCATCTGTTTCTTTTTTAGACCTTGTGCCAACCAAAGAAAAAACACCAATATCACTAACACCCTAATAGAGGCCAAATCAACACCTGCCGTTGGATTAATAGCTAATTGAAAAGGGAGATAAACGGCTAAAAAGGCAATTATTTTTTCCATATTAATTAAATCTCTTTCTAAAAAAACTTACCCAAGTGGAAACATCTTTTCCAAAATGCTTTCTAAAATAATATTCTTGCGATTGATAATATTTTTCTTTTTTTTCCTTTTCGGTTTGGCTACTCACTCCACCCAAATGTTTAATTAAAATATTCGGATTCCAAATTACGTCATAACCCATTTTTTTAGTCCTGCGAGCTAAATCAACATCTTCAAAATACATAAAGAAATTTTCATCAAATCCTCCTAGCTTATGAAAGAGTTCTTTTTTTATCGCCAAACCTCCTCCACTAACCCAGCCCACTTTTTTTGTCTTATTTTTTGCCTCTCCACTTCTAAAAAAAGGGGGGAGCTTATTTAATAAAAGATTAACCGGGTTGATACTTTCCCCAAAGCTCCATTTTTGCAAAATACCTTCTTTATCCACTAATTTCACTCCTACAATTCCGCTTTTGTTCTGATTAAGACAGTTTTCTATTTCCTCTAGCTTTCCCTCTAGTATTTCCGCATCCGGATTAATAAAAAATAGAATCTCTCCTTTTGCCAGCCCTGATCCTTTGTTACCAGCTCGACTAAACCCAATATTAGTTGGCATTGTTATCACTGATACTTGAGGAAATTTTTGGGCAAAATCTTTTAGTTTTTCTTGACTATCATTATTAATAACCAAAATTTCCTTTTTTTGAGTGTCTTTTAAAAAACGTTGAATAGAAACCACACAATTTTCTAGACATTGCTCACTTTTATAATTAACAACTATAAATGAAATTTTAGATAGTTCTCCCATAAAGTTCTAGAAACCGGCTTTTTTAAAATCGTCAAAAGCTCGTTTAATAATTTCTGCATTATACTTGTCCCCAAAAAGTAAATCTACTTTATTTTTTGTTTTTCGCAGAAATAACCAAAACTTAATCCACAACCTCCATCGGAAGGGAGTATTTTTTTTGAAGAAAACTAGTCCAGAAATAACTAGCCAATATATTTTTCGCTTATTTTGTTTTCGGCTTTGTTCTGAATGGTAGACCCAGCTATCGGAAACTACTACATTTTTGAAGCCCTCTTTTTTGGCTCTTAAGCTAAAATCGGCGTCCTCCCAATAAAGAAAAAAGTCTTCATCAAAAAGCCCTATTTTTTTGAAAACTTCTTTTTTTATTAGCATAGCGCACCCGGAAATAAAACCTGACTCGTAATAATCCTGCACTTTTATGGACTGACTATGCTTATTTTTCATCCGACTCCATTTGATTGATCCTCCGGAAAACCAAACTTCTTTAGTTTGTGTCTCAAAAATAACTGGACTGGTAATGCCTATTTTTTCATCTTTTCTAAAAACTTTCACCAAATGACCCAGAAATTCTGTGTCCACCTCGGTGTCATTGTTTAAGATAAAAACGTATTCGGCCATTCTTTCTAAAGAAAATTTTATTCCGATGTTTATTCCAGAAGAAAAACCAAGGTTTTCTTCATTTTTAATAAAACTAGCTTTGGAAAAATTAATTTTAGCCACTTCAAAGGATCCGTCTGTTGAATTATTGTCCACTAAAACCACCTCAAAATTAGGATAATTAATCTTAAAAACGCTAGCTAGGCATTTTTTAATAACCTCCTTGCCATTATAGTTCAAGATTACAATAAAAACCTTAGGGAAGTTCTTCCCGCCAAAGGCGGGCGAGCTCGCCGGTAAATAATTCATAGATTATTATACTAATAAAGTTTAGGATATACCTTTTAATTTAAGGTATTTCTTCATATTCTTCTACGCCTTTACGGCTTATTAAACTAAGTAACTCCGAAGTTTTAACTGCCTTAAAAATCCAAAGAAAAATGAAATAAATAAGTGCTCCACCTAAAGTCAACATAAAAAAATTAAATTCTTTGAAAACGAAGAGAAAACTCGCCATAATAAGCCCGGATAGCAGAATGCTTGAAAATTTTTCTGCCCTTGGAACATAATCAATTTTTCTAAACACCATCAGCGCTGTTAGAAAAACAACCACCATCTCAGTTATCACTGAAATATAAGCTGAGCCAAAATAAGAAAAACGAGGGATAAATATAAGATTGCCAACCACATTAATTATGGCAACTACAGCCAGAATTTTGACTAATTTTTTTTGCAGGTTTCCTGCGATTAGAATATTATTAAAAAAATGTCCAAAGAATATAAGTCCCAAAGCAAAAACCAATATTCTTAAAACTGGAGCCGACTGAGCAAATTCTCCGCCACCAATAATATTAATTATTTCTTCAGAAAGAAACAAAACACCAACAATTAGTGGCACCACCATAACTATAAAAAACTTAAAAGTTTTATTGGAGATATTTTTGAATTCCGCCTTATTAATAAATATGTTTTTGGACATGATCGGAAAAACTAAACCCACCACCATTGCAGGGAAGAAAGTTATATTTTCCAAAACCTTATAGGCCGCGTTATAAATACCGACCTCCGCACTGCCTTTCATAATGGAAAGAAGGATGGTGTCCATTTTAAAATAAATAAAGATTATTATCGAAGATATTCCCATAGGCAGAGATTCTTTAAGAAAACTTTTCCACTGCTTCAAATCTACCTTAAAGACAAATCGAACATATTTTTTAGCTAATAAAAAAACAATGGTAAAGCTAACTACCATATTTAAAAGTAGCGCAGATACTACCCAATTAAAACCTAATCCCTTTCTGACTGCTAAAATAACTACTCCAACCTGAATAATTTTACCCACTAATTCCGCTATAGCTACCCGATCCATTATTAGCCTTTTTTGAAAAATTCCATTTAAAACCTGATAGCCTGAAGAAAAGATAAAAGAAGCGGCTACTATGATTATGCCTTTTTTTACTTCTTCTGGATAAGGAAAGGCCCAGACTACTATTGGAGAAATAATAAAAACAGCTATCGCTGTTATAATTCTTAAGGAAAAAATATTGCTGATAATTTTCTCTTCATCTGCTCCTGCTCTAGAAATTTCTCTAGTGGCTATTGGATATAAACCAAGATCAGCTAGAGCGGCAAAAAAAGACAAAAAAGCTAACACAATCGCATATTCTCCAAACCCCTCTGTGCCCAAATAGCGGGTTATAAATCCAATCGCTACCAAAGCCAAGATAGTAGATAAAATTTTGGAAATACTACTTACAAAAACATTGTAAGCAATTCTTCTGGCCACTGCCATAATAATGTTTTAAATTAAACTAGCTGGTTTTATGATAACCCTTCGCTCTTCTCCTTCTCCAACACTTTCCGTTTTTACATTTTCATTTTCCAAAATCTCTAGATGAACAATTCTTCTTTCATAAGAAGACATTGGTCGAAGCGCTATAGACTTATCTTCTCGTATAGCTTGTTCCGCTGCTTCATGAGCCAAGGAAACAATAGATTTATTTTTTTCTTCTCGATATGAATTAACATCCACAATAAAGTTCATTTTTTCTTCTATTTTTTTTCTCACCAAAAGACGAGCCAAGTGTTGCAAAGACTGAAGATTCGTTCCGTATTGTCCAATTAAAAAACTAGAGTCCCTTGTTTGAATATTAAAAATCAAACTTTCATTTTCAGTAGTTTCTTTTTTTTCTATTTCACCCTCAAATCCCATTTTGGCTAAAAATTCTCTTATAACTTCTATGGCAATTTGTTCATTCTTTTCTCTATCTTGATTTTCCATTCTTATTTAAATTAATAGTTATCTTTTTTAGCCAGTTTCTTTTCTTTCTTTTCTAATTGATATTGTTGCACTATCATAAAACCTGTTGAAACTAACCAGTAAAGCGATAGGCCAGCTGGAAATTTAAAACCGATAAATAAAGTTAGTAGAGGACCAAGATAAAGCATTTGCTGTGTCATCATTTGGGAAAAATCTCCGCCTTTAGCATTTTTTTGTGCTTTGGGCTGCTTAGCCATAAGCATCTTGGTTTGAAAATACTGAGAACCAGCGGCTAGCAAAATTAAGATTAGATGAGGAATATTCCCAATGGTTAAGTGGCTCAAGCTCAAGGTAGCCGAAAGGTCTATAATGCCTAAAAAGGAGTGATTAATTTGTCCTGGATTAGATATGAAAGAATACAAATTATTAGCCTCTACTATTAACCCTGATTGAGAGATATTAAAAAGTATTCTATAAATAGCAATTAAAAAAATCAACTGAACAATCATAGGTAAACAGCCAGAAAGAGGGTTGGTTTTTTTTTCTTTATACAACTCCAACATAGCCCGACTCTGTTTTTCCTTATCGTTTTTATGTTTCTCTTGAATTTCCTTTATTCGCGGTTGCAATTCTTGCATTTTTTTCTGCGATTCTATCTGCTTACGACTAAGAGGAATGAGTATAATTTTAATAATAATGGTGACAATTATAATCGCTATCCCAAAGTCAGCTAGCGGAAAAACATTATATACAAAGATAAGCAGATTGTAGAGAGGCCTATAGACAAGTTCGTTAAATACAAAAGACATTTTTTAATTATTTTAATTTTTTAATTAGTTCTTTAATTTCTTTTTCTAGTTTAGAAAATATTACTTGGTCCGCTGGTTTTTTGTTTATACAAGCGATGATTTCTATTTTTTTATTTTCTCCTTTCATCGCTTTTCTAATGATTTCTCTCAGTTGCCTTTTCATCTTATTTCTCTCTACCGCTTTTTTGGAAAATTTAGTGCCCACTGAGACTTTAAATCCTTTTTTTTCTGAAAATAAATCAACCAAAAAGAAACCTCCTGATACCAGATACTTTTTTTTCTTTTTTTTGGTTACCTCCATTTTAAACCTTAGTTAACTTTTTTCTTCCCTTCTTTATCCTTCTTTTTAAAACCTTCTTTCCATTGGTTGTGCTGTTTCTTTTTCTAAAGCCATGCTTTCTTTTTCTTTTTAGTTTTTTGGGCTTATACGTTTGACTCATATCTTTACTTAATTTCCCTTGACTAAGGGATTTTTTAATATTTATTACTGTCTAGAAGTTTATCAACTAACTCCCTTTTAGTCAATAAACTAGCTTAACTTCTCGACGATGTCCATAGAAAGGGCACTCGGTAAAAATTTCATCAATAGCTTTCATTATCAGCACATCTTCCGGATCAACTCGGGGTTGGTAGTAAACGCTGGAACGTGAAATATCAAGGAGCTGTGCTTGGCGGGCGATACTGATGTCGTCGTTATCCTTTTCAATCAAAATTAATTTCTCTTGGGAGCTCAAGGCCAGATTTTTTTTTGAGCCAGGAAAGTTCAATATCCCGTTGTCCGATGGTTTTGTA
>Ga0210057_1001501_pt1 | contig 35173 bp, 40 predicted proteins | sample CryGeyCG2114_010_2_FD_183968 | JGI IMG/M metagenome (GOLD analysis project Ga0210057, IMG submission 183968) | Groundwater microbial communities from aquifer - Crystal Geyser CG10_big_fil_rev_8/21/14_0.10 (SPAdes) (version 2) | ecosystem: Environmental > Aquatic > Deep subsurface > Groundwater ... | reverse complement strand
GGACGACTGTTTATTACAGACTTTTCGGTTGCTAATTACTACCCCCGTATTCAGGAACTGGCAGTAATACTTTGCAACCTCTTATTTGACGAGGAAAACTCTCATCACAGTAAGGAATACTACGAATTGGCAATTTCTGAATACCAGAAACAAATAACTCTAACCAGCGAGGAATTAGAATTGTTGCCTTTGTATATCAAGGCGGGACACGCAATGCACGTTATTGGAGGAACCAATCACAAAAGCAAGAAAGGCAATGCGCCCGAAGAGAATGAATATTGGATTAATCTCGGGCTGACTGGATTGCGACAGATGGCTTAGGTACAAACAGTACTTCTAAAATCCTCTGTTATTATATATTACACCTATTACACCTCTGGAGTGACCCAGAGCTTTTTATCAACACAATTATATTTAGATTGTCCTGTCAGCCTAAACCACTCCAGAGGTGGTTTTAATTGAGTCAGAAAGTTTTTTTTACATTATCAGTTCCTGATGCTGTCACAGGACATGTTAATCTTTCATCGCTCTTGCTAGTATTATTTTCCCACTGTAAGGGTCTTAGGTTTGAAAGTGAATCATCATCTCCCGCAGAAATATGATCAATTTCCCATCCATATTTGGAATTTCTATTTCCATAAAGACCTCTTCCAATCCAAGCACCACATTGGTCTTTCCTCCATTCATTAGAATTATTGTTAGTAATAACTGTTCCCTTCTCCCAAACCTCTTGAATAATATCATTTGTAAAACTCATTTCAATCACCTCCTTTTTCAATCATTTCTTCGACTTTTCTTTTTGCCTCTTCTAGAAGCTCTTTAGACTTCTTCCTAGCCTCATGAGATTTTATTACTAAACCCGCAATTTTCTTCTGAATAGCTTGAGGCAGGATAGGAATAGAAAGTTCTTTTATCTGTTCGGGCCTCCAGTGAGCAATAATCGATCCGCCTGAATCTCTCTCAGCCTGCATTTGACCAACAATAGAGTTAATGCAAAGCGCTAAATATTCATTATTAACGTCTTCTTTTAGCTTTAATCTTAAAATTCCTCCAGAAATAAGCCCTTCTATCGGCTCTTTTACTACATAAGCAATCCCAGGCGTTGCATCCTTAGTTAAAAGTATTTCGTTTACTTTTGGCTGATAATCATTGATTAATTTTTGATACAAATCATCACTTAAGTATTTTTTATCTTTAGTTTCAATACCAAAGTTAGAGAGACTACTGACTCTGATAAAATGCTTACCTTCTTCTTGATATGCTTCACTTCCTGGTTCAAATCCTTTTTTCATTGAAACCAAATCCCCAAGCGGCTTTGCACGATTTTTTTTAATTTGTTCAACTAATTTCTGATATTTTGGCTGGAAATAGTCAGAATCAATACGACTGGCTGATTTTACATCCGAAAGATTAACAACAAAACTTAAATCTTCTTCTACTTGAAAATCCTTCAAACCTAACTCATCTAAAAGTAAATCTTCCGCTTGTTGGTAAGAATTTTTAGAATCAATAACAATATTGTTTGCACTACTAATTAGAGAAGCAATATTAGTTAGTAAATTTGCCTGAGGATATGGAAAAATTACTTTCTCTACGTCTTTTATATTTATTTTTGGTTGAGCATTACCGCTAATACTTCTTAAAATTTGCATTAAGCCAATTTTTGAATTTAAAAATGTCAAAAGAAATAGTTTATATTCTAATGAAGTATCCTTACTAAATTTTATTCCTATATTATTTTCACTTATGTTACAAACACTAAATTCCTTAGGAATATAAGACACAAGTCCTATGCTATTTCCAACTTTTGATAAAACTAGGTCGTAAGAAAATAACTGCGATTGTTTAAGTCGATCGTTATCAGCCTTTGATATGTAAGTAAGTGTGTTAAGATTTATAAAAAATTCATCAAGATCGTTTATCCTTATAAAAGGAACACCCTCGTTTAAATATGCTTCGCTTTTTAATGAAGATCCAAATGGACCGCTAACAATTTTTACCCCAAAACTCTTAAGAGTTTGATTTTTATATTTTTTAATATTTTCCACGAGGCGAAGGTATTTTAACTGAAAATACTCTGCATCTATGCGTTCCATTTCTTCAAGTTGTGATTTTTGAATTATTGAAAAGGTAATCATTTTAAATACTAGTTTTAACCTCTTGTTGTAATTGTTGTTTCCCCATTTGTTGTTGTGTCTTTTCAAGTCTCTTCTTTTCTGAAACCCAGCGTTTAAATATTTGATGTACAAAATCTATTGGTACCACAAAAGACAGTCCTGAGTTTTCGCGTGAGAGGCTAACTACAGATGGAGGTATAGTTTGATGAGTATACAAGCTTTCTTTATATGGTAAGTAACCACTTACTACTCCCAATAGATACGGCTGACCCACGGCAGACGTATCGTCAAGACGAGTGATTGTAGGTCTATAGATAACTGGGCCACCGCTATTTCCTGGAAAGATAGACGAATCTACAAGAAACGATTTGGTTTCACGGACTATTTCTCTATCGGCTCGGGAAATAATTCCCCATTTAACGCACCCAAAGTTTTGGATATTGCCTGATATGCCAAGTGGAAAACCTAAAATGTAAACAGCGTCTCCTATTTCGATGCCGATTTTTTTAAAATTTCTATGGTGCGCAAATATCTCTTCTGCCAAAAAAATATAGTCAATAGAATGTTGTTCAAGAATTGCAGGACTTACATTTAAAAGCGCTATATCAACTCTTTTGCTTTTATGGGCTAACCATCGGGGTTCGTTATTTGAAAAAAATAAATCCTGCCTAAAAATCTTCAAACCACCGTTCTTTGTATTAAATCTCAAGTCAACAAACTGCTTCTCTTTGAAAACATGACTATTAGTTACTAGAAAAATCCAATATTGCCTTTTTGATGGATCTTTAGAGTTTTTGGCGATAAACCCAACCAAAAATCCTGACGCCAAACAAGTAAATCTATTTTTTTCCTCAATACCAATTGCGACTAGTGATTTGAGAAAGTTAACATTAAGTAACGCCATAGATCTACTTCCAAAAACTAAACTTTTGATCTTTTGCGAATTTTATAAATTCTTCTGCGATTTGGTCTAAATCATGGTCAAGAACTTTTCGTCCTCGTTGATCATGAATATAATTTCCTTTTTCATCTTTTTTGAATATATAACTTCCAGAATTATCTTTTCCTGCCTTTTTTGAAACAGCCATGAAAATAGGGTAGTCTTTTGGAATATCTTCGTAATCTTCCCATTTTTGCAAGAAAAGAACGCTTGTTTTAGTCCCCGTATGCGGCTTAAAAGTATTTCCATGAAGACCAACTACTGCCAAGATTCTTGCTTTTTGAAAAATCCATTGACGAATATATTCCATGTTTGTATTGTTTAAAACGCCCTGTGGAAGAACAATAGCTATTCGACCACCAGGTCTGATAGCATCTAAAGATCTTTCAATAAAAAGAATATGTCTTTCAACATTATTCCTTAATTTTCCATCTTTTTTTGAAAGTTGATACTGACGTAAAAGTCCAGATTCGGGATTATCTCCTGCAAAAGGAGGGTTTGTTAAAAGGATATCGAAATTCAAATGACGATAAGTCACTTGATTTTCTTTATCATCTGCTTGATTATCTAAAGGTTGAAGCAAGCGCCTTAATTCAACCCGTGCATCTTCGCTTTCTCTTCCCTGCCAATCTCTTGCATCAAGCGAGTCTCTTTTAAAAATATGATGTTTACCATCACCTGCAATTAACATTAAAGCTTGAGAAATTCTTCGCATATTATCGTCAAAATCAATACCATAAAGGTATTTTGATGCATAATCTTTTTTAGCAGATTCTGTTTTCAAATAATGTTCCCAAACATAGTACATAGAGTGTAAGAGAAAGCCTCCTGATCCGCATGCAACGTCAATAATAAAATCTCTATCTGAAGGATTAAGCATTTTTACACACATTTTGATTACGTGGCGAGGTGTGAAATATTGTCCTTTTTTACCCTTCGACACTTCTGTTATCAGATACTCAAAGGCGCTATCTATAATCTCATATTCTCCTTGTCCTATTTCAAATAACCTAACGTTTTCAAGAAATGGAACGCATACGTTTAACCTTTCAGCTGAAAGTTTTATTCGATCAGAAAGTTCAAAAGTATCCGGCCATTCACGAACCGCATCTTTAAAAAGCTGATTAACTACATCGTATGTTTTTTCTGGATCACGATATTTCCTAAACAATACTTCTTCGTTTTCTCGTCGTTCACGAGCTATTTTTTCATCATAAAGTTTTGCGTAAATAATTTTGAAAATCTCTTCAAACACATTTGCACCAGAACCAGCTAGAGCTAACTCTTCAATATGTTTAACAATTTCAACAAAATCAAACTTAGGATTTAATTGAGACCATGTCCTTTTAATCTCAAAAAGATCGTCAATTGTTTGGTTTGCTTTTGGAATATCACTTAAAGAATCCTCAAATTCCTTTGGATATGGTCTGTATAGTACGATTTTTTCAACACCATTTGACCAAACTCCTATTTCTGTACCTTCAGAATTGAGATAAGATTTGAGCTGATCTATAGCCTTTTTTTCTGTAGGAGCTTTTACCTCAACTATTATATATGGAGTAATTTTATCTTTTTTGTAAACAACAATATCTGCTGCTTTTGCATGTATTTCACGTCCAAAATGGATACTCTTTTCAGTATCTATTCTATCAATAGGATAATTATAATGAGTTAATAATCTATGAAGCCATAATTGTCGAATAATTTCTTCTGGTTTACCAATTTGTTTTATCTCATCAAATATAAATTTTTTATTTCCTGATTTAAGATCTTTTATATAGAATCTACCTTTTTCTTCTTCAGTAATTGTTAATACTTCATCCAATTTTATATCTCCAAACTCTTTAAGCCCGAAAGCTATTTGAGGATCTTTAAAAATCGTATCTATAACTTTATTTGTTTTATTTACTTTTTGTGTTGGCATAATTTATTTAACTGATTTCCAGTATCCACCTTTTAGAACTGAAATTACTTTTCCTTCTAATCTCATTGCGTTCGAAAAAGGAATAACCTCATATTCAGGATTTTCTGGTTTTAAATAAATAAAGGGTGGTTTATCATCAGATACAAAGCGTTTTACTGTTGCTTCATCTTCTACTTGAGCAAGTACAATATCACCGGAGGTGAACTCTTTTTGAGATTTGACTAAGACAACATCGCCATCATCTATTCCAGCATTTATCATTGAGTCGCCTGAAATACGTAAAAGGAAAACCCTGTCAGCTAATTGAGAAACGTCTTTTGATATACTTTGCCATTCTCCAGGAATTTCAAGAGTTTGTATTGGAAGTCCAGCGCTTGTTACGCCTAGAAAGGGGGCTAAAGGAGGTTTATCTAGAATATTATATCCCAAAGGTAAAATAGCTATCCCGCGAGCAGCAGACTCTTCTTTTCTTATAATGTTTTGTTTTTCTAATTTAGTAAGTAAGTCAATAATTGATTGGTTAGATACTACACCAAGCTTATCTCTCATCTCTTGAAATGTGGGAGGGTAGCCTGTATTTTTAATGTAATCGTAAATTATTTGTAAAAGTTGTTTTTGTCGCTTTGTTATGCCTGATACCATAATAGGATATGGTACCCGACTATTTATTCTGTGTCAACTAAAGAATTCTATAGGATTTAATGAATTATTTTTCCTTTTTTCCTTCTGGTTTTGGTTCGGCGGGTTTTTCCTGTTTTTCTTCTTTTTTGGGTTCTCCTTTTGGAGCTTCTTCCTTACCTTTTTCTCCGGCTGAAGGTGTCTTTTCACCTTCGACAGGAGCTTCACCTTCAACGCCTTCTTCGCCTTCAGGCTTTTCTTCAATTATTTCAGGCTCTTCTGCAGGTGTTGTTTCTGCAACAAGGCTTTCTTCCTTGTGCTCAATTATAGATATTACAACCTTTCCTGCCTCCTCTTTAATTGTGTACTTATCAGACTTAGGTAAGTCAGCGACCTTTATTTCATCACCAACTTCGTTGAGATTTGAAATGTCTATAGTTATATTTGAAGGTATTTGATCTGGTAGCGCCTCAACAGTTACTTCATTTAAGTGTGTAAGTAGAACTCCGCCTTTTTGTTCAACAGCTGGAGATTCTCCAGCAACCTCCACAGGTACTTTCGTCTCAATTTTTTGCTTAAGGTCAATTTTTCTAAAATCAACATGAAGAAGTATATTATTTACAGGATGCTTTTGAACCCCTCTTATAAGCACGGGAGTTTCCTTTTTGTCGTGGTTGATATAAACAACAGCGGTTTCTTTTGCTTGTCTGTAGATTCTTTTAAATTCCTTGACATCAACTGTTATTGACTGAGAATCTATATCTGGGCCGAAGATGTTGCCGGGAAGCTTTCCCTCGATTCTTAATTTCTTAAGTTTTTTTCCAAAAATATCTCTTTTTTGGGCGTTTAATTTTAGTTTTACGTTTTTGTCGTCTTTATCTACCATATTAGTTTTTTCTAAGTTTCAAAATAAAAATCTTGTCTCCGGTTAAAGTTGTATTATAGAGAATAGTATCTTCTTTTACAACGGGGTTGAAGTTTTTATCCTGAATTACTATGTTATTAGGAATTTGAAATTCGATATTAAGGTCTGAATTTTTGGATCCAATTTGCTTCTGAAAAATCAACTGATAAATTCCGTCACCATCAGAAATTGCTTTTTGAAGAGAATACGCAATCGTTATTTCAACTGATTTTTGAGGTGGAATTTCAGTCAAGAATCCAATTGTTTTTGTAACATCTACTTTTTCATCAAAATCCTCAATTAAAATCCCGTTTCTTGTCAGGTTTCTGATTATCGCTCTTCTTGGAAGCGCGATCTGCATATAGTTTTTATATGTTCCGCCTGGGAATATGTTGGTTTGGGACTCATTATTAATTAGAATGCTTAATTCATTTATAATAGATCCGCTCTTGTTGATCTTAATTTTTAAGTTCAGATTTTTGCTTATAAAAAAGTTTGCTTTATTTACCCCGAGATTTGCGTCATAGGGAAATATGTAATCGACAATACAGTTATCAATATCAGTAAAACAATAAGGAGAGATTGTTTTTCCTGACCAGTATTGAGAATCGTAAGGACCTTGTATGTTTTCGTCTTCAAATACTAATGCAATCTGCTTTTCATCCAGAGATTTATTAAAAGCAGATAACAACGTGGGAACTGATGCGTTTTCTATATCTATAAATATCTGCCTTGTCAATGAAGCCAAAAAGCTTTTCTTTTGAGTTGAACCAGGAAAGAAGTCTTTTTCGGAATATAACTGCGCTTTTATATAGAAATTATCTTTATTAATTTTTTCATTGAAGTCTGGCAAATAGATTTCATTTATAGCCTCGAGCATATTTTGTATAGCAGTGGTTGTTATTAAAAAGCCGCCAGAAAACTCTGATAAACCAAGCTCAATATTTAAAAATTTCTTTGCTTGTAAATAGTTTTCATAAAAATCAGGGGAGAACGCAGAATCTCTCAAGAACCAATTTGGCTGATCTAAATATTTTCTAATTGGGTCTGGTGGATTGATGTGCTGTTTAAGCTGTCCGTCCGCGTCATATACGTCATATATTTGAATATCCTTAATCGTGAGATCTTTGACAGTGAGAACACCAAAAGAGCCGATAAAACCTCCACCAGGCCGAAGTTCCATATTATTTGCAAAAAGCATTAAGTATTTTTTTTCGCTGTTATAAGCAAGAATTTCCTTAATATCTTTAGATATGGCTTTAGCCTTTATGATATCTTCAGAAAGAGTTGTGACTTCTGATTTTACTGTTTCGAAAAACCCCTTGCTTTCAGGGATTTTTTGATTTAAAAGAACAAGCTCATTTGCTAAAGAATCAATATCATTTGTAATTTTGTCTATTCGTATAGATTGTGAGTTTATTTGATCTCTGTTTTTGTTTTTTTCAAAAAGCGAAGAAACGAATATTTCTCCGTTTTGAGATAAGGAAATTGATTTTTCAACAATGCTCTCAAGCCTCTTGTTGATGTCAATTGTATTATCAGGTATTAAGGCGAGTGAGAACATCAGATACATGGGGCGTGTAATCTTATAAATAAAATTAGCGCTATTCAGAGGAATTTTTCCATAGGAAAGGAGTATTTGAGCTTTTTGGTTATCATTAGCTTTGACAGCCTTTGCCGATCTAAATAAAAAATAAGAAGATGTAGCAAGAAGCGGAATTATTGATATAAAAAATAATATTAGTGATATTAAGACAATTTTAATCGGCATTTTTTTTGTAATATATTTTGCTGTTTTCTTTTGACTTTTAGTATTATTTCTATGATCGTCCCGATATCTTGGTCGAAAGTTTAGAAGAACTTCTGTACTATCAGAAAATATAAACCATAGAATTTTTTCTAAATCCTGGCCTGCAAATGTTTCATAATCAAGATTGATTACTCTGATATTTTTAATTTTTTTGGTTATTACTCTTTTTGCTGTATGTAGCGCTTTGGTAGGATCTCCAATAAAAAACAGAACGTAATTTGTATCACTTCCTGAATAAGTCTCAATCTCTTTTCCAGGATTTAAAATAAAAATTAAATCAAAAGACTCTTTGTTTGTAGATAATTTTGAGGAAAAGTATGTATTAATGCTGTATTTTTCAAGGACCTGTTTGAGATAAGCCACGAAATCCGTGCTTTTGTTGTTAACAATTAATACTTTTTGAGATGAGTCGACAATCTCTGATATAAGAGGCATATATTGTTATTGTATAATGTTGTGTCTTAAAATATGAAAGCTTTGGAATATTCGGATAAAAAAAAGATTAAAAAACTTATTTCAGGAAAAAAAGTGGTTCTTGTTGGAGGATGCTTTGACATCGTTCACTTAGGACATATTAAGTTTTTAGAAGGAGCAAAGAAACAAGGAGACTTTCTTGTAGTAGCTTTAGAATCTGATGAATTTATAAAAAAAAGAAAAAATAAAAAACCGTTTCATAATATCTATGAAAGAGCAGAAATCTTATCATCAATAATCTATGTTGATTTAGTAATTAAATTGCCTATGTTTAAAAATAATAACCAATACTTAGAGCTTACAAAGTTGATAATGCCAAAAGTAATTGGTGTTTCACAGAACGATCCTTATTTAAAAGAAAAACAAATCCAAGCAAAAGAAGTAGGTGGAAAGGTTAAAGTTGTCAGTAAAATTATTAAAAAGTTTTCAAGCACACAGGCAATACAGTATGAGACTATTCTTAGCAATTGATATTCCTGAACAGGTTAAACGGCAAATCGATAATAGACTAAAAGATTTAAAGTTGGAATATCAAGACCTTAAATGGGTTGGGAGCGAAAATTATCATATAACAGTTCATTTTTTTGGTGAAGAGCCTTCAGCAGATAAAATAATTCCAAAGATAGAGGAATCCCTTTTTGAGTCATACAGCTTCTATATGTACTCACATGAAAGCAGACTTTCTATTAAAAAGAAAGTGTTTGCTTATTTAGCATTTTCTAGGAATAAAGAGCTGGAGCAAATAGTCTCTAGAGTCAGCGCGGTATTTAATACTGTTAACTCCCTTAAGTATATGCCTCACATAACTCTGGCAAGATATAGAATTCCATCGAAGCAACAATATCTGTTGCTTAAGAAAAAATTCGGTAAACTTGACATTGATATTTCATTTAAGGTCAGCAAGCTCACCTTGTTTGATTGTATCAATTACAGCGAGAAACCGGAATATAAGATTGTAAAAGAGTTTAATTTACTTGAGCGCTAAAATTAAGCTGCTCCGATCTTATAAGTACCAGTTCCACAAACTGGGCATTTTCCTTTCTGTGCTGGTTTACCATTTTTCATGGTAACGCTTTCAGGATTTGGAACCTCTCTTTTTGCTCTACATTTTACACAATACATTTCTGCCATAATCTAATCACCTCCTCTCATTAAAAATATTTATTAATCGTACCAAAATAGATAACAATTTCAAGCGCAATGATGATTGAGATGACGATAATGCTTTTAACAAAGTCCTTTTTAAAATAGGAAGTTACCGGAGTAGCCTTGTTAGTATAAACTGTTGTATCAGGCTGAATTAAACTCTTTTTTTTGAGTTTTACTTGAATTTCAGTTGGTTTTTCACCCTTTTTTTCTAAATTTAAAAGAAAGTCTTTTTGTCTCAATTGCGCCTGAATTTTTTGTTTTTTCGTTTTTCTAGGCATACCCAAAAATTATATATTAATTAAGATAAACATCAAGCAAAAGATATAAAAATTCGAAGCACGAAACTCGATGCCGAATAGATGATAGGCTTAACACCATATTCCTTCTTCCATCTTCTTAACCCGTTTCTATACCCAACTTCAAACCTCTCATATAGATGTTTATCAAGGCTCTTCTCTTGAAAAATTAGTATTTTCGCTATTTTACTTCTTCCTTATTACTTTTTACTTTTTTTAACTCGTTAACCCGTTAACTCGTTAATCATTTAATTCATAATTTATTTATGATTGACACTTATTTATAAAGGATTTAAAATGGTTAACAATGCAAAATTACATAATAATATCAGCGGTTTTTATTTGGCTTTTAATTCTAACTTATATTTTATTTAAACTTAAGAAGCACTATTTTAATCTAGTAAGCGGAACAGGAAAAAACAAAATAGATGATATTTTAGACTCACTAATTAACGATAAGAAAAATGTAGAGTTGGAGCTTCAATCATTAAAAAAAGACTTGCATGAGAGTATAAACAAATCTAATTTTTTTATTAGAAAGGTCGGAGTTGTAAGATACAATCCTTTTGGTAGAGTTGGAAATGATCAGAGCTTTGTGCTATCCTTACTAAATAGTGAAAATAGCGGATTATTAATTAATTTTATTTACACTTCAGACGGATTAAGAGTTTATACTAAAAAAGTAACCAGCGGAAAAGGAAATGATTATCGACTATCTGAAGAAGAAGAAAAAGCAATAAAAGAAAGTAGCTAGTCAAAATGTCAAAAAAATCAACAATTATTATTTCTATCATTATTTTTATATTGTCAGGCTTTCTGACATACTATCTTGTATCCCAGAATAAAGTAGGACTTCTTTCAAATTATAGTAAACCTCAAGTCGCACAAAAAGGAGTCGGCATCATTGATGGGGGTCCAAAAACAGAAATCTGTCCGTTAAATGGAAAGCTTTATTCAAAAGGACAAAAGAACAAGTGGGAAAAGAGAAGGCCTCTGGGTATAGCAATTGAAAACCACACTGATGCAAGGCCGCAGTCAGGGTTGCAAAACGCAGATGTAATATATGAGGCAGTAGCCGAGGGTGGGATAACAAGATTTTTGGCTATATATTTGTGTGAAGATACTGCTATTGTTGGCCCTGTTAGATCAGCGCGTATTTACTTTTTGAAACTTCTTCAGGGATATGGCGCATTTCCTCTTTATGCACATGTAGGAGGTGCAAATACTCCGGGTCCGGCTGACGCATTAGGAGAGATTGTCGACATTGGATGGAATTTATATAACGACCTAAATCAATTCGCAGTTCCTTTTCCAACATTCTACAGAGATTATGAACGACTCCCAAATAGAGTAACAGAGCATACAATGTATTCAGGTACTGATAAATTATGGAGTTTTGCGGCAAAAAATAGGGACCTAACAGATGTTGATGAAGATGGAAACAAATGGAATGAAGAATTTACTCAAAGAAAATTTAAAAAAGATCCAAAAGCATCAGATAGAGGAAGTGTGGATACTATAACCTTTGGTTTTTGGGATCAATTCTCAAAAAACTATTCAGTCACATGGAAATATAACAAGGAGAGTAATAACTACAAAAGAGAAAACGGTGGATCTCCACATACAGATCTAAACACAAAAAAACAACTTAAATTTAAGAGCGTTATTGTAGTTTTTGCGGACGAGTCTCCGGCAAACGACGGATATCCAGGTGGACATTTGCTTTACGACGTAGTCGGAGACGGTGATGGTATTTTATTTCAAGACGGAAAGGCATTGGAAATTACGTGGGAAAAAAACGACGAAGAAGACACAATGCTCTTTTTTGATGATGGGGATGAGGTTGAACTTACAGCAGGAAAAATATTTGTCGAGATTCTCCCAACAGGAAATAAAGTAGAATACTAACAATGCTTGATCACATTATACCCTCACAAACTAGAATAAAAATTCTGGAGCTTTTTTTTCACAATCCGGAAAATTCCTATTATCTGCGTAAAGTAGTCAGAGAAGTTGAAAAAGAGGTGAACGCGGTAAAAAGAGAACTTGACATATTGGAAAGGGAAAAGGTTTTATTTAAAGAAAAGAGGCTAAATAAGGTTTTTTATACTCTAAATAAAAACTATGTTTTTTATGAGGAATTTTTAAGAATTTTTGCTAAAACAGGAACTTTTGCGAAAATGATCTATGATAAACTTCCAAAACTTGGAAAGGTTAAATTCATATCAATGGCCTTGAAATTTGCAAAAAAACAGCAGTTAAATGAGGACGAAGTATACCTATTTTTGGTAGGATCTGTAGTTGTTCCTGAAGTAACAAGTATAGTATCAGATGTTGAGAAAGAATTCGGCTCGGAAATAAACTACACTGTAATGACTGAAGACGAGTTTGATTTTAGGAAGAAGAATAATGACCCGTTTGTATGGAGATTTTTAAAACAGCCTAAAATAATGTTAATGGGCCTTGAAGAAGATCTTCTTAAATGAAAATAATAAAAAAACTACTTATATTAATTTTAGTTCTTACAGTCTTGTGGGTTGATGTTCCAAAAAATACAGTAATATTTGGTAGAACTATTAATCCACCTTTTAATTTCGAAATAAAACTAGGGCTTGATTTAAAGGGAGGAAGCCACCTAGCTTTCGAAGCAGACACTTCAAAAATTTCGCAAGATGATTTACAAGAATCTCTTGAAGCAACAAGAGATGTCATAGAAAGAAGAGTCAATTTCTTTGGAGTTTCAGAACCTTCTGTACAAACATTAAAATCAGGGTCAAACTACAAGATAATTGTAGATCTGCCAGGGATAACAGATGTCCAAAGTGCAATTGACAAAATAGGAGCTACCGCGCAACTTACATTTAAGGAAGAAGCTTCTGACGTTAAGATCGGGACTACAAGTGCGTATATAGCGTTTAAAAGTGACCCTGTATTGACTGGAAAAGACGTCAAAAAAGCATCGGTATCATATGATAGTACTTCTGGTAAACCACAAGTCGCGTTAGAATTTACGTCAGAAGGAAAAAAGAAGTTTGCAGATGTTACTAAAAGAAATGTGGGTAAAGTAGTTGGAATTTTTCTTGATGATACTACATTAACTACACCTGTTGTTCAACAAGAAATACTAGATGGAAACGCAGTAATAACCGGAAGCTCTACAACTGATGAAGCTAAATCACTTGCTCAACAAATCAATGGAGGCGCATTGCCTGTTTCAATTAAGCTTGTAGAGCAAAGAAATATAGGGCCTTCTTTAGGAGCTGAAGAAATATCAAAGAGCATTGTCGCAGGAATAATTGGTCTTTCAGCAGTTTTGATATTTATGTTTATTTATTATGGAAAGATGGGCCTTATTTCAAATCTTGCACTCGTAATTTATGGATTTTTAGCTCTTGCGATATTTAAAGTATTTTCAGTGGTTCTCACATTGTCTGGTGTTGCAGGATTTTTGCTCTCAATAGGTATGGCTGTAGACTCTAATATTTTAATATTTGAAAGAATTAAAGAAGAGATTAGAAAAAAAAAGGAAATGAGTATTGCTATAAGACTAGGATTTGGAAGAGCTATTGACGCTATAAAAGACGCAAATTTCACCACTCTAATTGTTGCATTTATTCTTTTCAACCCTCTAAATTGGGGATTTTTACCTCAATTTGGATTAGTCCGCGGATTTGCTTTGACTTTAATAATTGGAGTAGGTACGAGTTTGTTTACTGGAGTATTTATAACAAAACACCTTATAAATTTCTTTTACAAAAGAGCAAAATAATATGATTAATTTTTTGAAATATAAGTATTTATATCTTATGATTTCCGTTTCAGTAATTGCAGTTGGATTATCCTTTGTTTTTAGATTTGGAATTCCGCTGTCAATTGATTTTGTAGGCGGGTCAAAAATTTCTTATTCTGTAAATAGTAAAGTTGTTAATTTAAGAACAGAAGCGCTTTCAGAAGAACAAGAAAAAGAAATGAGAGCAAATATAGATAAAGAATCAAGTGGTGAAGCGGAAATTTTACTTTTTGAGACAGTGGGGCCGTCGGTTGGAAAAGAAGCGGTTAATAAAACTGTCATTGCGTCTATTCTTGGAGTTTTAGCAATACTCATATATATTGGTTTTGCATTTAAGGGATTTAATTTTGCATTATCCGCGATAGTTGCGTTAATTCACGATATGTTTATCCTTGTTGGGGTATATGCAATTTTGTCTTATTATTTTAATGCAGAAATAGATACGTTATTTATTACAGCTGCTCTGACTACAATGTCATTTTCAGTTCACGATACAATTGTTATATTTGACAAGATTAGAGAGTACATTCGGGAAGAGGGTAAGGTAAATATAGAAAATAGTGCAAATAAAGCTCTTACCGAAACTATGGTTAGATCACTTAATAATTCTATGACGATAGTCTTTATGCTCCTTGCCTTAATTCTTTTTGGCGGCTCAACTATTAAGTTTTTTATAATTGCTCTTCTAATTGGAACTATTACAGGAACGTATTCTTCTCCTTTTGTCGCAACTCCAGTTTTAGTATGGCTTGAAAAAAGAAAGAAGAAATGAACGGGATAAAATTATTAAATTATAAAGTCGGAGCGCTTCAGACAAACTGTTACATTCTTTCGAAAGGTAGTAATGCTCTTATATTTGATGCAGGAGATTCAGCTGAATTTATTCTTGAAAAGATACTTGAGTTAAAACTGAAACCTCTGGCAATCTTTGCAACGCATGGTCACTTCGATCACGTCATGGCAGTAGGCGAGATACAGCTTTCATTTGATATTCCCTTTTATATTTCTAAAGAGGATTTGTTTTTGTTGGAAAGAGCAAAAAAAACAGCGGAATTTTTTCTAAAGACAAAACAAGCTTACATTAAACCAAAAAATATTAAGGATTTAAAAGATGGTAAGTTAAAGGTTGGACCCTTTACGTTTGAAGTTATAGGAACTCCGGGTCATACTCCAGGCTCTACATGCTTTAAATTTGAAGATTTTATATTGACTGGTGATACTTTATTTAAGGGTGCAGTTGGCAGATATGATTTCTCCTACTCAAGCAAAAAAGATCTCATACAATCGATTAATCGATTGTACAAACTTTCTGGAGATACTGTTGTTTATCCGGGTCATGAAGATGTGACAACAATAGGGCATGAAAAGAAAACTCCAATGATTTGATTCATTGGAGTTTTTCTAGTATATCAAGAAGAGCTTTTTTTTCGTTTTTAACTTTACCCGCGACTACTTCTTCAAATAAGTCATTCAAAATTTTACCTATTTGTTTGCCGGGTTTCATATTCAATGTTTTCATCACATCGTTTCCGTTAATTTTCAAATCTGAAATATTGAAAGGCTGTTTTTGAACTTCTTCAAGCCTTTTTTTAAATAACTCAAGTCTCCAGGAGGTTTTGGTAGCGCCACCTCCAAGTCTATCTCCTGTTCGAAGGTCTAACATATCGTCAATTAGTTCTTTGCCGACGTTTCTTATAAATCTTCTTATCGCTTTATCTGACTGTTCTTCAGATACAGTAAATTGATGTTGTCGCACTAGTGTTACTAATTTTCTTTTATCAAGATTTGATAATTTAAGTCTATCTGCAATTTTTTCAACTATTTTCGCTCCAACTACTTCATGGTTATAAAAAGTAATTATTTGTGTTTTCGGGTCTTTTTTATATACTTTTGCTTTTCCAATATCGTGTAGAAGTGTCGCGAGTCTGGTTATCGTATCTTTTGACGGGCAGTGTTTCAGAGACATGATAAGGTGAGTACCGACATCATATATGTGATGGCGTTTTGGACTTTTTTGAGGGATAGAAAAACATTTGGTTATTTCCGGAAGAATGTAATCCAAGAGGTTTGTACTTCTTAAAAATAAAATCCCTTCAGCAGGATTATCAGATCCTATTATCTTAAAAAGCTCGTCTCTTATTCGTTCAGCAGATATTTTTTCAATAAGTTTTGCATTTTCTTTTATAGATTCTCTTGTTTTATCTTCAATAAGAAATCCCATTTGTGAGGAAAATCTTACAGCGCGCATCAAGCGTAAAGCGTCTTCGCCAAATCTCTTTTTTGGATCGCCAACTGCCCGGATTAGTTTGTTTTTTAAATCATCTTGTCCATTATATGGATCCATTAATTTTTTTCCATCATAGGACATGGCGTTTACCGTGAAGTCCCTTCTTCCTAAATCCTCTTCGATTGTATTTGCCCATTCTATAAATGATGGATGCCTTTTATCTTTGTAGTCGGATTCTTTTCTAAAAGTTGTAACTTCAAAAATTATTTTATTCCCGTCTACTTCCTGTTCAACCCCTACTGTACCAAACTGGTTTTCATAAAATGTTTTTGGAAAAAGTTTAACTATTTCTTGCGGGCGGGCATTTGTTGCAAAGTCAGCAAGGTTCCAATCAATATTTTTGTTGACAATCAAATCACGCACAGCTCCACCGACCAGGAAAATCTGATAACCCTTATTCGTAAAAACCTTCATGAGATCCTGCACGTAATCTGGAATTTTTAGCATATAGCTATAGTATAAAGTATTAGGAAGCAAGACGAAAGTAAAATTAGTAAAGTTATAAAATTAACTAAAAAACTCTGTTTTAGCCTTTTACAATAGCCCGTATACCACCGACTCGGTGGTATTGGCAATAGGCCGTAGGACACCGACTCGGTGGTCTTGGGAAAAACCTCTTGACATTGATTAGCAGAGTTGGTATAGTATTGCTAATGGAAGATCTGACAGCAAGACAAATCGATATACTAAAAGCAGTAATCACAGAATATTCAGAATCAGGCCTGCCTATAGGTTCTGAAATTCTAGAAAAAAAGTACAAGCTTGGTGTATCTCCAGCTACTGTAAGAAACGAAATGGTTCAGCTGGCAAAAAAAGGTTATTTAAGTAAATCATACTTTTCATCCGGCAGAATCCCGTCTGCAAAAGGGTTCAGATTTTATATAAACAATCTTATGGAAGAAAAAATCCTTCCAACCACAGATGAAATAGCATACAAAAATAGCATTTGGGACGATAGAAAAGATGCGCAAAAACTTCTTTCTCATGCTACAAAAATATTAGCTCAAAAAACAAACCTCCTGGCACTAGTTGCAACAGACGCAGGCGATCTTTATTATTCGGGAGTAGGAAACTTGCTTGCGATTGACGAATTTATAAACATTAATACCTCACGATCATTATTTGATATTTTAGATAAACTTGACTACTGGGGTAAAATTATTGAGAGGGCACTTGGTGAAGAAAACGAAATTTTCTATATGCTTGGCGAGGACGGTTTTAGCGATCCAATTCTTGAAGAATGCGGGAGTATATTTGGAGAATTCGATACGGATAATTTTAAAGGAATAATAGGTGTGGTTGGCCCAAAGAGAATGTATTATGAGTCTCTTACACCACAAGTAAAGTATTTTTCAGATTTAATTGAAAAAGTAATACAAGATAAAAAAGTATAGTTATGGCCAAATCTAAAAGTTATAAAAGTCATTATTTAAGAGCCCTGGCCGACTATCAGAACTTTGAAAATAGAGTTAACAAAGAAAAAGAAGATTTGGTAAAATCAGCGTCAAGAAGAATAATTACAAAGATTTTACCGCTTTTGGATAATATAGAAAAAGCAGAGGTTTTTGTAAAAGACCAGGGCTTAAAATTGATAAAAGACGATTTTTTAAGGGTTATGAGAGAAGAGGGCTTGGAAGAGTTAGAGGTGTTGGGTAAGCCTTTTGACCCAGAATATGCAGAAGCAGTTGAAATAATTGATGGTGATACAGATAATAGAATAATAGAAGTAGTTAGAAGAGGTTATAAGTTAAACGGAAAAATTATACGGCCGGCACAAGTTAAAGTTTCAAAATTAAATAAATAATATGGCAAAAATAATTGGAATAGATTTAGGTACAACAAATTCAGCAGTCGCTGTTATTGAGGGTGGAAAGCCGAAAATAATACATTCAAGCGAAGGAAAGAATGTAATTCCATCTGTAGTTGACCCGATAAAAAGAATAGTTGGTGAAGTCGCAAAAAGACAGATGGTCATCAATCCCAAGCAGACAGTTTACTCTGTCAAAAGGCTAATGGGTCGCAGATTTACAGACGCAACAGTTAAGAAAGACTTAGAGATTCTTCCATACACGGTAAGAGAAGGAAAAGACGGCGCAGCTGTTATCGAGGTGGATGGCAAAGAATTTACACCTCAGGAAATATCTGCAATGATACTTAAAAAAATAAAAGGAGATGCAGAAAACTATTTAGGGGAAAAAGTCGATAAAGCAGTAATAACTGTACCTGCCTATTTTGACGATTCACAAAGACAGTCCACTAAACAAGCAGGCGAAATTGCAGGACTAGAAGTTGTTCGAATAATAAACGAACCAACAGCAGCAGCACTCGCATATGGTTTGGATAAATCACACGCACATACAATTGCAATTTATGACCTTGGAGGTGGAACTTTTGATATTACCATACTTGAGCTTGGTGAAGGAGTTTTCCAAGTAAAAGCCACGAATGGAGATACGCATCTTGGAGGAGATGATTTTGACAAAGTAATTCTTGACTATATCGCAGAAGAGTTCAAAAAAGAAAATGGAGTCGATTTGAGAAAAGACGCTCAGGCTTTACAAAGGCTAAGAGATGCAGCAGAAAAAGCTAAGATAGAACTTTCAACATCTTTGGAGACAGAAGTGAATCTTCCATTTGTTACTGTTAAAGACAATCAACCTCAACATCTTGTAATGAAGATAACAAGATCAAAACTTGAATCGTTAGTTTCTGAATTAATTGAAAAAACTCTTGGACCTGTTAAGGAATGCTTAAAAGATGCAAAGACGGAAATAAAAGATATAAACGAAATCATTTTAGTTGGAGGTATGACTAGAATGCCAAAAATAATAGAACAGGTTAAAAAGTTTTTTGGAAAAGATCCAAATAGATCTGTAAATCCAGATGAAGTTGTAGCGATAGGAGCGGCAATTCAAGCAGGTGTTTTGACAGGTGAAACCAAAGACGTGGTCCTTCTTGATGTTACTCCTTTGACTTTAGGAGTTGAAACATTAGGTAGCGTAACCACTCCTCTTATCACAAGAAATACAACAATTCCTACATCAAAGTCTGAAGTATTTTCAACAGCAGGAGATAATCAAACACAGGTTGAAATAAATGTTTTACAGGGAGAGAGACCTCTTGCAAAAGATAATAAATCACTTGGGAGATTTATTCTCGAAGGCATTCCTCCTGCTCCAAGAGGTGTTCCACAAATTGAAGTAACTTTTGATATTGATGCAAGCGGTATATTGAATGTTTCTGCTAAAGACAAAGCAACTGGGAAATCACAGTCGATTCAAATTACTGGATCCACAGGCCTTTCAAAAGAAGAAATAGAAAAGATGAAAGAAGATGCAGAAAAACACTCTGACGAAGATCAGAAAGAAAAAGAGAAAATTGAAGCTAAGAACCAGGCTGAAAATATGATATATGTTGCAGAGAAGTCATTAAAAGACGCTGGAGATAAGGTTAAAAATGAAGTTAAAGATGAAGTTGAAAAAAATATTAAAGAGTTAAAAGATGTACTTGAAAAAGCCGATTCTAAAGAACTTCAAGATAAAACCAGCGCTCTATCTCAATCGCTTCAAAAAATAGGACAGGGGATGTATGATGAGAAGAGTAAAGAGGGTAAGGGTGAGGAAACGGGAAAAGAAGAGAATAATAATAATGATGATGGGAAAAAAGATGACAAGAATGTTGAAGAGGGTGAGGTAGTGAATTAAATTAGAATATGGCTGACTTCTATGACGTCCTCGGAGTTTCTAAAAACGCCTCACAACAGGAAATAAAATCTGCTTACAGAAAACTTGCTTTAAAATGGCATCCAGATAAAAATAAATCAAAAGAAGCAGAAGGAAAATTTAAAGAAATAAATAAAGCTTACGAAGTGCTTTCTGATACAAAGAAAAGAGAAATGTATGATCAATACGGCGAATCTGCGTTTAAAGGATCTGCAGGTGGCCAATCATATAATTATAACCAAGGTCCCTTCAGCTATACCTATACAACTTCAGGCGGCAATCCATTTGAGAATGTTGATTTTGGAGGTTATTCGGACCCTTTTGAAATATTCGAACAGTTTTTCGGATTTCAATCACCTTTTTCAAGAGCAAGACGAAAACAAATCTATAGTATTCAATTAGATTTTGATGAAGCAATAAATGGAGTGGAAAAGGAAGTAAATATAGAGGGGAAGAAAAAAAAGATAAAAATTCCAGCAGGAATTGCTGATGGAAACAGACTAAGTTTTGGAGATTTTGATTTATTAGCAAGCGTCAAGCCTCACCCGAAATTTAGAAGAGAAGGGCAGGATATTTATATTGAAAAAGAGATTTCTTTTAAACAAGCAGTATTGGGTGATGTAATAGAAGTTGAAACTCTCGATAAGTCGGTAAAACTTAGAGTAAGAAAAGGAACACAACCAAGAACAATAATAAGGCTTAAAGGTGAGGGTGTTGTTTATCCTCATTCAAGACAAAAAGGGAATTTTTACGTCATTCTGAAAATAAAAATTCCTGAAAAAACATCCGGAAGAGCGAGAAAACTTCTTGAAGAGCTTGATAAAGAGTTATAATTATAACTTCATATGAAAGAAACTGCGGGCAACCTTAAAAAAGGGAATTATATTAGATATAGAAACGATATTTGGCAGATTTCAAATACAAATTTTTCTTTTCAAGGAAGAGGTCTCGCAAATATTAAGCTAAAGCTGAAAGATGTTATAGGAGAAAAGACAATAGAGTTATCTATTAAATCAGGCCAGGAGCTTGAAGTTGTTGATGTTAGGTTAATCAAGATGACATATTTATATCAAGACAAAGACTCTCTTTATTTTATGGACGATAATTATGAACAGTATTCTTTGGGTAAGAGAAATATAGGTAATTTTTTTCACTTTTTAATTGAGGGTGAAAAATATTTAATTGTTCTTAATGAAAATAAGGCGTTAAATATAAAGCAACCTGAAAAGGTAATACTTCTTGTTACTGAAGCGCACAGCGCCGTAAAAGGAGATACGACAGGATCTGCCAAAAAACTTGTGACTACGCAAACAGGATATAAAGTTCTTGTTCCTCTTTTTATCAAAAATGGAGATTCTGTTTCGATAAATCCAGATAGTGGAGAATATATTGAAAGAAAAAATTCTTAAAAAATTATGCTTACAGTAGGTAAAATATTAAAGTCTGAAAGAATAAAAAAGAATTTTTTGCTTGAGGATATAGCAAAAGAGATAAGAATAAGAGAGAAGTATTTGACTGCTTTGGAGGAAGATGATTGGTCGCCTTTTACATCAAAGGTTTATATATCTGGGATCATAAGAAACTACTCAAAATTTCTAGGACTTAATCCAGAAAAGATGCAGGCGTTTTTTAGAAGAGAATATGCACGGCATGAGGATGTTTCTTTTAAAAAAAGACTATCTGTCAAATACCTAACTCCACAAACAAAAAAAATTATTTTTTATCTGATAATCATAATGATTCTTGGCTTTTCTTATTATTTTGGCTATCAAGTTAAAAGATACTTATCACCTCCTAAGGTAGAGATTCTTTCACCGGATATAAAAACCTTAAAAAGACAAGATAGGGTAAGAGTTGTTGGCCAGACTGAAAAAGAAGCTGTTATTGAAATATTTGGTGAGCGAATTTATCAAAATGAATATGGAGTATTTAATTACGATTTCCCTCTAGAATTGGGTGAGAATAAACTCGTAATAGAAGTGGAGGGAGCAAACGGGAAAAAAACAACAATAAGCGAAATATATATATTAAAGGAGTAATTTGTTTGTTTTATGGGAGTATTTGAAGAGGCTTATTTTGAAAAGAAAAAAATCATCGCAGAAATAACAACGACAAGAACGATGACAATTACGATGTTAAATTTATTTTTCATAAGTATTTAATAATACTATCATAATTTACGTTTGACAAAATCTAAAAGATGCGTACAATTCCGCATCGCTAATTTCTTCATAGAAAACACATGCTTCTACAAAATTGATTTCATTTATATCAAACCCTAATTTGCTCGCTAATTGTTTTTTGAATTTTATTGAATAACCCGTGATTTGGTCATATTTCTTTGTTCTTCTCAAATCGTCATTATCCTGCCTTCTAGAAGCTACTTCACCTAATATTATTGTTCCTCCATGTGTTATAATAACAAAATCAATTGCTTTTCTATCTTCTCTGCCATTCGTATTTATATAATCAATACCAACTTCAAGAAAACACTCAGGTTCAATTATTGGGTCAGAGAACGGATCAATAATTCTACTTATCATTCCTACATGATTTTTAAGAAGCTCTTGTGTAATGAGGTGTAATCTGTAGGTAGTCTGAAGTAGTCTCTCATAGTTTTCAGGGTCAATAAAAGTATTTTTTCTTCCATCGATTTCATCTCTTACACTTTGCAAATGTACCATATCGGGGTGATACGATTCTAAATCAAAAAGGGGATTGTGTAGTAATCTATGGTCAAAATTAAAGGTACGCTCTCCATCAATTATTGGTCTGAATACAAACGCATGCCCTTTCTCATATATGCCAACATCATATAAATCAACCGTATCATTTCTTTCAACAAGTCTTTCGTGATGAGGTTGCGGATTGGGGGCGCCGGGAAGATACAGGCCAGAAGCAAATAATGGAATATTTATATATGTAGGTGATATTGCTTTTGTTTCTACAGTCACTACTTTTAAGTATAAAAAAGTTTTTGAGAGTTTGTCAAACGATAATTATTTTATGACTTCGTTGGCTTTTTCGCGAAAGGCGCAGTGTTCACACTCTGCTCCTTTTTTAGGAACGGTTGGCGAGTCAAGGCACTGTTTCATAGCAAGAAGTCTTGGTTCTACCCAAAAGTCGTTTCCTCGATAAGGAAGTATGGACATAACAAATTCAAGTTTTCCATCAAATTTTGGCTTTTTCTTTCCAGCGTTTGCGAATACAAAATAACCAGTGTCAGATACCTTAAATCCCATTTTTCTAAAAATCCATTGATATATCTCCATTTGCCGCTTATATCCCTGCTTCCATTTATCTTCGAGTGAAATCTCTCTGGATGTACTCGTTGCCTTATAATCAACAATAATTAGATTATCCTTCTTATCTTTCCATACATCATCAATGATTCCAGTTACAAGAAAATTAGTTTTATCGTGAAGTACTGATGCTCCTATATATCTGTAGTGATCATCTCTCCAAGTGCTAAGTTCTGGATGGCTTAAAGGTATGGCATCAATCTTATATTTTTTCATCAGCTCATGCGATTCCCCATTTTTCCGAAGTAAATCAAATTCTTTTTTTAATAGAGTGTCAACAGCAGAGTTGAGTGTAAAAGAGGGGATACCGGGTCTTGATACACCATGCTTTCTATCAAGGTAAAAACATCTTGGGCATTCGATAAACAAATCGATTTTTGACCTGCTTACTGTGAAAGGCTCTTTTGATTGTGGGTCATAAAGTCTTCTTCTCCTGTAATTGTTGTAATATGCTGCCATGTCGAATTATAAGTGTACCAGCTTTATTCAAACAAAAAAAGCTGGTTTATTTTTTTAAGAAATTTCTTAACGGCGTTTTCTTCAATTTGTCGTATCCTTTCTGCAGTCAGTTTATATTTTTTTCCTATTTTTATCAGTGTTTTTTTCTGAAGTCTTGCCACTAAAATTTCTTTTTCTTTATGGCTTAAAGCCTTTTCGTTCTTTACTATCTTTATAAAGTATCTTAGTGTTTCGTTTCCAATCATATGCAATACGACGTCTTTGTTGACAAATTATAATATAAAGTGCATACTTTTTATATAAATAAATGCTAAAGGGGGTGATTATGTGAGCTTTTTAGGAAGATTAATTGACTTCTCTTTAGTAACTGCAGTTGTTTTTTATATTGCTTACCTATTCTTCGGGCAGTTTATAGTTTTTGGAAATGTCTTGGCAAATCCGGCAGAAGCAATAATTATGTCGTCTTTGATAGTCGGTTTTGTTTCAGCAATAATAGTAGAGTTAAGTAAGAAAGGTGTCAGGCGATACTCACCAAACACATGGATGCTCATATACTGGGCCGCAATAACTCTTACTATCTACTTATTGGCAAGAACACAAGCGTCTGAAAGAGTTGGAATTGGAATTGCTGCCTTTTGGGTAGCAATAATTATTGGATTTGTCGTGCACTTAGGGCATTATTCTCTAGGACATCACAAACATTTAAGAAAGAGATAGATTAAGAGCCGATTATTATTTGGACGTCAAACTCGCTTGAAGAGCCGAGAGTTCCTGTTTCGTCGTTAACTGTATATTTGTCATTAAGATCGCCAACTATATCCTCAAGGTAACTTGATCTTGAAGATTTTATCTTTACTGTAGCTCCTTCATAATTGAAATTATCAGCATTTCCAGTTATTACTGTTTTATAACCAAGGTCTTTAAGAAATGATTGACCTGTTCCAGCGACTCCAGCTTCTCCACTTCCGTTTAAGATCTGCACATTTAGTTCAAATCTTGAAGAAACAGTACCTGTTGTTGGTATTGGTGTTGGAGTTTCTTCTTCCTCATCAGCGGCGACTGTAGGAGATATTTTTTCTTCTTCAGGTGTTGGAGAAGGCTCTTCGGTTGAGATTACAAGCTGTTCTTCTGTTACATCTTCCTCTGGGGCATTATTTGCTCTTTGGAATAAAAAGAAACCACCAAGTAAAAGTAAAATTATAATAAATATGATGATAAGTTTAGTTCTGTCCTTTTTGACAGGAGCTGAAGGTTGCGCTGATATTGGCCTGAATTCCGATTCATCCATATGTAAAGACTATTATAAGATAATAAAGCGAGAAGTCAACATTAGGATTAACTCAAAAGTCAAAACTACATATAAATTAACCTAATTAACCTAATTATTCTAATTGACCTAATCAAGCACCAAGTATCAATACACAAATCCCAATATGTATAATCGAATAATCGATTATACGTTATGTATTATTTACTCCGATTAAATCGGGGTATATTTCAAGCTTCAAATAAATTCAAAATATTAAACGTTTTAAATTTAAAACAAGTCAGACTTGTTAAAACTTAGAATTTAATAAATTTTAATTTGCTTCGAGTTTCGGAATTCGACCTGATCATTCGATAGGGCGACCTGTCGTATGACTGGGTCGAATTTAGAGTTTATTTTTCAGGTTCAAATATCTGATAGTGTATAATATAGGCCGTATGGTAAACAGACAAGAAAACGGCGTATCAAACAACGTAGAAATAACGCCACATTTAGATGCTCTTAGAGCAAGATTTTCTAAGCTTTCATTCCGCCATCATCCTAATTACGAATCAATACAAAGAGTTACATGGGTTTCTAATGAACCAATTAATGGATTTGAAGGAAGGTATGTTTTCTCGGCTTTTCCTCAACAAGAACCTGAAAAAGGTTATGAATTACAAGAACCAAGAAAAAAAATTAGCCCAAGTATTAATCTTATACGTTATTTAGATTTTAGAGAAACTATATTAGATCCAGAAGATAAAGAAGCTTCTTTACTAGGTGACCCAGATCTACTATTACACTATTCTATAAATGTCAACGATAGATTTATTACAGTCCTTGGAGGAAGAAATATTTTAAACATTATTAAAGTAGCAAGTGAAATGGCTAAAATGAAATTACCTGAATTAGAACTTGAATTAGAAAGGTTAGTTGAAATGGTTGATGATAAAGATCATATCATTTTAAAAGAGAATTCACGTGAGTCAAGGCGATTTATAGAGCGTTTACTGGAAGAATTAGATACGAGTAAAATATCATGTGTAGGAGTAGATGAAATCAATCCTATTGAATATCCTTTACAATAATCTATATATTACTTATCATTATCTCTAATGAATAGTCGGTTTGCTCCGGAAAAATTCTTTGATCTATCGCAAATATTATTTGCAGAAATATTTGATGATGTTGAATACGTATGGGAAGTCATCCCCAAAATTCTTCCTTATGCAAAGTCAAAATCAAATGAAAACAAACCTTTAATTGGAAAAAATACCATTATTAAAAATAACGTGGTTTTTGAAGGGTCATGTGTTATAGGCGATAACTGTACAATCGGCCCAAATTCATATTTCAGAGAAGGTATAATTATAGGAGATAACGTAAGAATAGGATCTTCGGTTGAGATAAAGAATAGCATTATTATGAATAACTCTTCAGTACCTCATTTGAACTATGTCGGAGACTCGATAATTGGTTCTAACGTGCTTTTGGGCGGCGGTACTTTATGTGCAAACTTTAGGTTTGACGAAAAAAATATTACTGTAAAGTTGAATAATAAAAAATACGATACCGGTCTTCAAAAACTAGGAGCAATAATAGGTGATTATAGTAAAACAGCAGCAGGCGCAGTTCTTAACCCCGGGACTTTATTAGAAAAACAATGTATAGTTTTTCCTCAAACAAAAGTATTTGGATATTATCCAGCTGGAACCGTAATAAAATGAAAAATAAGGTGCTTCTTCTTGATATCGACTACACTATTCATGACAATTCGCTATTTAAAAATCTATTAGGCAAGGATTTTCAGTCCAAATTTAATATTTCCAAAAATAAAATAATTAATATTTATAAACTGTTGCTTAATGAGACCGGATTCTTTAAGCCAGATTTATTTGTAGAACGATTGTCAAAGGAAATTGGATACGACCAAAAAATAGAAATAAGAAAAACTCTTTGGCAAAAAAAAAGGTTTAGACAAACACTTTATCCAGATACAAGATTATTTCTAAAAAAAATACAAGATGCAATTGATACGTATATTTTTTCTAAAGGCGATAAACTGTTTCAAACAGCTAAAATACACTCTTTAATTAAAGCAATTGAACCTTCGGGAGTATTTATTTATAAAAACAAATACAATAAACTGAATAATACTGTTAAAAAGTTTAAAGGAAAAAGAGTATTTATAGTTGACGACTCTCCAGATATTATTAATAAAATAAAATCTATTGATAATAAAATAGTTACAATTATGATTAAGAGACCTAAGTTCAATAAAAACTATGATTACTCCAAAAAAACATTAGCAGACTACGTAGTGAAAAACCTGACTGCAGCTGCTAAAATAATCGAATCTAAATAGATACTATGAAAAAACCCAAGATTACTATCATCGGAGGAGGAACAGGGTCATTTACCGCTCTTCTTGGTCTGAAGAAGTATCCGGTATCCTTGAGTGCTATAGTCACTATGATGGATGATGGTGGCTCATCAGGAATATTAAGAGACGAACTTGGGGTTCTCCCCCCAGGAGATATAAGACAATGTATCATAGCTCTTGCAAAATCTACGAGGCTTTTAAGAGAACTATTTAATTATAGATATGCAAACGGGGTATTAAAAGGTCATACATTTGGGAATATATTTTTATCAACTTTGGAAAAACAAACCGGTAGCATGAAAAAATCAATAAAAATTGTTGGAGATATTCTAAATATAAAGGGAGATGTAATTCCCGTAACATATGCCAAGTCAACTTTGTGTGTAAAGCTTGATGACGGTAAAATTATAAAAGGGGAACACCATATTGACGTTTCAGATAATATTAAAGAAAGAAATAAAATACAAAAAGCATTTTTACTTCCAAAGCCAGAGTCAAACGAAGACGCTTTATCTGCAATAAAATCTTCAAATTATATTTTAATTGGCCCGGGGGATTTGTACACAAGCGTTATCCCAAACTTATTAGTTCCAGGGATAGCGTCTGCACTTAGAAAAAGCAAGGCAAAAATAATTTATGTATTAAATATAATGACAAAGTTCGGACAAACTACAAAATATACAGCAAAAGATCATTTAAAAGACCTTGAAAAATATCTTGGTAAAGGAGTCATTGATATAGTATTAATAAATAAAGAAAAGCCATCAAGTAATGCCCTTGCTTGGTATAAAAAGTTTAAAGAAGTTTCGGTCTTAGATGATATTAATGACGATAACGGTTATAAAGTGTATAAAGCAAGATTGATTAAAGATCTTTTGATTAACGGAAATAAAAAGGAAGATGCGTTAAGACGAAGTATTATACGGCATGATCCGCATAAACTCGCTAAGAAAGTATTAAGTATTATTGGCGAAAATTGATTTTCATCATGCGCAAACCAAATAAGATCAGACTGGTAGTTTTTACAATACTTTTATTTTCAATTATAACATTCGCAATAATAAGATATTTGATTCTCGATAACTCAAAACAAGAAGGAACTATAAAAATCATATCTTCACCTTTAGCCTCTCTTTTTATTAACAGTAATCCTATTGATAGACCTACGCCATTTGAGGGAAAACTGAAGCCTGGTGAATATACTATTAAACTAATTCCTCAAGGAGACGCTACATCTTCTGCGTCATGGGAAAGCAAAGTCAACATATATAGCAACTCACTCACGTATATAAATAGAGAGCTTGGGTCTTCACAACTCACATCTTCTGGAGAAATTCTGACATCGACTCCTATGAAGAATAAGCCCTCAGAGCCAGATACAGGGGAAGTTTATATTGAGACAGAGCCAACAGGTGCAATTGTGAAGCTTGATAATGACGAAAAAGGAGTTGGACCACTTCTTTTATCCGGAGTATCGAAAGGTAGTCATGAACTGTCAATAACTCTACCCGGCTTTTTTCCAAAAACCCGGAAAATAAATATTGATACAGGTTATAGAGTAAGCGCAAAATATAAGTTAGCGGTTGACCAAAGTCAGAAGACAATAGAGAATGAAGCTTCAGGGTCAGCAGATATTAAAGAAACACAAAAAGAAATTGAGATTACAGAAACAGAGACAGGGTTCTTGCGTGTACGTGAAGAACCAACAGTAAGTTCAGATGAAATAGGCAGAGTTGAACCAGGAAACAAGTTTATAGTACTTGACGAAGCCGCGCGGTGGGTAAAGATAGAGTATGAACAAGGTAGTGAAGGATGGGTATCTTCAACATACACAAAAGAAGTTAATTAACTAATTAAGTCTTCTTTGATTTCCAGATAAATTTATTGTACATAAAATAGGTTAGTGGAATGATAAGCAGTGCTAATATAAAGAACTTATATAAATACCAATATTTTTCTCCAAAAAAATTTGCGAGTATTTGTATTCCGGAAATTTGAATAAACAATGAGAATGATTGAATAAGATTAAACTTGAAAAAGCTGGTTGCGTAGGATTGCTTTTTGGCCTCTATTTTTTTATGAGAAAAGCTCCAGAAGTTATTTAAAAGAAAATTATATATGATTGCCGCTTCAACGCTGATAAGAGTTCCGAGCCATATGGTAGATTTCAAAATTTCAATAAATATGAACGAAAGCCCAAAATCAATAACTGCAGAAGAAGCCCCAACTAAAGCATATTTTATAAAAGATGAATTAAATAGAATATAAAGCAGGGTTTGTATTATAAATTGAATTGAATTTATTTTTGACACACCTTCAAGTCTGTCTATAAAGTTGATAGGAACTTCTTGAACACGGGCGTTATTTTTAAGAGATTCGTCAAGCGTCGCGACTTGGAATACATAGCCCGAATATTTTTCAACTTTATCAACAAATTTTATTACAACCCATGATTTTAAAGCCCTATATCCTGTAGTCCAGTCAGAAATATTTGGTTTTGCAAAACCCAACTTGATAATTATGTTTCCAAGTACTGAAAATAACTTTCTATGAAAAGCCCAGTTTTTTGGAATTGATCCGCCTTTAGAATAGCGCGTTCCTAATACAAAGTCGGCACCTTCCTCAATTTTTTTTAAAAATTCAGGTATTTTTTTTGGGTCATGAGACAGATCTGCGTCCATCTGAAATAAGACGTAAGGCTCAAGATTGTTAAGGGAATACTTAAACCCTTTAACATAAGCTTTTCCAAGCCCTTCTAGTTTTGTTAAAAGAAGATAAATATCCTTATTAGTTTTTTTAAGCTGTTTGACTATATTTGCAGTATTATCCGGAGAACTACTGTCGACAACAAGTACCTTAATCTTCCATTTAGACAGTTTTTGTCCGACTTCAAAGATTTGTTCAATGAGCTGTCTAATATTACTGGCTTCATTATAAGTAGGGATGACTACAACAGCTACTCTCATACGTCTCTTAAGTAATTTATCATTCTGCTGATTCCCTCTTCTAAGGTAACTTTCGGTTCCCAGTCAAGCAATCGTTTAGCAAGAGTCGTATCAGGTTTTCTTCTTTGTGGATCGTCTTTTGGTAATTCTTCATTAAATACAATCCTGCTTGCAGATTTTGTGAGTCTTTTTACAATATGGGCATATTCTAAAACTGTATGTTCTTCAGAAGAACCAATATTTATAATTGCTCCATTTGTATTCTCTTTAAACATTAGCTTTACAAGTCCCCCAACTGTGTCGTCTACAAAACACAAGGATCTTGTTTGTTTACCATCGCCAAAAATAGTTATCGGTTCTCCTTTTAAAGCCTGAATTATAAACGAAACCAGCATTCTCATATCTTCCTTAAGCATCCGCGGACCATATGTATTAAATATTCGTGCTATTCTTGCATCAACAAGATTATTTCGGAAGTAGTGCGCCGTTATAGTTTCCCCAAATCTTTTTGCCTCATCATAAACCGACCTTGGACCTGTTGTAGATACGTTTCCATTATATGTCTCTTTTTGTGGATGTTCTTTTGGATCACCATATACTTCTGAAGTTGATGCAAACAAAAATTTTGCCTTATTTATTTCACAGAATTTTAAAAGTTCAAAAGTCCCTTGAGTATTAACTAACATTGTCTCAACAGGGAGAGAGTGATAGCTTATGCTGCTGTGATGATTTGGTGAAGCAGGGGATGCCAAGTGGAAGACAGCGTTAGCAGTTAAGTCAGAAGAGAGAGGTTTTATAACATCATGCTCTATAAATGTAAAATTCTTACTATCAATTAAATGCGAGATGTTGTCTTTTGATCCAGAAATCAAATTATCAATACAAATTACCTCGTGGTTATCATTGAGAAGATTTTCACAAAGATGAGATCCTATAAATCCTGCTCCACCCGTTACTATAATTTTCATAATAATGATCTACCAACACTCAGGTATTTAAATCCTAATGATTTCATCCGGCGCGGATCATATATATTTCTTCCATCAAATATAATGACGTTTTTAAGATACTTCTTCACCTTTTTGAAATCAGCTTCTTTAAATTGGTTCCATTCAGTTAATATACAAAGCCCCGCACAATCTTTGAGAGCCTTATATTGATTTTCAAAGTAAGAAATTTTATCTTTGAAAACCATTTTTACATTATCTAAAGACACAGGATCATAGACATTAAGCTTGTAGCCTTTGTTTAAAAGTTCTCTAATTATATAGATTGAAGGAGCTTCTCTTATATCGTCGGTATTTGGTTTAAAACTAAGCCCCCATATACAAATACGCGACCCTAATTTAACATTTGAAATTACTTTATCGATAAATCTTTCACGCGCCTGTATATTGATTTTATTAATAGACTTAAATAATGATGAGTCAACTCCGTGTTGTTCAGTTATGTGAACCAAAGCGTTTACGTCTTTTGGTAGACACGACCCACCAAATCCTATTCCTGGATAAAGAAACGACCTCCCTATTCTTTTATCAAGGCCTACAGCAGTCATAATTGCCTCAACATCCGCACCAGTTTTTTCTGAAAACTCAGAAAAAAGGTTTGCAAAAGAAATTTTTGTTGCAAGCATTGCATTCGATGCATATTTAGTAATCTCTGCTGATGCGATATTTGTCGTAATTCTTTTTCCATTTATAGGTTTATGAAGTTCTAACAACAGATCTTTTGCTCGTTTGGAATCTGTACCTATAACAATTCGGTCAGGGTTAAAAGTATCATTTACGGCAGATCCTTCCCTTAAAAATTCAGGGCAAGAAGCAACGTCGAACTCAATCTTCTTACTGGTAATATTTTTATTTATTATGTCCCTAATTTTGTCATTTGTTTCAACAGGCACTGTGCTTTTGCAGGCAACTACTGTATAGCCATTTTTTAAATGACTTGAAATTTTTTCTGTGACATCAAAAACCGAAGTAAGATCAGCTTCACCATTACTTGACATTGGGGTTCCAACAGCAATAAAAATTATGTCTGATTTGGAAATGCAATCCTTATAATCAAGTGTGAATTTTATTCTTCCTGCGATTAAGTTCCTCTTAAGTAGTTCTTCTAATCCAGGCTCGTATATGATGGGATTACCCTTTTTTAATTTATCGATTTTTTCAGGTGTGTGTCCCAAAACATATACTTCATTGCCAAAATCTGCAAATACACAGGCGGTTACAAGTCCTACATAACCATGTCCGATGAAGGTAAGAGTCATAAGTCTAAATATTACTTTATACTAATTACAATTTCAATTGAGCTGTTTCTTAATTTCAAAAAGACCATCCTCAAAACTACTCATTTTCCAAAAATCGTTCTTCATACTTTTAAGAACAGAATATTGTGGGCGAATAGCGGCAAACTCTTTATAGTGAGAGGAAAATGTGGTTGGTTTTATCAAATTGTTATTAAGTCCAAATACGTTTGATATTAATCTGAAGGCATTGTAAGGACTAATATTTGTCGTACCTGCAAGATGATAAATTTCAGGAGAATAATTGTTAATAAGATGTTTTAGACCATAGGCTATGTCGTCTATAAAAGTGGGTGTAATTATAGAGTCTGTTACGGCATTTATTTCCTGTTCTTTTTCCAAAGTTGATTTAATTGATGATACAAAATCCTTTTTTTCCTCAAATCTAGCTCTAAATGGATAGGAAATTCTCACAATCATTGCCGTATCCTTAACTACTTTTTCTCCTTCGTATTTTGTTTTAGCATAGGTTCCGGAAGGGCTTGGAATATCTTGTTCTGTATAAAAGCCGTCTTGATTGTCGCCTGAGAATACAAAATCAGTCGAAATATATATAAATTTCTTATTTTTTTTTAGTACTGAATTGAAAACATTCTTTGTACCTTCAACGTTAATTTTATAAGCTATGTCTTTTTCAAGTTCAGCTCCATTGACATTTGTATATGCCGCAAGATGTAAAAACAAGTCAAAATCATTTGAAGTTATAAATTCATCGACTTTTTTATTTTCTGTGATATCGACCTGAGTTGCAAGAAGGGGGATGAAATTAAAATCATCTTTAAGAAGTTCTATAATTCTGGAGCCTACGAGGCCTGTTGAACCTGAAATAATTATTTTCATTTTTGTTTATTTCTTCCATACTGGAGATTATAATATTCTCTGTATTCACCGGACCTTACTCTTTTCCACCAGTCCAAATGACTTTTGTACCATTCAATAGTTTTTTTTAATTCTTCATCAAAATCAGCCTGTGGTTGCCATCCAAGTTCTTTATTTATTTTTGACCAATCGACTCTGTATTTTCTGTCATGTCCGGGTCTATCTTTTACAAATTCAATCATATTTTCATCCTTTCCCATCATATTTAATATCTTTTTAACAATATTCAAGTTTGAAACCTCATCAGTCATACCCCCAATGAGATATGTTTCTCCAATAACTCCATTTCTAAGAATTAAGTCAATTGCTTTACAATGGTCTTCAACATATAACCAATCCCTTACATATAAACCATCTCCGTATATTGGCACTTTTTTATTTTCAAGAAGATTTGTGATTGCAAGGGGAATTAATTTTTCCGGAAATTGATAGGGCCCAAAGTTATTTGAACAATTTGAGATTGTTATTGGCAAGTCGTATGTAGTATAAAAAGCATTTACTAGATGATCTGAACCTGCTTTTGAGGCAGAGTAAGGACTGTTAGGGTCATATTTGGTTTTCTCGCTGAATTTAATTTTTGATTCCAATTCAAGCGAGCCAAAAACTTCATCAGTAGAAATATGATGAAATCTTGATACTTTATTTTTTAAAGCACTTTTTAATAATACGTATGTGCCGACAATATTTGTTTTAATAAACGGATCCGGATCAAGAATTGATCTGTCAACATGAGAATCAGCTGCAAAATGAACCACAATATCAATTCCTTGCATTGACTTATCAACAGATACTGGATCGCATATGTCACCTTTTATAAAACTATAGTTTTTATTTTTTTCAGTATCTTTTAAATTCTCAAGATTGCCTGCGTAAGTAAGTTTATCAAAGTTAATTATCTGATCATTTGGGTATTTTTTCATCCAGTAAAGGATAAAGTTAGATCCTATAAATCCAGCCCCGCCTGTTACCAATATTTTCATATTTATAAGAAGATTTTATCATAACTGTAAATATTTTAAATTAACCTAATTATAAATATACATACAGGAAGATGGAAGATAGGTATAGAAGCGAGTTAAGAAGATAGAATATGGAAGGTGGAAGACTTAAGAAATCTATATTCTCACCTCCACTTTCCTAACCCGCTTCCCGCTTCCATACCCAACATCCTTGTTTAGCGCAATTAGTAATTTAATTACTTTTATGATTTGGTTTGTTGATGAGGTTTTCGAGGATTTGCCAGCGTCGTCTTTTTTCTTTGTGGGAGATGTCGTCTTTGAATACTTTTGAAGCTGCTGTAATTGGCCTTTGTGAATACATTGAGACATATGCTTTTTCAAATTTAATAGTTTTTATTAAATCGACTGTATTTTTAAATTGCTTTTCAGTTTCTCCGCAAAAACCAACAATTATATCGGTTGTAAACTTAACAGCTTTAACTTTTTTTCTAATTTTTCCTATTAAATTTAAATACTCTTTTCTTGTATACCACCTGTTCATTTTTTTCAGGATAAAATTATCGCCAGATTGAAATGGCAAATGAATTGTTCTAGTAATATTTTTATATTTACTAATCATATCTATCAATTCGTCTGAAAAATCCCAAGGATTTGAGGAAATAAA
>Ga0210057_1001499_pt1 | contig 35191 bp, 29 predicted proteins | sample CryGeyCG2114_010_2_FD_183968 | JGI IMG/M metagenome (GOLD analysis project Ga0210057, IMG submission 183968) | Groundwater microbial communities from aquifer - Crystal Geyser CG10_big_fil_rev_8/21/14_0.10 (SPAdes) (version 2) | ecosystem: Environmental > Aquatic > Deep subsurface > Groundwater ... | reverse complement strand
AATCTGCAAGAAACATAGTTAATGATTCGACAATTTCCTGTAGTGATGGGGCAAAAGACGAAAGAAGTAATCTATCTCCTATCACAAATGGCCAATTATCAAAGTTAATTTCAAAACTTGGCTGATAATCTCCGCCTTTCGTCTGTAATTCAGCATGAGTTGTAGCCATTCTGTCTCCAAACGTTCCACCATTTCGGGTCCAAATACCATATGGAACATTCCTTTTATTTAGTCTCTTGAAAAGTTTTGATCTGACAGAATGAGTTAGGTTATAGCCATCTCTCAAAACACCATCTACATCAAACACAACACTTTGCGGCTGAGATAGAATCTGCGTTGCCTTAGTTATCGATGTAGCGCGCAACTCTATATCATACCTTCTCAAAATATTGCATAGACTACCCAAACCTCCAGTGGAGGCTAAAAAATATTCACGACCAAGGGCATGGTCTACAATGTGTACTTTTCGATTATCTGCACGAGTATCAACAATTAAGTCTACATCTTTCGTGATTATTGGATTTTCAAACTCCCCTCTCAATACTTCGTCATAAAACGGACAATAATTAAGATGATTAAGCTTGGGGCCAAGTTCTTTTGGTGGAATATCTAACCCAAAAATACGACGAGATCTCTGAAGATATGAATCGATATTTTCCTTACTCATTCTAATACTGTATTCTGTGTCTTCGCGAATCCAATCTGCATTTCCATATCGCGACCGCATACTTCTCTGGAGACGTTCTGCAAGAATCGCAGCATCAAAGCCCTCAAAGATTGAATACATACGCCTTTCTTCATCAACGCTCGACCCATAACCCCCATTTTCAGCTATCTGTATCCTACTATTTGGCGGTTGATAGAATGTTTGAATGAATGCGTATTGAGCTCGAACCAATTGTTCAAATGGATGAAGAACTGAACTCAGTGTGTCATAATCTCGACCAATTACGGCTTGATAATTCAGGTTTCCCACTAATCCCTCTTCAGCCAATTGATTCATCTGAGATGCTGCTCCCACCGCATCCATGACGATTGAAGATTTTGGCCATTTCCATACTTGTCCCATTGGACGAATATTCTCACTGCTATGTATTCTTTCGATTTGGGACATTTAAATGTTTAAAATACATATAAGTAACGAACGGGATTATTATACCAATACAATATTGGTATATATATACAAATAGTAATCTTGTATACTATTTATATGACCATCTTCATCGGCGCAGATCACCGCGGATTTGAGCTTAAAAACAAACTGGTCGAGTATCTTCAAGATAAAAATATTCGGGTTGAGGATTTGGGAAATTACCAGCATGATCCTGAAGACGACTACCCAGATTTTGCGCAAAAAGTATCAGAAGCCGTTCTTCAAAATCCGGATCAATTTTTGGGAATTGTCATATGTGGATCAGGTATTGGCGTATGCATGGCCGCAAATCGCAATAAAGGAATCTACTGTGGTATGGGGTTTGACGTAGAACAGGTTCGTCATGGAAGAGAAAATGACCATATAAATGTACTATCGATTGCATCAGACAATTTTTCTGAGGAAAAAGCTCAAGAGATGATTGATGCATTTATCTCAACGCAGCCCCTTCAAAAGGATAAGTATCAGAGACGACTCAAAAAAATCGACGCAGTCGACCAATCGACAAACCCTCACGAAAATCCACCAACCACTACACAGAATTTATAACTCTATATCTTTATCTGATATTTCCCTGTCGCATTTTTTTCAATGATTCCAGAAAGCTCCATCTGAGAAAGTACGGTCAAAACTTGAAAAACCGGAGCTTGTATCGAGCGCGCGATATCATCAGGAGTAAATGCTTCTTGAGATAATAGTTGAAATAATCTCTTCTGTTCTTCGGGAAGATCTTTCAAAGTATTTCGTATCGATTCTTGTTCTTTCAATCCATATTCTTCCAAAATATCCTCGACAGATGTCACGAGCTTCGCCCCTTCTTTGAGCAGAATATTTGGTGCTTGCGACTGGTCAGAAGTGATCGGACCGGGAGGAGCAAACACATCTTTGCCCTGTGCCAGGGCATATCGTGCAGTGATCAGCGAGCCTGAATCCTTGAGTCCTTCTGCAACAAGAACTCCACGAGATATACCAGAGATCAACCTATTACGCGACACAAAGTGACCTTTCATCGTGGTCATATCAGGAGGAAACTCTGAAATAATGAGCCCTCCTGAATCAATGATTTTGTAATACAAATCTTTATTCACCCATGGATAAATGATATTAACCCCACATCCTAAGAATGCAATGGTTCGCTTGTCCGCTCGTATTGCTGCCCAATGAGCGAGCCCGTCAACTCCCATTGCCATACCAGAGACGATAATCGCCCCCGCTTCCGCGAGTTCTCGGGAAAATTTGGTCGTAATTTGTTTGCCATATTCTGTCGGATTTCGCGTACCAACGACGGCAAAATAGAAATCATTTGAATTTTCTCTGAAATCAAAATTACTAAGATCACCTTTGACGTACAGACAAATGGGTGCATCTGAAAGATTCAAGAATACATACGGATATTTTTTATCCTCGCGTGTTACTACGTGAATATGATTACTAACCATCTTTTGGTGCTCTTTTTCAAAATCAAACTCATTTCGAAAGCGAATAAATTTTTCACCTAAAGATTGACCCATTACCTGCAATAATTCAGCAGATGGTGCTTCATACGCGCACTTGACCGATTGAAAATGTTTGAGAAGAATATCAAATTTGATTGGGCCAATTCCAGGGAAAAAGGAGAACGCAAGATAGTATTGAAGGTCATCACTCATGTATTCATTATACCCAATAGTGAAGATTATTGCTATTCAATTACATATGATTATGTTGATATAATCTCGGCAGTTTTCCACACAATCTCAAACATCTGACGCTGCATATGGGCGACTTTTTTATTATGAATTTCCACCCCAAAGATTTCTCCTTCATGCCAATTATAAACTGCCGTGACATCATTATAAATATCCATCTGGTGGTCAATATTCAATATATTTGGTTTAATATAGCGAGATTCCCACTGTTTCCATTGATAATCTCTCCCGCTTAAACTTTTGTAATAATTATCTGACAAAATATCACGTCCTGTAAGCTTCCGTTCTACAAATTCCGTCCGGAAGCGGTCCATAAATCGTTTGCCCGCAAACTCATCCAAGTGGCGATACGTATACCCCACAACCTCTTTTTTGGCATCAAGCACATTCCAAATCATTTGTCGTATTCCTTCTCTTCCCCGATACATGAGGACTTTGGTGTCAGGTTGAGAGACTGCTTGTGTGTTGGTAATAATTTGTTGAATATTTGGAAGGAGTGACACTAATGTATTTGCACGCTCTTTTTGCTCCACAACAATAAACTCAAGTCGGGAAAGTGGGGCTGCTTGGACTTTTGCCACATACTCCTCTACTACTTCTTCAATAACTCCCTTTGCCTTCAGTGACTCTATGATACGATACAAGGTCGTACGTGGTATTTTGGTGCTGCGAGAAAGCTCCAATGTCGTCATTGTTCCTTGCTCCAGAAGGTATTTGAATGCTTCAATCTCACGCATCTCAAGCCCGAGCGCTTCGAGAAATTCAGTCAAGTGAGTGTCTGTTTGTTTATGATTCATGATTTATGAATGTTAATTTTGTCCACAATTTGGACAACAATTATACAATTTTATATCTTCATATTAGTATATCACTATTAGAAGTTCAAATTATGGACAGAAAGTGCGAGCGAAGATATTCATTTTGAAATCGACCTTGGGAGGTGCGCAGTACCGACCGTTGTCGAGACGAGCACGCCCACGGGGAGATTTACAAAATGCGATATCAAGCGAGCACACAAATAGATTGGAGGTGAAAACATATGACAAATACCATACAAATCATGCATGGTGCAGAAGGCATCAAAGATGCATATCGCCTTTCATTGCAGGCAGCATCTCTTGACGTTGTTTGTTTGACCGAAAATTATGAAGAGGTGATTGGAGATTTCTTTGACAAAGAATATGCGCCAAAACTCTATGATGGGACACGAACAACACGAGAAATACTCCCCAATAGCCCAGGCAATCGTGCATATGCGAAGAAAAAAGGTGAAATGAACGAGGCGCGGTTTATCAACGGTCAAGCCGAATCAGACATGCTGATCTTTGAAAATACGGTGATATTGATCTCTTATGATCAAGAGTCGCCATATGCGTGTGTAATCGAGAACGAAACGCTTGTGAAAGGGATGAAAATGCAGTTTGAGAATTTGTGGAAAGAAATTGCTTAATGTATGTCCGAGTAGACCTGATCAATCCTGCTCGGCACATATATCTCAGCCCATCATATATGTGCAAGATCAATTATTGGTTTTCCGGTGATTTGAGCACTCAGTCGGGATAATCCTCGAGCAAGTGGCGAAAATTTCCCTGCAGTTTTTGGGATCGGCCAAGTATCTCGATCAAGCGGATCAAAATTGATCCATTCTGCAGATCTACTTCCATTTTTCTGTTGGTGATAAACGGGCCACCGCAGATCAGTTGGACTCCAATACTCATCCTTCATATAGTCTCTAACCGTATATACATTCCCTCCTGGCTCAACAAAGTAACTGTCATCTACAGTCTCACCGGGCACAAATGTGGTGACGTGGCCTTGATTTTGCATATCTGGATTTGTATGCCTCATGCGAATTGGTGCAGCATACTGACATAAACTTTGTTCTCTTCCGATCCTTCTCAGTAAAGCAGATGTCGCAAGTGCGTGTTCTTGACAATTATAACCAATCTCCAGAGTTGGCCGACCATCAAGGATGGTATCTCCATCAAGGTTGAAGTACGTTGCAGCTACATCATATGGAAGATTATTGCCAATAACACGTGAGGCAGCACGCATCAGATAATGCTGTTCTGATTTACCTGCTCGAGTTATTTCGGCAAGATCACTTTGTGTCGCTTCTTCGCATGTTTCCAAAAACCGAACTGTTGCGGGATTGTGGGGAAATCGCGTATCTTCAACTTCACGCACACCATCTGCAGATTGAAAATTTAAATAAAACCTTACGTCTGGTTGTGTTATCCCTTCTCCGATTTCACCCATGAGGAAATTATATCTTTATATTGTTTATAAAGATAATAATATTCAATTTGAAGGCATTGATTCTTTTTTCATCTCTGAGTAAGTAGCACCAATCTCACTAGACTTTGATTTTCAAATGTAAACAGGAATATCCAATTTCTGTACAAAGCTAATTCGTACAGATAGATACAGCGTTTACATCAGAAGAAAAAAGTCTAGTTTGACAGGATCCGCCTCTGGCGGATGGTTGCTGTCGTATTAACTAGACTTTGGGAGGAAGTCTCCCAGGATGTGGGCAAGGGTTATTTGAAGGTGTAGCTCGCCAAGAGTTCTCCGGTTTCAACAATCACTATGTTGATCCGTTTAGGACTCCAACTTATCACACCGCCAACTTCTTTAGCCCGCTTTAAAATCGCATCCAGGATCCTTGGTTCAAGGAGGAAAGCCCACGGGGGCACCTCGCCTGTCGACAGTTGAATCACCTTGATGCGCCGCTCCCACAAGGCATGATTAAGCACCTTGTTGAACTGCCAAGCTCCGTAAATAAGAATGCCCCAGATCGTGACGAAGAAGAAGTACCAGCGGAACTGTGAGGCAATAATGCCCCACCGGAGCGTCCACTGCTCCGACTGGAACTTCTTGAATTCGAACTTTGCCCACGCTTCAAGCCCTTCGGCTTCAGCCTTGGCAGTTTCCACCTGACTTGCAGCTATGTTCTCATTTGCTGCTGCAACTGCCTTTTCTGCATCTGCTTGGATATTGGCGACATCTTTTGCCGCCTTTGCTTTGGTTGTTTCTCCCGCTTTATAGGCCTCATCTGAAGGCCCATATCGGTCGAAACTCATAAAGGGCGCATTGCACCCCGAAAGAGCCAGACCAGCTAGAACAAACAGCAGAAAAACGATAATTCGACGCATGGAAACTTCCTTTCATTGGTAGTAGAGCGTTTCGTTGAATACATCATTAAGACAGACCACATCAGAATTTTGACGCTTCATTCTCCACCGGAATACAATCACTACAGCAAGAAACAAAAGCACTGCAATAATTGTAACGATGGTCAAACCGGTCACCCACTCAGGTGTTTTAGACTGCATATTGCACCACCTGTCTGGGAATGCTTCAACTTCCATCGAGGCAAATCGGACAGGGAGTTTCCCCCCTGACCAGTCATACAACTCCCCATTTCCGCAGTCGACGCGGATAGGGTTTTCAAGAGAGGGCTCGAAGTACTGAAACTCCGAGCCCTTCTGTGCCAAGAGCGGTTGGGGGCCTAGAAATAGCGCCCCCATGACTATCCCCACCAATGTAACCAGTAGGATCTTCAGCAATTGGTTCATTATTTGCTCACCACCATCCTTGATAGAACCCAGCCACCGACAGGATGGTCACTGCAACAAATCCATGAATAACGGTGAGGGTTGCAAAAGCGTTCCATCCGGTCATCCCACTTGCTACATCTGGGTCAAGAACTGAAGCGCCCTTTTCTCCATTTGAATCTCTGAGAGATTTTCCATATATCCCCCATTTCATCAAACGAAAAAATACCACAACTTCCGCAACGGTAACCATAATGGTTATGACTTCGCTGAAGATGAAGTAGGTAGCCCCAACAACCACACCAGCCTGCAACAATGTTGCGAACCACCCAGAAAAAGATGAACGAGTGGCCCTATACTTCCTTTCAACTTTTGGTGGAGCACACATTCTTCCCAACACAGTAATTAATAGGATTCCTCCTACGACCAATACTCCGGACCCAGCTAAAACGTCTAAATTGGACATTCCTCCCTCCTTTGGGATTTCAAGCAATAACTACGACAAACCACTTTACTCAGAGATGAGTAAAGAATCCAAATTTTTAAAGTGCAATAAGCATTTCTCAACCAGTCAAAAAATGACAGGTTGCATTGTAATAGTAAAATACTATAAGCTTAACTAGACGTAATTTTACAGTTTGATTACATATTTTCTTGACATAGTTTGACATTTATTTCATATAACCGTATAATGCTAAAATATGACTATACAAACTCAATGGAGCTATTCTTTGGAGACTGAAATTCGTCGAATATATATCACATTTGTCAAGATTTATCGCTCATACTTCCGACTGCGTGATATTCCTGTAGTATTTTTTCCCGCAACAGAACAGAAGAAAAATACGGTTATTATTCCTCAGATTGACCTGACAAAGATGAATATGATGAGAACCCACTTTGAACACAAGTCCGAGCCATATCGATTTGAGACGCCAAAGCCCAAGATGCAAGATAAACTAAAAATTATTTACCAACCATTTCATGACTCTGTATTTCCTGACGCACCTATCATCAACGAATGGAATGCGCATGGAAAACTCATCCTCAAAACAATTGATGAGATAATTCCTCAAAAATTAAGCAAAATCAAAACGATCGTAATATTTCTCACTCACTTTGGGACGCGCGCAAGCTTCGAACTTTGCAAACCAAATGATATAACAATCACTATTTATCTTCGGACTGATGCGCAAATGTATGACCTGGTTTTTTCTATTCTTTCGTCAATTCTCCGCCCTGATTTGATGAAACGACATCATAATACCTGGGAGGAGGCACAACTTTTGGCCGATTGGTTTATTTCTGACACAAAACTTGCAACTGTTTTTAAAGAAATAGGATGTAACGACTACAAAACACTTCTCTCAAATATTCGTTCAGGATACGGACGTGAAATATCACTAGAGTCAAAAAAAATCTATGAAGAGCTTGAGGTCGGTCGCATCGAAACAGGATTTTTCCTACTCAATGATGAGATACTGTACAAAGGGAAAAAAATCAGCGGGTTAAGTTTTGGCGAGGATCGAATTCTCACTGCCCTTATTGAAAACAAAGAAGGTGTCCTTACCTATGAAGTAATTGGAGATCTCATCCTTCAAAAAGAAGAAAAATTTAGCCTCTATAGCATCTCAAAACGAGTTCAAAGACTGAGAGATAAGCTTGATGAAATGGGGATCGGAAAACATCATATTCAAACGGTGCGTGGGGTGGGATTTCGAATGAAGTAATACCTTCTGTTCAAAAAGATTAAAATGGGTGTTTGTAAATAGTCTCGTTCCTTATTAAAGAGATTTTTGCACAATATCACTTACATCGTCTTCTATACTCAACACGTCACCTGCAATATCTGCCGTAGTTTCTGCAATTTCACCTAACTGCTTCTGAATAGCTATCAGCGTTTTCCCCTGTTCTGCTTGTCCGTCGACTAGTTCTTGAAGGGTTGTCTTTATGTCTCCTAACGACTCTTCAGTATCACTTTCTTCTTCTCCTTCGGCATCTAAAACTTTATTTCTCCGTGATGTAATACGCCATATAACCCTGAGAGTAAGTGCAAGAAGAGCGGTATATATTAACATATCTTGTCCGGTCAATCCTTCTCTGAGAGAAGTACCATCTGCAAGTGCTTGGGTTCCCGTTTCAATAATCACCTTGCCGAGAGACTGTTGCACTGCAGCACCTATTGGGATGAATACTTGATCGTTGAGAGTGGCAAATGTTTGTGCAAACTGTCCAAGCTGTCTCACCACCATCTCATATGCTTCCGGAGAAATATGAATGCCTGTAGTAATATCGGCTACACAATCTACACCAGATATACCATTGACACAGTCTAATCCACCATTGGTTGTAAATTGCACTCCAAGAGTTGAAGTTATAGGATTGGTTATTGGAAAAGATGCTCCGACTTGCATCCCCACTTCTCCAAGAGAATTAACTCCAGAAAAAGCTGTCCCATAATTCCCTGATGATAGTACTTGTTGAATTATCTCTGCTGGCATACAAGAATAAAATTAATGGGGATATTATACTATAGGTTATTAATTAGTGCAACTTGTCATCCAATATCCAGTCTTCCAAACTGCTATAATAATCTATATATGACTTCTGACAAAATCAGATATTTTGTAGGAACCCTCAAAGAAGAACTCATCATTTTTTTGAAAGATCTCCCTGAAACAGCGCCAGAAATAACAAAAATCATCTTTAATACGGTAAAGGAGTTTTCAAATCCTTACGTGAGTCGGATGCGACATATGAGCTTACCCATGATGATTGGCGTTGGCGTTGCTGGACTCATTTTCCTTACCTCATTTGCCATTTTTACTTATTTTGTTTTTATCGGCGACCTTGCGACTCCCGAGCGACTGATGAATCGCAATAACACCGGAATTATCCTTATGGATCGAAAAGGCGAAGCATTTTTTCATGCGGCAGAAGCGCGAGATGTCAAAGTGTATCCAATTGATCAGATGCCAAAATATCTTCCTCAGGCCGTAGTCGCCATAGAAGACGAAGAATTCTATAGTCACTCTGGCTTTTCAATTCGTGGTATATTTCGGGCGTTTCTTGCAAATTTACGATCATCGTCCGCTTACTCACAGGGGGCGTCAACCATCACGCAGCAACTGGTCAAAAATGCACTCCTTACTCCGGAAAAATCATATAAACGAAAGCTGCAAGAAGTCCTTCTTGCATTTGAAATCGAACGAAAATATTCTAAAAATCAGATTCTCGAAATGTATTTGAACTCAATATATTATGGTTCGGGAGCATATGGGATACAAGAAGCATCTCAAACATACTTTGGAAAAGATCCATCACAAATTTCAATTGAAGAAGCGGCTATACTTGCCGCACTTCCCCAGGCGCCATCTGCAATGACCCCTTTTGGAGGAGACATCGATCGGCTTTTTGCTCGTCAAAAAATAGTGCTTGAACGACTTGGTTTTGATCCTAAAACATTACCAAAAGTCACGTTCGTGGAACTTAAAGAAGAAAAAAGCGATCTTGCACCTCACTTTGCCGTATGGGTACGCGACTATTTATATGCCAAATATGGCGAGGACGAAGTAAATCGTCTCGGATTTCGCGTCACGACTACCATTGATGCAAAATATCAAAAAATAGCCAATACTCTTGTCGCACAACACATAAAAAACCTCAATCGCAGGGACGCAACAAATGCCGGGCTCGTTTCTATGAACCCAAATACTGGTGAGATTCTTGCAATGGTTGGAAGTTATGACTGGTATGATGAGCTCTACGGAAAATACAATGTTGTGTTTGCACATCGGCAGCCTGGATCAACATTTAAACCAATCGTGTATGCCCAAGCATTTGTTGATGGGAAAAATCCTGAAGATGTTGTAACCGATGAGCCAGTAAATTTTTCCGGATATCAACCGAAAAACTCTGATGGAACGTATCGTGGAGAGGTTACATTACGAAGGGCACTTGCTAATTCCCTCAATATTCCCGCAGTGAAGGTATTGGAGTTTGTTGGGGTAAAATCGGCAATTAAACTTGCTCGCGATATGGGAATCGTCTCGCTTGATCCCAAACGAGATTATGGTCTTTCTTTGGTCTTAGGAGGGGGTGAGGCAACGCTTTTTGAAATGACCCGTGCATTTGGCGTCCTTGCAACCGGTGGAGAGCTTGTTTCATCACATGCAATTCTCAAAATTGAGGATAAATACGGCAATGAATTATATCGTTATACCCCACAAACTCACACAGAAAAAGGAGAGGTGAAAAAAGAACCCTATGAAGACTTGCTCATTGGAGGCTCCTTTGCAAAACACGTAGTTGATACCGCAGCAGCATTTCTTACCACCTCAATCTTATCTGATACTGAAGCACGAAAGGAAGTCTTTGGTGAAACGAACTGGCTCACATTGGGACGACCAGTTGCGGCAAAAACCGGCACAACCAATGATTATCGCGATGCATGGACCATTGGATATACGCCAAATCTCGTAACAGGCGTATGGGTGGGGAATAACGACAATAGCCCGATGCTTGGATTGTATGGGTCACAAGCTGCAGCACCAATTTGGCATGGATTCATGGTCCAGGCACTTGCGGGTACTCCTTCGAAAGAATTTTCGGTACCAAATCAAATTATTAAAATCAAATTATGTAAAGATTCTCTAAAATATTGTAGCTTATGCACCGATACTATTGAACGATATTACTCAAAGCATTATGTACCACCTGAAGACTGCAGCCAAGTAACCCCAACACCTACCGAGACGCCTACCCCTGAGCCGACAAATACCCCAAAGCCCACTGCATTTCCGACTAATACACCAATTCCGACTGCTACGCCAATTCCTCCAACCGCCGAGCCAACACCCAGTATTATTTCTCTCTCTCCAACAGAAACCCCCATACCGACTATCTCACTTTCTCCGACTCCATAAGGGATTATGACTGTGAAGACACAGTATTACATTTATTATTTAGGACGTGGTATAGTTATTCTGGAGATTTTGAAAACTACTAAAATGCGCAAATCATCATGACACCCACTTTTCAATTTCAATGATCTTATGGTCGATAGTCAAACATTATCAGAATATAGAAATACTGAAAGCACCCACGCAGCAGCACTTAATAGATTGTTTCAACAACAAGATGATGAGACGGGCGTATTTCTCAATGCAGCTCACCCTGAAGTGCTTCAACATCTTCGTGCACTCCAGAGACCAATTATTCTTGATAAAGACATGGTGTTGATCGACGAAAAAGATCAAGCAATTCCGGGTGCGCGAGAGTTAGTTAATGGACTGCGAACCATTGGTAATGTAATCATTATGACAACCGGATCAGGACGAACCGCGATTATGGAAAACCTCAAAACTGAAGGTTTGTGGCACGACGATATGGTACTTATGGATTTGCCAACGTTTGAGTTTATGAATACCGGATCAGACTTTGTAATCAGACAAAACCATGGAAAAAAAGAAGAAATTATTCAAGAATGGTGTAGAAATGAAGAATTATCCGAACCACAAACAGTAGAACTAAAGCGACAAATACCAGCATACAAACGTGCGGCGCCACTTTTCAATCAACCACAAGACATTATTATGATTGACGATTCTCCCCAAGCAGTAACCCACAATCCAGGAATTCATGGCATACGGGTACATAGGCAACGGCATGACCGTATGCCGGATAATCCTGCTCTCATTACCGTAAATACCGATTCAAATTGTGCTACCGTTTCTGTTGATAGAGACGATCCCAGTCACTGTAGTCAGCAATATCCCAAAATAATAGAGTACGTCAGAAATTTCTACACATCACCTCAAGGAGGCGCCTGATCATACCAACAGTTTCTCAAGATGTGCCAAATGCCGCTCTCGATGTATATCATATTCACGTCGATCCATTCCAGCTCTTCCGATAAGTCGGACGGCATATTGAGCGCCCAGATAATGCGGCATGATCACATATGAAGCGCCCTCAGCGTACAGTGCAAGTGCTTCTTCTCTATTATTTGAGATGAGAATAGTGATAATCCGTTTATTGACTGCACGAATTTTTCGTATTAACATCAGATTTGTATCAAACTCTGGAATCGTCGATACCATATATCGCAGTCCTTTGAGATCAAGTTCCGAAAGAAATTCAGGATCTTTTGCATCTCCATATTTGAAAGGAATGGTTTCTTCTTCAAGTTTTTTGATCGACTCAGGATTAAAGTCAACCACAATAAAATTGAGGTCGAGCCTGCGAAATGCTTCAATAAATTCTTGCCCCACGCGCTGATACCCAAAGAGTATAGAATTGTAATTATTATTTCGATTTCGATCACTTCCATTTTTTTTGATTTCAAGCATGGTAAGAATTTTTTCCACCCACGGGTATATTTCATCTGAGTATAAAATGAGATAGGTAGAACCTGCTATAGTGATTAATCCGACAAATGTGATTAACGATAAAACTTCTTTTGACAGATGCCCAAATTCAAACCCAAGAGCTGCAAGAATCAGAGAAAATTCACTAATTTGAGCAACAGTAAGGCCCGCTTGATAACTTGTTCGCTTACTATATCCCAATACATTCATCAAGATGACAACAATTATTGGGTTGCCGACCAATACAAATACCGAAAGTACGACCGCCGGAATGATGAGTGCTACCACATTATCAAGTACCATTTGCGAACCAAGAAGTATGAAAAAGAGCAAAATAAAAAAATCTCGAAGTGGTCGCATTCTAGAGGCAACTTCAATAGCATATGGCGTCATAGAAAGAGATACTCCTGCAACTAATGCTCCAATTTCAACTGAAAAACCAAGCATGCTAAACAAGGTAGCAATTCCTAACCCCCAGCTCAATGAAAAAAGAAAGAGTAATTCCTGTGAAGCTGCGATAAATTTACTTATTCGGGGAAGAATATACTGACTGATCAGAATCATACCAAACACCAACGCTGACCCTTTGACTATTGTCATCAGTGCAATTGAAAGCAAATTTCCTTCTCCTCCGCCAAAAGATGAAGCAAAGAGTAGGATCAAAGTGGCGACAATATCCTGAACCAGTAAAAATCCAATAGCAATTTTTCCATACAACTTATTGAGGTCGCCTTTGTCTGAAAGTAGTTTGAGGATGATAATCGTACTACTAAAGGTAAGTGCGATTGCCACATAGATTGCAGCAATTCGATCAATGCCAAGCGCTGATGCAATAAAAAATCCAATAATTGAGGTGAAAAGTACCTGCCCAATTCCCGTAAGAAGTGATACTTTCCCCACCTCACGAATGACGTTTGGACTCAAATTCAAACCAACAATAAAGAGCAAAATGGTGATTCCAATTTTTGAAAAAAGTTCGATCACATCTCCATTTTGAATAAGATTCATAAAGTACGGACCAACGAGAACTCCGGTAAAGATGTATCCAACAATAAGAGGCTGCTTCAATACGCGCATGAGAAGGGACACAAGCATAGCGATCACAATGATTGCTGAAAGTTCTACAAATATTTCCATATATCAAGGATATCAAATAAAAGAAAGAACGAAAAGAAGAGTATATATTACAAAATCATTCTGCCGATTTCTCCATGTACACGCCGCTATCCTGCGTGCCCATCATATAGGGAACTGGTCGAGGATAACTCTGACTGGAACGACTGAGCATCATAAATCCAAAGAGGACAAAGAGATAGATCACAAGCCACATGAGTGTAAGTGCAAATGTCCCCACTCCCCACCAGAGCCCGCGTTTTATTCCAATAAAGATCGCAGATCCAAAAATAAACAATGGGTAAATGCCAAAAGAAACGATAATCAGAAACAGCATAATCAACATGTTGAACTCTGAATAATACCATGAATTAAGATACGTCCCGAACATAAAAATGAAGAAGGTATACCCCGCCGCTAAAATTGATGAGATGAAACTCCCCACAACCATCCATAAGAATGTCATTCCCGGAACCACTCGCTGAGAGGGGCTACCCATATTTTTGTCAGATGGTGGAGAATGACGATCAGTGTGACGCTTTTTCAAATATTTTACTAACCGATAAATCGCATAGCCAAATATGATCATTAAAACTACAATCACAACAGTACCAATGAGAATATTCTTCCCGTTTAATTTCCATGATGAGTCAGCATATGCCCCCTCCATCGTAAATGAATCAAGCGGCTGGAGATAGGTAGCGCTTTCAATGATCTGTCCAGAGCCAATCTGCTGATAGTATTGATCAAATTGAGCATTACTGACTCCAACTTTACTTTGTGCCATCATTCCCTGCATTGAGGCAAATTCGCCATCATTTCGATATTGAACCGCAGCATCAGCATTTTTAAGCTTCAAGTCACTATCTGTTGTGACACCTATCTGTAAATTCTTAATGGGATCCTCCGTTTTCAAGCTTTCAAATTTATACTCATATGTATCAAATGCTCCTTTTTTTGTGTATCCTTGAGATCGATAATACAACAATAAACTTCCTGATTTCCCCGGTTCAATTTGCTTTGGAACGGTAATAGTTATGGTGTCAACATCAAATGCAACAATAGCTTTTTTGTATGACGTTTTTCCATACCAATATACATTTGAGTAATCTGGCTCGTCATATTCAATACAGTTTGGGGCAATATAATCTCTCGAATCAGATACATCATATGTTTTGGCTTCTGCATATCGAATACAGTTTGGTTCACGAATCACCTGGTATGCCACAACATCCTGAGGATCAACACCAGGTACGCGATACGATAATTGCGATAGATTATTACCTTCATCAGTGTTGGTAAACAACACTCTTAAATTGACAACAGCCTCTCCATTTCCTCGAAAGGTAATAGTGTACGAGTGGTCCTGCCCAAAAAGCGCTGCCGGGTTGGCAATCTCATCAGGGGGCAATATACTCATGGCCTGAATCGAAGAAACAAAGACAATCGCAATAAGAGAAATAAAGAGTGTTTTTGAGAGTAGTTTGATACCTTTCACAACGCTTAGTATGGCATTGAAAAAAGCGATTGTCAAGTAGCTTGAATGGCACCCTATATATCTTTTAAAACCTCAAAAATACATTCTGGTACCCGATCTTTCCACGCTTTGCCGCTTTTCATCAAGTCCCGTATTTTAATCCCCTCATACAAATCGCGCTTATAAAACGGTACTTCTATAACCGGAATTTTTGCTTCTCGAAAAATGCGCGTGACCCAATCGTTGTGAGAAATTACTACATCAAAGGGTGAAGCTTGTGATTTAATAGAGCCCAACCACTTTTCATCGTCGTTCACGTCTGGAATCCCAAACATCTGCAACACTTTATTTTCCCATCCTTCGATCTGAATAACCTTTTGAATCATTTGTTCAATCTTGATTTGTGGAAATGGATTCTTATCATTGGAAACATTCACACTCCCAATACCAATAATGACATTTTCAACTTGTTTGAACGCTTCACGAAATAGAAATAAATGTCCATGATGAAATGGTTGAAAACGGCCAATAATTAAGCCTGTTTTATATTTCATTGTGTTCTAATTGGAGAATTTCTTTTGACCGCTCACCTCTTCGAATTCGAATAGCGTCATCAGAATACTCAAACATATCGCGCACCGTCCAAGCATGGAACAATATGCGAAATGCTCTTAATATTTTGATCTCTTTTTTCAAGATGTTTTTTTCAACAATTTTCTGCCACATATGGGCAACATCAATATTTTCTCGCTCAAGCCATCCCCAATAATACGCAAGATCCCATAATCGATCACCAATTCGTGTTCGCTCAAAATCAATAATGCGAAGCAGTGTACATTGTTTGTTTTTATGGGAAAGAATAATATTACCGGGAGCAACATCGCCATGAATGGGCACAACCTCATACGTACCACTGCGGATATATTCTTTCAAAAAACTGAGCGCGGTACATACGTATGCTTCGGTCTTTGCATTTACTGCATCATCTTTTCCCATATGCAACGTGAGATTTATGTTTGAGAGCATAAATGGTTTCCAGTTGCGAAACTCACTGGTTCCTGGTGGAAGCCAAAAATCCTTTACTTCCTGTACGGGGAGTGCATGGATTGCAGTGAGTTCATGAAAGAGAGAGTTTAACAATTGGCCCATCTGCTGGGGATGCTCGGCAAGACATACGTCCTGCTCCACTCCCTCGACATAATCCTGCACCAAAACATCATTTTTATAAAATCCGTGAGTACTATCATGAAACGTCACTTTTGGGACCAACCTTCCCTGATCGCTTAAGTATTGATAGGCTGCAACATGACGATTTATCGATTTGGTATTTTCTGCATGCAAAATCTTGAGGAGATGATCACCGCCATTTATAATATGGTGAACCGTATGCTTTGAAACAGTATTTTTTTTCTGAACCTCGATATTTGTTTCATCGAAAATACCTTTTGCATAAAATGCAATATTTCCCTTGCGTTCCGTCACCGATTCAAACGAAGACACTTCTTCAAGAGATTGAAAGACTGAGCCAATAAATGTTGCTGTCGCAATGCCTCCATTGGGCAACTTTACCTCATGTAAAAATTGATAAAACGCTTTTCGCTTTTTTTCAGTTGTCAACTTCTCTGGCCCACCCTTTTGCAACAAATATCGCAAGGCCGTAATCGGTGCTTGATGAGAAATAATGAGCACCCGTGCATCGGAATCAAGATGATCAGTAAGATTTCGAAATCCATTTGAAACACGTTCAAACATCATCTGCATACTTTCTCCTCCGCCAGGATATGCCGTGGCATACTCTTCTCGTCGCTTTCTCCACTCGGGAGGAATTTTGTGGATCACTTCCCACCAATAATATCCTTCAAAGACACCATGATGGAGCTCATTTAACCACTCTTCTGTTTTTATTTCCGCTTGAGGAAAGTAATGATGGAGGATACCTGCAGTTTCTTGCGCGCGTACGACGGGCGATACAATAATCTGGTTAATAGATTCATTTCGAAGCTCATATGCGGTTCGAATTATTTGGATTTTCCCTTTTTGGGTCAAACCTTCAGGGTCTGTTCGGCCTGACATGAAGCCTGGTTTGACATTCCCTTTGCTTTGACCGTGTCGGATGAGGAAGAGTTTCATAAAAACAAAGTATACCACCCAGCCTTGACCCATTGACACAAAACATAAAACTACTATAATCATTAAACACTCATGTCTAAACACGAAAAGGACAAACCTGCCCCGGTAAAAGTCCGATCGATTGCGGACTCTTCACTTTTGGTCGTCAATACAGGTTCGACAAATAAAAAAGACCTGCTCCAACGCATAAAAAAGCTTGGACTAAAAAAATTCGTCATCCTCAATTTCACCATTCCTTCATGGGCAAATGAATATCCTGATGAGTGGATAATTGCCGATACAAATGATCATGAATCGGCTATCCAAGCAGTAATCGCTTACCACAAAAAAAATCCACTCGATGGAGTGTTAACTTTTTGGGAAGACGACGTGCTCTTAACATCAAAGATCACCGATGCGCTTCATCTTGTAGGAATTCCGTACAATGTTGCGTCTCGCGTCCGAAATAAACACAAATTTAGAGAATTTTGTATGGAGCATGGCCTCCCATCACCACATCATGTGCTGACTTCATCGATCAAACATCTCAATACATGCACTCAATTACAATTTCCCGTTGTTATAAAACCTACCTTTGGTGCAAATAGCTCGTTTGTTGTCAAAGCAGAAACATTAGATGAACTTAAAACAATATATAAGTTTGTGAGAGAAAATATCTCTCCTTCCATCGAATCTTCATTACATGACGGCGTGGATCTTATGGTTGAGGAGTATATCGATGGTGATGAAGTCGATATTGACATACTGCTACAAAATGGGGAAATCAAATTTTGGTCGATCACCGATGATTATCAAACACAGGAGCCGTTTTTCCTCGATAACGGCCAGGCAGTTCCTTCAGATCTTCCAGAAAAAGCTCAACATGAACTTCTTAATCTTGCAGAAATCGTCCTCGAAAAACTTGAAATCATGAATGGATGTATCCATTTTGAAGCAAAATATACCAAGTCGGGCCCCGTACCATTGGAAGTTAACCTTCGCATTGGAGGAGGTGTGTATAGTTTTATCAAGAACGTTTGGCATGTTGACATGATAAAACATGCAGTTTGTATTGCGTGTGGAATTTACTTCCCTAAAATTGAAAAATCTTCAATGCCCTACAAATACTTAGCAATTGACGTTTTGACGCCTGAAAAGTCCGGAATCATAGCAAGTCTCCACATTCCAAAAGAGTTCAAAAAAAAATATCTCGTTGAAGATTTATATATTTATAAAGAGGTTGGTGATGGAATTTTTGTACCCCCCGTTGGATACGAGTATCTTGGATGGCTCTCTGTTTCTGGTTCAAATTCAATTGATGCTCGGGAAAACCTTGAGCGTGCAACTAAAAAAATTCACTATGAAATTATTCCTTTTTCAGAAGATTCTTCACTTGGAAAAACACAAAGAAAAACTCTTAACTCACCGGCGGTTATAAACAAAAATCTTCTTCAGTCTGTTGGAAAACAAAAAAAAATTATTCAACTATTGAATACTCATCAAAAAAATCTAAATATCGGCATCGCATGCAATGTATATTCACAAGAAGATAATCTCGTTGAGCAAGAACTGACTTCAGTCGGAACCACCATTCAAAATGTTCTAAGCTCACGAGGATACAATACATTCTTTATTGACTTTAACAACCTCCCAAGAGCTATTCAAGATCTACAAAACAAGAAAGTTGATTTGGTATTTAATGTCTGTGAACGAATCAATGATCAAAGCAATTTAGAACCCCATGCAGCAGCATTATTTGATGTTTTCCAGATTCCATATACCGGATCAAATCCCTTTACCCTTTCTTCGTGTATTGACAAAATCAGGGTAAAAAAAATTCTTTCCTACCACCAAATCCCTACTCCAAAATGGGATTATTCCTACACCATTGATGATATCGAAGTTGAGCATATGGAATACCCAATGATCGTAAAACCAGCAAAGTCGGATAATTCGATTGGGATATCAAATAACTCCGTTGTCATAAATAAAAAACAATTGATTGAACAGGTAGAGTATGTGGTGAAAACGCTGAAGCAACCAGCGCTCATTGAAGAATATCTTGATGGTGATGAATACGATATTCCAATCATTGGATCAAAATATGAAAATCTTCAAGTATTACCACTCATGCGATCAATCTTTTCCAATTATCCAGATGGGATGTGGCATATTTTTCATTTTGATGCAAAATTTGTAAATCCTACAAAATACCGAAAAGAATATCTCACTATTCAAAATCCTCCAAAAAATGTAAACAAAAAACTCATATCTCTCATTACTGAAATTGCACTTGATTCATATAATCTTCTTGGATGCCATGATTATGGAAGGGTTGAAGTCAAACTTGATTCGCATGGAAATCCACACGTTCTAGAAATCAATCCAAACCCTTCAATTAATATCGGAGATGCTCTCCCAAAATCAGCAGGACTCATCGGTCTTGAATACGGTGATTTTATTGAAAAAATCATATCTCTTGCAATCGAAAGATATCGAAAAAAACTATAACTTTGAGTCACATCAATCCACTATATTTACTTAATATTTGATACTATATATCCATGACTATCAAATCAATCCAAGCTCGAGAAATTCTCAGTTCAGGTGGTACGCCATCTCTGGAGGTTAATGTCGAGCTCAATAATGGAACAGTTGGTATTGCTTCGGTCCCCTATGGCGCTTCTGCTGGATCATACGAAGCACATGTTTTGTTTGACGAAGATTCGACCAGATTCAAGGGGAAAGGAATGCTTAAGGCAGTGGCTCATATTAATGAAAAAATAGCCCCTGAAATCATAAATAAAAATGCAGATGACCAACGTTCTATTGACAGCTTGATGGTAAAATTTGATGGCACAAACAATAAAGAAAATCTTGGCGGAAATGCAATTCTTGGCGTCTCTCTCGCTGTCGCTCGAGCAGCTGCAACTGATCACAAACTCCCTCTCTATGAGTGGATACGAACGGCATTTGACTTGAAAATAACTGAGTTTCGGCTGCCAAATCCTATGATTGTTGCAATTGAAGGAGGAAAACATGCTGCCCGATCTACCGATCTTCAGGAATATCTTCTTTCACCTATTGGGAACCAATCAGCGAGCGAAAATATTCGGATGGGGCTTGAAGTGTATTTCAATCTGAAAAATGTTCTTTCAGAAAATAAGTATTCGACCAATGTTGGCAATGAGGGAGCATTTGCCCCAGATGGAATAGATAGTAATGAAAAACCTCTGCAGATGCTCCTTGAAGCAATAAAGAGGACTGGACTTACTCCAGGAAAAGATATCGGACTTTCGATCGATGCTGCCGCAAGTGAATTTTACTCTGAGGGAAAATACGATCTTGCAGTTGAAAAAAGGCAGATGTCAGCCCGAGAGCTCATGGTATATTTTGAAGATTGGCTTAATAAATATCCTATTCTTACTGTTGAGGATATGTTTGCAGAAGACGCGTGGGAAGATTGGGCTACATTTAACAAAATCACCAATAATCTTAACATTCCAAATATCGGAGACGATCTCACCGTTACCAACACCAAACGTCTTCAGAAAGCCATAGATCAAAAAGCAATTACAGCTATTTTGATAAAACTCAATCAAATTGGAACGCTCACCGAGACGGTGGATTGTTGTATGCTTGCGCGAGCTCATGGCATGATGACGGTACCTTCTCATCGTGGCGGTGGAGAGACAAATGATACATCGATGGTTGATCTTGCCGTTGCGGTCAATTCGGGATTTATTAAGGTCGGCCCGACACGCGGAGAACGCGTATGCAAATACAATCGACTTATGGAGATCGAATCAGGGCTTGGTGACAAGGCAAGTCCAATCGGTGATCAATATAGTCAGATATTCTAATTTCTCTTGCATGTACCGCGTATAACCAAGTACAATAAGAATCATGGCAAATAGTGCTTCATTTTCTTTTGATCCCATTTCTACCACTGCTGCAGCAGGAGATACTATTAGTGTCGATGTTCTTATGTACTCTGGCTCAGATACAGTTATTTCTTCAGATGTTTGGATTTCATACAATTCAGAAATATTGACCCCAATCACCGAAGGACTCCTCGATGTCAAAGGAGGAAATTTTTTTCAAATAACTAAAGCCAAGATATTATCTCCGGGAAAAATGTACCTATATGCAATTAATCCGTCACCTTCTGCAGCAAATGTTGCAAATGGAAAACTAGCCTCGATAAGTTTTAAAGCGCGTAATTCTGGATCTACCGACCTCCGCTTTGAATGTATACCCTTTCAAAAACAAACATCGCAAATCATTCGCTATGATTCGGAACTCAGCAACATAATAAACTGCACAACCACCAGAGCCCACACTACTTCGATAACCATTACCGCAGGAAATGTGCTCGGAACATCAACACAAAATTCTTACCAAACATGGTATATCGCCCTTGCAGTACTCTTTGTACTATTTACCGGTGTGCTTTTTTTACGATATAAACGACTTTCAAGAAATCTGAAAACATCCTAAATCTCTATGCAAATAGCAACCGTACAAAACAAAAAGATATCCTCTCAACAAATCAAAACAATTGGATTTATTGCAGGAGTAGGAGTACTTATTGCTGCTTCTATTGGCATTTTCTTTATGGTTCAGGGAACCTCAACTCAAGCGAGCGAGGATGTTCCACAGAATGTATCAATTCAAACGCGTGATGCAACTTCTGCAACTGTTTCGTGGGAAACAGGAAAAGAAACAATTGCTGTCGTTGAATATGGTACTGCTGCTGATGCAAATACCTTTAATGAATTTGCCTTTTCCGAAATTGAAACGACTACTCACAATGTGAATTTAACCTCACTTGAACCCAATACCACTTATTTCTTTCAGATCAGAATTGGTGATGAAATATATGATAACGGCGGATCTTTTTGGACGATTACTACCCCTCCTGGAGGAGATCTCGAAGGGTCTCCCACTTTGTCCCCAGACGATCCCATCATTAGCGCTCCCGTATCAATCACTCCGTCAGCCACTATTTCTGCAACCATTGTCCCAACTCCAAGCATCTCAGCATCAATTTCGGCAACACTTAGCCCAACGCTCACCGGATCTCCGACACCGACCGCAACAATTTCAGCAACACTTAGCCCAACGCCATCTACTTCAAGTTCTGTCTGCACCTCAAATAACTGTACAACAATCCTCCAATCACTTGGAGCAGTCTGCACAACTCAAGATTATGTTCGCTGTCTCCTTGGCGCAAATGTCACCATAACCCAAGGCGCAACAAACACCCCAACACCAACGCCTCTTTCATCATCGGTCAAAAGTGCATGTGCAATTAATTCGTTTCAAGCAAACAGCTGCACTTCGTGGATCTGGGACGATATGACGGCAAAAGAAAAAACGTGCTCAGATGTATTTACCCAATATTTTGTACAGTGCCAAAGCACGAGCTTTGAATCGTCAGATCCTTCAATATGGTATTGTAATAAAACAGTTACTTCAAATCAGCTTACGTTGCCTTGTGATACCGCTCCAACGCCACCACCCGGTCAAGCAATATTTTGTCGTGTTCGTGCAGAATCTGCTATTGGTGGCGTTGCAAATGCAACTGACTGGATCTATACCAATTCATCATGCTCTACGTTCTCATCAGTTTCGGCAGTAACGAATTGCAAAATAAATTATCTCCAACAAAATGTATGTGGATCTTGGAATTGGAGTTTAAATAATCCAAATGACCCGCTGTGTACTGATGCGCTTGATCATTATTTCCTCCAGTGTACAAATAATGGTCTTTTTTCAGCTCCTGCTTCGCTCACACCAACACCATATTGGTACTGTAATAACACAACGACCGATCGTTTTCTTGACATGCCGTGCGACAATTCTAATGCACCAGGAGATGGTGATCCCATAACTTGTCGTGTACGTCCCGAGGATGCACAGGGAACCGATTCTCATGCGGGAGATTGGGTTACTACATCGGTGGTTTGCCCAACGTCTACTCCAACACCAACAACAGCATTGTAAGCCTAGGCCTCAGAAGCTCCATACCTTTGAATCACTGTTGTTGCCGCATGCGTGGCTTTTTTAATAGAATGTGCCATATTTTTTTCACGAAGACTCTCTACAAGAAAGGTTGAGAGATATGAATCACCCGCACCAGTTGTATCCACAACTTTAACTGTATTGGCCCGTTGAACGAATTGTTTTCCCTCCGAAATTACCACACTCCCTCGTTTGCCAAGTAATGCAATTCCCATTTTATTTTGAGATGTGACAAATGACGAAAATGACTCCACCCGCGCGTCAACCTTCTCATCAATGCTGAGTGCAAAAATATTAAAATTATCCTTGTATTCATTCAGAATGTACTGATCTCCACCGTGTTCTGAAAGATCGGTAAAATCTCCGACTTTCAAAGTGTTTGGAAGATTCATTTTTGAAAATGCATCAAACAAATGTTTGAGTTCTGGAAGGTATACTGCGGTAGTAATATCTTGATTTCCAAGAAAATTCTCATGCATTTTATTCAGTCGAAACTTCTCAAGCACCCCAAGATTCCAGTTATGATAATGAGGAACTCCATTCTCATCGAGAATAATCTCGACAGAATCAGTGACCCCGTCGATTACCGAAATCATGTCCCGAGATATTCTCTTTTCATCACAAAATTGAATAATAGTGTGAGCTTGTTTATCGGTACCAATCGCTGAAATTGCAGATGCATGTGCACCTGCTTGCACTGCGTGAAAGACACTATTTAACGCCATCCCCCCAGGAAATTGTTTCCCTATTTTGGGATAAATATCGATACCGACATCTCCAATTGCCGCATATGAAATCTTCTTTTGCATATGCTATTATAGCTCATGACAATACCTGAATTCCCATTTAAATCAGACGCTGCCTTCGATGTTGACCACAATAGAGCGAGCTTACATGCTCAAAGAATTGTTAGACGATTGCAAACGGGTAACGGCATTGTAGCACTCGATGTTGATGGAGTATTTTTGGATGGAAGCAGTATGGGTACTGATTGGTTCACTGATCCAGCATTTGCCACAATTCTACCCATTTTAGATCAAAATCTCGATCTTCGATTGATAACTGCCCGCGGAGAAATGGTGATTCCATCTATAAGACAAATGGTATCTGGCGGCATAAATCTTGCTGGACCGCATATTATTGAGGAGGGACACGCCTGGCTGATGGATGGAGAAGTACACCCATTGGTGTCTCAAGAATACATTCAGTTTTTTAGAGCATTGCATGTTGACCTTCAAAACAATGGTCTCGTGAATTCGTGGCAAGATGTCAAACATGAAAACAATACATTTTGTTGGGGAGATAGCCGGTGGCAAGGAAGATATTCGGGCAGTCTCTGGTTTCGATATCAAGATAGAGATTTCATGGAAGAAAAACTCCAACAGAAAGTGCGACAGCTTTCAGAAATTGCTTCAGTTCAGGTCGACTGTCATTTTAACGCACAACCTCAGAACGATTTATCATGGATGCGGATTCGCTCAAGTGAAGTGAATAAAGCCCATCGCATGCATACGCTTGGGCTCCCTGATGTATATGTTTGCGATGGACCAAATGACCGACAAGCAGTAGCAGCAATGCAGCCTGATATCCTCCTGCCATACATGAGAAATACTGATGGGGTCGTTATTGCGGTCAATTCTTCTCCAGATCAAGAAACCGCAGATATGAGATGGGTGTATGAAAATGCAGATATCACCGTTAACAGCCATCAAGAATTAGCATTTCTTCTTAAAATAGTCGCCCATTCCATACAATAACCTTCTATCCTTCATTCATTCCTCTGCAAAGAACATTCATTGTAGAACACTATCTACTTTGCTATCATATCTACATGCACAAACTTGCCCTCATCATTCTCGATGGCTTTGGAATAGGAAAACCAAATAACACAAATGCGATTCATGTTGCAGACACTCCCTTTTTTGACCATATCTGGAAAAACTATCCGCATACGACTCTTCAAGCAAGTGGACTTGCCGTAGGACTCCCTGAAGGACAGATTGGGGGGAGTGAAGTCGGACATCTGACAATCGGCGCAGGACGAGTATTGTATCAAGACTTAGTTCGAGTCAATCGCGCATTTGATGAATCAGATAAATCAAGCTATGGAATTAAGAATAATACAAATTTTCAATCGTTCATTCGGGAAGCTCAAAAAGAACCAGCACATCTTCTTGGTATGCTTTCTCCCGGAGGAATCCACAGTCATCAAAAACATCTGTTTGCCCTTTTGAAAATAATGCATGAACAGGGCTGTAAGGAGCCCTATATTCATGTGATAAGTGACGGCCGTGATACCCTACCCTACTCAGGAAAAGAGTACGCGAAAGAGCTGACTGATTTAATGCATAAACTTTCATTTGGAAAAATTGTTGGCGTCGTCGGAAGATTTTATGGCATGGATCGTGACCATAACTGGGATCGGACTCAAAAACTTCTTGATCTTATAGTCAAAGGTGCAGCAGATAAAAAATCCCGTGATCTCGTTGAAGCGTTCGAACAAAATTACCATGAAAAACTTACTGACGAACTCCAAGAAGCCACCAAAATTCTTCCTGAATACAATGGAATCAAAAAAAATGAGCCCGTTCTTTTCTGGAATTATCGCTCAGATCGGATGAAACAGATCGTCTCAAAACTACATGAGACCTATCCAAAAAATCCATTTTTTACCCTGACACAATATGATAAAGATTATTCATACCCCGTTTTCTTTGACAAACAATCAATAACACACACCCTTTCCGAGGTGATAAGCGCGCAGAAAATCACACAACTCAAATCTGCAGAAACCGATAAAATTCCCCACGTCACATACTTTTTTAATGGTGGCGTTGAGGTTACGTTTCCAAATGAACTGCATGCATTTATTGAAAGTACGAAAGTCACCTATGATAAATCTCCAAAAATGAGGGCGCATGAGATTGTAGAATCTGTTGAGGATGAATATGAAAAACATCCAGAACTTGGCTTTGCGGTAATCAATTTTGCAAATGCAGATCTCGTATCTCATTTTGGCGTATTTGAATCTTCGGTCAAAGCAGTTGAATGTGTGGATCAAGAGCTTAAACGAATCTGTGATTTTTTGACTGAAAATGAATTTATCTGTGTCATCACGGCAGATCATGGAAACGCAGATGAGATGGTGGACGAAAAGACTGGTCAACCGAGAACTGCCCACACCATGAATCCCGTGCCATTTGTGGTTTACGATCCGAAACATATTTCTTCTTATCATTGTCATCCTGAACTTGATTCGGGATCCATTTCTCTTGACCAAAATAAAAATAATGGTTTGAGTCATGTCGCACGAACAGTCCTAGAGCTTATGGAGATCGCTGTTCCTGAGGAGTATGAAGAAAGCTTGATACTGAAATAAAGAGAGCAGAGATCACATTGAAAACATTTCTTCGCGCTTTGGACCAACTGACACAAAGCAGATCTTTTTATCAAGACGTTTTTGCAGCTCAAGAATATATTTTTGAGCATTTTTTGGTAAATTCTTGAAGGAGCGGGCTTCTTTTGTTGAACCCGACCACCCGTTCATCGTCTTATATATTGGTGTCACATGATCAAGAAATCGGTTTTTTATCGTCGGAATCTTTCCGATACCATACTTTTTCCCTTCGAAGATATAACCGACACAAATTTTTACCTCATCAAGCCCATCAAGGACATCAAGCTTGGTGATCGCAATTTCTGTCGCGCCTGCAATATGAGCGCCATAATAGGTTGCTACCGCATCAAACCATCCGCATCTTCTCCGACGACCTGTTGTTGTTCCATATTCGTGCCCCACCTCAACCAAATGATCGCCTATCTCATCTTTAAGTTCGGTGGGAAATGGACCAGATCCAACTCGTGCGGTATATGCTCTTGAAGCCGCATATACATGATTTATCTTATACACACCCGTCGCTGCACTAAATCCTGCCCGTGTGGGATGGCTTGAGGTGACATATGGTGCGGTCCCCAGATCGATATCAAGAAGCGCTCCTTGTGCACCTTCTCCAAGGATTCGCTTTCCCTCTTTATGTGCTTTCCAAATAACCGGAAGAACCTCTTGAATCATGGGTTCAAGACGTTTTCGGGCAAATTTCAACCTCCTGAGTATGTCATCATAATCATATGGTTTTTTTTCGACGCCACCGCTCATAAGCTTTGTCAATCTTGTCTGCCAATCAAACTCCTTTTTAAATCGTTTTTCAAAATTCTTTTCAAAGAGGTGGTGGATCTGTAAACCGATTCGTTCGGTGCGATCTGCATATGCAGGTCCGATACCGCGCCGAGTCGTACCAATTGGTTTTTCTCCCCGTGCAACCTCAATCAGAGCGTCTCGTTTCTTGTGCCAATCAAGAATCATGGTAATATCTGGAGATATGAGCAGGTTTTTGCTACTCACCGGAATACCACGTGACAATAGCTCATCTATTTCGTGAATTAAGATATCCAAATCTACAACAACAGTATCTGCCAATATGCATTTTGTGTTAAAGATGCCTGAAGGAATGAGGTGAAATTTGAACTCACCATGTTCGTTATTGACGGTATGACCTGCATTTGGCCCACCTGCCCAGCGTATGACAAGATCAGCCTGTGGAGATAGATAATCGACGATTTTCCCTTTTCCATTATCCCCCCATGCTGCATCAAGTACGAGACTTGTTCCATTCCATTTGAAAGAAGATGAGTTGCTCATAAAGATAGTACATGCATAGTATACATCAATTCATTTTTGACATTTTCATTTTTAGACAAATATACAATACTGAAATCTATTGTAAAATAAGATATTCACCATTGAATTGATTCTATGTCTAAAATACTGTACGGTGCAATTGGAGTCATTTTAGTAATAATCACTGCTTTGTTTCTTTTTATCCGAGGCAATGCATTTATCACTCCCGAGTCAACTCCAGGCCCCACGCCCACCGTTGTTACACTCCCGACACCAATCGTTATTGAAAAAATATCTGAAACAAATCCTTCGGTGAGCCAACGTCCAAACACTTCTTTTGCGTGCCCGTCAGAAGATTGGATAAACTGCATGCCGGGACCGAATTCGCCCGATAAACGGTGCGATAAAGACTATCTTGACTGGGCAGGGATCAACTGTCCTGGCTTTATGGGAGCGGCGTATTAACGATCGGATACCACTTAACCAACATTTTTCTTCTATAATAACCCTATGGACCAAGTAGATAATCCCCACCCCATTGGGGTCGATACTCCTCAAACTATCGAAACAACTCCTGTTTTGCCTGATGAAGAATATACGACTTTGATGAGGCTTAATCGTTCGGTGAATGAATTTGCAAAATTTGAATCTCCGTCATTTACTCCTTCTGATCAAGAACTTACACAAATAATTGAAGACTGGGGTGCGTCACAACCCGTTCTTGAAAAATCTCTTCAAACATGGAAAGATGGCAAAACAGATTTCTATCGAACGAATATCCCCTTCTACTCTCTTGCATCCTTTATACAAACTGCCTCAGAACTTCAATCTCGAGGAGTTGCTCAGTTAGGTGCCCCACTTTCTCATGCCATCTCGCTTCTTGAAAAACACATTGATGACTGCGGTGAAGTATTTGAGGAAAAGAAGGAAGATTTCTTATTACTTGATAGGTATCCAGGCATTGAAGCCCTAAAAACTTTGAGCATTGCAGCAGAATATTCTCATGATCCAGCGGCCAAAAAAAAAGCGTTAGGATATATCGAAAATGCTATTCCAGCAATTATTGCACAAATAAAACCAAGTACAGAAAACCGATATCAATTTGTAAAGTATATACAACCACTTCTTCAAATTCTTTCACAGGGAACTATTGAAGCAAAAAATCAGGCAAAACAAATATTATTGACCATGCTTCAATCTTCATCTGGCGAAGATATTATAAATATCTTTACACCAACACATGAAATTTCTCGTTCATATCTTCGAACATATGAAAATGATGTTTTTTCTGCTATTCAATCACATCTCAGTAACTTCAATATTGACCCTGAAGGCATGATGTCCCAATGGAAGTCGTCCGACAAGCAAATTTCTGATCATACAAAACAGATGTGGCGCTTTCGAGCACGCACTATTCCAGCGGCACTGAGAACTTTATCAGAACTTGAATCTCACCATCCAGATGTTGCCAAAACATTACAAGAAGAATTTGGACTCAGTAATTTCTTCTGGTATCCATCTGATATGCTCATTCGACAGTACGAAGAAAGAGAAAATCACGACAAGCCATATGGCGTCGTCTGGGCTCCAAAAATCGATGAACAAAATTGGGTTTCGGGAAGCATGCCGGCCATACATGATTTGTTTGCAAATACGAATGAGGATGTAAGTATTCGCTTCATGGAAGCAAAGCGAAAAGATGGCCCATCTGGAATTGGTAAAAGACTTGATGACTTTCATGAACGATATTATGCTGGTGGAGAAGGGCACAAAATCTCGTTTATGATCATGCTTGGTCATTCATTTCTGAGCGCAACTGACACAATTCATTTTGGAGATGAGTGGAATGAAGGAGGTTATCTCCGGACAAGCGATTTAAGAAAGCCAACGGTACAAAAATATGTGGATTATTTTACCCCGAACCCATCATTGATCCTTGCCTCATGTAAAGTAAAGGATACATTCGGCGTAGTCATAAAGGATCTTTTTGGCGTAGATTTGCAAGCGTCTGAGGAATTAGTCAACTGCATCACCTCAATTACTCCGAATGTTGAAGATGATGATGTTCATCTTGATGCTTCTTTTACTCGGTACTATTTATCCCAAGAAGCTTTTGATCAAGGGTAATTTATGGGAGATTATCCATTCGAATCATTATAATTAAATCCCACCATATATTTTCCCCAACACCTCAATCCCCTCCCAAAACATATCTTCATCAAAGTTCTCGTTTGGCGCGTGGAGGTTAGCGTCAGGAAGGACAAATCCCGTCAAAACAACGGGTTTCCCCAGTACTCGCTGAATGATTTCAGCTGCAGGAATTGATCCACCCTCTCGCATAAAGACCGTTTCTGTTCCAAAATGATCAGATAAAATGCGTGCCGTTTTTTGTAAGTACGGATCATCAATCGAACAGTAAAATGGGTTATCATACGAATGTGAGGTAATTTTATATTCGACCCGAGCACCATATTGAACCATATACTTTTTTACAAAATCACGAACAAGAAGATCGATATTTTGAGCGCACTGATGCTCGACCAATCTGAATGAAAATTTCGCCCTTCCTTTTGCGGGGATGATTGTTTTTGGCCCTTCACCCACAAATCCCGACTTTATTCCATGAATATCCATTGAGGGAAAAATTTTTGGCGCAAGGTAGGGTGGGACATTTCTCATTGATGTCAATCCAAAAGACCCTGCATCTTTTTGAAACTCTTCATCTGAAAATACCTGATTATTGAGAAGTTTCATCTCTGTTTCTGATATTTTTCGCACTGAATCATAAAAACCTGCTATCTGCACCTCTCCCGACCTCATATTTTTCATGTGGGCAAAGAGATCAGAAAGGATTTGTGCGGGATTATATGCCGCATTTCCATACACGCCAGAGTGCATATCATGGTCCCCAACTTTCAGCTCTATCTCAAAGTATACGAGCCCGCGGAGCGCATAAATAATCATGGGAATATTTTTTTTATACATCTCTACATCGGTAATAAAGAAAACATCGACCTTCATCAGCTCATCCTTGAGCGTATCAATATATGATGCAAAATGCTCACTTCCCGTCTCCTCCTCGCCTTCAATGAGAAACACAATGGTATTTTTGAGGCTCTGTGAAGCAATAAGATTCTCAATCGAGGCAATATTTTGAATAATATGACCCTTGTTGTCAGCCGTCCCTCTTCCGTAGAATCGACCATTTTTTTGAGTGAGAGTAAATGGCTTAGAGTTCCATTCTCGTACAGGATCCTCCGGTTGTACGTCATAGTGTCCATAAATGCCGATAGTTTTTCCATCCGCGCTCCCTATTCGTTTTGCAAAGATTGTTGCGGGATTTTGACCATTTTGAAGAAGCAGTACCTCAAATCCCAGTGAGGTCAGTTTTTTTGATAAAAAATCCACAGCACAAACCATACCAGGGGCTCGTTTTGGATCTGCCGATACCGATGGGCTTAAGATAAATGAAGAGAAATCATCAATCACCTTTTGTTTATTCATGGGTTATTATACCGCGTGCACGTTCTCTCTGCTACAATAGAATCATGAAAACAGTTCCCACCCTTTTAACCCTTGATCGCTTTGAGCTCAGTGATCAACTTGAGCTCTTTCAACCCTATTATGATCGAATTCAAATAGATATTGCCGATGGCATACTCGTCCCCAATGTGACTACTCAAATTGACGAGTTGTCCGATCTCATTTCACAAGGACATGTTGAGATTAATTCAAAAATGAGCTTTGATTTTCATCTCATGGTAAAGAATTTCAAGGCGGAACTATCAAAAATTGAGAAGCTTATAGCACAAAATATTCAAATAAATACTGTTCTTGTAAATGCATCTCTTCAACCAAAAATCGACAATCTTATAAAAGAGTTCAATATTTCTATAGGATTAGATGTATCCCCTTCTACAGAGATCGATGATATAGCTTCTCATTACGATCTATCTAAGTTTTCACATATTCAGATCATGACGGTTGAACCTGGCTTTCAGGGATCACCTTTTTTGCCAGATATGCTCAATAAAATTACTCAGCTCCGCGATCATCACTATAGTGGTGAAATACTCATTGATGGTGGGGTCAATAGTAAAACAATTCCAACAATACGAACGTGTAAAAATCCCCCCGATGTGATCTGTATTGGAAGTTATCTCACCAAAGCAGGAGATGATTTGGGCAGTAGAGTTGATTTTCTCAAAAAACTTGAATAAAGTTGGACAATTCAATCTTTTCATCTCAACACATCATTCCTACTGATTAGTGGATCATTCTTCTTTCTGTTTAGGCTATCAGATCATGTTTTATAGCAAATATTCATAAGTAATAATCATTTTATATTTATAGGAAATGCATGTTATATATTGAATATACTATTAACCTATAGTATAATATCCGCACCTCAATGTCACCACTGGTCGAGTGGAACCTTGATACTGAGGGAGAGGAGATTTTTATAGGAGTGCGAAAATGAGAAGGATTAAGTTTTTAGTGGCTATTGCCTTGATCCTTACCATCATTGGGGGAAATGCTTCCCCAGTTATGGCTTCAGGTAATAGCTTTAAAACGGGATGTACAACGGTAACTGTTTCGAGAACTATCGTTACGGTTAGCTTTAGGACTATCCCGCCAACTGGACTCGGCTCCATTCGAATAGGCTATGCAGATTGGCCTTCGAATGAAGCGAAAGGAGTAAGTCCCTATGCTTATAGCTGGGGCACTACTTCGTTCCGCATTCCCGAGAAGTTTTCGGGATATGCGATAGATATTTATCTGCCTCAAGTTTGTGGAGAGGCAGAACTATATGTAAATCGGTGGGGCACGAAAGTGTACGCTACCGATTCGCTAGAGTAAGCAATATAATCTCCTCGTCCCTGCTCCGGTACCCAGTAATGGATCCGGAGCAGGAACACTCTTTTCTCAAACCTTTCCTCAAGAATATGGATATTTAGTAGTAGCGAAAATACTCATTTTTCAAATCTGTAAAAGTCCCCTGCTCGATCGACTCCCGTATCTCGCGCATCATATCTGCATAAAACTGAATATTATGAAGGGTTGTGTATGTTGAGGCTCGAAGATCTTTTTCAAGAAACCATTTCCATAGTTGACTCATGGTCACACCTTCCACACACGCACGACACGCACAGTTCTTTTCAATTGGCTCATCCAGGTGCTTGAGCTTGCGCAGATAGAGCCGTCCTTTTTTCGTATAGAGCATCCGGTGTCGGGCTTCACGAGTGGGAATCACACAATCAAAAAGATCAACTCCTTCTTGAACTGCCGAAAAGATATCTCTGATTTTTCCAATACCCAACAAATGTCGTGGTTTTTCCGGAGGAAGTATTGCCGTCACCCAGGAAACGGTCGTGCTGAGGGCTTCATGAAAATCTCCAAAACTCCCCCCGATTCCAAATCCCGGCACTTCTTTTGATCCGACGACGCGTGCTGATTCCTCGCGAAGATCTTGATATTCGCCGCCCTGAACTATGCCAAAGAGTGCTTGTTTTTCTTCGAAGCTTTGGTGAGCTTCGATCGATCGATCAAGCCAACGATGCGTTCGCTCCATTGATTTTTTTGTATATTCATATGAATTCAAGGGCGAGGTACACTCATCAAACGCCATCATAATATCGGCACCAATCTTGTGTTGAAGATCCATTGAGATCTCTGGATTTAACACTTTTGGCTTTCCGTCAAACTCAAACTCGACTCCCTTTTCGGTGATTTTAATCAAATTTTGAGAATCATCATGCTTGATTTTAACGATATCTGATTTGGTGGGTAATATTTTTCCAATTCCAGACCCCCTCCCAAATCCCAAAGAAAACACCTGAAACCCCCCACTATCTGTTGCAATGATCCTACCAGGAACCTGCATATACGAATGGATGCCGCCTGCAGTTTCTATTTTTGGAATGATTTCTTTTGTGTATGTATGGTATGTATTTACAATAAAATACCTACTCGGAAGTTCCTTTAGTACGTCGTTGGGAAGAGACCGAAGCTGCGCGTCAGTTGCGACAATGGCAAGCTCAGGAGTTTGAATTTCACCGCAAGAAGTCCGAAGAGTACCTGCACGCACTTTGGTCGAATTCTTTTTGGATGTGATATCAAACGAAATCATAGAACTTGTATTATATCAATCTATTGCTGAGAGAGCTCACAATTGATATAGTGGTACATATAATGAATAAGCTTTCAGCTCTCCTTATTATCGGTATTTTTATCTCCTCAATTTACTTTGTTTGGGACTCATTTCAAAAACCGGTTTCTGCTGAGGTTCAGGTCCTTGGTAACTATATTCAACAATCAATAGTGAGCAAAGATGGGCTCCAGACATGGTATCGCACCTGTCCAATCAATCTTGATAATTCTGAGAGTGTCACCGACTGGGAAAACTGTACGCCATTTCAAGGGCCGGATACAGTGAATAACTTCAGTCTTCCGGGGTATGTGCACAACAGTGGGATTAGAGATATATCAGCATTCGTATACAAACTGAACAATCAACCATACGTACGCCAATCATTGGTAAGCGATTATGGAAAAACCATCTGGTCTCGATCGTGTCCAGTGCGAGATACGATTGAGTGGAATAATTGTATTCAAACTGAAGGAGGAAGTATTTGGGCAGTACAAAAAATTGCAGATTTCAAACTGCCAAAGGGAAATGATGCTACCATTGTCAATCTCTCAGAGTTTTCAGTCAATGTGACGCCAATCGATCTCGATGTTGATCTGGGAATAGACATTGAACCCATTGGATTGCTGATCCAATTTCTTGTGGGAGATGATGGCAATATGTGGATGCGTTTTTGTACGACAAATCCAACCGCAGGAATTGATACGTGCCAGTCTTGGATGCGCGAAAATATAGCTGAAATGACCACCGGAGCCCCCATTGTATCAGCGGGTGATATCGAAGATTTTTCAATGTATGCAATTCAAAAACTCAATACTGAAATTGAACTATCTATTTCTCTATTACATGCTGATGGGGATCATGTCTATACAC
>Ga0210057_1001496_pt1 | contig 35225 bp, 44 predicted proteins | sample CryGeyCG2114_010_2_FD_183968 | JGI IMG/M metagenome (GOLD analysis project Ga0210057, IMG submission 183968) | Groundwater microbial communities from aquifer - Crystal Geyser CG10_big_fil_rev_8/21/14_0.10 (SPAdes) (version 2) | ecosystem: Environmental > Aquatic > Deep subsurface > Groundwater ... | reverse complement strand
GACTCAGACTCTATCCCAAGACTATCCATATCTTGCTTATGCCGATTATTTAGGAAAAATCACCTATTTTCTGGACACACCCACTTCCGCCACTACCTTGTATTTCTTCATCGTATAGCTCGTCTGGCTGCAAACCGTCAAGAGACAGACGTTGAGTAGATAACCCATCGAATATCTGCCTGACAGCATTGAGTTCATTTATAGTATCTATCTGCATACCCTCAAGTTCCGTAACTGGGTATACAAATATCTTATCACCTAATCGACACCGAGTCTCAAGCAGCCACTTGATGTCTGTGATATAGATATTGCCATTGTCGAAATGCTTAAATCCCCCGACCCCTAACTCCTGTCTCATGGGTCTGTTCTGAGGGTTATACGAAGAAAACCATCTGCCCTTTTCTTCCTTCTGGAACCAAAGAAAATCGTAGAACTTGGTCACAGTTAAAAGGCTATCATAATCTCCAGAATAAAAGCATTTGATAGCATCGCGAATTCTGCCACTTGCCCGAATCGGGCTTGTGGGCTGAAGGATTACCATTGCATCGCAATGCTTTACTTCAGGAACATTTTCAACTACATCAATCATGCATGTCTCAGTTGACGCCAAATCCCCGCTAATTTCCGCTGGACGACAACGAGTATTAACCCATGCATCTTTGGCGATACTCAGAATCTCATGATCATCTGACGAAACTACAACTTGCTCCTTGGGAATACCAGCAGCAATAGCATGAATTACAGAGTGCATAAACAAAGGCTGGCTGCCGAGCATTTGGAGGTTCTTCTTCTCTATGCCCTTGGAGCCGCCTCTGGCGGGTATTACACACACTACATTTTCAAGCATTTTATGATCTCGTTCAAGCTCTTTTTGGGAAAGACATTTATCTTAGATATCTCTGATGCATTATACACCGTGCATGCTTCGTTTATGAACCTCCCCTGCTTAGTCCAATACTCCAAAATTGAATCTAAGTCAGAGTCAGAACTGGGTTTACGGTGAATGTATTTGTCTGCCTTCTTCCCATCCAACCGGCGAGGCTGTTGCCACCCAGGAAACTGCCAAAACCATCGCATACCCCTAACTCGACAACAGTCTAAACCAAGAACTACAATAGAGCTACACCCCATAATGTGAGCTACGTGGATGGCCGAAGCAGCCGAAGTTCGACATTGAACGATATGATTCTCTGGATTGTTGTGCTCGTACTTATCAGTGATATGATATCCGGTACGATGCTGAAAAAGAACTGACCTGTCTCCGAACCAACTGGCCTTGTCCTTAAGCTTTTGCTCATAAAGAAGGGCAATGGTTTTATCGGATTGTCGCAGATCATTGGCAAAATATGACCACACAGCCACTTCCCAGTCATCGGATAGAGTGTAGTCGGCATTCGGTACGGCTAAATACCCAGCGTTAACAGCAATAGTCACATAGTCTTTCAAAGGCTCTAGGTCTAAACCGTGTATGGACGGACCCGACCCTACAATAAAAGCCGGTGTGCCTTTATGTTTCTGATTGAATTCATCTAATGTTCTAAAACCCGTTGTAGTCATCCAAGAATCTTTCGTATTTGCTGGGCACTCTAATGGTGCCATCATCATTTACTAGCTCTTCGGGAGTCGAGAAAATAAACTCCCAACAATCGGACAAGTCCTCTATCACTCCCCAAAAACTAGGAGCAATCTTATGAGGATCAAGAGCGCTTAGCTGCAATATGTCTGCCGGATCACAGTCAAGTAACCGCACACCTTTCTCAAAGAAGAGGGCATCGTCTACAGTGACAAAGAGTGAAAGGGCATCCTCTATGGAAGTGTCGTCACCGACGACTTTTATGAATCCAGCCTGTATAGCAGCAGAAATGTTGGGTTCATGCAGATTGTGGACCTTTTTGCGGTGTCCAGCTACAATTGTTCCGACCCCTGGTAATATCAACTGTTTGGTCGATATGTTCTGTATGGTGTACATTAGAATGGCACCGGTCTCTTCTCAAAAACCTCAATCACAGAGTTATTACTACAGTTGTATATTGATGCTCCAACGCTCTCAGATAGTTCTTTCAAAGATTGGTAAGTGGCAATGTTCTCTTCAAACTTGCGTATCTGATGAGACTGTTCAGGTCTGAAGTTTTTGCCTTTAGATTTGCGCTGTGGCCATTTCTCTTTCGGCCAAAATTGCCAGAAGTGTGAGTTTCCATGCAGCATCTTGTGGTCAACACCCAGCAAGTGAATCTCTTGGCATCCAGTTAATAAAGCAAAGTCTATGGCAGCAGGCACCGAGCTTACGGAGCACAACGCCTTCCCGTCATTGCTGAGAGGTGGAGATTCAGATTCTCTAGGCTTAAAAAACCTGAAATTATGCTTCAGTATCTTGTCAGCATGCTCTTTCCAGCTTGTGCGGACTATCTTTTGCGAGCTACTACGTAAAACCTTGGACCAGAAATAGTCCCACTGCAAACAAAGAGTGTCATTTGATATCCAATATCGATCCGCTGACGAACCGACAGACCAGTCAAACAACAGGATTGAAGAGTTGATAGTGATTATCACGTCATCTTCAATCGGCGAAAGGTTCATAAATGCCACTGAAGGGCCAGCACCTATCACAAAACATCGACGACCCTGATAAATGTTTTGGAAGTCACTCAGATCAGTATATGGCTTTATATCTACCCGCTCTCTTTTCTGTTGCCTTCTCATACTTCCATCTCTTCAAGAAACATACTAGGCTTGCACATCTTGATGTAGTTACGCTTCATGCCAAATGCGTACTGCCGACGAGTCATGCACTGAGTAATAGCCAAATAATCCTTGGCTCTCGTGACAGCCACATACATCAGACGACGTTCCTCACCTAAACCACCCTCATTCACAGAGCGCTGGTGGGGTATGATATCTTGCTCTGCTCCAACAATGAAGACTACAGGAAATTCAAGACCCTTCGCAGAGTGCATCGTAAGCAAGGTGACTGCGTCATCAGTGTCATCCTTGTCCATCATATCCGAAGTCATGATTTGAACGGTATGCAAAAAGTCTGATACTGTCGCATTTGGCTTCTTGCTCTCGTAATCAGCAACGCCCACAAGAAACTCATTAAGGTTATCTGCCCTGCTGTTGGCAGCAGTCTTCTTATTTTTGGAGTCTTCTTCTACTAGATACTCGTGGTATCCCGAGTCCTTCATAAGACAAGCTACTGTTTCAGTAAGTGATGTCTTCTTCTTGGCCTCTTCAATTACTGATTTGAATCCCTCTAGTCCCTCCTGCATTTTCGCAGATAGTTTGACATCTGGACTTTTACACGCTTCCCAAATAGAAACGTTATGATCATAAGCATATTTTTCAATACGCCCAATTGCAGTTGTCCCAAGATGTCTCTTAGGCACGCTAATCGCCCGAGCAAATTGTATAGTATCATTTGGGTTAGTCATAAATGACAAGTACGCCAAAGCATCCTTGATCTCTTTGCGATCAAAGAACGAGAATCCGCCAACAATCTTATAAGGCAGGTTGTACTTACGCATCGTAATTTCAATCTGCTTACTTAGGGAGTTAGTTCTATATAATACTGCAAAGTCAGAGAACCTATACCCATTCTTAGCTTTGATGGCTTGAATCGTCGCGGCAATCGAATTGGCTTCACTCTCAGGGTCTTGATATGTCTTAACTACCACAGGATGACCGTCACCACGTTCAGATATAAGGGTAACGTCTTTAGCGTTTCCATTCTTACGAATGAGATTTTGAGCGGCGGTCAGTATTTTGCTAGTGGATCGATAATTGCGAGGAAGGATAATCTGCTTAACATCATCGAAATCCTTTTCGACCTTTTGGATATTCTCTGGTCTGGCTCCTCGCCACGAGAAGATAGACTGATTAAAGTCTCCAACTACAAACAGATTGGATTTGCGGGTTTTCTTGGGGTCCGCTATAGCACGTACAATCTCATACTGGATAGTATTCGTATCCTGCATCTCATCTACTAGAATATGTTGGAACTTGTGGTGCAGAATATCGGCAGCCTTGGGTTCCTTCTTAAACAGCAGCCATGTCTTATACAGAATGCCGCTGAAGTCTACTGCATTCCACTTATCAAGCAGATGCAGGTATTCATTAATCATCTCAGGACCAGGACTTTTCAGGTCAGCAACGTGACTCTCAAAATCTTCAATATCCTCCCGAAAGTCGTTGACAACCCCGCAAAGATGGTTTATAGCCTTGTCACGACTATCTGGCTCGACAGCATACATACGCATGACCTTGTCCATAAGGTCTTTCTGATCTTTGTCGGTGTAGATAGAGAACCCACTTTCCAATCCGACATGTTTTCCGTATTTGCGCAACACTCCTATACACAAGCGATGGAAGGTGCTGATCCAAACTTGATCAGATTGCTGACCTGACTTCTGCGAGACGCGCTCCCTCATCTCATTTGCTGCCTTATTCGTAAAGGTTAAGCAAAGGATATTGGATGGGTCTACATGTCGCTCTTGTATTAGGTTAATGACGCGTGCAGTGAGGGTGGCTGTCTTTCCAGAACCGGGGACAGCAGTAACTACACATATGCCCTCACCGTGGTCAACTGCTTGTTGCTGCTCTGCGTTAAGATTCATCAATTAAACCAAAAACAGGTGTTGCCAATGTCGTCAACATTGAAGTAATAGGTGACAGCTAGTTCGCTGGTCACTGGTTGTGTGGTTGCAAACATATCAGTGGAGTAATATTCACTTATATCATCGTCGTTGGTCCACTCGCTAATCACCACTTCAATCATGTCCTCTAATCTTGTCTGCGGTTCGTCATAATCAAGAATATCAATAATCATCCTCAATCTCCTTTATCTTATGTTTGATTGCTCTCGGTGACCAACCATTCGCCACGAAGGGCATCTGATCTACGAATTTTCCTTCATCATCTACTATTTGTACAACCGGCAAGTCAATAATGCGCCAACTGTCGAGTTCCTTCTTCTGCTCGGGCGTAGCATTATCGACGTTATATGTTTTATGCTCAAACTTAAGCCTTTTCAAGCGATCAAGATAAGCCTTGCATCTTGGACAGTTATCTGACTTAATAACGCGAGCATGCAGAGCCATTATTTCATTCCTAATGAAGCCTTTACGGCGATCTCTTCTTTAAGCAGCCCGGCTGCGTCCAGTTTTCCTTCCGCGGCCCATCTGCCAAGCTTACGTTGCACTTGTCCCCACTCGCTTTGGAGACCTTCTGTCACCTTCTCAAACTCCTCCGCGATACGCTTGTTGAACATAGAAGCGTATTTCATTTGATCGTCGTTACTTAATTGTTCTCTGTTGGGATCATCGTCAATACCAAACTTGAATGGGGCTTCTCGTTTGGCAAGACATTGTGCGAAGTAGTACATATTATTATCGGTGAGGTTTGGGTATCCGAAAGCATGGGCTATATCCTGCTTGGCAAAAACCAAAATCTTCTTCTCGCTATTATGCAGCAAAAGCCCGTTGATCACGAGCATCCCATTTTCATCATCATATTTTGCGTCAAGTATCTTGACAGTATAGTACGTCATAATTGAGCCTCCAGTACACCGGTTAAGACTTCGGCAAAAGACTCGATGTCTTCCCGGCTGGGCTTAGACAGTTTCACTTCAGTTAACCGATTGAGAGCCTGAGGCTCCAATATTTCGAGTAGCAAGTGGTCATGGAACGTGCGATACGAACCACCAGGGATATCATGCAAATCTATGCATTGCTTGTCCACTCCGAGCATCACCTCGCACTTACGAGTATGCTCAAACCATTTGTTCTCGTCTTCTTCAGTGATGGGCTTTTCTGAAACCACTTTATCACATTGAGGGCGAATGGGAAAATCCTCTCCCTCTCGCTCACGCAATGATGCCACTCGCTTGTCCCAGCTTTCTTGAGGGATTACTCCATACATGCGACAAGCAAATGGTCTGTTTTCGTAGACTAAGCATTTCTCACTCCAGAATACACATCCCTTCTGAGGGCTGGTATCTAGATAGTTAATAATAGCTCTGACCATCAGGTCTCGCTTCTGATGCTTGGGCCACTTTTGGACTTCCTGCCAAACCTTCAGAAACTCCACATAGTACATACTCGGATTGATGGTCCTACAGCACCAGATAGCGTCTTCTCCGAAATGCTCATGACAATTTTCACAACCACTTGTGGCTGGCATGCCTTCATAGAGAACCTTTAGGGAGATGGTGGGCCTACGTAAGTTCTCTTGGGTTATATCAACTCCGAAATTGCTCATACATCCAAGTCATCCAAGTCTTGTTTAGTTGTCAGTTTGGGAGCGGCCTTGGCAGAGGTTTTTGCAGGGACACCTTTTGTGGTCGTCTTTGAAAGTCGGGGAGCATCATCCTCGAATGTAATACTGATACTCGGACCACCGTCTACCTGTTCTACACCTGGGACATCCTCTCCCGCATCTACCAAATCTCCAATCACTTTCTTGGCCGCTCTTGCATCTACGGACACCTTGGTTTTCGTGATCTCGTCATATCGACCTTCTTGCTTCATGTACTCCAAGAAAGCTTCTTCGTCCTTGATAACCCATGACGTAGAACCCTTGCGTTTTACGATTTTACCGACAGACGGGAACAATAGGTTGTTCTCATCTGGCTTCAGAGTAAACATCGTCCGCTGGATTAACTCACGCAACTGTGCAATCTGTCCCTCAACTGATTTAATCTCTATATCAGCTGTTTCAACTCGATATTTCTTCAGCCCTTTCAAGTGTTCCAACTTGGAGTTTAGGTCGTTGATGTGGATTAGGATATTTTCAATCTCAAAAACAGAAGACAACACAACGTCGTCGGTGATGGAAGAAGTTCCACCTGTTATAATATCAAATGCAGATAGTTCATTGCTCATATTGTATTCCTTATTATTTACCTTCAGACCATTCTTTGAAACCCTTCACTGAATAGAGAATCGCGGTAACAGATTCCACATGATCTGAATCACGCAACTCACCTATATTCCCTTCATCAAACGACGGGGCAAAGCAAATATCAATACCCTTTGGAGCGCAATACCCCATGGCTATTGTCAAAGCTTTGACTGCATTGTAATTTGCGAACGGACCAACGGCTCTCACCTTAGCATATCCATGCCTGCGCAGAGCCATAAAGACGGCAGATGCCAATTTCTTTACATGATCCTTCTCCGCTGCCTTGCGATCTTCATCTGTAGGGCCGTGAAAACGACCCTTGGCCACTAAAAATCCAGGGTCAGAATCCGATCTGAAACTCTTCGGTTCTTCATCCAATACCGGGGCTGGCATTTCTGTGTTCATTATATATCTCCTCAATATAGACCGGCTATGTATTATACATTATCGACCAGTATCTTCTGTAACTCTTCACTTCTTACTGACTTGATCCTGGTTCGCACTTCTTTCTTGTCTAAATCAAGAGTAGAAGCAACGTCATCTACCGTATAGCCAGTCGCAATGAGCTTCAAAATGTCTTGATCGGTCTCATCCTTGATAAAAGATTCGATAATAAAGAATGCATGCTCATAGACAGATGGCACTTTACCGTCCTGAATATCTTGATAATCTACCACTTCAACAGACTGCGGCACACGACAATCTCGCGACACATAATCTTGGAGCACACTCTTTTGATCTTTGCCGGTGGGTCTGTGTAGGTCAAAAATCTCAGACTGGATTTGGGCATGAGGATATTGCTCTTCCCATTGAGCCCACGTCATCGGTTCTGCATACCGACTATATCGGTCGTCTAGAGTTCGGATATAATCCTCGTCCAGACAGGGGACAACTTCTTTTGTAAACGGGCATAGGACACCCTTGTCTCCATCCGACAAGTACCAGGGCCACTTAATTCTGCGCTTACATTCAGAATATGATTTCAGATCACCACTCTCTAGGGCGTCAAGCTTTGCGTTGGTTTTCTCGCCCCATGTAGTTGCCATTTGCTTCGGCTGGGTGGACACCTCGAAAATATCACCCTTCCAGACGACAAACTTTGGGAGATCACTCACAGACTTATAATGCTGTAGATGCTCGGCGGTAATACGACCTACACTACTACGTCCACATGCTGGACACTGTACGGAAGGATGACGCTTGATTCTGAATGCATAAGTCTTGATGTTAGACTTCCAGTTGGCGAGTATCTTATAGAAGAAACCATTAAAGGCTCCAAGCGAACCATAGCCATTCTTCTTCTGAAGAGCAACAGCAGTCGAAGTCTTGAATGTCTTGATGGCTACAGACAGTTTGTAATCAAAATCAGACTCAAAGGTCATCCTATCCATATAATTGTCAAGCTGAGCATACCAATGATCCTTGTAGTTGTCATAGTATAGCTGGATAGGCAAGTAGTCTGCGCTGTCACCTGTCTCTTGATAGAGCACAACTTGTTCGGTTACTGGTCTACCATTCAGGCAATAGTGCAACTTGGACATATCATATCCTCCTATTTCACACCCTTCCAACAATGCCCGCGATATTTGCATTCAAGGCATTTTTTGTGACCGCGGGAATCGTAACCTCTGGGTGGCAGGACGTGTTTGCCCTGCGAATTCAAATTTGTTATCTGATACTTCAGCCGGATTGCTTCTTCTTTCTTGACAGCAATCATAGCATCATCACGGCGAACCAGATACTCCTTTAGACTTTGATTCGCTTTATTCTCGTATAAGAACTTGCCATTTTTAAGCCCACTAAGATACAAGTATACCTGCATTTGAGTTAAGTGTTCTGGCTTAGGCTTTGATAAATCTTTATACTCGAAGGGATTCATCGTCTTATAGTCAATGATAAAATACCGTTCGTCCTCTGGTACTTCTGTTGCCTTCTTGTATTCACCCAACTTGGCATAGGGCCATTTTGTGATATCGATAATTGTATCTACATTGCCGCCCCACCAAGTATTCTCATCATAGAAACCAACTTCTACATACCAAAATTTGGTGGAACCACATTGACATTTCTCGGGGCGGAGGCACCCGAGCTTCTTGTCAAATCCATAAATCATTGGCTCTTTATGCTCTATCCAGTTTAGACATTGCCATCGACCCAATAGGGCTGGCTCGGCCACATTTACCACATAATCTCGCCAACGGTCGTGCATATAGTGGCCATTATCAAAGATTCGTTGTAGCTGTGGGTCTATCTTCAGGGCGCTATCATCTATTTGGATGATGCCCTTCGCTTCATAATATGCATACGCTATCTTGCGGTGGCAATCTTCCCAGCCACTCGCATGAAAATAAGTCATATCTCGGTCGTTGGTCTTTGCTCGCTCAGTCAGAAAACTATCTATCGCTTTACTGACACTGATATTAACCGACATTGTCTTCCTCTCATATTCATTAAAGACTGCTTTATCTGCTTCTTGATGTCGTCTATCCCAAACTTCTTTATGTAGTCATCTGGGTCTGTCCCATTAGGAAGACATACGGGAGCAATCTTGTATCCAATGCCACTCATCTCCATCTCACCAAAGGCGTCTGGAATGATCGGTCCTTTGAAATCCGTCAACTTCATAATCTTCTCGGTGCCTGTTTGACCTGCTCGATTCGGATCGCTATCCAAAACAAGAATAATTTCATCACAATAACGATGAATCATAGATAGCTGAATAGCACTCATATTAGTGCAGCAGAGGGCAACGACGTTATTTACACTGTGATTATAGAACTGTAGAGCGTCAATCTGTCCTTCAACTACAACTACGAAGCGCCAATGACGCATCGCCTCCTTGGCCTTGTCAATTGCATACAGGTGAAAAGATTTTTCATAATGCTCATGCCAGTAATGCGGCAAAAAGCTGTCCCCTTCTCCAATGAAGCGGGACATTAAAGTCACAAGATTGCCACTGGGGTCGAACAACGGAAAGATAATACGACCCGCTAGCTGATGTCTTACATCTATAGGTATGTATCCAAGCCCAAAGTCCCGAATTACAGTCTCAGAAAGACATCGCCGATCCATGAGATACGACAGACCAGGCTGACCTTCCTGCAACCAAATGCATTTTTGTGCTTTTTCAAGAAGGTCAGCCCGCTCTGCGTCACTGAATCGGCTTACGAACTTTTTATTCCGATATCTCATCTACATCATTTCAACCCACTTCCTCATCAGGAAGGTCTAAATCTGTCGCAGGGGCAGCCTTAGAGGTTTTCCGACCTTTAGATTTGGGCTTAGATGCCTGTGGATTGTATTTCGCAGCAATGTCCTCGATGGAAACTGTAATTCTCACAGGTTGCTTCTTCTTGAGGTTCTTCTCATCTTTAGCAGCAACAACGCAAGCAGCAGCTAATCTCGGTTCCAACTCTTGCTCACGGAGGTTGGCCAGAAAATCTGCCTCGCCATCAACCTGAAGGATTATATCGTCATTTTCTTTCCATGTCAAGACGCCATTTCTGATCGTCACAACCTGCAAATCTCTCGCCAAATCGTAAACTTTTTTAGCATCATCCGGGTTGTACTCAACATAGTATACTGGGACTTCGATAGAAACATTCGGAGGCACTGGTGGAGCCATCCGATTCTTCACAATTGTACATCTGGCATAGTGACCAATCAACTGATCTTCGCCATTTTCGTCCTTGACCCAAACCTTGCCCGAAGCCCCGTTCTTGCGCTCAACGCTGATCCTCTGGTGAGAGAAAAACTTAATTGCTCGCCCTCCAGGCGTGTGAAACTTATCAGCCCAAATATCACCCGGCTTCTCACGCAATTGATTGACCAGAATGACAGTAGTTTTAGTCTGAGCAGCAGCCTGTGCAATTTTACCTAATAACCGCGACATCGCCCTTGCGATTTCAGCAATACCTGCGGTGTTGGGATCGAATTTATCATCAAGAACTGCACCAGGAATCAACCCTGCCACCGAATCCAAGATAACGACACTGAAAACGTTGGAAACGACCGATCTATACATCATTTCCAAAACTTCAGCAACGTTCATTAGGTTGCCAGGCCCGCCATCATCTTTATCCGGCTTCCATAAACAGGGGAAAACGCACTGGGTCGGGTCCATTCCGTTAATCTCTGCCAATGCGTTACTAAATGCACTTTCAGTATCAAACCAAATACACTTCTCTCCGTCCTTTTGAGCATTCCCAACAACTCGCATAGCCATTGAGGTTTTGCCTGATCCCTCAGACCCCATTATTTCAACAATACAGCCCCTTGCTACACCTCTTGCTCCTTTGGTAAGCAGTGCGTCTAAGTCATCATGACCAGTTGATATCGCCTCAAGATTTTGTGTAGCTAAACCTCTGGTATCGTACCCTTCCCCAAACCTTGCGGTGAGCTTTTTCATCACCTGTTCAAATACTCTATCTGATACATTTTTTGTAGCCATAATTATTCCTTATATATGTAGAAAAGGGGCGCAAGCGTAAGATGTACTTGCGCCCCTTTTCAGGGTCTTACCAATTTACAGGATCGTCGTCAACGTCGCCTATCGCATCATGTTCAGCGATAGCAGTCTGCGGATCACTCGACGGGGCGGGCTCATCATTCGATTGAATGTTGTAAGCCCGAGCTACCAACTTATCGAGCGGCGTGGCCTGAAAAACCTCATCCAGATTGTAGAGGTCACCAGCAGCCTTGATCTGAGCACGCTGTTGTTCGGAGATTGGAGCAGGACCAACTGGCTGAGTTGTGTATTCACGGTTCAAACCCTTGCCACTTGCCTCAATCGTCCAAGTCCAGCCATTCTGGCCGCCTGGATGCGACTTGTTGCGCTTTGCCCATGCTGCGAGATACTTGAAGATGCTACGTCCACCCTCAAGAACCTTGACCTGACCATCAGCCTGATCAATCACATTCATAGCAAAACGGTGAGTTGGCTTAACTTCCTTGCCTGCATGCTGCGTCAAAATCTCAGCAGATTTCGTACCGTCTTCCAACTCAACTACGACGCTGCGCTGCGTCTCAGAGATGAAGAACTTGTAGAATTCGACGGTCTTACCAACCGGACGAACTTCTATAGTTTCCCCGTCTACAAACTTGATGAACCGGGTCTTGGGACGACCGCCACCCTTGCCATCTTTTCCACCAACAGAATTCCAATCAACTTCAGTAGGCATCTCTATTTCTCCTGTTCAAAACTATTACATCCCTAACCTAACATAGCCAGGTCATCAGCTTCAACCCCAAAGTTAAATGTTGATACACCTTGTGGAGTAGGCGCTGAAATCTTCTCTCCTGCCCCGATACTGTCGAAGCCATCGAGATCATCAACTTGCTTCCTAAAAGCTTGTTGACGTTGCATCTCTATCTTTTCTACACCCTCCTGAGTTGTTCCATGTGATTCATTTTGATTCAATTGCAAACAACTCAACTGACGGCTTAGTGATTCGGATGCTGCCTTTAAGACCATATCTGCGTGCTTACAACTTTCCATCAAGCCTTTCAAAGCACCGGCATAGTCCGCGATATCGCTCATGTGTTCCATTGTTAATCCATCACGTCGATGAGCACCCTTTAGCTCGTGATCTTTCCACAGCTTGCTCTTAAGCATGTCGGTCCATCGTTCCCACATATAGAATTGCGGAATGATCTTCAACATTAACGCACTCAATCGAGCACGCCATTTATACGACTCATCAAGACGGTAACGAATGATATCGGCTGTGACAACAATATCATCGCCGATAAAGTGATCGAGATTAACACTGCTGATTTCTTTCTCCATGTCCACGATATCCAGAATCGGATATCGCGACAAAACCTGCTTCAGCATCTCAACCTTGTGCCTGTAGAATTCTTTGAATGCCACGCTGCCATCATAGAGGGTGAATTGCGGATATGTCTGAAGACACTCATGATAGAATTTCAAGTCGGAACCATGCAAACCAAGAGGGTTGTCACCAGCAGTCTTTGGTTTAACTTGAAAAACATCATCACTCTCTACATCAAACGGATCGTGTTCCGGCTCTGGCTTTGGTTTTGGCTTCTGCACAGAAACAGGGGAGGAAGGCTTGGCTGGAGCCTCCTCTTCCTCCCCATCTGTCTCACCATCATCCTCAACCTCAACCTCAAATTCTTGCATATCCCGAGCAACCTCGTCTGCATATTGGCCGCCACTTTCATCTTGACTTTCATCTTGACTTTCATCCACTTGAATCATCTGATCAAATGAATCAGGCTCAATTTCAGTAGGCTTAGATTTGGGTGTAGGTTTGCTTTCTGCTTTCTCAAGCGCAGCGGCTATAATTTCGTGGTGCTCATTCACGGGTTCAGATTCTTCTTCATCCATTATTCCTTGCACGTCTTCACATCTAGCATCAAATGATCTAGGAGAGACCTTGTCATCTGCCGTGGTATTGTAGTCAGAGGATTCTGCTGGAGAATCATCCTCTACTTCTATCACATCAAACAGGCTGGCCATCTCATCTGCTTTCATCGCTGTCCCTCTTAGCCAATAGAATCCAGACTATCAAGGTCATCAAAACCCTCTCCCGGCTCAGGGCGAGTATCTTTTTCCTCGACGTGATCTACAAAATACGCTTTCTTGTGTGAGAGTTTGAGTTCGTCAAGAACTCTATCATGGATTTGCTTAAACTCACGAGTCAGGATTGTCTCCCAGTTCATGAGCTTCTTTTCACGCTCTGACGGAGAAGACCACTCAATTTCTTCGTCAAGTTCATAGTGGATTACAATAGACTGATACTTCTCAGTTGAGAGAGTTCGCTGTAACCCCAGTTTAATACGACCTTTACGTGCAGTTTTGTCATTTCCAGTTTTAGATGGCTGTATCTTCCCATTGTCCATTGGATATCTCCCGTATTAAATTACATTCTAATTATACATCAACTTTGGCGAGTTTGAGCAGAAAAATCCAAAATTCCAAAATATTTTTGCACACACATTTCCTACCCAAAGATATCACCCTTTTGGCGTCCCTGTCCTCGCTTACGATCTTTCTTGATTGTCTCAAAATCACGAAGCAATTGTGCCTTCGACTTATCAGTGCCAAAGAGATTGGCATCACATAGAGCTTCAAAAACTTTGGTGTTAACAGCAGGGCCAACTTTCTTAGCAAAGACATACAATAAGTCTTTGCCTTTGTATGGCTGGTTCTCAATGATATCTTGAGCAGCCTTGTCACCAACACCCTTAATAATCAGCGGACGCAGCAACTCTTTGTCATCTACCTTGACATAGACCATCTTCGATCTATTAATATCTGGTGGAAGTATTTTGTAGCCATGCTTCTTCAGGTCTTGCTCACACTTCAGTACAAAATCAAAATCCCGACGTTGAGCCTCAACGGACATGCGAGCGCTCATAAACTCAAGCATATAATGTGCTTTGAGATAAGCAGTCTTCCAGCACTCATAGGCATAAGAGGTAGCATGGGACTTATTAAAGGCGTAGCCACCAAACTTTTCCATGTCTGCCCAAATGCTTTCAACTACTTTCTTGGGGACACCGCGAGCGACGGCACTCTTCAAGAATAGCTCTTTGTACTCCGCGATAAGATTCGACTTCTTCTTAGCGCAGCCTTTCATAAACCTATAGCCATCAGAAGCAGTTAGATCAGCAAGAGCCATAAACGCCTGCATAACCTGTTCCTGATAGGCCATAATACCGTAGGTACGCTCGGTGATCTTCTTGAGTAGTGGATGCGGATATTCAACTCGGCGCTTGCCACTTTTACGCTCTGATAGTTCTGGGATGTAGTCCTTCGGTCCTGGTCGGTACATGGCAACAGCAACGATCAAATCGTCAAATCGGTCAATGCCGATCTGCTGGAATGTCTGCTGCATACCTGTTTTCTCTGCTTGGAAGCAGCCATCAGTATCACCACTTGTAAGCAGAGCTAATGTAGGCTTATCGTCCAAAGGCAAGCGAGCAAGATCAATGTCAACACCATGATTCTCTTTGATCGTTTTAATAGCCAGTGCTAAGGCAGTCTTTGTGGACAGACCCAGAACGTCAAACTTAATCAAGCCTAGAGATTCCACCTCTTCCATAGAGAACTGGGTAGCAACTGTTTTAGCAGAATAGTCGTCAGTATCAGAACCATGCGTCATGTGCATTGGGCATATCTGCTCTAGTGGAATAGACGAGATGACTATACCCGCAGCGTGACATCCAAAGGCAGAAATAGAACCTTCAAGACGTTTAGCAACTTCATAGACCTTTGGATACTGATGCATGTATCGGTCAAAGTCTTTGAATGTCGCACGGGCATCATCAATGTTCTTGATGAGTAATCCATCCGCCTTCTTGAAGGCCATCTGTGATTTCGAAAAAGTGTTGAGGATTTCATTTTGGAGGGCAAAATTTCGGCTCTTGTCTGGTTTCTTAGAAGAATAGTCGATAGAGTTTTCTGGGTCTAAAACCTCGACTGCTTTACGAACGGCTGCCTTCGTCTTTAGGGTCAGAATAGTTCCAATGTTACCAACCTTATCATGCCCATATTTCTCTTGTAGATACGTAACAATTTCATGCCTGCGGGCATAGTCAAAGTCCATATCGATGTCTGGGAATCCGGCTCGGCCATATGTTCGCCTCTTTTCGTTATGGAAAACCCCCTTCGGTTTCTGAGTGGTGATGCCAAGAAATACAGCAAGCAAGGAATCTAAATCATTCCTTGGGCCAGGCTTGATCTCTCCGTCTTTGATTTTTTGATAGATGGAGTAGAGATCATTGAGAATATTGATTTTCTCCATCTCGTGAATCTCGTCCAATAGCCTTTCTTTATGAACTTCAAATCCAGGCTTGGAAGAGACAATCTTGAGGACTCGCTCTCCTAATTCGGTAAGTTTCATGCTTTACACCTCATTCAAATGTGACATTCGGCAGGGCAAGCCCTGCCGCTTCATATCAGTTCAATGAGCACAAGTGCTCACTAAGACCTAATACTTCTTTTTCCTGCTTCTTAGACTGGCACTGAACCTTAACGGAGTTACCGTTAGAAGTTCTGCAACCTCCAATCTCCACAGGCGTAAATTCCTGAGTGTCCCTCAGTATCTTCAGTCCTATATTCCTTATATTTACAGCAGCGTTCAAATCTCTGTCCATCACTTGACCACATTCCAAACATACAAACTCCCTGTCCTTCACTATCGTCTTTTTGTTCTGCTATATACTTCTTGACTGTCTCTGCACTCACAACTCCAATCGTGGAAATGAACTTGCCTCTTGACCACAACACCTTTGCTTTCGAGTAGAAGCCTCTGAGCTTTGGAAATCTCTTGAACACTTCAATGGCAGAGATGCTTTTGAAAGTTCTTACGATATCACTTGGAGAGATATCAGGTTTAGCACCTACAAACAAGTGAACGTGGTCAGGCATAATTTCCATAGCAATGATTTCAAACTCGTAGTTGTCAGCAATCTCTTGAAATATCTTTTTTAGTTCTTCGTCCACTCTGTGCTTCAGGACGTTAAACCTAAACTTAGGTATCCAAATTAAGTGATATTGACACAGATATCTTACACCAGAGGCACGTGCCATAAGTGCATATCTTCCTCGTGCTCGTGACCACATTTAACCATCGCATCAAACTCTTCTGGAGTTCGATCATCCATGCGGGACTTTTCACTTTCAGTAAGCATCACACATACGGGTCAGTCTCGTCAATGGCATCTTTTTCTTCCGTCTCTACGGCGTCACCAATGCCAAAATCTGACTCGGAGATGAAGTTAATGTCTCTTACCTTGTCCCCAGTCTATGTCTTCTGCATAACCCGTAAAAACTTTCCAGGCATCCTTAAACTTTTGCCATTTATCTCGCCAATACCCTGTAGTTATTAAGCCATACTGAAATGGCATAGGACGTGCTGGAACCCAAATATTCGAGTCTATCTCAGCATGAACATCTGTAGTCTTAATCTCTCGAATAACTTCATCGATTCGTCTCATTTAGTATCCTTTTTATTTCCCATATGACTCGATTAAACCTCGCAATATACACACCTTTCCTACAATTTCCCGGTTTCACTACCCTTAGAGTAATTCCGAGTTCCTTGCATCGACGCCTCTTAAATGAGTCCCGCACCTTTTGCGAAGCAAGGGCCTCATCCCCATATATGGGATCATAATGGGCTCTACCATTAATTTCTACTGCATAGCCCAAGTCTGGAAAGTAAAAATCCAATTCTGGACAACGTCGCTTATCTTTATCATCAGATAAAACGGTTCTATCATTTCTAGTGAAAGGAATGCCTTCCTCCGTCAACATCCGACCAAATTCAGACTCTACAAAATTCTCTCGAAATCTGTATTTACTTCTACAATCGTTAGAGCAGAAGTTGGAATAAGACCGATCTATAAGGCATTTCTGTTTTTCAAAAACTACCCCACATTGCCAGCAAGTGACCGGCTCTTTTAGGGTCTGAAACTTATCAAAGCACCCTTTAGAGCAAAATGACCTTCCATCCAATTTACAAGGAGGTCTCGTGATTTCTGTCCCACATCCATCACAAGATATCTGAACGCTTTTTGTGACATAGACATTTCGACATTCCGCAGAACAACAATGTACGGGGTGACGACTCTGTTCTGCGGGTTTTTTCTCAAACTGGCTGCCGCAAACAACACATTCTACAAGATAACCCTCTCTAAAGTAGGCACTTTTGCATCGCATAGAGCAGAAGAATAAACCCGTCGTATTCTTATCAACCTTGCTAGGCTGCCTCTGTATTTCCGATCCACAATTAGAACATTGAACTATCATATTGATCCTCCAATACTCTATACGACTAAGTGTGGGAGAAATCCTTTATTTTTCTGAAATTATTCATATCTATCCGACATTATTGCGACAGGGTCAGTTTCATCTGTTTCCTCTTTAGCTTGGATTTCACTCTCATTATACCTCGTAATACCAAAATCAGACTCAGAAATGAAGTAGGCATCGTCAAATCCCAGAAACCGCTCCCACAATAAATCCTGCTCAAGAGGATCAACACCTTCAGTAATGCCCAGGCACTTCAAAAGCAGGGAGCCATACCCGCTACCTCGAATACCACTGGCTATGCCGCTCTCCCTGGCAAATCGCATCATATCCTCAACGACTAGAAAATAAGTGCTAAAATCGTAGCGCTTAGTGTCCCAGATTAGCTTAATGTCGTCCAATTCTCTTTTAAGGCGCTGCTTGTGCTCTTCAGACCTGTGCAGTTTCTCACGCTTTAGTCCCTGCCATGCCAAACCCTTTAGGTATGTGAAAGGGTCAGGGTGAGTATCAGGTATGTCAAAGTGCGGCAACTTCATCGTTCCGCCTTCTTCAACAAAGATGATGTCAGAGTAGTCACACTTCTCGGCTATCTCCATCGTATTCTGCATAGATTGGCGACAGTGACCAAATACCTCAAGCATTTCTTCTTCAGACTTTAGGTAAAACTCGTCGAATGGAAACTTCAGGCGCTTCGGGTCTTTGATTGACCGTTTGCTCGACATGCACATCACATATTCGTGATATTCGGCATCTGCCTTATTCTCATAGTGGGCATCGTTGGTCACAATGGTTTTAATACCCAAATCTTTGCTGAGCTTCTGAATTTCTGGCAATACTTTAGCTTCGCTATCAATGCCGTGAAACATCATCTCAAGATAATAATCTTCACCAAAGATGTCTTGAAAAAGTCCAGCGGCGTTTTTAGCTGCGTCATATCTGTCCTGGGAAAGATGCCAATTGACTATGTTACTCAGACAGGCTGATGTAACAATAAGACCCTCTCGATGTTGCCACAATAACTCTAAATCAATTCGAGGGTCATAATACATTCCTTCTAGAGAGGCTTTCTGTGACAAAGCACAAAGATTCTGATATCCCTTGTAGTTTTTTGCAATAACATTGAGATGCCTATTACCACGACGACCATCGGGCTGTCCCTCTTTATCGTGACAAAAGTGGTTACGGCACTGGTATGCTTCCATGCCCAGAATAGGCTTGATTCCTTGAGCACGGCATTCTCGCAAAAAAGACATAATACCTGCGACGGTGCCGTGATCTGTTAGCCCGATAGCAGGCATGCCCATTTTCTTGGCTTTTGCAACCATGCCCTTAATAGAAGAAAAGCCATCGAACTTACTAAATTGCGAGTGATTATGTATCTGTATGAAATTACTCATCGTATGCTTCTTCAAGGTAGGGGCGATGTCGTGGGTCATCGGTGATTACTGCCTGCGGTAGCCAATCTATCATTTTCATCTCCTATTGAACATTGGATTTGTCTGGCTTGAGTTATTTGCATAGCCAGATTGCAGTCCATGACTCGAAATCGAATTGGGTCGCCGAATAGCGAGTTACCCAATCTCGTAACCTGTTTGCCAGGAACAAAACCAACTTCCGCTAACCTGCGATTGGGGTTGCAAGTTATCGTAGCGGCTTCGCCATTTTTAAGGTCAGCTAATGTCATTATACAGCATTAATCCTGATCAATGTCATCTGCATCCAACATAGACCACCGAGTAATGTTGGGCTTTAATACTCCGATGATTTTGTCAATCGTGGTCATTTCCAGGTGGGTAATGTCCTCATATTTTGCCGAACGTCTTAAAGTCGAGGATGAGGTATAAGTGATATAACTGAATTTGTCTTCGTCCATTGATTTGATACGAACTTTACTATGGATCAGCAGACCTTCTCTGTCCTTGATGTGCATGGTGCAGGTTAGTTCGTGGGTTAGTATAGTCTGCAATATAGATTTGACTGACTCGATATCGTCAATCTCTTGATCAACCACCTTGGCGACAATCTGTTTGTAGCAGACATACTTCATTGTTTCTTGTTCTTAAAAACGTTTCTAACGTAGCGACGATAAGATTCCTTTGACTGCTCTTTCTTCAGTCTTTTCTTATCTTCTTTAGTTCGTCTCTGGGCTTCTTCCGGTGAAATCAACTGTTGCGAAACCGTTGTAGATTTACTAGAACCATCAGATTGGGTTACCTTGTGACGCACTCCATTCTTATCACGCCAATACTTCGCATACTGAATGTCATTGTATTGGTTCGCCTCTCGATTTTTGGTTACGATACCACCAACCAAGCTGATTAGCCGCTTAATTCCAGCTCCGCACTTGGGACAACAAGTCATAGCATCATCTTTAATAGAATGAGAAACAATAAAAACTTGCTCACATTGATCGCATGGATTACCATCGTCATTAATATATTCATAGAATGGCATCGAACTTCAACTTTTACTCCTCGCTTCGTATCACTCCAAAGGATACCTATAACATTGATGATCGTTCTTAGGTTTGCTGAACCACCGCAAGGGAGTATAGAGCCAGTATAGGACGGTGGCAATGACCACTATTATTCGGAACTTAAAAGTCATCATCCAAGTCGAGAGCAGAGATTCGATCTCCAACGTCACCAGATATTGGATCAGTTTGAACCGTCTTCGCTCCGTACCTCTGATATAGATCGATCATCTTGAAAGCACGGTTCTTAGCCTCATCAACAATGCAAGGAACTAGTGCATCTGCGTGCTTATTCATCAACCGGTTGACTTTGGATCGATATTCTTTGATCCCGCAACTTTCTTTGGCAGGTAAGACCATACCAATATCTTTGAAGAGCCCTAATATGTAAGATCGGTCGCTCATAACGTCACCGATACAGAACGGCAAGAAGATAGAGCCCACTACTTGTTCATCAGTCATACCTTTTGATCGGTAGTAGGGCATGCAATTGGTATAAACAAACTCTTCCTCGGCTACTCGATACTTAATGCCACCGCCTGCGCTTTCATACCATCTTGCCCGTGCTCCTGCTATGCCTCTGATCTTATGCGAAACTGCGTGCAGCAGTTCGTGGACTACAACATCTTCTGGTTCCATAGTAGAACCAGCGACTTCGTCCATTCTTTGACTGAACTTGCCCTTACTGGGGGCATTGGTGGTGATATGGTTTTTGACGAGAATCAGTTTAAGTTCGTCTATGTAGCATCCTGCACACTCCTCAAATCCATTCCTTTTCATCACATCAGGAGTGGTAACGTGTATGGGTATGTCTGAAACATCAACGCCGAATGTAGACGCAAGATACAGTTCGATATCCGGCCAGTCTGAAACGGACTTACGAACAGTATCTTGGTGTCGGGTGATAGAAGAAACCTGCTTTTCAAGCTCCTTCAAAATCTGTTGGCGAAGCTGGTCACGCTCTCTCTTTGCCAAGCTCCTCATCACTCCCCATCGAAACATTTTCTTGCTCCCCTATGTAACCCTTGCAGGCTACAACCATACGAACTTGGTTATTTACAGTCCACAAGCGCATTTTCTTATTGATCCCCATGACTGAGACAATCTTATCCCGAATCGGGTTCGTACAGTCTGGTGATCGACAATCATTACATAGAGGCTGCTGAGTCCCCACAGGGCTTATGAGAAGCTTGTCAGCCGGAACTACATGGCATTCATAATCCATCGTTCATCCATCATATTATATCGTCGGCAGCGACTTTTCTAAAGGTGGGTCGCCTCATGCCGCCGGTTCTGCCTGGAGCCATCGGTCTTGACATATTTCTGCGGGCCTGAGCATCCTTTTGCCATTCTGCTAGACCTTCTTCCTCTCTCATCTGCCACTCTTCCGGCGTTTCATCTACCGGCTGACTAGCATCGTTTGGATCAACTCCTGATCTAAATTGAGTGTAATCATCATTTACTATAGCAGGAGTATTAGGAGCAGGAGTAAATGACTGGATCGGAGAGACAGAATCATCACGATTCTGCATTGTTCTATCAACCTGAGCCTGTATAGCGTTGCTTTGCTCCAAACCTCTATGATCAACAATATTTGGGCTATGCAAGTACCTGCGATCTACACCAGTAAATTCAACCTTTTTGGTCATTTGCCGATAAGCATCGCCTACTTCCAGCAACATGTCAATGTCGATGGTAAATGGGTCTTTATCTACTTTGGCAACTTCTTCTTCGCCGTCATCGTTCTTTTGCTTCACCCCAATTTGGTGACACTGTACATACGCCCTGTTTGCTCCACTATCGGCTATTGTGATTTCCCAGATATCTCCATCTGGGCTCTCATATTCAAAAACCGCCTTCTTAAGCACTGACTTCTCTTTAATAGGCATCTCTTAACTCCTCGTCTTCATCTTCAAGTTGTTCTCGCTGGTACGCTTCATTCATGCGCTTCATTTCACCCTGTTCGTGCTTGGCAAGGATGTCGCTTCGTATTAAACCTATATAGAACATGCGTAGCCAGAATTCAAACTCCTTCGGCGATTCCAGATAATCCTTGTGGATAGTAGGAATCTTCCACCCGTTAACATCACACCATTCCTTTAGAAACCGCAAATCATCATTCGGCGCTTCCATAGTGATTGGATGCGTTGTAGCCATGATGTAAACTTCGCCGGTATCCCATAGGTGGAGTGTGAATGAGCTTGCAATAGCAGGAGTAACCACTGATGCCTCAGTAGCCAACATCCATTTGGACGGTCCCTCTTTCTCCATCAGTTCTTTAGTGTGGAGAAAATTACCAACACTTTCGTTTAGGGTAATATCTGAAAACTCAATCATTTTCCCATCAACGCAAATAAACCGTTGTCAGCAGCAATATTCAGGGCTCTTTCTCGCTGCCATTCTTCAACTGTCATCTGCATCCTCTCATCGTCGTGGATCAAACGGCTCCAGTCGTTGACAATCTTTTTGAAATCGTTAGCGAAGTCATCAACAATATAAAACTTATCATCATCATTCTGACATCTCAGAATGTACGATGGATGATACGTTGCCATAGTCCAAGCACGATACTTGTCAATAAACTTCCAACTCCCCCGGTTAGACCCAATCCCGTTATCGCCACGAACATAGTCTAGGGCCTTAGCTCCCAAGGTGATTATTATCTTTGGCTCAACCAAAGCAATCTCTCGACGCAACCAATTTGTTGCACAGAAATTAACAATTTCCCTGCCCTTAACTCGCTTCCCCTTGCGGTCTCCGTCAAGTATCGTATATGCCCCTGATTCCTGTGGGAAAACGTTATTTTGGGGTCTACAGGCCAGGACGTTACTTATTAGGGTCGTATTCCGATTAAACGTCTCAGGATATTTACGCAACTCCTGACACAATCTCTGGCCTGCTCTACCAATAAATGGTCTCACCTGAGCAGTCTCATCGGCACCTAAGGCTTCACCGACAATTATAAAAATAGGATTTTTTGCGTTGCCTTCGGACTGCCCCACTTGCTTGTAGTGCTCATAGATGGAGCACTTACGGCAGGCGTCCTTGTCTCTAGCAAATGCCTCGTACTCAGGAGTTATATCGGTAAAGTTTCTCTTAATGACTGCGTCGATTTTCATAACTCCGTTCTTTCAATTATACCGTGTTAGACTTATGGTTCATTATTATCGACTACGTTGATAAAATAATCTATCAACGCCTCTGCCCACGGTAGAGCTTGTTCTTCAGTCAGTTTATCAAAAGCCTTAGCAGCCTCTTCAAAAGTCTCGAACAAATAAGTCCGAGACACTTCAGAGTATCGATCATATATCTTGGGCGAAGCTACATATAAAGAGAACATGTCTCTGCCTTTATGTACCTTGGGGTGGTTAGGTTTGTGAAAAATAGTTGCTAACACAACCCCATTGTGCTTCAACTCCCATTTACGGTCGTTGGTATTGGGAACAATCTGCCAATTTGCTTTACTCATCTTATCTCTCCTCAAATATATCTATCGTGGACCTTTCTTTCAACCGCTTTTTAGCGATTTCAAAATATTCTGCATCTCGCTCATACCCGATAAACTTCCGTCGAAGTTTGATGCAGGCTTTTCCGGTAGAACCAGAGCCCATAAATGGGTCTAAGACAAACACCGACTCACCTAGTCGAGCAGGCGATGGGCTGACAAGCTTCACTAAATGCTCCATCAGCCTAACAGGCTTAACAGTATCATGTGTATTATACGAACGTTTCTCATTCTTATCAGGCTTTGGTATAATGAAAAACTTATCATATTCCGCAAACATAGGTTCCAACCACATAACATTGGCAGGCCACCGACCATCTGGGTGAACGTTTACCTGTTTCTTACCACCCTCGTTTGCAGAGAAAAACTCTGACTTACCGTGATCCTTGCCCGCAAAGTTCAGAAAAGATTCTAGCGAAATCTTGTCTTCATCAGATTCATACGGAATTCGACAAGCATCTATGTTTAGAGCGCCCACTTTCCACTTCAGCAGATTCTCAACATAATTGCCCTCTAACGGCTTCTGAGCCAAAATAATTGGCTCCCACGCCGGTTTAAGCTGAGTGCCATATCCATCCCAGTTATTTGTTCTTTTTAGAATATTTGCCGTGTTTGTAATTAGTTGCTCCATTATGGACTTTGTAAAAATGACAGTCATGGCAAAGACATCTTCCGTTATCAACGTCATATCTAAGTTGAGGGTATCGCTTAATACTTTTAATATGATGAGCTTCCAAGCGTTTACTGCTTCCGCAAATATCGCATTTGTACCCAAACTTCTTATAGACTGCTTTTTTCCAAGCCATATCTTCAGGACTTCTTCTTCCGCGATCTGAGTAATTTCCTTGTCTTCGAGCAACGCCTGAACATTTACGTGAACAGTAAATATGCTGCCTGCAATTCGACTGAGGTTTTGTGACACTTGCTCCACAGGTTTCACATGGTTTAGTAACAGAGTTTGCCTTTGATCTGCATTCCCTGCTGCAATAAGTACGCTCATATCTTGAGGCGAGTGCAGGGCTTCTAAAAATTGATTTTCCACAATATTCGCACTCAAGTCTGATTTTGTGTGATTGCGACAGAGAACTGCATCGTTTACTACAATACCTTTTCTTATTGTATTGTTTCCAGCTTCTATTGCTTTCCTTTGGGATAATCTCTCCACAAATTGAGCACTTCTTAAGTAATCTTGAGTCAGACATAATTCTCCTCCACATAAGTCGTCTAACTCAATATTATCAGAAGCCTTGCTAAAGTCCTCTATGATTTTTTCATTAATATTAAACGATCTAGGGAATCCGGTAGCATATCCCCAGCATAGACAATCTCGAATTACAAAACCTGCCTCTTCTAGTTGTAAGCCAAGGCGGTGGTACAAGCGAGTATGACCGAATGCTAACAGGAATCCGCCCGGCCTTAATGCCTTGTGACACGCCTTCCAAATATCCGTGGGCGGAAGAACTTTATCCCAATCAAGGTTCATCAGATTCATGCCATACGGTGGGTCTGTGATGACTGCATGAACGGAGTTCTGCTCTACATCGTCGAGCAATAAATTGCTATCTTTGTTAAACAGCTTCATTTGAACATGTCACCAGACTGGCGTCCTTTTATAGCCCGTTGTAGATTATACTTGCGTGCCCATTCATTCTTGTGGATGACTAATACCTCTGTCTTAGTGGCCTTATTCTCTCGGGCAATATGAATTTTTACGTCCTGTTTTACAATTTGGCATCCGATCTCGGCGTACTGTGACACAACATCACCATCATAATACGAGATTACATACGACCCCTCTATCTCTTGCAGTCTGTCAAACATTCCCTCGTGATCAAAACCAGAGGACTTGTTGACATCATAATACTCAGATTCCACCCCCTCGTAAGGAGGATCGAGATAGAACGTGGTCTGTGGAGAATCCCATCTTGGTATTAGATCGCTATAGTCTAGATTCTCCAAGAACACTGAATGCCATCTTTCGCTCACCCGACGAATCAAAGCCGGTAATTTTTTCCAGGTGTCATAGCCAATCTCACCTTCTCGTGCAATACTCCAGGTGTTGGTCATCTTTGCCCCGAAGCTTTGTCTATTAACAATCAAAAGTGTTAAGGCTTGATCTATATCCTCTAGATGATTGAACTCATCGCTATTTATTACCTCATAAGCTTCGTCAAAGAACTGTCTGCCATAAGGGGTACAACGCACCAAATACTCTAAACCAGATACGCGACCCTGCAACATTTTGAAGAAGACATATAGCTTGTGGTCAAGATCGTTGTATACATAACGACACCCTTCCTCACCCAACATTTTATCTAGTACGGCACCGGAGCCACCAAATACATCCACAAATATCCTGTAGGATGGCATATGGAACTTAATCCAATCGGCTATCTTGGATTTACCTCCTACTCTCTTCAGTATCATGTAAAAATCTTCCGGCTACGAAGACGCTTGGGCGCATAATTGGTGATAATAAGCTCTTTCCCGTCAGATTTACTTTTGCCAACTGTCTCACTCTTTAAATCGCTCAGACTCTTGGCGCTAGACGTGCCGATATACTTCCATGTCTTGGCATATATTCTGAACTTCGAGTCACTATACAGTGACCTCACGTGACATTCGGCAGGGCAAGCCCTGCCGCTTCATATCAGTTCAATGAGCACAAGTGCTCACTAAGACCTAATACTTCTTTTTCCTGCTTCTTAGACTGGCACTGAACCTTAACGGAGTTACCGTTAGAAGTTCTGCAACCTCCAATCTCCACAGGCGTAAATTCCTGAGTGTCCCTCAGTATCTTCAGTCCTATATTCCTTATATTTACAGCAGCGTTCAAATATCTGTACATCACTTGACCTATACGTCGTTACAAAGAGAAATTCTGCAAGAAATTTGAACGGAAAGTGGAGAAATTTTAGTGGTGGGAGTAGTCGAGCTTCATCCACAGGGCAAGCCCTGTGGTTTTCGCTTTTCGCCATCATAACGATAGATGGACAACACTATGCATACCTCCAGTAGTATCCCGCATGTTTCTTCCCAGTTGAATTACCCCTGCCACAAGAGCAGTGGATTCCTACTTCAATGACTCAACTTGCTCAAGAACACAATGCTCCTGAGTAGAGGTTAAATCTCCATAGGCGTAACTTTGCGTAATTCCTACGCTACAAATATTAATAGCACAGCATTCAAATCCCTGTCCACCTCTAATCCACAATGAGGACAACAGTGTATTCTATACTTGAATGCTTTGGTCACTGCGTTTCAAACTCCGTTAGTCATCGTGCTTTTGGTTCTCTATATATTTCTTGATGGTCTCACTTGAGACAGTTCCAGCACTGCCGTAGTAACATCCTCTACTAAACAACCCACTTCCCCAGAATTTAGATTGTTTGAGACCTTGAAACCGATTGAACACGTCAACTGTTAAGATTGATTTAATAGTTGTGGCAATAATAAGTGGTGCCACTTTAGGTGGGGCACTCACAAATAAGTGAACGTGGTCTGGCATCACTTCTAAAGCCAGTTGTTCCCACTGGTATTGCTCACAGATGTTTTGAATGCGTTCTTTCACGTAGGTCTCTATATCTCCTGAAAGCACCTTATGTCTGTATTTCGTCACAAAGACAATATGATAGTTCAGGTTGTAGACAGAATATTTAGTCCTCTTGTTCTTGCTCATTTAGGCTCTCAGGCAGTGGATACGTATTCAAGATAGCCTCTCTGATTAGGTCAGAGTGAGTTAGGTCTTGGTCTCGTTCCAGAGAGAGAAAGTGAGCCATACGCTTTATGTGCTTCACGTATTGTGGTTCTAATCTAACGCTGATTACAGTAGATTCCATAGTATTCGCCTCCCTTTATCAAGAGTTTACACAACCATTATACATCGTTTGTTTACGAACTCCTTCAAGGAAATGAGAAATATTTTTGGAGTGACGGGGTGTGTGTCAATTCATCCCCTTCCCTTGTGGAAGGGGTTTTCTTGACGCTTACCTATAAATAATCCACTCCCGGCTCTTTGATGAGCCAAACACTTGCAACGAACTGTGGTATCGTAGTACCGTTCCTTAAAACCTACGGAAATCTAAGTGCTAAATAAAAACACCTGTCTCCTGTTTAATTGGCACTTCAACGACGCTCACCTGACTGCTGTCATGAACCTTAGCATCTCCCTGCCCGTTTATTCCGATGGAACTCACCGTATATGAACTTAAGTTAATCGCAGCATTCAAGTCCCTATCCAAAGACTCACCGTAGATTTATCGGAACTGTTCTCCAACCCTCCTCTATAGAAGCATGTGGAAAAACTATGATCCTATCGCGATCCACAAGACAAAACAAAACTTCGCCTGACGATTCATCTTGGAATGGGATTTCAAACCCATCTTCCGTGTGTTTCCAATCTTCGATTATCTTAACTCTCAACAGGGGATTGCCTGTGATATCAACTTCTAAATCACAAGCACCATCTTGTGGATAAGACACATTACCCCCTCGCCACGCATAAAACGCAGCTACCTTGTCTACTGCTTTTGTCATGATTTTACCTCATGTAATCCAACGCAACCTTTCAGTGCGATATCCGAATCAGTAGACTCTTCCTCGAATATCATACCTTTATTACGACGCTTCATAAACATCTTGACCAAATCATAGTTAGTGATAAACAGCTCAGTTTTCGCGGTCTTTCGCTCGACTGCCTCTTCTGATGCGCTATAGATGATCAGGTCAGTTCGATAAACGTGATACTCTTTGTACAAATCCAGCACCTCTGGGACATCATCGTAGGTGATCAAAAACTTGTTGTCACTTTGATCTATATGATCGCAACACGCTTTGAAATCCTGATGATCTTGGCTGTTGAATACATGCTCATAATAACTGGTGCCATCTGCCACAAAGTAGGGAGGATCACAGAAGAATAACACATCGGCTCGTGGCTCTGCATACTTCTTGATCAAGTCTCTAAAATCCATGCGTTCGATCTGGGCATTCGATTTGCTGAACCTCGTCCGAAAACGCTCGAAGTCAGTATTCTGGTTATATCTGCTCTTGCTTAGTGACGAAGCCTCGTAGCCACCATGCTTGACTGAGCTAAACCCTTTCTTGATGCAGTAGTAATAAACGAAAGCACGCTGAGCAGGATTCAAATCTTTCAGTTTGTTCCACTCCCAGTGCTTCCAAGTTTCAAAGGCAGCTCTTGCGGCGGGCATCCATCGGACGTACTCAACAAACTCGTCAAATATTTTCTCGTCGAAGTACGTTCCAGATAGAACATGATAGAGGTTTATCAACTCTTCGTTGATGTCGTTGATGATCTCGTTTTTGACTGGTGGCTTGCCAAAGAAAACAGTGGCAGAACCCGCAAAGACCTCAACATAGGTGTTATGCTTAGGCATGCAATTGATGATTGTAGGGCGTAAACGAGTTTTCCCACCAAGCCAGCCAATGGGTGCATCACAGCCAGGTTTTATGACATTCATAATTTGCATGAACTTTTCAACCTCTCTAGTTGCTTCTTCTTCAAGGTTTTCTTGCGATTGGCTAAGACACCCGGCAGATGACGTAGTGTCTCATAAATATTATCAAAGTCACAGTTGTTGATATCACGGTCAACAGAGGCGAACAATCTATCTATTATACCGCATTCAGCAGGATCAAAATTCATACTTGATAGGTAGTTACGACAAATAGAACTAATTGACATTAAGACATCTTCGAGCTGAAGTATGTCCTTCGGCTCGCTCATCTCCCGTGCTATTCGCTCCAATTCGACCTCAATGCCGTCTGCCAGGCTTAATTCCATGCCCTCGCTGAGCTTGGTTAAGGCTTCTTTGAATGACAGACCTTCCAACTCGGCTACGAGGTGAATGATGTTATACGACCTTTGACATCCATAGCAGTGAAAGTTTTGAAATTCGGCTTGAGTATAAACAACAAAACTTGGTTTAGTCTCTTTGTGGTCTGGGAACGGACATAGAAATTGATACTTTCCACCCGGCAAAACCTTAACGGGCGAGTAACCCTTCTGCTCCAAATAGTCAAGAATCTTCTTACGACGCAGGACTTGATATATGATTGATTTCGTTGAATTCATCTTCAATATCCTTCAAGGAGTATTGCTTATCTTCTAGCGCATTAAATGCTTTTTCAAATACAAACCACGGCGACAAACCAGCATCCTTGGATAGCACTGCATAAGACCCTTTTCTGAGCCAGAACGGGTAAACGTCAGTCAATTTTCTGCCTAGTAAGCTATTGAATGTAATATTGCATGCAAATGAATGCGATAGAACAATAACATTCCCATCCACTTTTAACAAATGGGAAGCAACCATATTCGTCATCCTGTCTGAACACTGCGATATGCTCTCCCCTCCTTCTGCGCAGATGCGGGCATGCTGAAACAAATCTGATTTGAAACCTCCCAACATATTGATGTTTGTGCAATTGAGAACTCCGAAGTTTCGTTCCCGAAGGTTTTCCGAAATCTTAACCATTACCCGGTGCTTATCGTTAACCCGGAGATGGTGTAATATTCGCGATACTCTAGCTAAGTCACTCGATAGTATATAGTCTATGTTGGTGACATTTTCCATCACATGTCGAGCAATAACAACAGAGTCTTTGAGGCCCTGCTGAGAAGCGGGGACATCCCTGCCCCCTACAACCCAACATTGGGAATCATGACCTGAGTCTACGTCATTGATTAGAATTAATTGAGCCATTCTTCTGGATCGTCCAAATCAGGCTGGTCATCCAATGCACCAGCAAAGTCTATACCCATACTTTCCTTGGCTTCTTCGATCTTTTCCTCAATTGCCTTCTCAGGAGTATCAACAATGTCATCTGTATCGAATTCAGTACCACCAAGCATATTCTCGATTTCACTTACACTGGTGATGAGGCAATGAGCTGGATCAACATTCAAGTCATAAGTCTGGCCTTGCGGCCCATGACGAGCCTTAATGACATGCAATTTAATGCGGTTAGGTTCATCCTTAACCTTTAAGATACCAAAAATTGTATCACTATCTGCTGAATACTGGTGAGAACCGTGAATAGCAGTCGAGTCGATGGCTTCTTCTTTGCCTTCTCGCCATGCCTTAATTGCAGCACGATTCATCTGCGCTGCTGAAATTATATGAAAGCCGTACTTCTTACCCAAAAACCGCAATGCTTTTAGAATCTCGCCAATCTCAATGTGTCGTTGACCGTACTTACTACTCCTGTCAACTTCAAGATTATCAACATAGTCGATAATCACAACCTTGGGCTTAAACTGAGCCGACTTATTCTCGATCTCATGCTTAAGGGTCAAAACCGATGTTCGTTCATCAGCATCCAGAATATGAAAATACTGTTGGGATTTCTCCCACATGTCACTTTGACTAATCATTTCAAAGTGTTTATCATCCATTTTATCTGGGTTTGCTAATAAAGTCATGTCTATTCCGACTCGATTAGCAACTATTCTATTCATCAGGTCAAGGCGGTTCATTTCCAACGGTATAAAAAGTACACCATGACCATTTTCTGCAAGCCTGAGCCCAATATTAAGCATCATATTAGTGTTATGAGTAATAAAATTATCCACTACAAAATTAGGGTCTTTATACATGCTCACATCATAGGTTTCGTGCTCTCCTATACTGTCTATGGAAATAATCTCGTCCCAGACTATATCTGAGTCTGCCAAACACATTAATTCATAATCATTGTCTAAAAACTCTGCTATCTTCACCAATAAATTACGATTGATCAATTTCCCCCGATTACCACAATGTCCTTCCTTGCCTCTGCCTTGGTCTCCACCTGATTTAAGGAATCTACGACACCCGTAGTAAGTTTTACCATAGTAATCAAATTTAGCATCGAGTATAGTCCAAATTTCAGGAGGAATCAAATCCACACTACGGTTACCTTTCTTTGGCAGAGTATCTTTGATGACACAAGCAACATCTTGCTTATATCCCATGAAGCCGATATCTGCTAAGAATAATCTAATCTGATTTGAATCTCTAATTTTCACCTGCCAGGATCGTCTCTGCGATCCATTATAATCAGTACTAATAGAAACAAGAGTAGCCACAATCCCAAACTTTAATAGTAAATCTCTTATTCCCATAGATAACTCTATAGAAGAAGAAGAATATACTATCGACACTCTATTATTCTTGGATACAACCAAAGAGCCGTCGCATCCATACGCTGCTCTTAAAAACAATTGTAACGATCTTTTATCCCACCTATAAATATCAGGATGAAGAGCTTTCTCTATTGCTTTCTCGCCCTGCAAGCCAAACTCTCTCGATATCCTGTTTAAGCCAACAATGCGATAATCACCCATCACAGGATTGCCATGAATGGTTTTCTGTTTTAGTTCCCCTCCTAATTGGCGAGATGCACGTTCCATAGCCGAAACAATCTGATCATCAAGGTTGGAGAATGTTAATGTTGGTTGCGTAGTTCCACCGTCTGTGTACATACATCCCAACCACTCTGCTAAACCATCCTGTGGATTTACTGTTCCAAAAGGCATCTTTCTCACAATGCCTACGTATTGACCTACAGATAATTCATACAGCTGTTTGTAACCATACATTGTTAAAAGCGGGTGGTTTCCTGTCAATTCAGAAGAAAACCCTAGGCGAGTGGTTATCTTAAAACATTCCTTCACCCCATTAGATACAACTCTCGTAGACAATTGTGGAGATATCTTATAACACGAATTCTCTCGCAAAGATAAAAACTCTGGTGTCTTCCCACATGCTTCTCTCGCCAGTAGATAAGAACCATCTGAGGTAGCGATTTTAGTGTCGTGCTTCACACATTTGTGACCACCCACATCAGCCACAAATAGAGTCAAGTGCTGTGGACGGAACCCAACATTTACTGGATCATCAACTGCTCCCATCCCACAACGAATCGCAAGCTCTGGATGCTTCTTCAACTCGGCAAGATTCTCCAGATATTCATCTTTAATATCTGCACCAGCCCCATAAAAGATACGGCGAGTTTCTGTTAACGATACAGCAGCTCGCAACCGCTCTGAAAGACCAGCAGCAGCCTCAAGATACCCCTTGCTCTTGCAGGGGTCAGCAAAGTCAGCTAAGTAGGCTTGGCTTTTACGAGCTATGAATGCCTCGGTAAGTTGCTTCTTGAGTGACCCAAGATCATCAGCATCAGCATCAGTTCCTACGAAGCACTTGTCGTGCAACTGGACAGCAACATAGACGTTGCCTTTGGTAATGCCTTTTTCAATAAGATAGTTTTGGTAGCCCGCTCTAGTCAGAAGTCTCTTATGACCGCTCTCGCTGTACTCCTTGTAAATAGCATCTACGATTGGTCTGTGATCTGCACAAAAAAAGTCTGGTGAAAACCCGCCCTCGATCATCTCGCTAATCACTGGCAAATGATTAAGCATGAGATGGATGATTTTTCGCTCAACTTCGAGGTGATGCTCCACTATTTGTATATGCTTTTTATCCATATCAACCCTCCACGTATAGTTTGATTTCTACGTTCGAGGGATCAAGCATAAAATCAAGGGCTTCATCTCCAAGCATCTGTCGCACTCCACCAGAATTCACTTTTTTCATAGGCTGGTCGTGACAACCTTCAAGAAATTGATCCGAACAAGTAACGATGGTGGGACGCTGCTCACATCGTCTATCAAAGAATAGACCATCAAGGTTGGCGATGCGGTCGCGAGGAGCTTGGAAGTTATCTATGAACAGAAAATCATATTCTGCCCATTCCTCCATTGCACCGTGATCAACTGGTTTGTTGGATTGCCACTGAGCAGCGCGAATTAGGTCTACATTGTGGACCCACCCGAACGTATAAAGTTTACCACTGTCGATTGAGGCTTTTACAACCTCTTTCAAAATCAAAGCAGCTAGAAGCGATCTGCCACTTCTAATACCGCCCGCAATAATAACATTCTTACCAGACAACGCACGCTGTTTGATAAGAGAATGTTTTCTGCGGAAGTCTCGGTCCTTTATTGCTTCGATGTCGTCAGAGTCGAAGCAATAACGCATTGCCTGTACTCTGGCTTGGTGGGCGATTTGCGTAGACGTTCCGGCATCCATACCTTTGATAAAACCAGACTGTTCCATTCTACCGTCTGGCCCACGTTTACGCGTAATTCCATTAAAATCGCACCAATTGTGGTACTTCAACTCGGGTGGTTGCAACCGTATCTGCTCGAAACGCCACTTCACCGTAGCTATATGCTGGCAGGCACAGGAAGTCCACTCCCCGTCTCTAAGCACTCTTTTGAGCCCATTACATCTAGGGCATTTGGTTGCGAAGTATTCGCAATACTGGGAATATGATATTTGTGATTTTCCCATTGATCATAGGTCGTCAACTGTCAGAGAACCTGAAAGATCAAAGTCTCGACCGGTTTCCTTGGCAGCAAACGACTTTCCTGAACCCGTTGAGTTTGCAAGGCGAGCCCGGCCACCTTTGCCGTCTTTGCCCTTTGCCCACTCACGCATTCCTTCGATTTCCTCGCGTCTGCTATTATACAGAGGTTGGAATTTCTTTGCCTCATCGACAATATCCTCTGTAGTGACCTTACGCTTGCCATCCTGATAAGCCACGAACAATCCGTTGTTGATAGCCTTCTCAATCTCGGCAGGACTGTAGTTATTTGTGCTTGCCGCAATATACTTGCAATCAAAGTCTTTCGGATCGCGGCTCTTACGCTTTAACAAGACTTCGGTGACCTCAATCCTCTGATCCTCGTTCGGTAGATCAAGGAAAAAGATTTCATCAAAACGACCGGCACGCATAAACTCAGGTGGAATCTCGGTCACATTGTTAGCAGTTGCCATAACAAACACAGGCACAGTTTTTTCCTGCATCCACGTCAACAACGTACCGAATACTCTGTTGGTTACGCCACCGTCAGTGACGTTAGAACTCTGTACGCCACCGATCCCCTTTTCAACCTCATCAATCCAGAGAATACAATTATGACTTATAAAGTCATTAGTTAAATATAGATGAGGAGATTCACAACAAGCATCGTAAACATGACCATCAAAATCCACTTCCTCTATCGAAACAACTTCATCCACAATAATCTTACTTCCTGTGCTCTTTTGCATGACAGCTCCTACACAACAGATTCCCGTTTTCTACATCAAAAAAATCTGGATCGTCTTGAATTACCCCTCCCACAAGAGCAGGGGATTCCTACTTCAATGACTCAACTTGCTCAGGAACACAATATCCCTGAGTAGAGGTTAAATCTCCATAGGCGTAACTTTGCGTAATTCCTACGCTACAAATATTAATAGCAGCGTTCAAATCCCTGTCCACCTCTAATCCACAATGAGGACAACAGTGAATCCTGTCTGCTAATGCTTTAGGAACCAATTCTCCACAACCTGAACATATCTGAGTTGTATTCTTGGGATTGACCAATCTTACTTCCACACCAGCTTCTTCCGCTTTGTATGTAGTATACTCAATTAGTTTCCTCCAAGCACAATCACTGATATGCTTAGCCAACTTGTGATTACGAAGCATTCCTTTGATATTTAAGTTCTCAAACA